>Ga0308157_10000105_pt1 | contig 348911 bp, 327 predicted proteins | sample PhyBR1_FD_201035 | JGI IMG/M metagenome (GOLD analysis project Ga0308157, IMG submission 201035) | Phyllosphere microbial communities from UC Gill Tract Community Farm, Albany, California, United States - DLSLB.R1 | ecosystem: Host-associated > Plants > Phyllosphere > Unclassified | place...
CGTTTAGCGTTTAGCGTTTAGCGTTTAGCGTTTAGCGTTTAGCGTTTAGCGTTTAGCGTTTAGCGTTTAGCGTTTAGCGTTTAGCGTTTAGCGTTTAGCGTTTAGCGTTTAGCGTTTAGCGTTTAGCGTTTAGCAAATTTAAAAACTAAAAGACTTAAGCACATAAAAACTGAAAAACTTTACAACTGAAAAACCTAAACCAACAACTCACCTATTGTTTTAGATTTCATTTCAGTTTCTCTCCATTCATTTTCTGGAACAGAATCTGGCATAATTCCTCCACCTACATACAAATTAACTTTATTAGAGAGAATTTTAGCACATCGAAGATTGACAAAATACTCTGATTCCTCTCCATTATCATATCCCATAAATCCTGCATAAAACCCACGATAATAACCTTCATTTTCTACAATGAAATTTTTAGCATCATTTTTAGGCATTCCACAAACTGCTGGTGTTGGATGTAAATCAAATAATAAACCTTTTATTTTCGATTTGTCTTTAATTTGCGCAGTTATAAATGATTTTAAATGTTCAAAAAAGCCAGCATTTACAGAAGAAGGTCCTTCTACATCTACATAATCCGAGTAGTTTTCAAAAATGGATGAAATATAATCTGTTACAACTTGCTGTTCGTGATACTCTTTTTCTGTCCAATCATCTTCTTTTGCTTTTGTACCAGCAAGCGAAACTGTTTGTATTAATTGATTTTTTTCTTTGAATAATAATTCTGGAGAAGCTCCAATCCAACATCCTTCTTCTAAATCGTAGCGTAAATAAACATACGCATTTGGATAATATTCATGTAAATTTTTAAATGTTTCAGAAAGATTAACATCGCCCTTTTCAAGTTCTTTTACACGACTAATAACAATCTTTTTTGTTGGAGAATTACTTTTTAATTCATCTACAGTTTTTTGAATCAAATTGATGTAATCATCATATTCAATAGCTTCATTTTGAGAAGAAAAAGGTAAATCTAACTTAAAAAAAGGTAAATCACTAACTGGAATTTCAATTACGTTATTGTCATTAAATTCTATTAACTGACTATTATCAAAACTATTGCAAATAAATTTACGTTCAGTTTTTATTTCTTTATTTTCCCATAATTCGACTACTTCCGAATTTGGTTTTCTAAAAAGGATGAATGGTTTATTTTGGTTAATTAATCTTTCAAGTTTTTCTATGAATATATTAAGCATTTCTTTTTGGTATAATTGCATTCGTTAGATGAGAGTAACAAATTAATTTATCATCCTCGTCTTTAATTTCAATTTTAATTAAATGAGAAGTTCGTCCTTTTTTTACTACGGTTGCATAACCATAAACAACACCTTCTTTTTTAGATCGTAAATGATGCGCATCTATGTGTTGTCCTACAGCAACAAAATCATCAGATTGTAAAATAAAATTAGACAACGTACTTCCTAAAGTTTCTGCTAAAACAACTGATGCACCACCATGTAATAAACCAAATGGTTGATGAACTTTTGACGTTACGGGCATTTTTGCTGTTAAATAATCTTCTCCAACAGCGATATATTCAATTTCTAAAGTTTCAATTAATGTATTTTTAGACATTTTTTGAAGAACTTCAAGGTATTTTTTTTCATCCATATTAATGAATTTTCTTATTGTATAATTCTGGATATTTAGGTGTAATATTTTTATAAAAATCTTCTATTTCATCCATTACTTCGTTTAGGCTTCTATTTTCTGTAATAACAACCTTAGAAATTCCGGCACGTTTTTTTGCAAAATCACAATAAGCTAAAAGAATTGGGACTTCAGCTTTTTGAGCTATATAGAAAAATCCATTTTTCCATTTCTCTGCACGAGAACGAGTACCTTCTGGCGTATTAATTAAATACAGTTTATCTGATTTTTTTAATATATCAGAAGCAAAATCTACCATATTATGACGCTGAGAACGATCAATTCCTATTCCACCCATTTTCTTTATAAAAAATCCGTACCATGGTTTTGTCCATGCATCTTTTATAAACATTTTCATTGGAATACCCATTTGCCAAAATGCTAAGATGGTGTAATAAAAATCCCAATTAGAAGTATGTGGAGCACAGACAAGAATACATTTATCTATGTTTGATAAATCTATATGATTGTCTAATTTCCATCCTCCTAATGAATAAAGTAATTTTCCTAAAGTTTTTTTCATATATAGGCTTTATAGCTAAAGACAAATTTAAAAAACTTGTTTAGATAAAACTAAAGAATAGCCAAAAACAAAAAAGGCATTTCTAAATAGAAATGCCTTTTGATATTTTATTTTACTTACTTCAATAAGTTTTATGCAAAGAAATCAACGATTACTTGAATGATTTCCGTAGTTAATGTTAATAGAATCTGTATCATCTTTATAGTGTATTTCTTGTTTATTTTTATCTTTTATATCAGATTTACTTGTTCCAACTCCGACTGTATTACCGCCTTGTTGTACTCTAAATCCATTTTTATCTATGATAAACTTTGCTGAATCTGATTCTCCGTTAATATTAATCTTAATATTTTCATTCTCAGAATCCTCGTCATCATTTTCGCAATTCAAACATACGAATTTTTTTCCATTATATCCTATAATATTATTATTTAAATCATACAAGTAATTATTATCATGATCATTACTAAGAATTGTAACTCTATCCGTATTGTGAACGTTTACTAATTTATTTTTAGGAACATAAAGTTTAATTTCAACAGATTGCTTTCTAAATTTCCCATTTTTAGCAATCTTAATAAAATCGTCTAAATATAATTTACTGTTATCTAATTTAAAATTATATTTTATTGATTCTAAGTTGCGTTTTGCTTCTTCTTTACTACCTCCTTTAGAAGTATATTTTAATTCGATATAAAAATTATCATCAATACTTTCTTCTAAATCAAAACCTTCATGAATGTGATTAATTAAATTACCTTCCGCATCAATTAATTGATCTAATTCATTAAATGTATTGTACTTAAGATTTCCTTCTTCATTCTTTCTGAAATAAACTTGTAAGGTATCAGATGAAATGTTGAATTGTTTTTTAGTCGACATTTCAACAGAATTACGAAATTTACTTGCTGTACTTAATGAAATCCCAATTATTGAAAATAATGCTAAGAACCAGATTACAATAGAAGTAATTACAACTAGTTTACTTACTTTAACTTTATTCCAAAAGCACTTTACTCCTAATATTATTAAAAGAACACCAGGAATTACCATTAAAATTCCTCCAAGTATTTTAGCTGTAAAGCTCATCCATTCTTCTTCTACAATATATCCGAATAATTCTGTAGGAATTTCTGTCCAACTTGTAAAAAAGAAGAAGAAACCTCCTATAATTAATCCAACACCTGTAGATAAAATAATAAATCCTATAAACCAAAGAATTAATTTTCCTAAGACACCAAATGCTCCGCCTAATTTATTACTTAATTCTTTACTTCCACTTACAACAGCATCAGAAGCCTGCTCTACGTTTTTTTTTAACGTATCTATATTAGCAGGTTGTCCATACATCTGTAATTTTTCTGATGTAGTTCTTGCTTTAGGAACAAAAATTAATAGAATAAAATAACATAAAAGAACAAAGAATAAAGAAACTCCGGCTGTAAAAATACCTAATAGTCCTAATACTAACCAAATTGCTCTTACAAACCAAGGGTCAACGCCCATATAATGAGCTAAACCAGCAGATAATCCTGTTACAATTGTATCGTCTGGGTCTCTAAATAAACGCTTAGAACTTGTTTGTTGACCTCCATAAGATTGACTATTTGTGTAAGAAGATTCTTTTCTTGAAGAAGTTCTTTCCTCTTCCTCATCTTCTACCTTATATTGATCTGGATGCCCCATTGTTGCAATAACATAGTTAATATCATCCTCACTTACAACTTCTCTAAACTTTAATCTCTCTCTAAATAATTCTGAGATGCGGATTTCTACATCTTCAATAATATCTTCTACACCTTCTGTTCCTCTTAAAGAGTTTTTAACATCTTGTAAGTAGATTTTTAATTTATTATAAGCAATTTCGTCTAAAACGAAAGAAAATCCTCCTAAACTTATTGATACTGTTTTATCCATTTTTGTGCGTTTGTGTGGTTACTTTATTCACAGCATCTATAAGCTGTTCCCAAGTTTCTCCTAATTCTTTTAAAAACTCTTCCCCTTGTTCAGTAAGAGCATAATATTTGCGTGGTGGTCCTGATGTTGATTCTTCCCAACGATATTGCAAAAGTTCATCATTTTTTAATCTTGTTAAAAGCGGATATAATGTTCCTTCAACTACAATCATTTCTGCTTTCTTTAATTCGTCGATGATGTCTGACGCATATGCATCTCCTTTTTCAATTATGCTGAGAATACAATATTCTAGGACGCCTTTTCGCATCTGTATTTTTGTTTTCTCTATATTCATAAGAACGTCTTGTTTATTTTGTTATACAAATATATGTAATAATTTTAGTATTATGCAAAACAAAGTACTAAATTTTCACAAATATTTTTAATATTTTTTGAATAACTGTCTATTAATAAGGGTTTAGTAAAAAGTATTTTTCTCATAAAAATTTATTTATTTATCATTTTGATACAATTTCTTAATTTAAGAAAGCTTTTTTAGGGTATCAATAATTAGTATATTTGCATAAATCGTACTCACACAATGAAAAAAATAATCGGTAGCGCAATGGTTTTGTGCTCTATCTTAGCATCTTCATCTGCTTTTGCTTGGGGATTAACAGGACACCGCGTTGTTGCACAAATAGCAGAACAACACATTAACAATAAAACTAGAAAAGAAATTTCTAAAATTATTGGACCTCAAAAATTAGCTTATTGGGCGAATTGGCCAGATTTTATAAAATCTGATGATTCTTGGAAACATGCAGATTCTTATCATTACGTAAATATTCCTGGAAATTTAAACAGAGAACAGTTTAACACAGCTTTAGAAGCTACTTCGGAAGAGAACATGTACAAAAAAGGATTATTTTTAATTAATGAATTAAAAAATAACAAGTCTCTTACAAAAGAACAAAAACAACACGATTTATATTTCTTAATTCATATTTTAGGTGATGCACATCAACCTTTACATGTTGGTAGACCAGATGATTTAGGAGGAAATCGTATAAAAGTAGAATGGTTTAGAGATAAAGTAAATATACATACTGTTTGGGATTCTAAATTGGTTGATTATGAAAACTATTCTTATACAGAATATTCTAATTTATTAGATATTAAAACAAAAGAAGAAGTAAAAGAATTACAAAAAGGTACATATGCTGATTGGATCTACGAATCTTATACTATTGCAAACAATATTTATGGAAATGTAAAAATGGATGATAAATTAGGTTACCGTTATCATTTTGATAATAAATACATAGTAGAAAGTCAATTATTAAAAGGTGGTTTACATTTAGCAACAGTTTTAAACGATATATTTAAGTAAGAATAAAAAATATCAATTAATAAAAATAGACTCCTAAAAATTATTTTTTAGGAGTTTTTTTATAATTTAATAATTATATATGGTTCTTATTAAATTAAGAAATCAATAACGTTAAATGCTAAAAAATATATTTTTTATAATAAATATTTAGTAATTTAGTGGAAACTATAACTAAACTATCATGAACGACAATTACTCATTATCAATAATTTATGAAGTCAAGACTCGCTCTAATAATAAGAGTGATAAATTTCAAATAACAGAATTTAAATCAAGTGATGCTTTAAAAAGTAGGCAAGAGGCGTTCCGATTTATTGAAAATTATTTAGAAGTTATAACCAACGAAGGTTTGATACAAATTAGTAGTAATCTAATTAATCAAAATGCTATTCAGCAAACTAATTTTGAAATATCAACACCAGATGAAGATAATTTTGAGAAATTAAAATTATTTAATCAAGAAACAATAGCATTTATTCCAAATGCAGATTTATTTCCTGATGGCATTAGCGTATCATTTAAGTTAAACCAAGATTTTGAAGGCTTAAAAAAAGATAAGAAATATGAAATTTTCAATTTAAAAGCTCCTCAAGATATCAACTACACTCTACAAATCAATAACTTAATTTCAGAAAATAAATTATTAAAGAAAGCTGGTTATAAAATAAGTAAACTAGAAGTTTCTATGTCAAAAGAACTTTTACCAAGCTTTAAAATAAAACCGAAGAACTTTTTAATTATAGATACACCTTTCCAATGGAATAATATTATTAAACAAGTATTTATTAATAAATTATATGATGAAAATTTATCTTATAGTTTAATCTATGAACATTTAATTAATTCAGAGAAATACGATTACGTTAATTTTTTAGAAGAAAATTGTCTAGTTGAAATTGAGAAAAATATTTATGCATTACTACACGAAAGAGGAGGTTTTTTATTCATTGGATACCATCCAGAAAATTTAGTAGAAAGTGTAATGTGTGATGATGATATAATGGATTATTATCATCTTTTAAATTTCATTTTCTCTAAGGATAAATACCTATATAAAAATATTAGTTTAAATATTATCAATTATGAAGACTTTGCTGTTTTAGCTGTTAGCGTTTACCCTTTAAACGAAGAGTCTAAAAAACAACAAGCTTACAATGGAGATAAAATTTTTGTTAGACTTAATAACAAAATTGTAAGATTAAATGAAGAATTAGAAGATTAATTAATAAAACTTCTATTTTTTATTTTAAAATCATATTTAATATCAAGACATCTTAAAGATGTCTTTTTTTATTTATCAAATTGTGCTAATTTAGGGACAATTTGTAAAATTTAAGTTTCATGAAATTAATTAACACACTTACCTACTCTACTTTATTATTAGCTTCAATAGCTATTCATGCACAAGAAAAATTAAATCCGACAGTTCAGAATTTTGTTAACGAAATAGAAACTAATTCTCAATTAGAAAAAATGTCTGTTGAGTTACTTGATGGTATTGGACCACGTTTAGTTGGAACTCCACAAATGGATCAAGCAGGAGATTGGGCTATTAAAACACTAAAATCTTGGGGAATTGATGCGCGTAAAGAGGAATACGGAACATGGAAAGCTTGGGAAAGAGGCTTAACGCATGTTGATATGACATATCCAAGATTAAAATCTATCGAAGCTACTCAATTAGCATGGTCTCCAACAACAAAAAAAGCTTTTACTGCAGATGTTGTTGCAATGCCATTATTTAAAACAAAAGCTGAATTTGATGCTTGGTTACCAAAAGTAAAAGGAAAAATTGTGTTAATCACACAAAATCAACGCTATGGACGTTCAGACTATCAATACAAAGAATTTGGTAGAGAAGAATTATACAAAAAAGTAACAGAAACTAGAAAAGCCGAAGCTGAAGCATGGGCAAACTCAATAAAATTAACTGGATATACAAACAATACATTACCAGAAATTTTAGAACAAAATGGAGCTGCTGCAGTTGCTATTTCTAATTGGACTGGAATTATGGGGGCTAACAGAATTTTTGGTGCTAAAACTAAAAAAATTCCAATGTTAGATATTTCCAATGAAGATTATGGTTTACTATATCGTTTAGCAGAAAGTGGAACGACTCCTAAATTAACTGTGAATGCTGAATCTAAGCATAACGGAACTGCAAAAACGTTTAATATTGTTGGTGAAATAAAAGGAAAAGAAAAACCAAACGAATATATTATTCTTTCTGCTCATTTTGATTCTTGGGACGGAGCACAAGGTGCAACAGATAACGGAACAGGTACAATTACAATGTTAGAGACAATTCGTACTATAAAAAAATTATATCCAAATAATAAAAGAACAATCCTTATTTGTTTATGGGGAAGTGAAGAACAAGGTTTAAATGGTTCTCGTGCTTTTGTTGAAGATCACCCAGAAATTATAAAAAATACACAAGCAGTTTTCAATCAAGATAATGGAACAGGACGTGTTGTAAATATTAACGGTAGTGGTTTTGAGAAATCTTACGAATACATGACACGTTGGTTAGCTGCTACGCCAAATTCTGTTCGTAGCGAAATAAAAACAGATTTTCCTGGAATGCCAAGTGGTGGTGGTTCTGATCACGCATCATTTATTGCTGCTGGAGTACCTGCATTTGGTTTAAGTTCTTTACATTGGGGATATTTTAACTATACATGGCACACTAACAAAGATACTTACGACAAAATTGTTTTTGAGGAAATACAAAATAATGCCATCTTAACTGCTACATTAACTATGATGGCGGATCAAGAAAAAGAGTTAGTAAATCGTGAAAAACGTGCTTTACCAACTGATAAAGAAGGAAAAACTGTTGAATGGCCAGAAGTAAAAAGCCCTCAAAGAAACTCTGATAGTTATTTAAAATAATCAATAAACCATTATTCTGTATTCGAAATGAGAAATTGTACATTACTAATAATTCAATCTAACATTTCATATTTTATCCGATAACGAGGTTTATCCATATAAAAAAAGCTGTTTTACGAAATGTAAAACAGCTTTTTTTTATTTCTTTTTTTAGAGGATTTTAATGTCCTCCTTCAGATTTTACTTCACTTAAATCTATTCCTTGTTTTCTAAGAATAATTGGTGATATAATAGCATAAAATGCTAAGTATGTAAAACAAAAAACACCAACAATGTAACTTAAATGTATAGAAGTTGCATCTGCTAATAGCCCTTGTAAAAAGCTCATAACACCACCTCCCATAATCATCATGATTAAGAAACTACTTCCTTGAGATGTATTTTTTCCTAATCCTTTTATAGCTAAAGCAAATATACCTGGCCATAAAGTACTACAGAATAATCCTACACTAGTAATTGCATAAATACTCACCAATCCACTTGTATTCATTCCAATTAATAACGCTATTATTCCTAAAATAGAAAAAGTTAGTACCATTCGTGCCGGATTTCCTTTTGTTGAAATATCTGCTATAATTAGTAATAAAATAAAAACAGCATAGAAATAGAAAGGTTTTAAATCGTGACCTGCAAGGTTGTTTACAAATAAGAAAACACCAAATGCTAAGAAAGGCGCAACAAACTTAAGAATTAATGTTTTAGTTTTATCTAAACCAAAAGCTTCTGCAGCTCCACCCCAACGACCAATCATCATACTCGCCCAATAAAGCGATACATATGGTGCAACTTGAGAAATTGAAAAACCTAATTCTTTTTCCATATAATCTGGTAAATTACTAGCAGTTGAAACCTCTACACCAACGTAAAGGAAAATAGCAATCATTCCTAAGATTAATTGTGGATATTTTAAAGCTGAAGATCTATCTTTTATAACAACAGCATCATCAATTGTTTCTTCTTCTTGTTCTGGATGACTTGGTAAAGCAGAAAATTTAAGAAAAATTGCTACAAGTAAAAATGCTAATCCTAAACATAGATATGGAGTTTTTACACTCTCTATACTTAATGTAGAACTTGCACTTTCTGCATTACCGAAAATTGCATAAGCAACAATTAATGGACCTATAGTAGTTCCAAAATTATTAATTCCTCCAGCTAATGTTAAACGTTGTGATCCTGTTTTTGGATCTCCCAATGCGATTGCTAAAGGATTTGCTACTGTTTGTTGCAAAGAAAACCCTAAACCTACTGTAAATAACCCAGATAACATTAAAGGAAATGATTCTAAATTTACGGCTGGAATAAATAGTAACGTTCCTAAAGCAGAAACTAATAAACCTAACGATAAACTATTCTTGTAACCTAGTTTATTCACTAAATCTTTACCCATAATAACAGAAACAATCATATAAATAATTGATCCTACTGTATAAGCGATGTAAAAAGCTAAAGATACTAATTGGCTTTCTCCTTGCGATAAATCGAAAGCTTTTTTGAAAACAGGAATTAAAATATCATTACTCGCTGCTACAAATCCCCAGAAGAAGAAAACTGTAACAAGTGGTATGAACTGTCCCCAATTTGTTTTTTGTGTTTGACTCATTTTTTTGTAATTGTATTATATTGTAGTAATTACTTATTTTTCGCTAAATATAGGCGATTTAAAGTGTATTTTGCAAATACTTTTTTATTCAAAATAAAATTAAAATATTATTCTATTTTACATTAATTTGAATGTTATTTTTTGTTGAATTAATAACTGATTGATTAATAAAATCAAAAACTTGATTAAGGTGTTCTTGTTTTAATCCAGACCATTCGTGTTTACCAGATGTTGAGAATATTGACAAAGAAGCTTGTTGATACTTTCTACTTAACTCATCTAAAGAGTATGATCCGTTCAAAGGGAAAAATCCTGGTTGATTATCTAAACAACTTCTATGTGGAGCATTATAAGCTGGTACAACATCGTCGCTTAATCCATGTACATAAACTGTAGGTATAATATTAGATTTAGTTACGAAACGATTATCTACAATTGCTCCTGCATAACTTACCAAACCATGTACTATAACATCATCAAACTGATTCCCAAACCATAAATTTCTCAAATAATAAGCATTCAATATGGCTTCTGCTCCTGCACTACTTCCTCCTAAAATAAATTTATTCATTGTTATGCTTAATTCTGGTTGATTATTTTGAATATAGCTTAATGCTTTCAAAACATCAAAAGAAGCTTCTTTAAAAATATTTAATTTTTGATCTTTAGGTAACTCACAACCAAATCCTTCTGGTGTATTAGCTAATAATCTGTATGAAATAGATATTGCGATAAAATCTCTATTTTGTGCATCTTTCATACGAGCTACTTCTTCTTTATCTGCTCTAGTTCCTCCAGAAAAACCTCCTCCATGTACCCAAGCAAATACATTGTACATTTTATCTTTTCTGTAATTTTTTGGATAATAAATATCAAAAGCTAAATTATTCTCTTTATCATAAACTACTGTTTTCTGACCAAAAGAGAGATTACTAAAAACTATAAGTATTAACGTTATATATTTCATTATTTTACATTTATTATTGATGATTTTTTACTGATACCATTTTCATTAAATGCCTCTATTTGGAAAAAATATTCATCTGAAAAATCCATACCTGTAAAGTAGTATTCTGTATTATTATATACCATTATACTACCATATAATTTATCAGATTTTTTACCAAAATAGATCACATATCCATCAGCATCAGGATTTTGTTTCCATTTTAACCAAGCACTTCTTCTTTCTCCTTTCTTTTTAGGCTCTGTACGAAGTACGATAAAATTTTCGACATTTTTAGGAACTTCTCCATTTCCTTTTCCAAAAATTCTTAAACCAGAAATAGCAAATTTACCTGTAGGCATTTTGATGTTTTCTAATTTCACATATCTATATTTTACAGGCTTATCAAGCTCAATATAATCATGTGGAACATCTTTTGTATTTTTTGATTTATCTGTAATTACAGACCATTTCTTTAAGTCGTTAGAACCATATAAAATATATTGATGACTTTTACCAATGGTTTTTCCTAAAAACTCTGCATCTTGATCGGCATAGTTAATCTGGATAGCATAAATAGTTAATTGATCTTCTAAATCTGAAATAATATTTTCCCCTTTATTTCCTGTTTTTGCAGACCAATAAGTCTTTATATCTTCATCTACTAAATAGTTCGCTTTATATCCACCCAATGTAGAAGAAACTTGTACTGGTTTATTAAAATTTAATAACATCCAGCCTGGAGTATTATTTTGGGTATGATTAACTGTTTTTTTTGGTAAAAATGTCGGATAATCTCCGTAAGCTGTATTAGAGTATAAAATTCCATCTTGATCAAATCCAGAAGGAAATAAAACATTTCTACGTTCAAAGTTATTTTTAAGAGAAATAATTCCTGTCGTTATATGCCACCAGTTTTTATAATTATCCTGAAAAGTGGCTCCATGTCCAGCTCCACGTATAAAACCACCCGGTTTATATGAAAATGGATTATGCGATTGATATTGAAAACCTCCTAAAGGTTTATCACTTACATAAACACCATCTCCATATCCAGAAAATTCTGTTCCGGGTGCTCCATACTCCAAATAGTATTTCCCATTATGTTTCGTCATCCATGCACCTTCCATAAAAGGTTGCAAGAACGTATTATCGTTGTATTCTCCAAATCTTTCCCAACCATGTTCCTGATCGTTTAAAGTAATTAATTCTACTTTTTCTCCAATGGGTTGAAAAGTCTTTCTGTCCAATTCTTGTCCGTATAAGGGATAAACATTACTTGATCCCCAATAGATGTAAACTCTATCTTGATCTTCATCGTAAAAAATATCTGGATCCCATGCACCAACTTGAAAATCATCTACTAAGGATTCCCATTTATTATTTTTAGGATCAGAGCTTTTCCATAAAGTAAACTCTTTTGTGTGTGTTGAACCAATAACAACTAAATCGTCTCCGATAGAACGAACCGCAGGCGCACACAATTCGTCGTAAACTTTATTTTTATCTCGCAAAAATTTACGTTCTACAAAATGCCAATCAGATAAATCGTCACTCCACCAATATCCCCATTGATTGGTTGAGAATAAATAGTAAGTCCCTTTATGATTTACAATTACCGGATCTGCTGTAGCACGATGTTTCCCGTTTGTAGCAAATGCTGGAATTGGTGTATAACCATAATCTAAATTCATCGGATTAGCATACGTTTTGTTTTGCCCAAATACGTGAGAAAACATTCCAAAAACTGCTAAAAAAAGAAACTTTTTTTTCATTTTATTGAATTAAAAATTTTGCTAAAATTGGTAAGTGATCAGATGGGTATTTAAAATCGTAGAAATCATCAATCGTATTAAAACTTTTACAAGTTACTTTTTCGTTTTTCTTGTAAAAGATATAATCTAAAATTTCTGTTCCTTTTACATTAAATTTAAAATCTTCCCATGTAAAATTTGGTCCGTAAACTAATTCTGCATTTAAACGAGTATCTAAATATTTATTTTGAATGTATTTTACAGAAGCATCATCATGATTCATATTAAAATCTCCCATAAAAAAAGTTGGAACATTTTTCTTTTTCGTTAAATCTTGAATCAATTGATCTATTAATTCTAACGATTTTTGTCGAGCAACTTTACCAACATGATCAAAATGCGTATTAATTACCCAAAATGTTTTCTTTGTTTTCTTATCTTGAAATAAACCGTACGTAATAATTCTATTGTAAGCTGCATCCCATCCTTTCGAAACTTTCTCTGGTGTTTCAGATAACCAAGATGTTTTTTGTTCTAAAATTTTATACTGATCTTTTTTATAAAAAATAGCTGAATATTCGGCGTTAGTATCTTCGGAACGTGGTAAACCAATAAAATCTAATTGAGGATTATTTTGTTTGATAAACTCTAATTGTGGAACTTGAGCTTCTTGAACACCTATAAAATCAGCATCATAATATTTAATTAAATCTGCTAATTTTTGTTTTCTAGTATTCCAATGATTTGCACCATCGTCTACAGAACCTAAACGAATGTTGTAAGACATAACAGCCAAATTTTGCTGAGCAAAAACAAGCATTATTGTCATTAAAAACAAGTTTAAACTAAAGTATTTTTTCATTGTTTTTCTTTTAAAAATAAATCCAAGTAAGCAACTTAATGCTTACTTGGTGAGAAATAAAAAATTAAATTTCTATATATGAGGAATTTAATCAACTAAAGTGAAACTTGCTTTTAATGATGCGTTAGAATTTGTACCAACAAATACATCAAAATCACCAGCTTCTGCAACATGTTTCATGTTAATGTCATAAAACTTTAAATCATTAGGTGTTAAAGTAAATGTGATTGTTTTAGTTTCACCTTTCTTAATCATCACTTTTTCAAAACCTCTTAATTCTCTTACAGGACGTGTTACACTTCCTACTAAATCGCGAACATATAATTGTACAACTTCTTCTCCATCATAGTTTCCTGTATTTTTAACATTAACAGTAACTTTGATTTCATCTTTTCCATTTTTCATTGTCGATTTATTCAACTTAAGATTACTATAATCAAATGTTGTATAACTTAAACCATAACCAAATGGGAATAATGGAGTGTTTGGAGAATCTGTGTAACGAGATTTATATTTTTGCTCCGCATCTACATCACCTAAATAAGGACGCCCTGTATTTTTTTGGTTGTAATGAATTGGAATTTGACCAACTGAACGAGGGAATGTCATTGGTGTTTTAGCAGATGGATTGTATTTTCCATATAAAACATCTGTAATTGCTAAACCTCCCATTGTCCCTGGATACCATGCATATAAAATAGCATCCATATTATCATTTTCCCAAGAAATTGTCATTGGACGACCAGACATTAAAACTAAAACAATTGGCTTACCTAATTTTTTTAATTCTTTTAATAATTCTTTTTGATTTCCTGGTAAATCTATATTTGTTTGAGATGCAGCCTCACCTGTTTGACCTTCATTCTCTCCCATTACAGCAACAATTACATCAGAATTTTTTGCAATATTAATTGCTTCTTGAAAACCATCTGTTTTTGTTGTGTTAATATCTGTTCCTTGTGCGTAAGTTATTTTTGCATTTTTACCTAAAACATCATTTAAACCTTCCCAAACAGACCAAGCTTTTCCAAAACGATCTCCACGAGCAGCCCAGTTTCCGATGATATTTTTCTCATCTTTTACTAATGGTCCAATTACTGCCACTTTCTGAGATTCCTTTAATGGTAAGATTTGTTTATCATTTTTTAATAAAACCATCGACTTGCGTGCAATATCTCTAGCTTCATTTAAAAACTCTTTTTTCATTACTGTTTCTTTCTCACGCTTAGCATTAGAATAACGGTAAGGATCTTCAAAAAGGCCTAAATCATACTTAGCAGCTAAAATTCGACGAACAGCAGTGTCTATAACATCTTCTTTTACTTTTCCTTCTTTTACCAATTTAGGTAAATGATTTAAGAAAGCTCCACTCATCATATCCATTTCGATACCAGCTTCAACAGATTTTAAAGTTGCTTCTTCTAAATCTTTTGCTATCCCATGCGGAACTAATTCTTGAATAGCTGTATAATCTGTTACAACAAAACCATCATAATTCCATTCTTTACGAAGAATTTGATCGTATAAGTATTTACTTGCTGTAGATGGAACTCCTCCAATTTCATTAAAAGAAGTCATGAAAGAAGCTGCTCCTGCATCAACAGTTGCTTTAAATGGAGGTAAAACATAATCTCTTAAAAAACGATCAGAAATTTCTACCGAACCATAATCACGTCCAGCTTGAGCTAAAGCATAACCAGCAAAATGTTTTGTACATGCTAAAATAGTATTTAAGTCGTGTAAGTTTTTACCTTGAAAACCATTAACACGAGCAATAGCTATTTTACTTCCTAAAAATGTGTCTTCTCCTGCTCCTTCCGAAACACGTCCCCAACGAGGATCAAAACCTATATCAACCATTGGTGCAAATGTCCAATGAACACCTCCTGCAGCTGTTTCTTCTGCAGCAATTTGTGCCGATCTTTCGATTGCTTTTAAATCCCAAGAAGAAGCCTCTCCTAATGGAATAGGAAAAATTGTTTCGTAACCGTGAATAACATCGTATCCAAAAATTAATGGAATACCTAAACGTGTTTCTTCTACGGCAATTTTTTGTAATTTTTTAGTAATGTCTGTTGTCGTTGCATTAAAAATCGACCCCATCATTCCTTCTTTCGTATATTTTATGTAATTTTTATCGATTGCTGATCCTGTTACGTCTCCTCCATCGTATGTATATTGTACCATTTGACCAACTTTATCTTCTAAAGTCATTTGGTTCATTACATAATCAATAAATTCTGTTTTAGACTTTGTTTTATCAAATTTTATTTTCTGTGCATAAGCATTAAAAGCTAATCCTAAGAAAGCAATTGAATAAATTAATTTTTTCATTTTTTTATTGTTTTAATGTGAGGCTTTAGTTGTAAAATTCAATTTTTTTAGACCTCTTTGTACATCTTCATTTTTCATAAACAAATCCCATAATAATCCAGAACGGTAGTTCTCTATCATTGGGGTAATTGTTCCTTGATCTATCGCTAAGTATTTCGTAATTACTTTATCATTTTTTAAGTCAACAGCATCATATGGTCCTGCAACACCAATTAATTTCTTATTTTGTTTTTGATAAATAAACTTTAAGAAATCCATTGATTCTTTTGGTGTATAAGGGAATGATGATAAAGCAGCTGTTGGTGTAATAATATCTCTATCGTTTGTAGGAGAATGTGCTGTGTATCCATCAGTACCATCTGGATTAAAAGAATAACTAGCGGTTAATCCCCACATATTTTTCTCATAATTTTTGAAAGATTCTGTTTTATTTTGATTGTAGACATAATGGATTTTGGCTTGATTTTTCACCACTTTTCCATAGTCTACACCAATACCATCAACCAAATTAGTAGGATTTAATCCGATAAAAGAATATTGAGACCAAAATAATGGTCCTACATTTTTATCTATCCCATTATGTTTAACAACTAATGGAATTCCATAAACTGAATCTGTTGATTTTATTGCTCTATTTCTTGTCCAACCATTGTAGTAAACATCAGAAGAAATAGAATGATTTGGTGAAGCCGCTGCAATAATGTAAGTAATCAACGTTTCATCAAAACCTTTTAATGGAAAATTAATTTTCCATTCGTAATTAGGCGACCAATGCCAATATAAAACATCTTCACCTTTTGTATAAAAATTAAAATCGATTCCTTTCCAAAGTTGATCTGCTAATTTTGAAATCTCTATTTCTTTCTCATTTTTACCATCTTTGAAATATTCTTTCAAACAAATTAAACCTTGAGCAAGAAATGCAGTTTCTACTAAATCTCCTCCGTTATCATACGTACTAAATGGTTTTACTTTTCCAGTTTCTCCATTTAACCAATGTGGCCATGCACCATGAAAACGATCTGCTTTTTCTAAGAATTTTAAACCAGTTAAAATTCTGTTTACAGCTTCTTCTCTTGGAATAAATTTTCTATCTATTCCTACTATTAAGCTCATTAATCCAAATCCTGTACCTCCTGTTGTAATGATATGAGCATCATTTTCTGGATAATTCCCATCTGGATGGAAACGTTCTCTCGCTAATTTAGATTTTGGTTCAGCATAATCCCAAAAATATTGGATAGATTGTTTTTGAACTTTATCTAAAAGCTTATTTTCTTGTTTTGTTTGAGCAAAGCTACTTGCACTACATAACATAGTGCAAGATAGAATTGCTATTTTATTTAAATTGATCATTTTTACCAATTTGGATTTTGCAACATTGCTGGTGTTTGAAGAATCTGATTATTTGGAATTGGGAACAATTCATGTTTTCCTGTTACGAAATTCTTACCATTTAAAGCCATCATTTGTTTTGCTTGTCCTGTACGAACTAAATCGAACCAACGGTCATGCTCAAATGCTAACTCTAAACGTCTTTCGTTCCAGATTTTTAAACGTAATTGATCTTTTGATAATCCAGTTACTGATGCTAAACTAACTCTGTTTCTTACACGGTTAAGAGGTGTTAATGCATCTTGACCGATTTCGTTAGCAGCTTCTGCTTGAATTAATAAAACTTCTGAAAAACGAATTACACGAACGTTTTTATCACCATCTCCTGCACCTAAATTAGCACTAGAATATGCTTTTTCATTGTACATTGGATTTGCAACTGATTCTGGGATTAGACGTCCATCATATAATGTTTCTCCACGGAAAATAATTGTTGCATCTTTACGGATTTCATCTCCTTCAGCATCAAAAGCATCTACTAAGTTTTGAGTAGGAACGTTGAATCCCCATCCCCAACCTCCGGTACCGCGAACACCTTGAGTTTCTGAATATTGTTGTACACCATGTGCTACAGCATCACCACGACCTTGAATTTCGAAAAGAGATTCTTTTCCATTCTCTGTCGATGCTCTCCAAGTTGTTGCATAATCTGCCTCTAAATCATATTGACCAGAGTTAACAACTGTAGATGCCATATCATACGCTTGTTGATATTTTTGCTCGTATAAATATACTTTTGCTAATAATGCTTGTGCAGCTCCTTTTGTTGCTCTACCTAAATCTTTTGCTTGGTATTCACTTTTTAAAGGTAATTTTTCGATTGCATCTAATAAATCTGCCTCAATGTAAGCATATACATCTGCTTTTGGTTGACGAACAGAATAAGTTGTAGGATCTTCTAAATCTTGAATCACCGTATCACCAAACATACGAACTAAGTAAAAATAAGACAAAGCACGTAAGAATTTTGCTTCTCCTGTTAATCTTGCTTTATCAGCATCTGTAATTGAAGTAGATTCTGATGTATATTTGATAGAATATGATGCACGACCAATTGTTTTGTAAAATCTTCTCCACATTGCTTCTATAGAACCAGATGTCGAGTTGTGTAACAACATATCTAAATCTCTTTTATCACCTCCATTATCTGTATCAGAACTTCCTTTATCTGCATTATCAGAAATTATTTCTGTTACTCCTAACCAAGAGAATCCAAAATCCCAATCTGTAAATGCTCCATAAATTCCGTTTACAAATTGTTCCGGCGAAACACTTGCCTGATCATCAATTGCTACGTTTTCTTGTGATTTTACATCTAAAAAATCATCTGTACAAGAGCTGAAAACTGCTAAAGAAGAAAACGCTGCAACTACTGCTATTTTGATAGTATTTTTTTTCATTTTGTTTAAATTTAAAGATTAGAATTCAACATTTAATCCTACCAAGAATGTTCTCACGTTTGGATATGCAGAGAAATCCATTCCTGTTGTTCCATAAGGATTAGCATCGTAACGCTTTCCTTTAACATTGTCTAACGTTAACTCAGGTGTAAATCCAGAGTATTTTGTAATAATGAATACATTTTGAGCACTTACATAGAAACGTAGATTTTTGATGAAATCAATCTTATCTCTAAAGTTATAACCTAATGTAATATTACTTAAACGGAAGTAATCTCCTTTCTCTAAATAGTATGATGATGCAACTTGATCTCTTTCAGAACCTGGATTTGTATTTGAAGTTCCTGGACCTGTCCATCTAGAGTTGAATGTATCAACTGTTATATTTTCTCCTCCTAAACGTGTGTTTTTAATTCCGTTGTAGATTTTATTTCCACCAGCACCGTAACCACTAATATTTAAATCAAAGTTTTTATATTCCATGTTGATGTTGATACCATAGTTAAACTTAGGAATATAAGATCCCATAAATTTTTTATCTCGGTCATCAATCACACCATCTCCATTAGAATCTTTATAACGTAAATGTCCTGGGCGAGCACTAGATAAATGAGGATTATTATCTATTTCTTCTTGTGTTTGCCATACTCCATCAGCTTCAAGTAACCAGAAAGATCCAAGTGGTTGACCAGCTTCAAGACGTTTTGCAATTTGTCCATTTCCTAATGATCCTCCTGTCATTCCTTCGTAACCTTTCTTAACAGAAACCACTTTGTTTACATTGTAATTGAAGTTACCTCCTATCGAGTAACGGAATCCTCCAGATGTTTGATCACTATAATTTAAACCAATCTCGAAACCTTTGTTTTCAATTTTAGCAGCATGATCGTAGAAATCTTTTTCGTAAGGAGATGATAATACTTGTTTAACATTAATAATTGCATTCTTAGTTGTTTTATTGTAATAATCGAAATTACCCGTTAACTTACCTCTAAACAATTCGAAATCTAAACCTGTCGTCCATTCTTCTACAATTTCCCAAGAAACATTAACTGCTGGCGCTCCTAAGTATGCTCCAAAAATTAAATCTTGACCTGGTCCAAATACATAGTTATAACTCTCACTTCCTGGTCCTCTATCAAAAGTTGTGTAATTAAATGGAATCTCAGCATTACCTAAGCGTCCCCAACCTCCTCTAAGCTTTAAGAAAGAAATTGTATTACTATCTTTTAAGAAATCTTCATTAGAGATATTCCATGCAACAGAAGCTGATGGGAAAGTTCCCCAATATTGATTATTTAATTTGAATTGACTTGATCCGTCTCTTCTTAAGATACCAGAAACGTAGTATTTATTATCATAATTATACTGTAAACGTCCGAAATAAGATGCATAAGCAACTGGCGTATAATTATTTTGTTTTGTTATTGGCGCATATCTAGCTAAATCTGCATGATTAGCTGCCCAATATTGTTCTTGTACTGGTACATCATAAACAGTAAGATCTGAAAATTGTCCAATTCCAACTTTTTCTCCAGAAACACCAACTACAGCATTAATCGAGTGTTTACCAAATTTACGATCAAAAGAAACGAAATTTTCCCATGACCATCTAAATGTCTCTATATTGTTTAAGTTTAATGAATTATTTGCCCAGTTAACAGATTTTACATTCGTAGGTTTATTTTTTTCTCCTTCAAATTCTACTGCAGTTCTACTAGGGTTTGCAGCAATCCATCTGTCTTTTATTGGAGAAAATTCTCTGTATTTAGACCAGAATTTTGTAGCACCAGCACGAGAAGTAACTGTTAAACCTTTTGCAAGTCTTAATTCGGCTTCTATGTTACCTTGTAATACTGTTGTATTTGTTTTTTGATTATCATATAACAACGATGATACAGGATTTCCATGAGAATTGAATGTATCTGTAGACTGACCAGGTTGTGTTACATAAGTAGCTTCTCCTGTTGTTTTATTAAAAATTGGAGCTCCCCAACGACCATTGTCATATTTAACTGGTACTAAAGGAGACTGGCGGTAAGCCATATCTAACACTCCATAAGGCTTAGGAATTTCTCTAGAGAAAGTTGCACTTACATTTTGTTTAATTTTCAACTTACCATCTAATAACTTATAATCATTGTTATTACGAACAGTTGTACGTTTAAAATTATTTCCTTGTATAATTCCTTTTTCTTCGAAATTGTTAATACTAAACATGTAGTTAACATTTTCAGTAGCTCCAGATAATGCAACATTGTTACTTACCATCTGACCTGTTTGTAAAACTTGGTCAAACCAATTTGTATTATATCTCTGAGTTGTAGAAATTGGAGTACCTCCAAGTGCAGCACGTTGCTCATTGAAATATGTAATGTATTGATCAGCATTTGCCATATCAACCATATTCATTGTATTTCTTACACCAAAATAAGTATCGTAGTTAACTTTTAATTTACCTGTTTTACCTCTTTTTGTTGTAATTACAACAACTCCATTTGCTCCACGAACCCCGTAAATTGCAGACGAAGCTGCATCTTTTAAAACATCAATTTTCTCGATATCACTTGGGCTAATATTTGCAATATTTGGAACAATAAGACCGTCGACAACATATAATGGAGCTTTACCTCCTAAAGCTGTTCCCATACCACGAACTAATACTGTTGGCGTTCCACCAGGAGTATCAGTATTAATAATATTTACACCCGCTAACTTTCCTTGTAAGGACTGCATTGCAGTTGTACTAGCAATTTGTGTAATATCTTTTGCATTTGCAGAAGATACTGCAGATGTCAAATCAGATTTCTTAACAGATCCGTATCCAATTACCACAGCTTGATTCAAGATAATAGAATCACTTGCAAATGGATCTTCTTCAACTGGTATAGAATCGTTAGTTACTTGGGCGTTTACATATAAAGACCCAAGAATTAATAATGGAAAAAAATATTTTTTCATTCTATTTCAATAATGGTTAAGTCAAAATTAGCATCATTTAACACTTGATTAACATGATGAATAGTGTACAAAATACATTTCTGAAATAATAAAACGTATAAAACTGATATTCTTATTGTTAAATATTTAGTTTTAACACTTTGATGTAGTTATGATGTATAAAATATTCTGATTTTTAAAAATTAATCATCCATTTATTAAGGTTTACCTCCGAAGAAATTTGCATTTTTTTGCGTAACCTATAACGTTGTAGTTCTATCGAACGATAATTAAGATGCATTAATGGAGCTATTTCTTTTGTAGAAAGATTCATCCTTAGGAAAACGCATAGCTTTATATCTTTAGCTGTTAAACTTGGAAACTTCAGCGTTAATCTTTGAATGAAATCTTGATGAATTTCTTGAATATTCATTTCGAAATTCTGCCATTCGTTTCTATTGTAATTATATTCCGAAAACGTTTTCTCGAATTTTCTTTTCAGCTTCTTATTTTCATCAGTTACCTCTAATTGTGAAAATAATTCATTAACCTCTGTTATAATGGCTCTTTGATTAACTAATTTTAATGCTTGAGCAGCTAATTCTGTCGATTTAGATTGTAAAGAACTTTCTAAAAGTTGTTTCTCCTTTTTATAATTAACTTCTTTTAATTCTTGCTTATGGCTGATTTCTAATAAATTTAACTCGTATTGAAACTCTTTCTGCTTCATACGAAAACGTTGTTTTATTTTTAATTTATTATATCTATAAAAGCTAAAAATAATTGCAGTTACTATAAAGATGTAAACCAAAATCATACCATTAGATAAATACCAGATTTTTTTAATGGTAAAATCAAAAGAATTCAATTGTTCAAAATTTCCATTTTTAAGCGAGAAAACTGAAAGTTTATATTGCCCACTCTCAAGTTGTTTATAATTAAGAATTGGCGAAATTAAAGGCAATAACTTAGAATCATTTAATTGATAAAACAATTGATAGTTTGTAAAATCATCACTTAATATAGAGATAAAGAAATCTATATAATTATTAGAATATTCTATACTTGAATTATTTGTTAAGACATTCTGATTAATTTTTGCAGATATTTTAACTTTTGGTAAATCTCTTCTAATCGATTTTAAATCATATTTCAGTACCCCGTTTTCTAAATTAATGTATAAAAAATCTTCTTTCTTTTTTACTACTAAATTATCGTCCACAAGCTTCCCATCGTATAATTTCTTTGGAATTAAATAATAAATTAAGGTGTTATTTTCAATTTTAGAATAATACAGAATATTATCTGCCTCTATAAGAAAAGTATTATAATCTATTTCTCTAATTCTATAAATATTTTTTAGTTTTGAGTTTAGTTTATTCGTTGTAAACTCTTCCGAATTAACATCAAACTCCATTAAATTTTGAGCATCAATTAAAATATAAACTTTATTCTCTTCTCTTATGATTTGAGGATTTATTAAAGATTGATGCTTATATAAAATCTCTTTACTTGTATTATCTTTTATATTAAATAGATATAAACCTCCATTTTTACCAATTCCTAAAATTTCGTTGTTTAGGTATACAAAATCTAGAATTGGAACTGAAAGATGACCTATTTTTTGAGGATTATTAATAGTTGATTGATCAAATTTATAAACTCCAGTAAATGTAGATTGATAGTAAGTAGTATCTTGTTTTATAAGTTTATATCCTCCGTTATTAGAAGAAATTTTATCTAAAGAATTTCTATATAAATAAGTCCCCCATCCATCAGAAACAAATAATTGACTATCAATATTAGATACATTCCAAATCAAACCCTTTTCTATAAGCTCTTTTGTAATGTTTTGTTGAGATGAATAAGAATAAAAGCCATGATTTGTACCGATATAAAATTTTCCATCAGAAAAATCGAAGCCAAAAACATTTCCTAAATTTCCATTATAATCATACAATAATTCAGTTTCGTTTTTTAACTCTATTTTAGAAATACCTTTATCTGTTCCCAACCATGCATTACCTTTATTATCTAATTTTATAGTTTGAATGGTATTACTAATTAAACCTTGATTTTGATTGTAGTTTCGATAGGTTCTATTATGAAGGTTATAAATGTAAATTCCGTTGTTTGATGTTCCTACAATTAATTTATCTTCAAGAATCAGCATTTTAAGTATTAATGTATTCTTTAAGATTTGATTAAATTTTTCATCAAATTGTCTAACCTCATTTTTATTATTGATAACAAAAATTCCCTCAGTCAAAGTTCCTACCAAGAAATCGTTTATATATTTTTCTATTCCATGAATAACAACAGGCCTATCATTTAAAACATTAAATTTTTTAATGAAGTTACCATCAATAAATTCATAAACACCTTTAGAAATTGTTGCTACAAGCAATTTTCCATCAACCAAATACACATAAGAAGATAATGCTGGAAGTTTATATCGTTTTACTTGATTTCCATCAAAAGCAAATAAATAGTTAAAAGATTGAAAGTAAATTTTCTTTTTATGATAAAATATTTTCCAAATTTCTTCTTGTTCTAATCCTTTAAAACTATTAAACTTATCAGATATAGAAATATATTTCCTCTTCCCATCTACCCATTTCCAATAACCAAAATTTTTAAGAGAACCTGTATATAGTACATTATTGATACTTGCAACAGAACGAGTAATAGAAAGATTGTTTGTTACAATTTTTTCCCAAAAGTTTCCATCATATTTAAGTATATTACGATTATTTGCAAAAAAAACTGTTCCCGTTTTACTATTTTCTGCGATATCCCAAATTGGAGATTCGCCCATATATTCTGTTTTAGAATAATTTGTTATTATAGGCGCAAACGATTGAGCTTTTGTAAAAATTGAAAGTATTAAAAGTATATATTGGCAATATTTCATCATAAAAAAAGACTGCTTTAAAAACAGTCTTTAAAATTAGCGTATATTTTTTAATTATAATTATTTAAAATCTACATCAAAAACTTCTGCAAAATGTTTTTGCGTCATGTTTTTTACTTCTTGCATATCAACTTTATAACCAAGTTCTCTTTCCATAGAAGCAACGGCTTTATCTTGAATTCCACAAGGAACAATATATTCAAAATAGCGTAAATCTGGATTAACATTTAAAGCAAAACCATGCATCGTAATCCATCGAGAAGCTTTTACACCCATCGCACAAATTTTCCTTGTATAAGGTTTACCGACATCAAGCCAAACACCAGTTTCACCTTTAGAGCGTTCTCCTTTCAATCCATATTCTGCAATAGTTTTTATAATTACTTCTTCCAGATTTCTCATGTATAAATGAATATCTGGTTTAAAATTATCTAAATCTAAAATAGGATAACCAACCAATTGCCCTGGTCCATGATACGTAATATCTCCTCCTCTATTTGTTTTTACGAAAGTTGCATTTATCTCACTTAATTGATCACTAGAAGCCAACATATTTTCTAAATGTCCGCTTTTTCCTAATGTATAAATATGTGGATGCTCTACAAATAATAAGTGATTTTTAGTCGATTTAAAATCAGAATTTCCTTCTTTTTCTTGCGCTCTATTATATTGTTTTGTCGCTATATTTTCTGCTAAAAGACTTTCTTGAAAATCCCATGCTTCTTGATAATCTTTATTAATTCCTAAATCTTGGAACTCGACAACTTGTTTCATTTTGAAAAAATTTCAGATAACAAATTTACAAAATGATTTAATGATTAACATAAAAGTTTCTTGCAAAGAATTTATACCCTCATAGAGATAAATAATAAAATAGAAGTACTGTTTTAATCTTCTAATACAACTTCAAAATTTGCTAGTTCTGGATTATCTATAATATCACTTAAAGAATATTCCATAATAAAAGATTTACCGTCTGCTGTAAACATGGCATCTTTAAGACTTAATGATTTTATTTTTCTAGGAAAAGTATATTTGTATTTATACTTTATCTGCTTCATCATACTAACAAGCATCTGTTTTTCTTCTTCTGTAGAAGAATCATCCGAATTAAAATTGGTTAAATATCTTTCGATATCAATTTTTTTAGTAAAATTTTTCCCGTCGAAAGAATAATCAAAACCTGTAGCCAATGACATTGGATTATCAGAAAATAAATTCTTTTCCTCTACAGCATTCTTCTTTCTTTTCTTCTTTTTAGTAAGCGTTGCATTTTTATTAGCTTCAATTCTTTCATCTTCCTTTAACTTAATTTCTTTAAAGGTATTATCGACTATTTTAGATTGTGCATTAAATTCGTCTACAGATTTTGATCGATTAATAATTTCCATAGTAAATTTATCACGAAGGTCTAATCGAAATTTCATAAAGTCAATCTTTGATAGCTCTGTTTTATACAACTCATACCTCTCAAATTTCCCTTTACTTTTCTTACTATCCATTTCTTCCATCAATTGCATGAAATCTAAGTAAGAATATTCCGCATTAGAAATATCATTCATTTGTATTTTTTCGTCAAGATCGGCTACATTTAAAAGTGCTCCCATTTGTGGAACATCTATTTTCTGAACATAATCTATTGCTCCAGTCTCTGATACTAGGATTTCTTCGGTAACTGAACAAGAATTTGTAAATAAAATTAGTATTAAAAAAGTAAAAATTCTTTTTATCATTTGTAAGTAATTAAGGTTTATTGCTTTTTTGCTAAATTACATTTTTAATATAAAACCTAAAAATGTCTTTCATCATCTATTATAATCATATAAATAAGTATTTAATCAGAAAAAAGACGACATTCAAGACATAATCTATTATCTTTGATTTTTTAGAAATCGATATAAATTTTAATCAAGAATAAAGAATGAAAAAACTGATTGTTAAAGGATCTGTTTTGATGACTTTGTTGGCAAGTTTTAGTGTATTTGCACAACAAGGCGGAGGAATGTGGATTCCGACAGAGTTGAATGAAAAAGAGATGAAAGAAATGGGATTGAAAATATCTGCAAATGATATTTTTAGTACTGGAGATAAAAGTATTAATAATGCTGTTGCTCATTTTGGAGGAGGATGTACTTCGGAAGTTATCTCTCCAAATGGATTATTATTAACAAATCATCATTGTGGATATGGAGAAATACAAGCACATTCTTCTTTAGAGCACGATTATTTAACTGATGGTTTTTGGGCAAAAGAATTAAAAGATGAATTACCTAATGATGGTTTAACTGCAACTTTTATTACTGATATAAAAGATGTTACTTCTGATATTTTAAAAGGAATTAAGGATAATACTTCTGAAGAAGAACGTAACAAAATCATCAAGAAAAATATAGAAAGCTACAATGCTAAAAGTAAAACAGATACTTTTAAAGCAGTTTTTATAAAACCTTTTTACAAAGGAAATAAATATTACCAATTTACAACAGAAACATATAAAGACGTTCGTTTAGTTGGTGCACCACCTTCTGCAATTGGTAAATATGGTAATGATACTGATAACTGGGTTTGGCCACGCCACACTGGAGATTTCTCTATGTTCCGTATTTATGCTGATAAAAATAATAAGCCAGCAGACTATTCACCAGAAAATGTTCCTTACAAACCAAAACATTTTTTACCAATTAATATAAGCGGAATTAGCGAAGATGATTTCACGTTTGTATATGGTTTCCCAGGAACAACAGACGAATACTTACCAGCTTCTTCTATTCAACAAATAAAAGATGTTATTGATCCCGCTCGTATTAACGTTCGTACAATTGCATTATCTCATATTGATAAAAAAATGAGAGAAGATAACGCTACACGAATTGCTTATGCTTCTAAACAGGCTCGTATTTCTAATTCTCACAAAAAATGGATTGGAGAAGTTTTAGGACTTAATCGTTCTAAGGCTGTAGAAAAACGTCAGGCTTATGAGCAAGAATTCTTAAACAGAATTGCTAAAAACTCTAAATTAAAAGCACAATACGCAAATACTATTTCAGAATTAAATGATTTAAACAAAGCAAATGAAGATTATGCTTTAGCGTATACAATGTATACAGAATCTTTCTATTCTAATTCTGAAACATTTAGAATGGCATTAGCTTTAAATACTGTATTAAATGCTGTTGGACAAAAAGATTATGCACAAGTAAAAGCAAAAGCATTAAATACTGTTGCTGGAATGCATAAGGATTACAATGCTGACTTGGATAAAACAATTTCTTCTGATCTTACAGATAATTATTTTAAAGTTGTTCCTAAAAATTTATTACCAAATACAACAGCAGAAAGTATTAAAACTGCACTTAATAATTCTGTAATTAACGGAACTAAAAAGTTAAATGGGCAATCTGTTTTAGGAAATATAAAAGAATTAGCAGAGAATGATGCTGAATTTGTAAAAGCTTTACAAAACGATGCTTTAATTGCTCAAATTCGTTTAGTTTTAGATGCTAACCAAACAAAAGTTAGTCCTACTTATTTAGCTAATCAAGAAAAAATAAGCAAATTAATGCGTTCTTATATGAAAGGTCAAATGGATGTTTTTACAGACAAAAAAATCTTTCCAGATGCTAATTCAACATTACGTGTAACTTATGGTAAAGTAAATGGTTACCAACCTCGTGATGCTGTTTACTACGAACCTATTACACATATTGAGGGTATTTTAGAAAAATATGTTCCTGGTGATTATGAATATGATTTACCTAAACACATGATTCATTTATACGAAAACAAAGATTATGGTAAATATGCTGATAAAGATGGAAAACTTCCTGTAAACTTTATTGCAACAAATCATACTACTGGTGGTAATTCTGGTTCTCCTGCCTTAGATGCGAAAGGAAATTTAATTGGATTAAATTTTGACCGCGTTTGGGAAGGAACTATGTCAGATTTAAATTATGATCCAGAAATTTGTCGTAACATTATGGTTGATGCTCGTTACATTTTATGGGTAGTAGATAAATATGCAAACGCACAAAGATTAATTGATGAAATGACAATTATTGATAACAATAAAAAATAATTGACTAACACAATACTTAAAAAGCAGTTTCAGGAAATTGAAGCTGCTTTTTTATGTTAGATATATTTTCTGTCAGTTCGATTGATTTTTCGAAAATGAAATGAAGAAATATTTTATCAAGAACTTAGACAAGAAAATCCATTAATCCTTACTTATTTCTCGATACAAAATTCTAAACGAATTTCACTCGAAATGACGGATTAAAAATAATTTGAAATACAAATTTTCTGTCAGTTCAAGTGATTTTTTGAAATGAAATGAAAAAAAAAATGTTCTCATGACTCAAAATTCATAATTCTTAACTCACTTCCCTAGCAACCTCTGTGTAACATGATTACTAAAAGTTTCTATTTTATCATTTTTAAGAAACTTTACGACCATTGTACCATCAAACTCTTCTAAATCAAGGATAACAATTTTATCATTCAATTGAATATTTTTAGAATTTAAATATTTTAAAAATTCATCTGATGAACCAGTCACTGCACAAATTTCTACTTCATTATCTTTCTTAAATTCAGCTAGTTTTTGATAATTTGTTGTATCAAATTTTCCATTTTTATCTGGAATTGGAGAACCATGCGGATCAAACTTAGGGTAGTTTAGTAATTCATCCATTTTGTCAAAAAACAAAGGGCTTTGTATATGCTCAATTTGTTCTGCAATTTCATGCACTTGCTCCCATCCAAATCCCATTTCTTGCACTAAAAACATTTCTGTTAAACGATGCTTTCTTACAATAAGAGATGCTTTTAAAATACCTTTTTGCGACAAACGCAAAGGTTTATATGACTCATAAATCACTAAATCTTTTTCAGCTAATTTTTTCATCATACTATTTACTGTTGGCATTTTTATTTCTAAATGCTTACTTAAGTCCTTTACATTCACTTCTCCTCCTCCATTTTTAGAAAGGTGAAAAAGCGCTTTAAGATAGTTTTCTTCAACCAATGAATTCATTTTGTAAAGATAATTGAAACAGTTATTAAAATTAAAATTTTAATTAAATAAATATTTTTGTTAGATTTGTCTAACTTTTATATTTCAATAATAAATCTCTAATGAATAAAATATTAATCCCAATACTATTTGCCTGTTCTATTATACAAGCTCAGGAAACAGAAACAAAAAATGATTCTATAAATAGAGAATTGGATGAAGTTGTTTTAACAGGAACAATGAAACCTGTTTCTAGAAAAGACTCTCCAGTTCCAATTGAAGTTTATTCTTCTAAATATTTTAAAACCAATCCAAATCCTTCTATTTTTGAATCTATTGGAATGATAAATGGTATTCAACCACAACTAAATTGTAATGTTTGTAATACAGGTGATATTCATATTAATGGTATGGAAGGGCCATATACAATGATTTTAATAGATGGAATGCCAATTGTTTCTTCTCTTTCTACCGTTTATGGTTTAAATGGAATCCCGAATAGTTTAATTGAAAAAATAGAGGTTGTAAAAGGTCCTGCATCATCTCTTTATGGAACTGAAGCAATGGGAGGAATTATAAATATCATTACAAAAGATACTGAAAAGGCGAATAAATTTAGTGCCGATATTTATACAACAACTTGGTTAGAAAATAATATTGATTTATCATACAAAGCAAAAGTTAATGATAAAATAAGTACACTTTTCGGCGTAAATTACTTTCTTTTCAATAACAAACAAGATAAAAATAAAGACAATTTTACTGATGTAACTTTACAAGATAGAATTTCCATTTTTAATAAATGGACTTTTAAACGCTCTGAAAATAAAATTGCTTCTCTTGCTGCACGTTATGTTTATGAAGATAGATGGGGTGGAGAAATGCAATATGATAAAAGAAAAGATAGAGGAAGTGGAGATGTTTATGGTGAAAGTATTTTTACTAATCGTGCAGAAGTAATTGGAATGTATCAATTGCCAACAAAAGAGAAAATATTTACACAATTCTCTTATAACTTCCATCAACAAAATTCATTTTACGGAGAAAATTCATATCAAGCAAAACAACATGTTGCCTTCGGTCAGCTTTATTGGGACAAAGAAATCAAAAGCCATAGTCTCTTGACCGGAGCAACATTTCGTTATACGTATTATGACGATAATACACCTGGAACAGCTACAAGTGATGGAAAAAACAATCCTATGAAAACTCCATTACCAGGAATTTTTATTCAAGATGAAATTACATTTAATAATCATCATAAACTTTTATTAGGTTATAGATTAGATTATGATAAACACCATAAGGATATACATTCACCTCGACTCGCTTATAAGTTTTCTCCAAATAAAACGCATACATTTAGAGCAAGTTTTGGAACAGGATTTCGTGTTGTAAATTTATTTACAGAAGATCATGCAGCTTTAACAGGAGCTAGAGAAGTTGTAATTAAGAATAATCTTAACCCCGAAAAATCATATAACGGGAACTTGAATTATGTTTACAATAAAACCTTTGGATTTGGACATTTAAACATTGATGCAACAGCTTTCTATTCATATTTTACAAACAAAATTATTGGAGATTTTGAGAGCGATCAAAACTTAATTATTTATGACAATTTAGATGGGCATGCTGTTTCGCGCGGAGTTTCGGTTAATTCTGATATTACTTTTCGTTTTCCATTAAAAATTAATCTTGGTGTTTCTTACATGGATGTTTATAGAACAGAAAAGAATGAAGAAAATCTATCAGAAAAAATACAACAATTACATGCACCAAAATGGTCTGGTAATTACACCATCAGCTATAATTTTCAAAAAAAATTGACGGTTGATTTAACTGGAAATTGGTATGGAGCAATGCGTTTACCAATACAACCCAATGACTATCGACCAGAGTATTCACCATTTTATATGCTGACGAATATTCAATTAACCAAAACATTTAAACAGTTTGAAGTATATGGAGGTTTAAAAAATATATTTAATTTCATCCCTAAAAATCCATTAATGCGCCCATTCGATCCATTTGATAAAAATGTAAATGATCCAGTAAATAATCCTTATGGTTACACATTTGATACGGCATATAATTATGCTCCTTTACAAGGTATAAGAGGATTTATTGGTTTAAGATATACGATTAAATAATGAAAAAAATATTTTTCTCAATATTGACATTACTTTCTATTTTTTCTTTTGGGCAAATATCATTAGAACAATATAATCACGACTATTTAAAAGGTAAAAGAGTTACAATTCTATATTTTTATACAGATTGGTGTGCGTATTGTAAAATTCAAGAAAAGGAAATTGAGAAAAATAACGATATAAAAAACAGTCTTAATCATGATTTTTATTTTATAAAATTAAATGCTGAATCAAGAGATGAAATTATATTTTTAGACGAAAAATATTCTCCTGTCATTATCAATAACAAAGTCAAAACACACAGTTTTGTAAGGAATTTCACAGAGAATAACGAAAACGATAGTTATCCACTTTGGATTTTTTTGGATGAAGATTTAAAAATAATAGGGAAACATTCTGGTTTTTTAAATACCAAGAATTTAAATAAAATTCTTAATAATAAAAAAATCGCAACTAAATTATAGTTGCGATTTCACCACAAAAAATTACTCAAAAGCAATTATTGAAAGATTGTCATTTTCAATAACTTCTTTATTTTTTAGTTTTTCTATATCTATTATTCCTATAATATGATTATAATCTTTACTTTGATAACGTTCTTCTACCTCATCTAAAATCTGAAAAACAGTATCATCTGCTTGTTTAAAACCTATGTAAACACGTAGTTTTCCCGATTGATTAAAAATACCAGTTTGACTATTTTCGTATTTTCTTATTGAATATTTATAATCATATTTTAAAGCAGAAATATCACTTAATACAGCAGATGCTGTTGGAAATCTACCTGCTCCTTTTCCATACAAGAATTGTTCATCTGCTAAAGAACTTCCAATTAAAACACCATTGTACTCATTATTAACAAGTGCTATTGTCTTGTGCAACGATACAAATGTTGGTAAAACAGTAGATGTTATTTCTCCTGTTTTAATATCAATTTGTGATTTCGCAATTAATTTTATTGTCGCACCCTTTTCTTGTGCGTATTTAAAGTCTTCTATCTGTAAAGATGTTATACCTTTTCTAATAACTTCTTCAGCTTTTATTTTCTTACCAAATGCATGTAATGTTACAATAGAAATTTTACTTGCTGCATCAAATCCTTCAACGTCTGCTGTGGGATCTGCTTCTGCAAAACCACTTTCTTGCGCAGAACTTAAAGCATCTTGATAAGATTGGTTTTCATTTGCCATTTTAGTTAGAATGTAATTGGTTGTTCCATTTACAATTCCTGAAACATAATTCAGTAAATCATTATCAAAATATTCCTCTAAATTTCTAATAATTGGAACTGAACCACATACTGATGCTTCATATAGAAATGAAACATTGTTTGCATGTTGTAATTCTAATAATTCTTGATGATGATCTGCTATCAATTTTTTATTCGCACTTACAACATGTTTTTGCTTATCAAATGACTTTTTAATAATTGCATATGCTGCATCTGCATCAGAAATTAATTCAACCACAACGTTAATATCTTCATCTTCCAAAATATCATCAGGATTTGAAGAAAATAAATCTTGCGGTGCATTTCGTGGTTTATTTGGATCTTTAATTACTATTTTCTTAATTACCGCATTAAGCTGAGGCTTTTCCTCTAGAACTTTGTATATACCCTCTCCTACAACTCCAAATCCGAATAAACCTATATTCAATTTTTTCATAAATTATTTCCTTATTTTTTCTAGATTACTTTTCATCAAATAAAAGAGAAGACAAAAAAAATTGGTTAAATTGTCAATAAAAACAATTCAACCAATTCTCAATTAAATATTAAATGATCGTTTTTGGTATTCAGTTTTTATTATCTCTCCTCTTACGAGGCTGGAATTAGCACCTTGATAATATAATCAGGTTGCTAAAGCTTCAACGGGCCATTTCCCTCCACTTTTCTTGATAAATTGTAAAATTTAATAAACTATTTCGTTGGTACAAATTTAAAACAAACTAATCCAGAATTCCAAAATTATTTTCAATCAAAACAATATATTTTTCTAAATTATCTAAAATAAAAGATTAAAATAATAATATTTTTCTTTAAAAACATTTATCAAAGAATTAAATTCTGAAAATTCTTGTTTTTTATTAAAATAAATATTTCATTATGCGATTAACTTTTTATTCATATAATAAAATTTTATAAAAAATGAAAGAATATAAATCATAAACCCACCTATTTAATCATTTCTTTATTTTTTTTACACTAACATAACCAAAGGATTAAAACTCATTAACGTTTAATTAACAAGTCGAAATTAAGTTTGTAAATCAAAAAAATACAAAACAATAATTTTATTTACATGATTCGACAGATCACAACACTCGCCGCGCTAACAGCATCTACAATTTGTATTTATGGCCAAGGAACACAAAGTTCTATTTCAGGAAAAATTAATAACGAAAACGGACAAGGGATACACTCTGTTACAGTTGAAGTAAGAAATGAATCGACAGGTTTTACAATTTCTACAACCACAAACGAAAAAGGAGAATTCTATTTTAAACAGCTGCCTCTTGGAGGACCTTACACAGTTACTGCAAAATCTAATGAATTAGGAGAACAAGTACAAAATGGTTACCAATTGAACCTTGGTGACGATCTTAAAATTGATTTTGATTTTAATTCTTCTGATGTCATAGAAATTGATGCTGTAGAAATCACAGGAAATTCTTTAAAGAAAACGATTAAAAATATTGGTTCTTCAACTTCTGTTACAGCTAAAGATATTGAAAGACTACCTGTTAACGGACGTAATTTTACATCTTTAATAGATTTATCACCATTAAGTTCTGGAAGTAATCTTTCTGGACAATTAGCATCGTCTACAAATTTTACAATTGATGGTATGACCGCTAAAAATCCTACTTCTGGAGGAGCTACTAATCGTAATGGAGGACCATACTCTATCTCAATGGAATCGGTTCGTGAATTTGCTGTAGTAACAAACGCTTACGATGTTACCTTCGGAAGAAGTGGTGGTGGTACTATTAATACAGTAACAAAATCTGGTACTAATACTCTTTCGGGTAGTGCATTTATGTTTGGTCGTACAGATTGGTTATCTAGCCCTTATGATATTAATGCAAATAAAAGAGATTCAAAATTCTCAACTTATCAATATGGTTTAACTTTAGGTGGACCAATCATTAAAGATAAATTACATTATTTCTTTGCTTGGGATCATCAAGCTCACTCATCTCCTTTAATTATAGCCGATATACATAATACTGAAGATGAAGCAAGATACAATTTAACTCAATCTTCATTAGATCGTTTTGTAGATATTGCAAGAACAAAATATGGTGTTTCATCAGCTCCTCAATTTGGTCAATTTGATAGAAAAAGAGGTACAGATGCTTTATTTTTACGCTTAGATTGGCAAATTAACAGCCGTAACTTATTAACTATTCGTAATAATTACGTTAACGATAGAAATAATTTAGGTTTAGGAGATAATACAACAATTAATTTATATGAAGTTTTTGGAGATGTAAAATCTATAGACAATAGTTTTTTAGCAAGTTTACGTACAAAAATAAGCTCTAAAATCACAAACGAATTAAAAGTTCAACATTTATATACATCAGAACAATCTACACCAAATACTCAATTACCACAATCTAACATCCCAAGAGCAATTGTAGAAAGAGTACAATCTTCTGTTGGTGGAAGAGATGTTTTTACAAACATACAAATTGGTGGGCAACGTTATTCTCCAGAAAATTTTTATAATCACGTTTTCCAAATAACTGATAATTTATATTGGAATACAGAAAAAGTTAACTACACTTTTGGTGCTGATTTAATGTATACGAACATGAATTCTCTTTATGGAAGTGAGATAAATGGTCGTTATTACTTTACAGGAATGGATAATTTTGATAACTTAACACCATATCGTTATGCAAGAGAAGTTTATTTAAGCGATGATCAACGTGTAAAACAAAACATATTAGCTACTGGTGTTTATGGACAATTACAAACTAATCTTGCTCCAGGTTTAGAATTAACAGCTGGTTTACGTTTAGATTATACACATTATTTTGACAAAGGAAATTTCAATCAGTTAGTTTATGATGAATTAGGCTTAAGAACTGATAACGTTTTGAAGACTTTCCAAGTTCAACCTCGTTTCCAGTTCACATGGGACGTTAATCAAAATAAACGAGATATTATTCGTGTAGGTGCTGGTATTTTTGGTTCTGATATTAATAACTATGCTATGATTAATAATATGGTTTTTGACGGAACTAGAGTTGCCTCTATTGATGTTCAAGGAAATTTAGTTCCAAGACCAGATTTTATAGGATACAGAGAAGACCCTAGAACAGCTCCTGGTGCAGAATTATTTAATAATCCAAATATACCTCGAATAGCAACTATTAATATGAATTCTGCAGATGCAAAAGTTCCTGTTGTATATAAAGCAAATGCATCTTATACACATTTCTTTAGTAACCGTTTTAAAGTTGGAGCTCATGCCTATATGTCTTTAGGAAGAAACAACTACATGTATGTTGATAGAAACATGGTAGACGATCCATTCTTTAGAATTGCTGCAGAAGGAGATCGTGGTGTTTTTGTTCCTGCTAATTCAATTAATACGACTAATGGTGCTACAGACTGGATGTTAGGAAGAAAATCTGACAAAATTGGACGTGTTTTAGAAATGGTAAGTGATGGTAAAGTAAATCAATTTGCTTTTGTTCTTGATGGAACTTGGAATTATTACAAAGAAGGACAAATTTCTGTTTCTTATACTTGGAATGATACAAAAGATAACACTTCTTACAATGGTAACGTAGCTAACTCTGCAACTTTATCTCTATTAGTTAATGATGATCCTAGAAACTTGAGTAGAATGACATATTCTGATAATCATTTCAGACACAAAGTAGTTGTTTATGGTACAACTCCTACATTCTGGGGGATCAATGCTGGAGTTAGATTTTCTGCTATAGGTGGTACAAGATATTCTTTAGGTGTTGGAGGAAATATGAATGGAGATTTCGTAAATTCTAATGATTTAGCTTATATTTATGACATCAATAATCCAAATACTCCTGATTATATTAGAGAAGGAATTCAAACTATTTTAGATAATCCTAATATAGATAAGAATACTAAAAAATACATTAGAAATAGTTTTGGAAAAATTGCAGAAAGAAATGGAGGTATTAATGGCTTCTATGGATATGTTGATTTACGTTTATCTAAGAAAATTAAAATTGTAAATAAGCATAGTTTAGAAATTTCTGCTGATATTTTTAATGTTGCAAACCTAATGAACAAAGAATGGGGACGAGCTAAAAACTTAGGTAAACAAAACATTTACTCTATTAGAAGTTTTGATGCAAGCAAACAAGAATTTGTTTATAATGTAAATACTAATACAGGTGTATCTAGTTATTCTGGTAATCCATACCAAGTTCAAATTGGATTAAGATACGCTTTCTAAAAAAAAATTAAAATGATGAAAAATACAGTAAAAAAACTTTTATTTGCAGGATTATTTATTCCTACAGTTATGATTAATGCACAAACAAAAGTTATCGGACATCGCGGACATTGGGATACACCTAATAATGCACAAAACTCGATTCAATCTTTACAAATGTCTAATAAGATTAAAGCTTATGGAAGCGAATTTGATGTTTCTATCACAACAGATGGAGTTTTAGTTGTTAATCACGATGCAGATATTCAAGGAATTGATATAGAAACAAATTCTTACGATAAAATTAAAAATCTTAAAATCAAAAATGGAGAAACTCTTCCTACTGTAGAACAATATCTAGTGGAAGGAAAAAAGTATCCAAAATTGAAAATGATTTATGAAATAAAACCTCATAAAACAAAAGAAAATGAAGATCGTGCAGTTTTAGCTTCATTAGAATTAGTTAAAAAATTAGGCGTAGAAAATCAAGTAGAATACATCTCTTTTAGTAAAAACATCTGTGAACAATTAAAAAAACACAATCCTAAAAGTCATGTATCTTATCTTGCTGGAGATTTAAGCCCAGAAGAAGCTAAAAAACTTAATCTTACAGGAATAGATTATCACTATTCTTTATACAAAAAGAATCCAACTTGGATAAAAGATGCTCAGAAATTAGGATTAGTTGTTAATTCTTGGACTGTTAATAAAGAAGATGATATGCAATATTTACTTGATCAAAAAATTGATTATATCACAACTGATAAACCAGAGGTTTTACAGAAATTGATTAAATAAAAAATATCTATAAATGGAAAGAAGGTATTCAACTAAGTTGGATACCTTTTTTTGTTATTAGAAGATGCAAATTAGAGGTTAGAAACTCAAAAGTTGGATTACATTTCATTAGACTTTATAAGTTAAATCTAATCTCCCAAATCTAGTCTCTAGCAATCAACTTATACCAAATATTTTTTTACATAAAATAACTATTTAACATTATTAAAAATATTTTTTCTAAATAAACCAATATAAATAGAATTTATTTCTAAAGAATTAGAATTAGAAAACTCATCATCAATAAAACTAACTCCAATAACTAATTTATTTTAAATCAAATTATTTTTTAAATTCTTTACTTTTTTATTATCAATACTTTGAATAATTTTGTAGAACCTTATAGCGAAAAGATGGAGGGAATAGGACCGCTGAAATCTTGGCAACCCAAAACATAGTTGGGTGCTACATCCTACTCTAGTTTTATAGAGAAAGATAAGGAAATACTTTATTCTAAGATTCGCTATTCGGTTTAATTAAATAACAAAAATGACATTAAACGACATACTTAAAGAGCGAATTGTTATTCTAGATGGTGCGATGGGAACTATGATCCAAAAGCATAATTTACAGGAAGAAGATTACAGAGGCGAAAGATTTAAAGATTTTCATACATCCTTAAAAGGTAATAATGATTTACTTGTCTTAACGCAACCAAAAATTATAAAAGATATTCATCGTGAATACCTAGCTGCTGGAGCAGATTTAATTGAAACTAATACATTCAATGCAAATATCATTTCTATGGTTGATTATGATATGGTTGATTTAGTTGATGAATTAAATTATGAAGCTGTTCGGTTAGCGAAAGAAGCTTGCGAAGAATATTCTACACCAGATAAACCTCGTTTTGTAGTTGGTTCATTAGGACCAACAAATAAAACAGCGTCAATTTCGCCACAAGTAAATGATCCTAGTTTTAGAGATATTGATTTTGATACATTAGCTAATGTTTATTATCGTCAGGCAAAAACAATGTTAGAAGCTGGAGCAGATATTTTATTGGTTGAAACAATTTTTGACACATTAAATGCAAAAGCTGCATTCTTTGGTATACAAGATGCAATAGAAGAGACAGGAATTAATGCTCCATTAATGGCCTCTGGAACAATTACAGACAAATCTGGAAGAACATTATCTGGACAAACAACAGAAGCTTTTTTAATTTCTTTAGAACATATCGATTTAATTTCTGTTGGATTAAACTGTGCTTTAGGAGCAACAGATCTTATTCCTTATTTAGAAATTTTGGCAGAAAAAGCACCCTTCTATGTAAGTGCATATCCAAATGCTGGTTTACCAAATGCATTTGGTGGCTACGACGAAACAGCAGAAATGATGTTAGAAAATATTCGTCCCTTTTTAGAAAAGAAAATTGTCAACATCATTGGAGGATGTTGTGGAACAACTCCAGACCATATTAAATTAATGGCTGACTTAGCAAAAGAATACCAACCAAGAAAAATTGCAGAACAATGGCAGGCGTAAAAATTCAACTTTCTGGATTAGAACCTTTGATTGTTAGAGAAAATTCAAACTTCGTAAACGTTGGTGAGCGTACAAATGTTACTGGTTCTAAAAAATTCCTACGATTAATAAAAGAAGAGAAATTTGAAGAAGCTCTTCAAATTGCACGTGATCAAGTAGATGGTGGCGCACAAGTCATCGATATCAACATGGATGAAGGAATGCTTGATGGTGTTGCTTCAATGGTAAAATATTTACGCTTAGTTGCCTCTGAACCTGATATTTCTAAAGTTCCTATTATGATAGATTCCTCTAAATGGGAAATTATAGAAGCTGGACTTAAAAACGTTCAAGGAAAAGCAATTGTAAACTCAATTTCTTTAAAAGAAGGTGAAGAATTATTTATTGCTCATGCTAAAAAAATAAAACGTTACGGAGCTGCTGCAATCATCATGGCATTTGATGAAAACGGTCAAGCTGATAATTACGAACGAAGAATAGAAATTGTAAAACGTTCGTATGACATCTTGGTTAATCAAGTAAAATTCAATCCACGAGATATTATTTTCGATATCAACATTTTTCCTGTTGCTACTGGAATGGAAGAGCATCGCCGTAATGCTATTGATTTCTTTGAAGCTACAAAATGGATTAAAGAAAATCTTCCTCATGCATTGGTTTCAGGTGGTGTTTCTAATGTATCATTCTCTTTCCGTGGAAATAATGCTGTTCGCGAAGCTATGCACACAGCTTTTCTATATCACGCAATAAAACACGGTATGGACATGGGAATTGTTAATCCCGAAATGATTGAAATCTATGATGATATTCCGAAAGATTTGTTAGAACATGTAGAAGATGTTTTATTGGATCGACGCGATGATGCGACGGAAAGATTAATTGATTTTGCTGAAGGTTTAAAAGGTGTCACTAAAGAGAAAAAGAAAGATGATGCTTGGCGCGAATTACCGTTAGAAAAGCGAATAGAAATTGCTCTAGTTAAAGGAATTACAGAATTTATTGATGAAGATACAGCAGAAGCATTAGAAAAAATAGAATCTCCATTACGTGTTATAGAAGGACCATTAATGGACGGAATGAACGTTGTTGGTGATCTATTTGGAAGTGGAAAAATGTTTCTCCCTCAGGTTGTAAAATCGGCGCGTGTAATGAAAAAAGCAGTTGCCTACCTTACACCCTATTTAGAAGAAGAGAAATTAAGAAATAAAACAGACAAAGAACCTGCTAAAATCTTAATGGCAACTGTAAAAGGTGATGTTCACGATATCGGAAAAAATATTGTTTCAGTTGTATTAAGTTGTAATGGTTTTGAAATTATAGATTTAGGCGTAATGGTTTCTTCGGATATCATTCTAGAAGAAGCCCTAAGAAATAAAGTAGATGTAATTGGTCTTTCAGGATTAATTACTCCTTCGTTAGATGAAATGGTACATGTTGCAAAAGAAATGAAACGCCTTAATCTTGATATCCCATTAATGATTGGTGGCGCAACGACTTCTAAAGCACATACTGCTGTAAAAATTGCACCAGAATACGATAAAGCAATTCATGTTTTAGATGCTTCTCGTTCAGTTACAATTTGTCAGAAACTAATTGGTCAAAATCAAAATACATTAATCGCTGAAACAAAAGTTGATTATGATAAAATAAGAGAAGGTTTTTTAAACAGAGCTGTTGTAAAAGAATATTTATCAATAGAAGCTGCAAGAGAAAATAAACTAAAATTAGATTTTAACGAATTCAAACCTTTTAAGCCAAACAAATTAGGTGTATTTACACACGAAGCTAAAGTTGCCGATTTAAGAGATTTCATAGATTGGACACCATTTTTTAAAACATGGGATTTACATGGAAAGTTCCCAGCTATTTTAGATGATGAAATTGTTGGTGAAAATGCAAAAGAATTATATGTTGATGCTTTGGCTATGCTAAATAAAATTGACGAAGAGAATTTAGCAAAACCTAAAGGTATTTTTGGTTTATTTAAAGCCAATACAATAAATGATGATACAATAGAATTGTTTGATGAAAATAATAACAAACTAAATGAATTCTATACAATTCGTCAACAAGCAAAGAAAACTAAAAACATTCCGAATATTTCTATAGCAGATTTTATTGCTGAAAAAGAATCTGGAATCGAAGATTATATGGGAGCTTTTGCTGTAACAGCAGGAACAGAAATAGAAGATTATGCAAAAGAATTTCATGATAATTTAGACGATTACAATTCTATTATGGTAAAAGCTATTGCTGATCGCTTAGCAGAAGCTTATGCTGAATATTTACACAAACATGTGCGTACAGAAATTTGGGGTTATGCAAAAGATGAAACATTATCTAATGATGAATTAATTGCAGAAAAATACAAAGGTATTCGCCCTGCTCCTGGTTATCCTGCTTGTCCAGACCATTTAGAAAAAGAAACAATTTTTCAACTTCTAGATGTCTCAAATAAAATTGGAATTAATCTTACAAGTTCTTTAGCTATGTATCCTGTATCATCTGTTTCGGGTTATTATTTCGGAAATGAAAAAGCTAAATATTTTGGAGTTGGAAAAATTAAAATGGATCAGATTGAAGATTTTGCTCAACGAAAAAACATTTCAGTTGAATTAGCTGAACGTTGGTTAAGTCCTAATTTGGCTTAGTTAGAAGTTAGAAGTTAGAAGTTAGAAGTTAGAAGTTAGAAAGATAAATTTTCTGTCAGTTCGAGTGGTTTTTCGAAATGAAATGAAGAAAAAATGTATCAAGAACTTAGACAAGAAAATTAAAATAATAAAATATAAAAACGGAAGTTGAATTTCGTTAAACGAAAATAAAATAATGAAAGTTACTGAACATATAGAACGTGCAAACGGAAAACCTTTGTTCTCTGTGGAGATTCTACCTCCATTAAAAGGTCAAGACGTTAATTGTACTTTCAAAACATTAGATCCTTTAGTTGAAATGAAACCCTCATTTATTGATGTTACCTATCATCGTGAGGAATTTGTTTACAAACAAAAGGAAAATGGTTTATTAAAACGTCATCAGGTAAGAAAAAGACCAGGGACCGTTGCTATTTGTGCTGCCATACAAAATCATTATAAGATAGATGCAATTCCGCATTTAATATGTGGTGGTTTTACAAAAGAAGATACAGAAGATGCTTTAATAGATCTTAATTTCTTAGATATTGATAATGTATTGGTATTACGTGGAGATCCTATAAAATCTGAAAAGACATTTGTTCCTGAAGTTGATGGTAATGCTTACGCTTCTGAATTGATAGAGCAAGTTACGGCTCTAAATAAAGGTATATATTTAGATGATGAATTACAAGAAACGAACAAAACAGATTTTTGTATTGGAGTTGCTGGTTACCCAGAAAAACATTTCGAGTCTCCAAATTTAGCAATGGATATGTTTTATCTAAAGAAAAAAGTAGAATTAGGAGCTGATTACATTGTAACTCAAATGTTTTTTGATAATCAGAAATATTTTGATTTTGTAAAAAAATGCCGAGAAATGGATATTAATATCCCTATTATTCCAGGAATTAAACCATTAACAACTTTTAATCAATTAAAAACTTTACCTCAAAATTTTTATCTGGATTTACCAGAAACACTTGCCATGGAAGTTTTAAAAGCAAAAGATAAAGAAGCTATAAAACAAATTGGTTTAGAATGGTGCATTAACCAATCTAAAGAGCTTTTAGAGTTCGGTGTTCCAGGTTTACACTTTTATACTATGAGCAACTCTATCAATACACAAAAGATTGCAAATGCTATTTTTTAGAAAATAAAGAAAAATCTCAGTAAAAATTTACTGAGATTTTTTATTTTTGTTACCATGAATACAGCTGAATTATTCGATTACTTTCTAAAATCTAAAAAAGTAACGACGGACACACGTAACATTTCAAAAGATTGCATCTTTTTCGCTTTAAAAGGAGCTAATTTTAATGGAAATACTTTTGCTCAAGAAGCAATAAATCAAGGTGCTACTTTAGCAATTGTTGATGAGGAAGAATACGAAAATCCAGCAAATAATATTTTTCTAGTTAAAAATACTTTAGAGACTTTACAAGATCTAGCACGTACATATAGAAATTATTTGAAGATTCCATTTATTGGTTTAACTGGTTCTAATGGCAAAACAACGACCAAAGAATTAATCTCTGTTGTATTAAAAGAAAAATTTAGAACGCATTATACTTTTGGAAATCTAAACAATCATATTGGTGTTCCATTAACTATTTTATCTATCCCAGAAGATACAGAAATTGCTGTAATAGAAATGGGCGCTAATCATCAAAAAGAGATAGAATTATTAGCTTCTATTTCTCAACCAGATTTTGGTTATATAACAAATTTCGGCAAAGCTCATTTAGAAGGTTTTGGAGGAATTGAAGGTGTAATAAAAGGAAAATCTGAACTATACGATTATTTGCGTAACAATAATAAGACTGCTATTGTTAACTACAATGACCCTTTACAAGTTGAGAAAACGAATAATATAAAACGAGTTACTTTTTCTAATGAGAATAGTACAAATTATCAAATAAAATTAATTGAAAGCAAACAAGAGTTTTTAGCCGTTTCTTATGAGAATGAATTAATTGAATCTCATTTAACGGGTCATTATAACTTTAGCAATATCTCATGTGCCATTACACTTGGAGCACATTTCGGAATTGATGCAAAAACAATAAAAAAGGGAATTGAAAACTATTCCCCATCAAATAGCCGTTCTCAAATTATTGAAAAAGAAAATCATAAAATTATTATGGATGCCTATAATGCTAATCCTAGTAGTATGGAAGCTGCATTAAATAATTTTGCAAAATTCAAAGGAACAAAAACAATTATTATTGGTGATATGTTTGAGTTAGGTGAAGAATCTAAAATAGAACATCAACGAATTTTAGATCTAGCAGAAACTTTAAATTTTGACCAAATTTTTATTTTAGGTTTAAATTTTAAAGAAACAATTACTAGTAATTCTAAAGTCAAAAAATTTGATAACAGAATAACTTTTGAAGAATTTCTTAAAAAGAATTATATTTCTGCACAAAATATTTTAATAAAAGGTTCGCATGGCATGAGACTTGATTTAATCACAATTAATTAAAAATAAACCTATAAAAACCTAAACGTTAATGAAACCAGCTTTTTTGACGGTAATAACATTTTACTTATTACCATTATTAACAAACGCTCAAAACTATATAGAATGGGATAAGAGCACAAAATTAAATTTCGATAATTTTAAAAAGACTCCAGATCAAACAAAATCTCCTCAAGGAGTTTTAGACATGAGAATGGGATGGCAAATTGCTCAAGGAAACGGAAAAGTCCCTGAATTATTTGTCCACAATAGAGTTGATCAAACTACTTCTTGGATTTCGATGAAAAATCAAGAAATATTAAATGACATGCAATTACAATTTGATTTATCTGAATTGTATGCCCGTAAAATAAGAAAAGAGTTTGAAAGTTTAAGAGAAAAGAAAGAAATGAGTAAAGATGCTTACAAAACAAGATTTATGACTCTTCAAAAAAATTTTCAAAAAAGATTGAAATCAGTTGCTACAACAACCCTCAATCAACCGACTTTATATAAACTTTTGAATAAACAAATTCAAGACTCTTTAGTTATTTACAACGACTATCAGAAAAAATAGTTGAGAATCGTAAGCCTATTCTCACTGTAGCTTGTCATAATAAGTTTGTCGAAACATTTATAGAATTGTCTATTATTCTTTGACAAACTTATCATGGTAATTTTTAATCATAACAATAGTAACCAATTGCAAATTTTCAAAAAATTTAATTTTAAATTATCATTAATTTTTTTTATTTAAAATGAATATTAATTTTTAGTTTTATAATTTTGCACTCCTTAATATAGGGACAATTATTAATTTTGAAAATCGATTTATATGAAGAAAGTATTTACTTTATTTATTACCATTATTAGCTTTATTGGTTTTGCTCAGGCTCCATCAAATTACTACAGTAATGCAACAGGTGATAAGTTCGAACTTAAAACAAAGTTATATAACATTATAAAAGGGCACACTAATGTAGGTTATGGAGGATTGTGGACACTTTATGCTTCAAATGATATCAGCAATGGTTTTCTAGATAAGTATTATGAAAAAGACAATACTATTTTAGATATCTATTCTGAAAACCCTACTGGAACTGATCCATATAACTTTACAAAAAGTACTAATCAATGTGGTAGTGCTGGTTACAAAAAGGAAGGTGACTGTTATAACAGAGAACACTTAGTTCCACAAAATATTTTTGATAAAAGATCTCCAATGGTTGCTGATGCTTTCCATATCTGGCCTACAGATGGAAAAGTAAATGGTATTAGAGATAATTACCCTCATGGTGTTGTTGATGTAGCTTCACAAAGTTCATTAAATGGTTCTAAGTTAGGAAACAATAATAACTCTGGTTATTCTGCTGGTTACGAAGGAATTGTATTTGAACCAATTGATGAATTTAAAGGAGATGTTGCACGTGCCTATTTTTATTTTGCGACACGTTACCAAGAAGATGGTATCCAAAACTGGACTTATGCAATGTTTAATCGTACAAAAGACAAAGTATTTACAGATACTTTCTTAAAAATATTAATTACTTGGCATTTAAATGATCCTGTTTCTGATAGAGAAATAGATATTAATAATTTAGTTTACAAGAGTCAAAAGAACAGAAATCCATATATAGATCATCCAGAATATGTAGAAAAAATATGGGGAGCTGATTTAGCAACTGATGATTTCGAATATCAAAAACGTTACGATGTTAAAGTTTACAACAAAACTTCTCGTTCTATTGTTGTTCGTTTAGAAAACAATAAAAAACAAATTGAGAAAGTTTCTATTTTTAATATTAATGGACAAAAAATAAATGAAGTTAACAATTCTAATCACCAAAAAGAGGTTGAAGTTAACTTTACAACACCAGGTGTTTATGTTATTAAAGTTGTTGGTAAAGGAATGGAAATTAACCACAGAGTTGTAATTAAATAAGATTACACACATCTATATAAAAAAATAAAATCCTTCGCTGTAAAGTGAAGGATTTTATTTTTTAGTAAGGGAGGAAAAATTAGTCATTGTTTATATTTTTTTTAAAGAAGGTCATACCATAAAGTACTAAAACCAATATAAAAGGAATACCAAACAAGACCGAAAGTGTAACAATTAAATTTATCATAATAATAAAAATGTTATGGTTTCATAATATTAATTACAATTTATAAAATATATTTTAAATAATATTTACAATAACAATATATTTTTTGCGAATTAATTAATTTTTACAAATCTCATAATAAAATTATGTTAAAAATAGTTTTTCCATAAAAAAAGTCGCTTAAAAATAAGCGACTCAAAATATTTATTTAAATATAACCTTGATTACCACTGATTTTCCTTGGTATGATTAATTAGGAATTGAGTTATACTATAATAAGTTAAATTAGATTTTTAAATTTTAAAATATAATAGTACTTCAAAACTTTTTTTAAAAGACTTAAAGTTTTCACCTTATGGAAAACCGTACATTAAGTAAGTATATATTTATTAAATTTGAACTTATAATAGTAAGTTCAAATGAAACACGTTATTTTAATTACTTTAATACTAATTAGTGAAGCTTTAAATGCCCAAGTAAATTTAAATTATATTGAAATTACCACTCATAATAGTAATGGTTATTATGAATTATATATTGAAAAGAATTCAAAAGACTCTACTTATAATGCAAAGTCTAGTGTCATGAAATTTTATAAAGGTAAAAAAACAGTTGATTTAGACTCTGCAGTAGTCAATAATGAAAATATTTCACAGCTTTTAGATATAGTACAAAACATAGATAATAATGCTTTTAAAAGAAAATCGGAACCATGTTTAGATGGGAATACAATTAGACTTGATTTTTCAGATGATTTACATTACAATATGATTACACAGATGTATCAATGTGTAAATAATACAGATGAAGTTTATTTATCAATTGTAAAGATTTATAATCTTTTCCCTTTTAAAGAAAAACTTAATTAAAAGCGAACAATTCACCCCTTAACTATTAGAAAATTTATAATTAATCGAATAAGTTCGTGAATTAATATTATAAAAAAGTCGCTTAAAATAAGCGACTCTAAATATTTATTTAATTGTAAACGTGATTACTATTGATTTCCCTTTGCATAATCAGCTAAGAACTGAGCTAAACCAGAATCAGTTAAAGGATGTTTTAATAATCCTAAGATAGATGATAATGGTCCTGTCATTACATCTGCTCCAATTTTTGCACAATTTACAATATGCATTGTATTACGAACTGATGCGGCTAAGATTTCTGTTTCGTAAGCGTAGTTATCAAAAACGATACGAATTTCTTCGATTAAGTTTAAACCATCTGTAGAAATGTCATCTAAACGACCAATAAATGGAGATACATAAGTTGCTCCTGCTTTTGCAGCTAATAATGCTTGTCCAACAGAAAATACTAATGTAACGTTTGTTCTAATTCCTTTTGTAGAGAAATATTTACATGCTTTTACACCATCTTTAGTCATTGGTATTTTTACAACGATCTGTGGGTTTAAAGCAGCTAAAGCTTCACCTTCTTTTACCATTCCGTCAAAATCGGTAGAAATTACCTCAGCAGAAACATCACCATCAACTAATTCACAAATTGCTTTGTAATGATTAATTATATTTTCTTGTCCTGTAATACCTTCTTTTGCCATTAAAGATGGGTTTGTTGTTACTCCATCTAAAACTCCTAAATCTTGAGCTTCTTTTATATCAGCCAAGTTTGCTGTATCGATAAAAAATTTCATTCTTTTATTTTTCTAATATGTTTATACAAAAATAAGGATTAAATCTATATTTCATGATTTAATCCTTTATAATATCTATGTTATATTTAAGATTAAAGAGCAGTGTAACCTCCATCTACCATATAATATCCTCCTGTCATAAAAGAAGCTTTATCAGAACTTAAGAAAGCTACTAATTCTGCAACTTCTTCAGCTTCTCCTAAACGACCAATTGGGTGTTTAGCTACCAATGCCTCTAATTGCTCTGGACTTAAATGTTCTTCTAATAATGGTGTTTTTATATAACCAGGACCTACAGCATTACAACGAATGTTTTTAGTACCATATTCTGTTCCAATATTTTTAGTTAATCCAACAACAGCATGTTTAGAAGATGTATATGCTGGGCTCATTATCGCAGCTACCATTCCGTGAATAGATGCTATATTTACAATAGAACCTCCTCCATTATTCTCCATTGCTTTTATTTGGTATTTACATCCGTAAAAAACACCATTAAAATTAATGTCAATTACTTTTTTCCAATCTTCTGCTGTGTAATCACCTGTTAAAGAAGCTGGTCCTCCAATTCCTGCATTATTACATGCAATATCTAATCTTCCGTAAACTTTTAATGCTGCATTCACCAAAGCCTCATTATCATCTGGAGAAGCTGTATTTGCTTTAAAAAATATTGCCTCACCACCTACATTTAATATTTCTTCTACAACTGCATTTCCTCCTTCTTCATTAATATCAGAAACAACAACTTTAGCACCTTCTTTTGCATATAATTTAGCAATAGCTCTTCCTATTCCAGATCCTGCTCCAGTTACAATCGCTACTTTTTCTTTTAAAATTCCCATTTTGTTTATTTTAATTTGTATATACTAAAGTTAACAATTATTATGAAAAGTGATTTTAAAATTTTCTTAAAATTACCTCAGAAATAAATGTATTATATCATTATTATTACTCAAAAAATTTTAAATTTGATTTAAATATTAAAATAATGAAAAATATTCTGACTGTCTTATTATTGACTGTTTTCTCATTTGCTAAAGCTCAAACTGTTAGTGATTACAAATACATTACTGTTCCAAGAAAATTTGCTGACTTCGATAAAAATAATTACAAATTAGATGCTCATTTAAAAATGCATTTAAGAAAGAAAAATTATGAAATTATTGTTGAAGGTGTTACAGAGAAACCTACAGATTTAAAAAACAATCCTTGTCTAGCTGCTAAAGCAAATATAGAAAGTTTAAAAAGTACTTTTAAAAATAAATTAAAAGTTGTGTTTACAGATTGTAATGGAAATCTTATTAGTGAATACGAAGGAATTTCTAGTATAAAAGAATTTGATAAAGGTTATCAAGAAGCATTAGCTATTGCAATGACAAAAGCACCAATGCAAAATGCAAAAGAGGTTCCAAATACAGTTCAACAAGAAAAACCTGCAACAATTTCTACAACTACAAATGAACAACCAGTTATTGTAAGTGTTTCAGAGAATAAAATATATTCTTTAAATGAGCAAAAATATGAAGTAGCTACTTTATCACAAGGTAGTTTTATATTTATGAATAGAGAAACTACACAAATTGTTGCTCAATTTTATCCTTCTTCTCAAAAGAATGTTTATCACGTAACCGTAATTTCGCCAAAAGGAAATTATCAAACAATTGGTTTTGTATCAGAAAATGAAATCTCAATTGACTATCAGACTGCTGACAAAACATGGAGTAAAACAACTTATACGAAATAAGTTTTTAGAAAATTAATTCGAAAAAAATTCTGAAAAGAATTTTGTATCAGAAAAGAAATAAATATGCAAGCACCTATTGCTAAAAAAATAGAAAAAAAATTAGAAAAACATGGAGATGTTCGTATCGATAATTACTATTGGTTAAACGAACGAGAGAATCCAGAAGTTATAAAATATTTAGAAGACGAGAATGCGTATACAAAAGCTATTTTAGAGCCCACAGAAGAATTTCAGACGAAATTATTTGAGGAAATGAAAGCTCGTATCAAAGAAGACGACTCTTCTGTTCCTTACAAATTAAATGGTTTTTGGTATTTAACAGAATTTCAGAAAGGGAAAGAGTATCCTATTCATAAAAGAAGAAAAGATTCTTTAGACAATAACGACGAAATTTTGTTTGATGTTAATTTAATGGCAGAAGGACATTCGTATTATAATTTGGGAGGAATCTCTATTTCTACCAATAACGAATTATGTTCTTTTGGTGTTGATAATGTATCACGTAGAATTTATACCATTCAAATTAAAGATTTAAAAACAGGAGAAATTTTACCAGATGTTATAGAAAATACGACTGGTGGTTCTGTTTGGTCTGCTGATAATAAAACACTTTTTTATACAAGAAAAGATGAAACATTACGCGCCTATCAAATTTGGAAACATAAATTAGGAACTGATGCAAGCGAAGACTCTTTAGTTTTTGAGGAGAAAGATGATACATTTTCTGTTTACGTTTACAAATCAAAATCGAGAGAATATATTATCATTGGTTCTTCTTCTACAGTTTCGGACGAATATCGTTTTATTTCTGCAAATGAGCCTGATGCTGAGTTTAAAATATTTCAGGAACGCGAACGAGATTTAGAATATTCTATTGAACATTTCGGGAAAGAATTTTACATACAAACCAATAAAGATGATGCGTTTAACTTTAAGTTAATGAAAACATCTATCGAAAAAACGGAACAAAGTAATTGGATTGATGTCATTCCACATCGTGAAGAAACATTTATTGAAGGATTTGAAATTTTTCAGAATTATTTAGTTATTGAAGAACGTACAAATGGATTAATTCAGCTTAATATAAAAGCATGGGACAAATCTGCAGATTATTATTTACCATTTAACGAAGAAACATACACGGTTGGTTCTGGAACAAATCCAGATTTTAATACTGATATTCTGAGATATGGTTATACTTCTTTAACAACACCTACTTCTGTTATCGATTTTAATATGAACGATAAAACATCGGAAGTAAAAAAAGAACAAACTGTTTTAGGTGATTTTAAGAAGGAAAATTACACTTCTGAACGTATTTGGGCAGAAGCAAGAGATGGTGAAAAAGTAGCTATTTCTTTGGTTCATCACAAAGACACTCAATTAAACGAAAATACGCCACTTCTACTTTATGCATATGGATCGTATGGTTATACTATTGAGCCTAATTTTAGTTCTATACGTTTAAGTTTACTAGACAGAGGTTTTGTTTATGCAATTGCACATATTCGTGGTGGACAATATTTAGGACGTGAATGGTACGAAGATGGAAAAATGTTAGAAAAGAAAAATACATTTTTTGATTACATCGATTGTGCTAAATTTTTAATTGAAAAGAATTACACATCTTCTACTCATTTATACGGAATGGGTGGTTCTGCTGGTGGATTATTAATGGGTGCTGTAATTAATTACGAACCAAACTTATTTAATGGTATTGTAGCGCAAGTTCCTTTTGTAGATGTTGTAACAACAATGTTAGACGAAAGTATTCCTTTAACTACTGGAGAATATGACGAATGGGGAAATCCTAACGATGAAGAATATTACCATTATATGAAAGAATATTCTCCTTACGATAATGTGGAGGCAAAAGCATATCCTAATTTATATATTTCAACAGGTTTACACGATTCTCAAGTACAATATTGGGAACCTGCAAAATGGGTTGCTAAATTGAGAGAATTAAAAACAAATGATAATATTTTACTTTTAGATACCAATATGGATACAGGACATGGTGGTGCTTCTGGTAGATTTGAGTCTTTAAAAGAAGATGCCAAAGAAGATGCTTTCTTATTTATGCTAGAAGGTATAACTAAATAAAATAGTGAGTTTAGAATTTCAAAAATGGAACCAATATTAGATTTTAAAATATTGTGTTACTTTTTTATTTTAAAAATTCTTACTCAACGATAGTCTAAAAATTTAGGAACGTAATTTGATTTATGTTCCTAAATTTTTTTTTATGGAAAACACAAGTAAAATAGCAATTATTGGAGGAGGACCAGCAGCACTATTAATGCTAAAGCATCTTTTAAAGATGGCTATTTTACCAGAAGAAATTTATATTTTCGAGAAAAACAAACGTTTTGGAGTCGGAATGCCGTACAGCGAATTTGGCGCTACGGAGGAACATATTGCCAATGTCTCTGCTAATGAATTACCGGAAATGGTGAATTCTTTTAAAGAGTTTTACTTCGAGCAATACAAGGAGAATTACAATGAAAATAAAGTTCTTCCAAGACTCTTATTAGGTGATTATTTAGAAAATCAGTTTGAAAAGTATCTGCAAATAGCAAAACAAATTGGTGTTAAAGTTATAGCTAGAAAAAATACTCCTGTATTAGATATTATCAAAAATGATGAGATTGATAAATTCGAGATTATTACAAATCCTGAAAATGATCTTTTTGTAGATAAAGTAATTATATCAACTGGTCACGTGTGGCCAAAAACATACGAGGATAAAGTAAAAGGCTGGTACGATTCGCCCTACCCTCCTAATAAATTTAAAGAAAAAACAAATTGTGTTGTTGCTATAAGAGGAACTTCTCTTACAGCAATAGATGCTGTGAAAACAATTGCCCGTTTAAATGGAAAATTTGTAAAAGAAACCAATGGCGATGTAAAATATATCGTTAATAAAGATTCTGAAAAATTTAAAATTCATTTATTTTCTACAAGTGGCTTCTTACCTGCTTTACGTTTCCATACCGAAGATGAAACCTTTTCATCTAAATGGATTATGTCATTACAAGAAATTTATGACATTAAGCAAAAAAATGATGGTTTTGTTCCATTAGATACTGTTTTCGAATATAGTTTTAAGAGACCTTTACGTGCAAAAGATCCTAAATTTTATGAAGAAATTAAAGATTTAACGATTAAGGAATTTGTAGATAAAATGCTTGAAATAAGAAAAGAAGTTGATTCTTTTGATCTTTTTGAAGCTGAATACAAAGAAGCTCAAAAATCGATTAAAAACAAAGAATCTATTACATGGAAAGAAACAATTTACGCTTTTAGTTATGCAATGAATTATCCTGCTAAACATTTTTCTGCAGAAGACATGTTGCGCTTACAAAAAACTTTAATGCCATTAATATCTGTAATAATTGCTGCACTACCACAATCCTCTTACCACGAAATTATGGCGCTTTACAATGCTGATTTAATCGATTTAATTCAAGTTGATAAAAACAGTACCGTTGAACCAGATGGTGACTCTGGTATTATTTATTCTTACAAGTCAGTTGATGGAAAAAATATAAATGCACATTATGATTTTTTTATTGATGCAATTGGTCAAAAAAAGATGAATTGGACTGATTTTCCTTTTGATGGTTTAAGAAATTTAAAATTAACAAGTCCAGGTTTTTTAGATTTTAAAGATGAAAAGATTGGTAAAAAAATGCTAGATGAGCAAAAAGAAAAGGTAGTAGAAGGTTTTAATAACAATTATTACTTAGAAGTTTCTGGTCTTGGAATAAACGATTACTTTCAATCGATTAATATTTACAAAGAAACTATTCCTTCAATTTACATTATGACTGTACCATTTATTGGAGGATTAAACCCCGATTATTCTGGATTAGATTTTTGTGATACAGCGGGCGAAAGAATTGCAGAAGAAATAGTTGGAGGTTAGAGGCTCGAGATTGGAAGTTAGAGGTTAGGTATTAGAGTTTAGAGACTCTTTAAAATAAATTGTATACCTCTTAATTCATAACAAAAAAAGAGCATTTCATTATCACTATAAGTCTTAAGGTAGTTTTTAAAATCTTAAAAAGATTTCAAAAATAAAATTAAGATTTAATGTTTTATTTTTTAAAATTGTGACATAGTTTGTCGTTAAAAAAGGTTAAATTTACCTAAAATCATTTAGCATTTGACACCAAAAGAAATTCTATCACAATATTGGAATTATGATTCGTTTAAATCACCACAAGAAGAAATTATCTCGAGTGTTTTAGATAAGAATGATACACTTGCAATACTTCCTACTGGAGGTGGAAAATCTTTATGTTATCAAATTCCTGCTATTATTCTTGACGGATTAACATTGGTTATTTCTCCTTTAATAGCATTAATGAAAGATCAAGTACAGAATTTACTTTCAAAAGGAATTCCTACTGCATACATTACAAATGAGTTAGATCAGCATACAATTGGAAAAATTTTAGACGATTGCCAAAATCAAAAAATTAAATTGCTGTATGTTTCTCCAGAAAGATTACAAAGCCGTTTATTCTTAGAAAGAATTACTCAAATAAATCTTGCTCTTATTGCAATCGACGAAGCACATTGTATTTCAGAATGGGGACATGATTTTCGTCCTGCCTATCATAAAATTACAAATCTAAGTACTCTGTTTCCTGACGTTACTGTTTTAGCATTAACAGCAACAGCAACAGATAAAATTAAAGATGAAATAATAGAAAAGCTAGATTTAAAAGAACCTGCTATTTACAAATCTTCATTAAAAAGAGAAAATCTTAGTTATCATGTTTGTTTATCTTCAGATAAGAAAAATGATTTGGTACATTATTTAAAAAAATACCCTGGTCCGAGTATTATTTTTGTCCGAAATAGAAAACTAACTTACGAAATAGCAAACTTTTTGATTTCAGCTGGTTTTGATGCCGATTTTTTCCATGCAAAATTAACCAAAGATGAAAAGGAACAAAAACAGAGAGACTGGACATTAAGTAATTCACGTATCATGGTTTCTACAAATGCCTTTGGTATGGGAATAGATAAGCCAAATGTCCGTACAGTTTTCCACATTGATTTACCTAACGGAATAGAAGCCTATTACCAAGAAGTTGGACGTGCAGGAAGAGATGAAAATGAAGCTGTCGGAATTTATTTATACAATCCTGATGATCGTATTCAGGCCGAAAATATTTTTAAAGCAAACTTACCTTCTGAGCAAGAGTTTATAAAAATAGCAAACTGTTTATTTAGTCAATTACAAATTGCTGATGGCGAATTTCCTGAAGAAAACTATCAATTAGATTTACCAAATTTTGCAGAAAAATTCAGTTTAAATCTAAAAATGGTTGTTCATTTTTTAGAGTTTCTAAATACGAAAGAAGTTATATTTCAGAAAAATTATACGCAGAATAGTACATTAAGAATTTTGGCTTCACCTCACGCAATTAATCTCAATGAAAATAAAATATTCGAATATTTACAGCGACATTATGCTGGTATCTTTACTTATAATAGAGAAATATCTGAAAGTAAAATGGCTTTCGATTTACATTTAAGTATTACAGATATTAGAAATTCTTTGCACGAATATCATAAAAGTGAATTAATTGATTATTCAGATCGATATTTAGCTCGATTTAGATTTTTAATTCCAAGAGATTCTAATCTATTCCAAAAAAAATTCTGGAAAGAGTTTGAAGCAATTCAAATTAATAATTGGAAACGCTTACAAGCAATGGCATATTATGCCGAGCAACATACGATATGTAGAGAAAGATTATTATTTGGTTATTTTAATCAGAAATCTGATGAAAATTGTGGAAAATGTGATGTTTGCAGATCTAAGCAACAGTCTAAGACATTTAATGAACAAGATTTAATAGCGTATTTAAAAGAAGGTCCAAAAACGCAGACTGAAATTCTTACAAAATTCTTACATTCGCCAAAAGAAAATATCGTCAGCGAATTACAATTTTTAATTGACGAATTAAAAGTTCAACCAATCGGTTTGGACGCTTACAAATTAATAGAATAACAATGCGAGTAGTCTTTATGGGAACGCCCGAATTTGCGGCGACATCTTTACACGAAATCAATACAAATAGTCATCACGAAGTAGTAGGAGTTGTTACAGTTCCTGATAAACCATCTGGAAGAGGACAAAAAGTACATATTTCTGATGTAAAAAAATATGCTGTAGAAAATAATTTAAATTTATTACAGCCAGAAAAATTACGAGATGAAAAATTTGTTGAAGACTTAAAAGCTTTAAATGCAGATGTTTTTGTTATAGTAGCCTTTCGTATGTTACCACAAGTTGTTTGGTCTATTCCTACTAAAGGAACATTTAACTTACATGGTTCGCTTCTTCCTCAATATCGCGGTGCTGCTCCAATTAATTGGGCAGTAATGAATGGTGATAAAGAAACAGGTGTGACAACTTTCTTAATTGATGAAAAAATTGATACTGGAAACATATTAATTGCTGACAAAGTAAAAATAGAAAACAATGATAACGTTGGAAAGATTCATGACGAATTAATGCACATAGGTGCTAAATTAGTTGTGAAAACTTTAGACGGATTAGAAAATGATTCTTTAAAACCTCATCCACAAGATGAGACTTTAGAGTTAAAACATGCTCCTAAAATTTTTAAAGAAGATTGTAAAATTGACTGGAAAGATTCAATCGTTAATATCCATAATAAAATTCGTGGTTTATCTCCTTATCCTTGCGCTTGGACAACATACGGAAATGATGAGAATTATAAATCTTTAAAAATTTATGCTGGTCTTAAAACAGATTTGACATTAGATGCAAAAGATTTTGAAATCGTTTTACAAAAAAATAACATGTATATCAATCTTCCTCAGGGAGTTTATGAAATATTAGAACTTCAGCCAGAAGGTAAAAGACGTATGCTAGCGAAAGATTTTATTAATGGACATCAAAATGAAGGGTCCTTATTTGTTAAATAACGCATCTTTTACTAATTTTTGACACATATTATTAAAAATATGTAAATTTTGTTGATTTTTTTGTCTTGAAACTTGCACAAATAAAGGGAAAGAGTATATTTGTGTATAAATTAATTTAAAAAGTTACAACTATGAACAAATCAGAACTTATTGATGCAATTGCAGCAGACGCTGGAATTTCTAAAGAAGCTGCTAAAAAAGCCTTAAACTCATTTACAGAAAATGTAACTAAAGCTTTAACAAAAGGAGATAAAGTTGCTTTAGTAGGATTCGGTACTTTCTCAACTTCTGAGAGAGCTGCAAGAACAGGTATCAACCCTCAAACTAAGAAAGAAATTAAAATTGCTGCTAAAACTGTAGCTAAATTTAAAGCTGGATCTGAATTATCAGGAGCAGTTGATACAAAGAAAAAATAATTTATTCTGATTAATGAATAAATAAAAAATCCCTCAATTGAGGGATTTTTTTATGTCTTATATCTTCTATTTATTCTTCTGTTAAATCTGTTTTATACGTTTCTGGGATTGTAAAGTAATTAACCAAAATCGCTATAAAGATTAAAACTAATGGATAGGCTAATCCAATATAAGGCGACATGGCAGCAGAAACAATAATTGTACTTTTTATTAACTCTGTAATAAATGTTGTTGCTCCACCAATAAATCCATTCCCCATATTCTGAGCAAATCCCATACTTGTATATCGAATTTTTGTTGGAAAAATTTCTAACATAAATGCTCCTAATGGTCCATAAGTAGCAGCACCAGCTATAGACGTTACTAAACTTACTATAATAATTCCTACTACTGCTAAATTAGATATAGAGTGTACTTCTTTTAATCCTTCTGGATTTCCTAATTGCATATATAAATAGAATGATAATGGAATTAAGATAAAACTACAAATCATTCCTCCTAACATAATTGGCTTACGTCCAATTTTATCACTTATTGCTCCGAACCACTGGTAGAAAAATGAACTGAATAATGTAGAACACAATACTACGATTAAAACAGTTTCATACGGTAAATTAACGGCGCGTTGTAAGAAAAATAAAGTAACAAATAAAGTTGTTTGCATAATTGTACTTTGTGCTGCATTTCCTCCAAAAATAGCTTTCAACATCAACTTTACATTTCCTGGCGTCGTAAAAGCATCTTTAATTGGAGTTTTAGAAGTCTTCCCTTCTTTTTTTAATTGCTCAAAAATAGGGCTCTCATGTAAACGCTTACGAATAAAGTAACTTAAGATAACTAAAAATCCACTAAATAAAAATGGGATTCTCCATCCAAAACTTGCAAATGTTTCTTCTGATAACATAGACTGTGTTAGAAAAACTACTAATAAACAAAGTAATAATCCAATTGGAACAGTTGCTTGAATGAATCCTGTATAGAAACCTCTTTTCTTAGCAGGAGCATGCTCTGCAACATAAATTACTGCACCAGCATATTCTCCACTAATAGCTAATCCTTGCATAATTCTACAAACTAATAATAGAATTGGGGCAAACCAACCTACACTTTCAAAAGTTGGAATACAACCAATTAAAAAAGTTGCTGATCCCATCATGATTAAAGAAACTAAGAAAGAATATTTTCTTCCTATTCTATCTCCAATACTCCCGAAAATTAATGATCCAATTGGTCGGAACATAAAAGAAGAAACAACAACAGCTAATGTTTCTAAAAAGTGAGATGAACCATCGTTTGGAAATAATTGTGTTGATAAGACGCTTGCTAAAATAATAACTAAAAACATATCATACCATTCGATTAATGTTCCTACAGACGAAGCTATAATTACTTGAAATATATTATTTTTCTCTGTTGTAGGAGAAGGAGCGTTTGTTAAATTTTGTGTACTCATTTTTTGTGTAATTAGAAATTAAATAATGTTGTTAGATGAAATCTGTTATTGTTTGCTAAATATTTATTAGCTCCTCCAGTTCCTTTAATTGTTGCATCTGCCCATTGAGCTGTACTACGATCATATTCAAAACGGAATTTAAGCGCCTTACTTAATGTAAAATCTAGTCTTGGTACAACTTTATATAAGTAATTAACTGTTCTTCCTCCAGGCGTTGCAGAAATAGCTCCCCAACTTGTAGTTACACCATAAGAAGTAGCTGTAGCTCCTTCCACTGGATCTTTAACACCATTATTACGAACATAACCTGCAAATAAACCGAAAGCAAATCTTCCTTTAGAATTTTGTTGCAAATCAACCCACATACTATGTGTATTCATAGGTTTATATGTTTCTAATGCTGTTGGTGAAGTTTGATAACCAACTATTCCTCCTAATTGGACAAAAGATGAAGCATCTTGCATTAAGTATCCAGCAAGTGTAATTTGTAACGGTTTTGTATCAAACTTAGAGTAAGCCATAAATGATAGATTATCAACTCTTTCATTCGATTTAATAGGTGGATTACCTGAAGATAATTTTGGTTTCAGATTTTCATACTGTGCAGCAACTCCAGCAGTAAACGTTTTTGTTTTATATTGTAATTGTAAATGTGCAGCTGGCATCCCACTATTTCTAAATGGTTCTGTATTTGGCGTAAAATCTCGTTGAGAATGTAGAGCTGCAATCACTTTTAATTTATCCGTAAACTTATGTGTTAAACGAATTTGTGGATTTCTATTTAATGCATAAACTGGTGCTCCGGTACCGTAGTTAACAACATTTGGTAGAGCTTCTAACACTACAAAAGGATGCCAAAATTGTCCTATACCTAATTGTGTATTCTTCCAATCCATCATAAAATAGGCATGCCTTAATCTAAATTCATTAATACCACCTTCGGTTGCTCCGAAAAATTCTCCTTCTAAAATACCCGAAGTTTTTGCACCTAATAATTCTGGTCCTTTAAGCTTTACTCCTGCTCTAGAAACAATAGAAAGCATATGAAACTTAGATGCATCATTAATATCTGCTCCATTTACGTCTAGTAATCTATCTCTTGGATATAATGGTACTAGCGTTTCTCCTGCTCCAATCATTTGTCGTGTATCCATAAAAATATCATTTCTGATAAATCCATAAAATTCGACATCAACCTTGTCTTTGTTCTGAATTGGTGTAGAAACTACAATACTATCTTTTTTTATGAGAGTTGTATCTGTAATATTTTGTGCAGATAAATTCACATGTGAGCATAATATGCCTAAAAAGATCAGCTTTTTGAAATTTTTACTCATTTTTTTTGATGATTTTGAGCGACTAAAATACTCAAAAGAAAAAAACTAACAAATGTTTGTTATTTTTTTTTCAAAAAAGTTTCACTTCTTGTAAAATCAGTAAAATTTGAACCAATAAAATAATAAATTGATATTTGTCAGTAAATAATGAGAATAGTAATTGAAAAAACAATAATTAAATTAGTGTATTATTTACACTTTTAAGAAGAAAAAGAATTACATTTATAAAAAGAAAAAATAGAGAGAAGAAATATAATTTAACAAATGAGGAGAAATTAAAATCTTCTCTCAAGTTTTAGTTTTAAAAATGTACGCAAATTTAATGATATTTCAGAATATTATTCATGACTTTTGACAATAAACTTACGTTAAATCATACATACTTAAGATTAGAGAAATTTTATTTATTTCAGTTTTTTTATCAATATCTTCTATTCAAACGTTTTAGTTGAAAAAAAAATAATTAAAATGAGATCTAAATAATTTATATTTTTTTTTAAATAATTTTTATAAAAAATATAAATGTTGGTCATATTTTTGTTGAGCAAATAATAGTTATGCAAACAAATATCGAAATACATACTTTAAGCAATGTTGACATTAGTAAATTGTCAGCATTATATAATCTTTCATATCAGAATTATTATATTCCTATTGAACTTACTCAAGAGCAATTCGAAAGTAAATTAAAAATGGAAGACATTGATTTACAACAATCTGTTGGAGCTTATATTGATGATGAATTAGTTGGTTTTTTACTTTACGGAATAAGGTTTTATAAAGATAAAAAAACAGCATATGTTGGTGGAACTGGAGTTGCTCCTGATAAAAGAGGAAATAAGATAACACAAAAAATGTTAGATTATAGTTTTTCTAGATTAAAAGATGCAGATGTTCAAAATATTTTTTTAGAAGTTAATACAAAAAACGATTTTGCTATTAATGCTTATCAAGCATGTGACTTTACTAAAACTAGAGTTTTAAATAGTTATAAAGGAATTCCAACTCTAATTGTTAATCCATTACATGAAATTATTTCTTTTGATGATTTAAACTTAATTACTGAAGAAAATTTTTGGGATATAAAGCCTACATGGAAAAACCAAATACAAAGTGTAAAAAATATTATTGATAGTTGCCATATAAATGGGATTTTTGAAGATGATATTTTAGTTGCTTATAAAATCATCAATAAGAATAATACTCGTATTTACCAATTTGGCGTTCACAGAGATTACAGAAATCGATATTTAGCATCAATACTTTTTAGTGATTTAAAGAATAAAGAAATTAAAATGATTAATGTTGATGAAAGAGAAATTTCTACCAACGACTTTATTCAATCATTAGGATTAAAGTTATATGATCAGCAATACGAAATGAAAAAAGAATTATAAAAAAAAGCGAAATCACATGATTTCGCTTTTTTATTTTATAAATTGATATTTTATAATTGTGGGATTTTTGTAATTAAAGTCTTCTGAAAAATATAATCATCCATAACATAGCCATTTCCAATATCAAATGTTTTTGATTCTATATTCTTAAATCCATTCTTTTCATAAAAACGAATTGCTCTTGCGTTTTCTTTATTCACCGTTAAGTGAACATCTTTAGCATTAATGCTATTTGCATAATCAATTACATGATTCATCATCACTTGCCCTACTCCTTTTGTCTTGTCTGTAGTTTTAAGATAAATCTTAGATAAGAAAACTGTATTATTATCATCTAACTTATAATGTAAATAACCAACTGGAATATTATCTACTTTTACTATTTCCCATATTTCACCATTTGCAAGTCCTTCATTTACTTTATCAAGATTATACATCATATTTAACATATAATCTATTTGCTCTTGACTTAATAAATCCTTGTAAGCATCATTCCAAATTTCTTTAGATAATGATTCTATTAAATGGATATTCTTTTCGTTTACAGCGTGAAAATGTACATATACATTTAATTTTATAGGAGAAATTTTCTTTTTAATTTCTATATTTTCAAGTATTTCTTCTTTTCTTTTATTCATTTCTCCTTCGATCATTTCGAAAGTCCATTTTCGTTTTAAATAATTATAATAAACAATCCCTATCAATATAAAAGTTAAGATTTCTGTCACAATAGGAATATTACTATTAGACATAAACTCATAAACAGCCGTTCTCATAATTTCGGGCGTTATTGTTTCAGAAAAATCTATTCCAATATCTAATACTTTAGTTGCAATTAATGCAATTAAAATAAAAGCAAATAATATTGTGCAAGCAAAATATAACCCTATTGCTGAAAAAATAGTTTTACTAATATTTTTATTAAAAACTTTCGCTAAGAAATAATACTGGAATGAAAATATAATAATTAATATCACTTAATTTAAATTTAATATATTACAAAGTTAATCAAAAACTAAGGTAAACCACTATATTTGTCATAAACAAAAGTGATTTACTATGTACAGTAATAAATTTCAACAACATTTACAAACGCAACTAAATGATTTAGAAGAACAAGGATTGTTCAAAAAGGAACGAATCATTGCTTCTCCACAAAGTGCTGAGATAACTTTAGAGAATGGAAAAACATTATTAAATTTTTGTGCAAACAACTATTTAGGATTATCTGATAATAAGGATGTTATTACTGCTTCTCAGAAAATGTTAGATGATAGAGGATACGGAATGTCTTCTGTTCGCTTTATTTGCGGTACACAAGATGTTCACAAACAATTGGAACAAAAAATTGCTCATTTTTTAGGCATGGAAGATACCATTTTATATGCCGCTGCTTTTGATGCAAATGGAGGTGTTTTTGAGCCTTTATTTACAGAAGAAGATGCTATTATTTCTGATGAATTAAATCACGCTTCTATTATTGATGGTGTGCGTTTATGTAAAGCTGCTCGTTACCGTTACAAAAACAATAATATGCAAGATTTAGAAGCACAATTAATTGCTGCTTCAGAAAAAAATCACCGTTTTAAAATCATCGTTACAGATGGTGTATTTTCTATGGACGGAATTGTAGCGGACTTAAAAGGTGTTTGTGATTTAGCTGATAAATATGATGCTTTGGTAATGGTTGATGATTCTCATGCAACTGGTTTTATTGGTAAAACTGGTCGTGGAACACACGAGCATAACGAGGTTATGGGACGTGTAGATATTATTACTTCTACATTAGGAAAAGCACTTGGTGGTGCAATGGGAGGTTTTACCTCTGGTAAAAAAGAAGTAATAGAAATGTTACGTCAGAAATCTCGTCCATATTTATTTTCTAATTCTTTAGCGCCAGGAATTGTTGGTGCTGCTTTACAAGTTTTAGAGATGTTAGAAAAAGATACAACATTACGTGACAAAGTAATGTGGAATGCAGAATATTTCCGCAAAGAAATGGTTGATGCTGGTTTTGATGTTCCCGAAGGTGATGCTGCTATTGTTCCTGTTATGTTGTACGATGCTAAATTATCTCAAGTAATGGCTGATAAGTTATTAGATGAAGGTGTTTATGTTATCGGATTCTTTTTCCCTGTTGTTCCTAGAGATAAAGCTCGTATTCGTGTACAATTATCTGCTGCACATACAAAAGAACAATTAGACCACACAATTGCTGCTTTTATAAAAGTGGGTAAAGAATTAGGTGTTATAAAATAATATTTAGTTAACTAAAACTATAGAAACCGTTTCTTTTTTTGAAACGGTTTTTTTTATTACTTTTAAATATGCTTTTCAAATCGTCTCAATACAAAATAGAAACAAAACAATCTCAGGAAGAAGTCTATAAAATTCTTTCAGAAAATACAGATAAAAAACGTCTGCATCTTTTTGGTAAAAGCAATTTTGAGTTTGAAGGTATAGTTGCTCAAGACCACTTTAAATTTGAGAAAACTATAAATGGAAGAAACTCTTTTAATCCAATGATTATAGGAAAGTATAATGAAAATATCAACAAACAAACTTTAATTGAATTTGAACTAAAGATAAGTTCTTTCGTAAAATTTTTCTATTACTTTTGGTTGATATTGGTTATTGTAATTGGATGTTCATCTATTTTCTTCATGAAAGAATGGTACATCGCAATTGGTGTATTAATATCAATGTTATTTATGGGTTTTGTTGTTTATTACATCGGTTTTTCCATGGCAAAAGAGAATATTCTGAATACTTTTAAAAAGTTATTTAATGAAAAGATTATAGGAGTTAAAGTTTTTTAATCTTTTTTGTATAAAAATATACAATATTTAATATAGTTTTATTTTCATTTTTTTTATTTCTTAAAAAACGAAAAATAGCTAAATTATCAAAATAAAGCATATGAAATTTTAAACAAGTTCATTACATATTTTCTTTCAAAAAACTTACATTTACAACAACTCTATTTATTAGCTTCAAATGGCACAATTCATACAACAAGTTGTTTCAGATTTAATCGAGAAAAACACTAATTTCTTAAATACAATTTTAATTCTACCAGGAAAACGACCAATGCTATTCTTTAAAGAAGAATTTCAACGTCAAACAAATAACGTTGTTCTTCCAGAAATGAAAAGTATTGAAGAATTAATGAGTGATCTTTCTGGTTTAGAAATAATTTCTGGAATTAATCTTTGGTTTAAAGCTTACAAAGCGTATAAAAAAGTAGTTGATAAACCTGATACATTTGAGGAATTTATAAAATGGGGTCCTACTGTTTTAAAGGATTTTGATGATATTGACGCCTCTTTAGAACCAGCTCATAAAATTTTAGATTATTTGGTTTCTGTAGAAAGAATTAACCAGTGGGGAGAAGGAAAAATAGAAATCGGGAAAAATGATGTTATTCAAAATCATTTAACTTTTTGGGGAATTGTTACTAAAATCTATTTCCAATTACAAAAGGATCTATTAGAGGTAAAACAAGGTTATGCCGGAATGGTTTTTAGAATTGCAAGTGAAAAAGTAAACGAAATTTCAGAAAACCGTTCTTCTCATTATATTTTTGCAGGTTTTAATGCATTAACAAAAGCTGAACAAGGTTTAATTTTTAGATTAGAAAAAGAAAATCTTGCAACCCTTTATTGGGATGCAGATAAATACTATTACGAAAATCCTAATCAGGAAGCTGGAGCATTTCTTAGAAAATACAAAGAGAAAATAAAACCGATAAAGAATATTAGTAATGATTTTTCTCAACCTAAAACCATCCACACAATAGGTGTTGCAAAACAGGTTGGACAAGCAAAATATGTTGCAGATTTAATTACAAATTTATCTGAAGATGAAATTAAAAGAACAGCTTTAATATTAGCAGATGAAGCAATTTTACCAGCAATTCTTAATTCATTACCAGAAAATATTTCGCATTTAAATATTTCCATGGGAATCCCACTACGCTCTGTTCCATTGGCACAATTCTTTAAATCTATTTTTGAATTACAAATGAATAGAGAAAAATTAGGAAAAGGAACGTTGTTTTATTTTAAAAATGTAGTACAAATTCTCGAAAATAAAACCTTATCAAATTACAGTTCTGTTGAGAGCAGAAATTTAGTAAACGATATCAGAACACAAAATAGAATTTTTAATAGCGAAGGCTCTATACAAAAAGCATTAGGAGAATCTATTTTTAAAAGTTTATTTCATATTCCTAGTTCTATCACGACATTTATTCATCATTTAAAAAATTGGACAGATGAGTTATTACATCATCCAACAATGAATGATTTATTAACAAAAGAGTATTTATTCTTCTTTAGAAAAGTATTCAATCAATTACATGAAAACCTTTTACAGGTTGATGATATAAAAGATTATAGAACATTATCTTTATTATACAATAAAATCGTATCCGCAGAAACAATTGCATTTATTGGAGAACCATTAAGAGGATTACAATTAATGGGATTATTAGAAACCAGATTGTTAAATTTTGACAATATTATTATGACATCTGTTAATGATGAAATTTTGCCACTTGGTCGTCAAAACAATACATTTATTCCTTACGATATTCGTAAGCAAATGAAATTAAATACATTTACTGAAAACGATTCTATTTATGCTTATCACTTTTATCGTTTAATACAACGCGCTAAAAATGCGTATTTTATTTATGATACAGAAGCTGATGGAATGGGTTCTGGAGAAAAGTCGAGATTTTTAGCACAAATAAAATTTGAAAGTAATCACACTATAAAAGAAACTTTTGCAGCACCAAGTTTTAAATCGGAACCATTAAAAGAAATCATTGTTCCAAAAACAAATGAAACAATGAATAAGTTATGGAATTGGGCAAATTATGGTATTTCTCCTTCTTCATTATCTACTTATTTACGCAATCCGTTAGATTTTTATGAGCAACGTGTTTTTAATGTAAACGAGGTTGAGGAAGCAGAAGAAACTGTAAGTGCAAGAACATTAGGAAATATTGTACATGGTGCTTTAGAAGAGCTCTATTTACCTTATTTAAATAGAATTTTAACGGAATATGATTTTAAAGAAATAAATAATAAAAAAGATCAAGCATTACAAACTCATTTCCGAAATGAATACAAAGATGGACATTTGGATAAAGGACCAAATTATTTAATTTATAAAATTGCAGAAAAAATTGTTGATGGTGTCTTGACAAAAGATGCTAAAACTGCAAAGGAAAATGAATTAATTATTATGACTTTAGAAAGTAAACACGAAGTTGATTTTACTTTAACAAATGGTCAACATGTAAAACTAAGAGGTATTATTGATAGAATTGATGCTGTTAACAATCAAATTAGAATTATAGATTACAAAACGGGATATGCAAAAGACATTGGCGTAAAAACAGAAGAAATTGATCTTGTTTATCAAAAAGAAGATAAAGCAAAGCAATTGCAACTAATATTTTATGCTCATCTTTTTTATGCTGAACAAAAAAATCAAGATAAAGAAATTGAATTATGTATTTATCCTATCAAATTTCCTAAAAAAGAATTGATTAAATTAAAAGTTGACAATCAGACATTAATAGATTTTTCTATTGTAGAAATATCTAAAGAGCCCATGTCAAAATTGATTGAAGAAATTTTAAATCAAGAAGTTCCATTTAAGCAGTTAGATTAACACTAAAAAAATATCCTGTAATTAACTATTTATTAAATGAATAACCTTTAATTAGTGTATTATTTTTTATAATTTCTTAATATTTTATTAAAAAAATAGTAGTTTTGGAGAGAATAAAATCGCACAATGAAAAACAACAAACTTTTTATAGCCATTATTATTGCATTACTTTTAGGTGTTGCACTTGGTGGTTATGTACATTACAATTCATCACCAGAATTCATTAAATCTTTCTCAACAAATATAAAATTACTTGGAACAGTTTTTATCCGTTTAATTCAAATGATTATTGCTCCATTAGTATTTTCAACATTAGTTGTTGGTATTGCTAAAATGGGTGATATGAAAATGGTGGGACGAGTTGGTGGACGTGCTATGGGGTGGTTTATTACAGCTTCTCTTACCTCTTTAGTTATTGGAGCTATCGTTGTAAATCTAATGAAACCAGGTGAAGGACTTACTATTGAAATGGATGCAAGTAATGCACAAGATTTATTAAGCGCACAATCTTCTTTAACATTAGAGCATTTTGTTACTCACATGATACCAAAATCTGTTTTTGAATCATTTGCAACAAACGAAATTTTGCAAATTGTTGTTTTCTCTATTTTCTTTGGTATTGCATTAGCTGCATACGGTAAAGAAGGAGAAATGGTTACAAAAGCTTTAGATAAAGTATCTCACGTTGTACTTATCATGGTAGGATACATTATGTGGACTGCACCATTAGGAGTTTTAGGTGCCATTGCTGCTGCTATTGCAACCTATGGATTTGGAATTTTTATATTATATCTAAAATACATCATAGCTTTTGCTATTGGTATTATTCTTTTATGGGTTGTACTTTGTCTTGTAGGTTATTTTATTTTAGGGAGAAGATTATTTGATTTATTAAGACATATTAAAGAGCCTTTATTAATTGCATTTTCTACAACTTCATCGGAAGCAGTATTCCCTAAATTAGTTGAAGAATTAGAAAAATTTGGAGCTCAGAAAAAAATTATAACTTTTACATTGCCATTAGGATACTCTTTTAACTTAGATGGATCTATGATGTACATGACATTTGCATCATTATTTATTGCACAAGTTTATGGTATTCACATGCCAATAGAAAAACAAATTTTAATGTTATTGGTGTTAATGTTAACTTCTAAAGGTGTTGCAGGTGTTCCTAGAGCTTCTTTAATTGTTGTTGTAGCCACTTGTTCTATGTTTGGTATTCCACCAGAAGGTATTGCATTAATTTTACCAATAGACCATTTCTGTGATATGGCTCGTTCTATGACAAATGTACTTGGTAACGCATTATCTACTGTTGCAGTTGATAAATGGGAAGGTCATGTTGCAATTGAACAAACTTTTACAGACGAAGAATCTTAAAAAGATAGACACATAAAAAATAATGCGCTCTTATGGAGCGCATTATTTTTATCTGTTATTCTGTAATTTCATTTAGATGATATAATTTACTTTTTACTTCCATCCATTTTCTTACTCCAATTAAAACTATTGCAATACTTCCAAAACCAAATGTTAGCCAAGGCGTGTATTCTATTCCATAATTTGAAATCACATAACCTCCTATTATTGTTCCAATGGAAACGCCTAAATTTCCAAAAGATGTAGCCAAACTATTTGCAAATTCAATTGCATTTGGTGCTGATGATATCATATAAGTTGACGCATTAAAAAAGCTTGGTGAATACATAAATCCCCATAAACCAATTATAAGAATAGTTATTAAAATAGTTGTTACTGAATAATACAAAAGTATTGGAATTACAACAGTACCTGTTAAAAAAAATAAGATGGTCTTGTAAATACTTTTGTTCATTAGTTTACCTGCTAAAAAGTTTGATAATACTCCCAAAATCCCAAAAACGAAAAACATATAACTCACCATAGTATCATCCATATTCTTCGCTTTATTTAAATATTCAGCAAAATAACTATAAGTAGAAAACCAAGCTGAGATCATAAAAAAGTTAACCGCAGTGCTTATTAAAAAGATAGGTTGTTGGAGTATTTTGACTTGACTTCCGTAAGATTTTTTTTCTTTTACAGGCAGATTTGGTAAACCAAAATATATAAAACAGATTGCTATAAAGCTAACAAATGCTTGAATTAAAAATGAGATTTCCCACGTAAATATACTTGCAAAATATGTTGCCAAAGGGACTGTTGTTACCATGGCAATTGTTATTCCACTAAAAACAATACTCATTAATTCATTTTCATTGGATTTGTTTCCTTTTGATATTGCTACAGATAAAGCAGTCGCAATATAAACAGGTTGTAAAAATGCAGGTAATAACCTAACTAAAACCAACAACCAAAATGGTGGAGAAAGTGAGGAAACTATTCCTGAAATTAGAAATATAGAAATACTTAATAACATTATTTTCTTTCGGTCAAAACCCGACGTCAATAATGTCATAAATGGACCTGTTAATGCAATTACCAAAGCAAAAGCACTTAATAATATTCCTGCTTTATCAATACTGATTGAATAGTATTTTGCAATTTGTGGTAAAATTCCAATTACACCAAATTCAGTTGTAATAACACCCATAGCCCCTATACAACCTATATATGCATATTTTTTCATTCTTAAATTTTATTGTTCATGATTATTTTCAGAGGCAAATCTATTTAGGAATTACTACTTTTGCACAGTACTGAATTAATTGTTCGGTACATACAAAAATGTAAGTTATGGGAATTAGAAAGGAAAATTCAACAAATATGCTGAATGAAAAGAATCTTATGGAATGTGATTTAGCTTATGCCGTTTGTAAAATTGGTGGACGTTGGAAAATTCTCATCTTAGGTAAACTTGAAGAAAAGAAATTACGTTTTAGTGAATTAAGAAATCAAATTACTGGTATAACTGAACGTATGCTAACCCTACAGCTTAGAGAATTAGAAAAAGAAGGATTATTAAAAAGAACTGTCTATGCTAAAGTTCCCCCGCATGTTGATTATGAATTAACTGCTGTTGCAAGAGAGTTAATTCCGATTTGGCGAGAATTAGAAAAATGGGCTGTAAAACACAAAGAGTTAACGAATAAATAAGTTTATTAAGCTTTCTTTAATTCTATTACCGTAATTTCTGGCCAAACACCTACTCTACCTGGATAAAAATGATAACCAAAACCTCTGTTAACATTAATTATTTTTCCTTGATAATCGTAAAAGCCTGCCCATTGTGGGTAAATATATTGTGCAGGACTCCAACGTAAACCAATTTTAGGAACTTCTATTCCCAATTGCATTCCGTGCGTATGTCCAGATAATGTTAAGTCGTAATGCTTAGGATCACTTTTTACAATTTCATTCCAATGAGAGGGATCATGAGACATTAAAATTTTAAAATCATTAAAAGAAACATCTTTTGAAGCTTCTTCTAAATCTCCTAATTTCTTAAAACGAGTTCCCCAATTTTGTACACCAACAAGTGCTATTTTCTCACCATTAATTTCGATAAATCTATTTTCATTAAGTAGTAAATCCATTCCTATTTTTGGAAAAATAGCTTTTATTTTCTCAAAATTATCTTGTTTATCTTCTTCCGATTTCCAATCTGTATATTCACCATAATCGTGATTTCCTAGCACGGCATAATTTCCGTAAGGCGCTTTTTTTATTTTCGAAAAAACGTTTATCCATCTATCCATTTCCCAATGAAAATTATTTACAATATCTCCCGTAAATAACAAAATATCAAACTCTTGTTGATTAATTAAATCGACCGCTTCTACTATTTTTTCTCTGTTATCTAAACTCCCAGAATGTATGTCTGTTATATGTAAAACCTTAAAGCCATCAAATGATTTTGGTAAACGATTATAAGCTAATTTCTTTTTAATGACTTTGTAATTGTACTTTCCTAATGTCATTCCATGTAGTAATCCTAAAAAAGGAACAGAAGCAATAGATAATCCCGAAATCATAACAAATTTTCTTCGAGAAGGTAAATAAGAATCTTCTGTAGACTTCGTATTCGTTATTCTATTAAATATCCAACCAAAACCTCTAAGAATATCTTGTATTAGAAATATGAAGAAAAGTATTATTCTTGGAAATCCGAACAACATAAATAAACCTGTTGCCCACATTGTTGTTTGAGTTTGTCCAATATTTCTATCGAAAAAAATCATATTATAACCAAAATTTCCTAATATCAATGCCCAAACTGCAATAGTAGCAAATAATATAAGCTTACTTTTGATGAATCTCTTAAAATTAAAAAACAAATATATTTCTAGAAGAACAGAAATAATAATTAAGATAATAGTTGCTGTTACAAACATTATTTTTGATTGATTTTGAGCAAATGTAAATCAAATCTCAAGATTTATTATACTTTATTGAATTCTTAACAGATTATTATAAAGTTTATATATGATTAAGTATCATTTTATTTTTATAATATCTTTAAATTTATCAAATAAACTTAAATTCTCTTCGCTAATTTCTAGTTCAGTTGTAATTAGTTCATTTTCAAAAAATTCAACCATCTTGTAAGCTCTTATGAAAACAGTTACATTTTTATTTTCAATATCAATAATTAATTTTTCAAAACCTTTAACTATATCATGTAAATCGCAATTTCCTGCTTTGTAGTTATTATATAAAAAACTTAATTTAAAATTAACAAAATTATCATAATCATCTTTATCCTTAAAATAAAAAGCATGAAAAATATTATTTTTAGCAATTAAAGAATGATTTGTCTTTCTAATATTTTTATCTAATTTTTCTGTTTTTTCATTAATATCTTCTTCTAAAATCTTCTTATGTTCATCTAACTTATTATAAAAATTATATTCAGATTCAGTAAATTTTTGCTCTAAGTCATTTAATACTCTTTTAATTTTTTCTTCATTAGAATCATCTAATTTCTGTTGTAATGTAACTTTCTCTTCTTCTAATTTTTTATCATAATCTATTTTAGATTCTGTAAATCTATTTTCTAAATGATCTAAAACCTCTTCAATCCTTTTTTCGTTTGAAGCATTTAATTCTTTTTCTTTGATTTCTAAAATTCTTTTATGAACATGTTGTATCCAAAAAGGTAACACTATAGATACTATTGCTCCTAAAAAACCAAATAGAAAAATCATACGATCAAAATTATTTTGATACATAGAATCTACTTTATCAATCATATCTGATATTGATTCAGATTTAAGTTTCAAATTTTCAATTTCCTTTTTTAAGTTTTCATTTTCTTTTTGTAAATTTTCTATCTGATTTTGTCTAGCGTTTTCATTATAATTTGTAGAAAAAGCAAATGATGAAATAATAAATAATAATAGTAAAAGTTTTGTTCTCATATAATTAAAAAGAACAAATATACTTATTGAATGAAAATTTTAATAATTAAATATTCATTTTTAAATCAAATCTCAAGATTTATTATACTTTATTGAATTCTTAACAGATTATTATAAAAAAAATAAATAATCCTACACAGATGCTGAAATTAGAATAACGTAAATTTGCACTTATAACAAGTATAAATTATGAAAAATAGGTTACCTGTAACGGTACTTTCAGGATTTCTAGGAAGCGGAAAAACGACACTTCTCAACCATATATTACACAATAAAAAAGGATTAAAAGTTGCTGTAATCGTCAACGATATGGGCGCTGTAAACATAGATGCGCAAATGATTGCGAGAGAAAATGACTTTATTCAGACAGATGAAAAATTAATTGAATTAAGTAATGGTTGTGTTTGCTGTGAGTTAAGAGAAGATTTAATTGTAGAAATAGAAAAACTAGCAAAAGCAAACAAATATGATTATTTAGTGATTGAAAGTTCTGGAATTTCTGATCCAGGTCCTATTGCGCAATCATTAGATTTTGTTTCTCCAGATGGAAAAATAGATTTACCTAAAGTTTCTCGTTTAGATACAATTGCAACGGTAATAGATGCTTATAATTTTTTTAATAATTTAGGTACTGACGAAGATGTTTTTGCAAGAGGTTTTACTGAAAACAAAGAAGATAATCGTCCTATAGTTAATCTTTTAATTGACCAAATAGAGTTCTCTAATGTTATCATTTTAAATAAAATGGATTTAGTTGATGAAGAAACTTTATTAAAAATAGAAGCTTTTGTAAGTAAATTAAATCCTACAGCAAAAATACTTCCTACAAATTTTTCTCAAGTTGATTTAAATGAAATATTAAACACCAATCTTTTCGATTTTGAGAAAATTCAAGATATGGATGCTTGGGTAAAATTACTGGAAGAACAAGAGCATGAAGCTTATCATCATCATGATCATGAATGCGGTGAAAATTGTACACACGAACATCATAATCATTTAGAAGAAAAATACGGAATGACTTCTTTTGTTTATCGTCAGAAAATTCCTTTTAATGCTGAACGCTTTTTGACTTATCTTAACGATGATTTTCCTGCAACTATTTACCGCTCTAAAGGATTATTTTGGTTAGCAAATCGTCCAAATGAAGCCATATTTCTAAGTCAAGCTGGAGGAAGTATCAGAATAGATCCTGCGGGAGCTTGGTGGTGTTCTATGTGTTATGACGAAAGAATTCAGTTTGCCGCTTATCAATACAATCAGAAAGAAATTGATGCAAAATGGTCTAAAGAATGGGGAGATAGAATAATCGAAATTGTATTTATTGGTCAAGGATTAGACAAAGAAAAAATAATACAAGAATTAAATGCTTGTTTATTAAATGAAACTGAAATTGCTGAATGGCAAGCAAAATTCAATAATTAATTTTAGATAAAGTAAAAAGCTATATAACAAAAAAAGCTGTTTTCATTTTTATGAAAACAGCTTTTTTATTTGTGATCCAGTCAGGATTCGAACCTGAGACCTACTGCTTAGAAGGCAGTTGCTCTATCCAGCTGAGCTACTGGACCAATCCAAAATTTTATTTCTAAAAATTTGTCGGGGTGGCAGGATTCGAACCTGCGACCTCCTGCTCCCAAAGCAGGCGCGATGACCGGGCTACGCTACACCCCGATTGGTCTAAAATATTGCGGAGAGACAGGGACTCGAACCCTGGCATCGGTTACCCGATGACAGATTAGCAATCTGCTCCGTTACCACTCCGGCACCTCTCCTTTCGTTTTTAGACGAACAACTAATTTGTTGTTTGAAACGGTTGCAAATATAGAATGTCTTTTATTGCAAAACAAGTCTTTTTTGAAAAAAAAATAATTTTTTTGGCTTAATTTTGGCTTGTATAAAAGGAATATAGAACTAAAATAATGAATGTTAAAGGATTAATATTTTCGGCAATTGCTAGTATTTTTATACTAACAAGTTGTGCAACAAGTAAAATACCTCCAAAAGTAATTACAAAAGTAATTAGGGATACGGTTATCATCAATTCTAAAACGGAGCAACCAGAGATGACTCGTGCTGCAAAATTAGATAATTATAAAGTGACTACAGATTATTATCCTGCGATTTCGCAAGATAATCGTGTTCGTTTTTTAATTTTACATTACACAGCAATTAATACAGATTTATCTTTAAAAGTTTTGACACAAAAAGATGTTAGTGCGCATTATTTAGTGAATGATTACGATGACAAAGTAATTAATTTGTTAGTAGACGAAACAAAACGTGCTTGGCATGCTGGAATTAGTAATTGGAAAGGTCTTGATAATTTAAACTTTTCTTCGATCGGAATTGAAATTGTAAATCTAGGAAATAAGGGAAATGATTTATCTCCTAATTATACTCCTTACCCAGATTATCAAATTAAAAAAGTTGGAGAATTAGCACAAGATATTGTTAAACGCTATGCTATTTCACCTGTAAATGTTATTGGTCATTCTGATATTACTCCTGGAAGAAAATTTGATCCAGGACCACTTTTCCCTTGGAAAAGATTATACACAGAATATGGTGTTGGTGCTTGGTATGATGATGCTGATAAATTATTATTTATATCTCAATATCCATGGGATACAACAAGTAGTGTGTTTATAACGCAGTTTCAGACAGATTTAAAGAAATATGGTTACAATGTTCCTACAAATGGAATAATAGATACACAAACTAAAAATGCTATTGTTGCTTTCCAGATGCATTTTCGTCCAGAAAAATATGATGGTGCAATAGATGCTGAAACATGGGCTATCTTAAAAGCATTAAATAAAAAATATAATCCTTAAAAACAGATTATAATATAATTAAAAAAACGCTCAACATTTGTTGAGCGTTTTTTTTTGATGGTATATTATCTAAAATAATAAGACTGATTATTCAACATTTTTTTTAGATAAAACCATGTATATTTTATTCCTTTTTACAATTATTGTTAAAACATTTGTATTAAACATTAAAAAAAACTAACTTGGTGAAAAATGATTTAAAAAATGATTTAAATCATTGAATAGTAATTTATTACAAAACAATCAATTATTTTATTTTAATTTGCAAAAAATCAAAAACAATAACTCTATAAAGTATTACTTCTACATACCTCTTAAAATCTATTTCAACTCAACTATAAATAATCAATATGACAAAAAAACAATTGCCCTTATTATTTTTACTGATAGTAAGCAGTGTTAATGCGCAAGTAAAAATAACAGATTCTAAAAATAATCAGATTAACACAAACGCTATACTCCATTTAGAAAGCGAAAATAACAACAAAGGTTTTCTTTTACCAAGATTAACACTTAGTAGTGTTAACTCTCCATCTCCTTTAACCGCACATATTTCTGGTATGGTTGTTTACAATACTGCAACAGTTACTGGTATTAATGGTGTACAACCAAGTATTTATTTTAACGATGGTACGAAATGGATAAAGCTAACAACCAAATCTAATAGATTAGGAGATTTAAAAAATAGTTTCGGAACAGCAGATGCAAATGGTTGGTATTTACTAAATGGACGTGCAATTTCTACTTTACCAACAAATGCTAGAACGGTTGCACAAAAAATGGGTTTTACTACTAACCTTCCCAATTTAACAGATAGTTTCCTAAAAAATAAATCTAATTCAGAAGCGATGAATTCTATTAACGGAAATAATAGTTTTACAATTGTACAAGGTAATTTACCAAATGTTAGTTTTACTGGTACTACTTCTGCTGTAGGAGATCACACCCATACTTATTTTGATAATCCAGCTACAACAATTAACACAGCCTCGGGATCAGGTAACCCTGTAGCAAATAATGCAAATTCTAATTTAACTACACAAACTAATACACACTCGCATACAATAAATATGCCTCTTGGAGGAAGTAATGCACCTGTGGACTACAGACCAAAGAGTATTGCTACAAACATTTTTATCTACTTAGGAACTGAAGCATAAAAAACTTTACAAATGAAAAATACATCTATAATTATTTCTCTTTTTTGCTTTTTAACTATAAACGCAAATGCACAAGTAGGCTTAGGTACTCAACTACCAAATACTGCTTCTATTCTAGAAATTAGTACAACCAATAAAGGTATTTTATTTAATAAATTGCAACTTACTTCAACCAATAGTCCTTCTCCTCTTTCTAATCATCAAGAAGGTTTATGGGTTTACAATATAGAATCTGCTGGTACAACACCAAATGAAGTTTATCCTGGTCTTTATTACAATGATGGTACAAAATGGATATTATTAAGTACCGATATATCTCATCCAAGAATAGGCGATATAAAAGCTAATGTAGCTGTAAATGAACACAATGGATGGTATTTGTTAAATGGACGTGCAGTTTTTCTACACTACCAACAAATGCCAGATTAAATGCAATCAACCTCGGAATTATAACAAATTTACCCGATTCAACAGATCGAATTTTAAAAGGGATTGCCGCAACAGAAGTTTTTGCAATAACGGGAGGTAATAGTAATATTGTGCTTACTCAAGCTAATCTACCCAATATAACTTATAGTGGTAGTGTAAATTCAGTTCCTGATCATACTCACAATTTCACGAGTTATGCTAATACAACTTGGAATCACAACAACGGTAGTGCTTTAGCACTAAGAGACTTAGCAACTGAAACAAGAACTACAAATCCAGCAGGAGCGCATAGTCATACTGTTACTGTTCCTACAGGTGGTACAGCAACTCCAATTGTTAATTATCCAAGAAACCTTACAACTCAATATTTTATTTATCTAGGAAACTAATCTATTATGAAAACAATTATAACTATTATTCTTTTTATAAGCTCTTTAACTACTGTATATTCTCAATTATTAATTTCTGATGAAAGTACATCAAGAGCTGTCGATAGTAATGTTATTTTAGAATTAAGTACAAGTACTGCTCCTAAAGGATTATTATTACCTTATGTAAATTTAGCCTCAGTAACAAATGCTACGCCACTACCTTCTCATATTACTGGGATGATTGTCTATAACATTAATACTTCTATTAATGATGATGTAAATACAAGTGTTTTTCCTGGTCTTTATCATAACGATGGTACAACTTGGCAAAAATTAGAAGTTGAAACGCCTGTTTTTGGAGATATTAAATATTCCGCAACGTCTAATGATCATGACGGATGGTATTTACTGAATGGGCGATTTATAAATACATTGTCTACTAATGCTTCTCAGAAAGCTACAGCCTTAGGTTTTACAAATAATTTACCTAATGCCAATGATCATTTTCTTAAATACAAATCTACAACAGAAAATTTAGGACAAGCTGTTGGTGCTAATACTATTCAATTAACGCAATCTAATTTACCTAACATTATTTTAAATGGGACAACAAATTCTTCAACACATAGCCATGGCTATAATGAAAGAGGTACTGGTGTTTTGGTAAGTATTGAAGTTGGTAGTACTCGAAATTTAATAGATGATAATAATCAAATTAGAACTACAGGTGCAGCTGGAGGTCACACGCATACGTATACTGTAAATTCTGGAGGAAGTAATACTCCTATTGCAACGCAACCCAAATATTTAGGGGCGTATATTTTTATTTATTTAGGAAATTAAAATTTGAACTTGAAGGAAGAATCTTTTAAAAACAACCTTATCTGAAATAACAATTCAGAAAAATTAAACTAATTTTGAAGACTAATAATTCAGAAAATGGCTTTTAAAAGTTTACGTCCTATTATTTGGACAAAAGATTTACAAAAAACAACAAAATTTTATAAAAATTTAGGTTTTAAAATTGAAGATCAGAATGAAGATTGGATTTGGGCTTGCTTAAAAAAAGATGATACAGAAATTATGCTTGCTTTTCCTAATGATGACGCGAACTTTAAACAAGCAACTTTTACTGGTTCTTTTTATTTTGTGGTAGACAATGTAGATGAATTATGGAATAGCGTAAAAGATACGTGCGAAGTTGTTTACGAAATTGAAACATTTGAATGGGATATGCGCGAATTTGCTATATATGATAACAATGGATATGTTCTACAATTTGGAGAAGAAGTAAAGCTAACTTTTAACGATTAGTGTCTTGAAAAAACAACATCATACAATTATTGCTCTAATTATTTTTGTTATTATTCCTATTCTGTTCTATTTTTTAATTAATACAATGGTGAGTATAAAAAGCGAAACAGATAGCATAGAAACTTGTATTTCTTCTGTTACTGGGGAAAATTTATGTACAAAAGTCTCTCAAATAAAAATTGGAATTTATATTGATTTAATTGTGCTAATTTTTTGGTTAGGATTAAGATCTTTCATTGTAAAAAAATAAGAATGAATTATTACGCAGAAGAAACCTTTTCTCAAGTAGATTTCACGAAAGGTATTGTCAGCGAAGCTGAATATGAAAACTGCACATTTATTAATTGCGATTTTAATGGTGTAGACTTAAGTAATATGAAATTTATAAACTGTGAGTTTATTGAAAGTAATTTAAGTAATGTAAAATTAAACGATACAAGTTTTCAAGAAGTCAATTTTAAAGCATGCAAAATGATGGGCTTTAACCTAGAAAATAGTAATCAATTCGGGTTGAGGGTATCATTTAATAATTGCATACTAAACGACTCTTCTTTTTACAACCTACAATTAAAAAGAACAATCTTTAAGAAATGTTTTTTATTATTTGTAGACTTTACTGATACAGATTTAAGCAATTCATCGTTTGATGACTGTAATTTTGATAATGCCATTTTTTACAATACAAATTTATCTCAAGTAAATTTAAAAAGTTCTAATAATTTTATTATTAATACCACAGAGAATCAATTAAAAGGAGCTAAAATAGCAAGAGAAAATTTGATAGGCTTAGTTCAACATTTAGGAATAAAAATTGAAGATTAATTAGACAAAAAGCTTCATTTTTCACCAAGAACATTGCAACACAATATATAATAAGTAAAGACAAATAGTTGATTCCAATTGAGTTTTAAAATAATCTATAATGATTTTCATTTTTGATGATTTATTAATTCTAGATCAATAGAAAACTTAGTAAATTTGACAAATGAGAAAAACATTATTAACTATATTTTCTGCTATTGCTTTTACAGCTTCAGTAGGGATTAATGCACAAGAAATTGAAGAACAACTTGTAATAGAGAATCGTATAAACGATATCAAACAACAAGAAAAACCGTATGTTATTTTAATTTCTGCTGATGGTTTTCGTTACGATTATGCTGAAAAACACGAAGCTAAAAACTTATTAGCATTGGCAAAAAATGGTATTAAAGCAGATGCTATGAATCCTTCTTTTCCATCTGTAACATTTCCTAACCATTATACAATTGTAACAGGATTAACTCCTCCTCATCATGGTTTAGTAGGAAATAGCATGTTTGATAGAAAAACTGGTGAACGTTATTCGTTAGGAAATAAAAACGCTGTAACTAATCCTAAATGGTATGGAGGAACACCACTATGGAATTTAGCAGAACAAAACAAAATGTTATCTGCTTGTTATTATTGGCCAGGATCAGAAGCTGCAATAAATGGTAGTTTACCAACATACTCATATAAATATTCAGAAAAATCACCAGTAGATTTTCGTATTCAGCAAGTTATAAATTGGTTAGAATTACCAGCAGAAAAAAGACCTCATCTTATTACATTCTATTTTCCAGAAGTTGATCACGCAGGACATTCTTATGGTCCAGATGCGAAAGAAACAAAAGAGGCTGTACAATTTGTAGATGAGTCTGTAAAAAAATTAAACGATGCAGTTGCTAAAACAGGATTAAAAGTAAATTTTGTATTTGTTTCTGATCATGGAATGACAAGAATAGATAATCAAAATCCTTTAAAACTTCCAATTAAAATAGACGAATCTAAAGTTAATGTATCATCAAATGGTTCTTATGTAAGTTTATTTGTAAAAAATGAAAAAGATATAGAATCTATTTACCAAGAAATAAAAGCTGCAAAAACTGAAAAGTTCGAAGTGTATAAAACTACGGATGTTCCAAAAAAATATAAATTTGATAAAAAGAACGATTACCATAATCGTATAGGTGATATTATCTTAATTGCACACGCGCCTAGTTATTTTGCTAACAATAAAGCACCAAATGGTTCACATGGTTTCTTAGTGGAAGAAACGCCAGAAATGAAAGCTACTTTCTTTGCTTGGGGACCTAACTTTAAAACTGGAAAAGAAATTAAGACTTTTACAAATACAGCTGTTTACCCTATGATTGCAAAATTATTAGGTTTACCAATAATAGAAAAAATTGATGGTAACAATAAATTAGCAAAAGAGATTTTAAAATAATTTTCACTTTACTATAAAGTATCAAAAGCATCTCATTTTAGAGATGCTTTTTTTGTATGAATTGAACAAAAGTCATTTTATAATAAGATATATTGTTATTATTTTTGTGATCATCAAATTGTAATTATGAAATATCTTTTGCTTTTAATATTAGCTTTACCATTCTCTAATCTTTCTGCTCAACAGCTTTTATGGACTACTTCAGAAAAAAGTGGAGAAAAATATATTCCTATTGAAACTGTAAGTGATAAGGTTTTAGATTTTTATGAGCATTATAGATTCTATTATGATGGTTCAGGCTTTTCAAAAAATGGTTTTATAAAATCTTTTGAAAGTTCTAGTTCGTATCAAAAATCTCTGATGAGAAGATTTGGGAAGAATTAAAAGAAATCGTTAAAACAATTAATACTCCAACTGTTGTTGCTTTTAAAGATAACCTAGGAAAAGGTTCTATCGTTTTTGTAATTTGCATTACAAAAGAGAATGTAAACATGCTAACGTTTTCTAATAATATGGAAGAAAATGCTTTATTAGCTGGAGTTGGGAAAGATGAGTTCAAAAAATGGTTTAAAACATTATTAAAATAACCTGTGATCAACGAATTACAACTACTTGAGAAGACTATTTTTAAACCAATAGATTTACAAATTACTGATGTCGTAAAAGACAAAGAATGCGAGGAATATTTAGGTTTTAATTTTAAGGTGAATGAATGGAATATAAAATTCAGAAAATCTAAAATAACGCCTAAAAAAGTAGGTCAGTTTGTAACTTTCTGGAAAAGGAATGAAGAAAAACAAACTGAACCTTTTCATGTAAATGATAAATTTGATTTTTATATCATTGCTGCATTTGATGAAACAAATTCTGGATTTTTTCTATTCCCTAAAGATATTTTAGCTAAAAAACAATTCATTAGTACCAACGAAAAAGAAGGTAAAAGAGGATATAGAGTTTATCCTGATTGGGTAAAAACGGAGAATAAACAAGCAGGAAAAACACAAACGTGGCAAATGAACTATTTTGTGAATTTGAGTAATAATCAAACTGAGAATTTAGAGCATATCAATTCTATATTGAAATAGAATTGTTTTTCAAGTTTGGTATGATGTTTCGACAAGCTCAACATGACATTGTGTATTGAATATCACAGTACTTTATACTTCTTTACAGCAAGTTTAGTATATCCTCTTTGTCACATTGAGCTTGTAGAAATGTTGTTTCAGAAACACATCATGCTAAAAACTGTCTGAAAATTACTAGATGTGATGTTGAAATAAATTCAACATCACACTGTGCGTTTAATATCACAGTACTTTATACAAGAATCTCAATACTCACATCTAAAATCTCATGTCTATTTTTACATTATAAATTCCTCTACTTCTTACCAAAACTAACATTAGAAATGATAATTGCAAAAATAATTACGGCAATCCCTGTCCATTGAATCAACAATACTTTTTCTTGTAAAACAATAAAAGCCATCGTTACAGAAACTGGTAATTCTATAGATGAAACTATACTTCCCAATCCTAATCCTGTATGAGGAAAACCTTTATTTAATAATATTGGAGGTAATACTGTTCCAAAAACAGCCAATGGTAAACCCCAAACATAAAATATGCTAAAATTAAATGAATGTATTCCTACTACATCATCAGAAAAATTTCTATAGAAGCTCAATATTCCTTCCGAATAAAATGGTCCTAATTGACTAAAGAATAAGAATAAACTAACTACAATTGCTCCTCCATATAACATCCATAAACTTTTTTTGTATGGAGGTAAATAGTTAGCAATTTTATTAGAACTAAACATGGTAGATGTAAATGAACAAGCAGCTAAAAATCCCCAGAATAATCCTTTTGGATTTAACTCTACTTCTTGATTAATTAAATTTGTTGCAAGCACAGTTCCAAATAAAACTAACACCATAGCGATTAGTTTTTTTGCTGATGGAATTTGTTTATTTAAGACGCTTTCTACTAATATACTTATCCAAACAGTTTGCATTAATAAAACAATTGCAATAGATACATTAATATATTGTACCGATAAATAATAAAACAAACTTGTAAAACCTAAAGAAGAACCAGCTAATACTAAACGTTTTTTATCTATTTTTTCAACTTTTGGCAAGTTTTTTTTATTCATCATAATTAAGTTTACAATTCCTAGAATTAATATTCCGATTGCAAACTGAGCTGTTGTAACCTCTGCTGTCGTATATCCTTGATCGTAGGCAACCTTTACAAAAGTGGCTAGCATCCCATAGAAACTAGCTCCTAGCCCAACAAACAAAACTCCTTTTAAAATATTTTTATTTTCCATAATTATTTTTCACAAAAAACGGCTTGATTTCGAAAAAAACAAGCCGTGCAATTTACTGTATTTTTATCGACTAAAAAAGCCCGTGAATTTCCGCCTCTATTTTATCAAAGATAAACCCTAAGTCCTCTTTGTTTTCTACGAAATCTAAATTATCAACATCAACCACTAATACTTTTCCTTCTTTGTAATTATCAATCCAATTATCATACTTTTCATTAAGACGACTCAAATAATCTATACTAATAGAGTTTTCATAATCTCGTCCTCTTTTTTGTATTTGTGCAACCAATGTAGGGATTGAAGCTTTAAGATAGATTAATAAATCTGGTGCTTCTACAAAACTTGTCATTAAGCCGAAAACACGCAAATAATTATTGTAATCTCGTGTAGATAATAATCCCATATCGTTAAGATTACTAGCAAAGATGTGTGCATCTTCATAAATCGTACGATCCTGAATAATATCCTTTCCGCTTTCTCTGATTTCTTTTACTTGATTAAAACGACTTCCTAAGAAATATATCTGAAGATTGAAAGCCCATTTTCCCATGTCGTTATAGAAATCATCCAAGTATGGATTAGTTTCTACATCTTCAAATTGAGCTGTCCAATTGTATTGTTTGGCTAAAAGATTAGTTAGAGTAGTTTTACCTGCTCCAATATTTCCTGCGATGGCGATGTGCATTTTTACAATTTATTTATACGTTTGCAAATATAGTAATGATAAAAATTCAAAACAAAATCTTAAAACTCTACTTATAGAAAAATCTTTTTTTAGAAAAAAATAATTTCAATTGATTTGTTTATTCTCCTACTCTATTTATTCTGATTAAGTAATTAAATAATCTTATTTAAAACTCATAAACAACTAATTAACTGAATATACATAAACTTGATTACCTGTATAAGCATAAAAATTTGTTTCATTAAATGCTATACTTTTAATAAACCTTAATGGAAATAAAGTTACTGATTCTTTTGTTGTTAAATCTACTTTTATTAATTGATTATCTTGAATGTAAAATAATACATTTTTGTAAAAATAATAAGGCTGATTTTGGGTAGCTAATTCAAAATTATATTTAAAATTTCCATAATCATCATAAACGTATATTGTTTGCTCACCTTTTAGATAAACATAGTTTTTATAAGAATGGATTTTCTCTATCGCTTGATCGTTATTTTTTAAATAAACCTGTCTTGAAATAACAATTGCTTTTTGTAATTGATAATTAAAATAGATTAATTTATTTGCTAGCATATCATAAAACCAACAAAACTGATTATCTATAACTTTTAAGGCTGTCGGAATATAATCTGACGATTTTATAGTAATAGGATCTTGAATTGGATTTAAATCTTCATCTAAAATTGATAGTTTATTAAAGTTAGAATAAATGTACATTCTAAGTGGATTTGTAGCATCTATAGAAGTAATAACATTTTTAAAATCAATTATTTTTGATGCCTTATTTTGAAATCTTTTCTCAATTTTAGTTTCAGAAATTAAATAAAGCGAATTATTTAAATCTGTATCAATCATCTTAAACGATTGGTTAGCTACCGCAATAGAATCTTTGAATACAAAGCTTTGTGAAAAACCAATTGTACAAAAAGAAAAAAATAAGATTAAATAATAAGATTTCATTTTAACAAGCTCTTAATTGATAATTACTTCGTAACCAAATCTACAAATAGACAATAAGATAACAAAAATAAATATATAACGAATAAATTGGTTTCCTTTACTAATTGCCAATTTGGCACCAACAAAACCTCCTAAAGCATTGCAAACAGCCATTGGTAAAGCTATTTTCCAAATAATTTGTCCCTTGATAAGAAACAAACAAATAGAACCAAAATTAGTGGCTAAATTTATTAATTTGGCATTTGTACTCGCTTTCAAAAAATCCATTCCAAGTAATGTAACAAATCCTAAAATAAAAAATGTTCCTGTTCCTGGACCAATAAATCCATCATAAAAACCTACAATAATACTTACAGCACAACCATAAATTACAACTCTATTATACGGTATATTTCGCTCCGGGGCTTGTCCGAAGTCTTTTTTAAAGATGGTATAAATTGCTAATGCAATTAGAATAATCAATAAAAGTGGTTTCATAAACTCATTACTAACAACAGTTAACAATTGCGAACCTATGAAAGCAGACGCAAAGGCACAGATTGCCATAATGAGGAAAAGTTGCCAATCTACTTTTACTTTTTTAAGATAATGATAGGTTGCGATTGCTGTTCCACTGAATGCCGGAATTTTTAATGTTCCTATAACAGAAGAGATTGAAATGTTAGGCAAAAAGGCTAACGATAATGGTGTTTGGATTAAACCTCCTCCACCAACAATAGAATCTATAAATCCCGCTATAAAAGCAACAATACATAGATAAAAAAGTATATCTAGTTCCAACTTATTTAAAATTTCGACAAATGTATTATCTAAATCCGAACTTACTTCTGTTTATGCCCTAAAATTTCTATTTTTTGAAGCCATTTTTTTCTTTTCTTTTCATCAGATGTTTTTATAATCCCAACGTAAGTTACTTTTACAGGTTTTACTCCACAATATTCTAAAACTGTTTTCTTTAATTGATTGACACTTGGTCTTGCAAAAAATAAGCGGTAATACCAGCTTGGTTGATCTAATGTTGTAATAATATGAGCCGTTTTCCCTTTTAGTAATTTATCCCACCAAACAGAATTTTCTCTCGGTTTAAAAACTAATCCTGGAAGAAAAAGACGATCTATAAAACCTTTTGTTATTGCGGGAAGTCCTCCCCACCAAACTGGATGTACCCAAACCAAATGCTCTGCCCATTGTATTTTTTCCCAAGCAGCTAATAAATCTGGTTCTAATTCCATTCGTTTTTGATAACCAAATTCTAAATTAGGATTAAATTTAAGATTAGCAATTACAATTTCCTCAACTTCTGCTCCACTATTTAATGCTCCTTTTTTATATGAATCTACTAAAGCATAATTAAAAGATTCTTTATTAGGATGACCATTAATAATAAGTATTTTTTTCATATCAAATTTCAAATTTTATGATGAATCAAAATTAAATTATCATCCATTTTTGAAAAAGGACAAATGTCTAAAAAGAAACATTATTTCTAATTCTACTAAGATGTCTTTGGGTAATTCCTAAATAAGATGCTAAATGATATAACGGAATATCTTGTATGTAATTTGGATGTTTTTCTGTTAATGTGGCATAACGCTGAGAAGCATTATCTCGTTGTAATTCGAAAAAACGTTTTTCTAATCCAATGTATTCTTGTTCTGCAATTATTTTTAAAAACTTTATCCAATTTAGATTATTCTTTCCAAATTCTTCCAAGTCTCTTTTACGGATGATTAAAACACTCGCATCAGAAATGGCTTGTATATTTTCTATACTTGGTTGATTAGAAATAAAAGAAGAATATGAGGCTAATAAATCATTCGGAAATCTAAAACAATATGTAACATCTTTTCCTTCTTCAGAAATATAGTATGTACGAAATATTCCCGATTCTATAAATGCTATTTGTTTACACTTCTCTCCCTCTTTTAAAAATAATTCGTTTTTATTTATGGTCTTTCTTTCAAAAAGACGAACTAATTTCTCTATCTCTTCTTCAGAAAATAGATTAAACTGTCTAAAAAAATCACCTATCATTTTTTAGTTTATTTTGAAGTATTGCTTTTATAAAACAAAGATAACCGTTTACATCTCTTTATTATTAAAAAATATCGTAATCCCTGTATAGTTAATAATTGAAACGGATGTAATATATTTGATAATCAAATTATTGTATCATATCAATACTAAAATATAACCATGAAAATTAAAATAGCATTTCTACTTCTTATATTTTCCAATTGTCTATTTTCTCAAACAATTAATACTGAAAAGTTAAACAACTATTTCAACTATATCGAAAGTAATAATTTAGGAGTTGGGAGCTTATCTATTTTTAAAAATGGTAAGGAAGTTTATGCTAAAAGTTTTGGACAAAAAAACATACCTCATTTAGTTTACAATAAAGATACTCGTTATCAAGTTGGTTCTGTTACCAAAATGATTACAGCAACTTTAATTTTTAAACTAATTGAAGAAAACAAATTAAACTTAAACGATAAGATTTCTCAATTTTATCCAAAAATTCCTAATTCTGATAAAATCAGTATCAAAAATTTATTAGAGCATACAAGTGGATTGGGTAGTTATGTTGTAAAAGATGGGGAAGTTTGGGTAACAGAAAAGGTGACAGATAAACAGATTATGGATCTTATAATACAACAAGGAAAAACTTTTGAGCCTGGTGAAAAAGTCGCGTATTCAAATTCAGCTTATTATTTATTGACAAAAATCCTTGAAGAAAAATACGAGAAACCATTTAATATGATAATTAAGAAAGAGATTATAAAACCTCTTCATCTTAAAAATTTAACTTCTTATACATCTAATCAGAAAAATGTTTTCCTTCCTTATCGCTATGATAATAATGCTTGGAAGATTTTAGAAAAAGACATCGATTTTCTCAATGTAATTGGTGTTGGTGATGTTTCTGCTACTCCTTATGATTTAAATGTTTTCATTAATAATTTATTTCATAATAAGATAATCAAGAAAGAATCTTTACAACAAATGGAGCCTATATTGGGCAAAGAAGATTGGGGAAGAGGAATTGCAATTTGGGATTTTGATGGCATTATATTTTATGGGCATGGAGGTGATACATTAGGTTCTCACGCTATTTTAATTTACAATAAAGAGGCAGATATATCCATTGCTTATGATACAAATGGTGAAAGAATTAATAAAGACGATTTTATAAAAAACGTTGTTTATTTACTTTATAACAAAGAGTTTAAACTTCCTGAAATTAATTAGTTTGTAACCACGATGAGACTCGAACTCATACTGTCAGAACCGGAATCTGATATTCTATCCATTAAATTACGCAGCCAAATAAGAGTATAAAAATAGGATTTTACACTACTTTTTAAATCATCTGTTTTCTAAAATTTCGATGCTGCGTTGCGGTGAAAAAATCTCTAAAAATTTGATTGATTTCATTGTTAATTTTAGAAGCTTGTATTCCCATTTGAGGATATAGAGTTACAATATATTGTGTTAGTTGATGAACAACAGCTTCTCCAAACAAATGTATATCTTGTTGTAAAGCTGATGAAATAAAACCTTCATTTACTAATAAGTTTTCTATTTGCTTTGCATAAGCATTAACTTTAAATACATTAGAGATTAAATATTGATGCAATTCATCTTGTAATTCAAAAGTAAAATGTTCTAAACTTTGTTCTAAAAAATGCTCAGCCATTCCTAGATAATTAACTAACAAGGTTAAATCTGCAAATATTCGGAATGGGACTTGTTCTATTAAATCATTCGAATAAAAGTAATTGTAAACAAAACTATAATCCTCATGAACGAGCTGCTTATTTACTTGGAAACTATGAGAGGAAGTTGCTACCATTCCCATAGATTGCCATGTAGAAATCATTTCTACTTGAGACTGATCCAACACAAATGATAAAAATTGAGGTTCTCCATTTTCATCTAATAGCTCTACCCCATTTTCAATAATTTTCGCATTTAAAGTAAAATGTGTTAAATAGGGTGCACCTGTTGCGTAATGCCATAAACCATGTATCAAATAATAATCTCCTTGTTTTTCTGCCATTCCTCCTAACATTCCGCTTCCTCCAAAACAAGCTTTTTGAGACGAAAATAATTTTCTTGCTATAGCTGGTTTAAGATTACGAGAGAAATAATTTGCTCCACTACATAAAGTAACCAACCACCCTAAGCTTCCATCTATTTTTGCTACAGTTTGTAATTTTGCTAAGCCTTCAGAAAAACTTAATCCTAAACCATTGTAATTTTTAGGTACCCAAATATTTAACCAGTTTTCACTTTCTATAATGGCAAGAATTTCATCATCAAATCGGTCAACATTTAATAATTGTTTTCGAATAGTTGTTATATCAAGCATCTTTCTCTTTTAAAATAGTTCTCCAATTCATGTAACCCGAAATTGCAACACAAAATAGTATGAATGATAAAATAGCGTACAAATACAAACCTTTATGTACCATTAAAGGAATAGAGATTATGTTGCTAATGTTTAATAGTATCCAATTCTCTAATTTTCGTTTTGCCATTAACCACATTCCTGCCCATGCAAAAGCACTTACAAGTGAATCCCAAATAGGTACATCAGAATCTGTAAAATGAGTTAATGCGAAGTAAAAAATAAAGAAACTAACGACAACAATAGCTACAACAATTTTCCATTCTTTGCTATTTGTTTCAGAAATTTCAATTTCATCTTTTTGTTTTCCAAATTTCCAATATAACCAACCATAAATGCTCATTACTAAGTAGTAAATACTCAATGTAAATTCAGCATAAAGTTTTGCATTGTACATCACAAAAAGTGAAAGAATAATTCCTGCTATTCCAAATAAATAATTTTTTGGATTATTGTATCGAGCTAAAACAACTTGACATACAGAAAAAATAAAGCCTAGGCACTCTTGCCAAGACAACATGTTAAGAAAATCCTTCATCATACTAATTTTATAATTTTTGATGAGGAGATAGAAGTTATTACTAACATCAATCCCTCCGCCAGCATTACCTGGATCAGGTATAGAACAAAATGTTCTTGGGTATATTCTCAGCCAAAAATATCAGCACCCCATTGTTTGTCAAAGATGAAAAGTTTTAATGAATAATCCTACTTTTCTGTAGAATTATAAAACTTTTTTTTCGTATCAAATTTCGTTATTAGACACTAACAAAAAGCTAATGAGATTTTTATAAAATTAAAAGGTGTAGATTCTCATATCGTTAATAAGTCTTTTTCCTTTTAGAAAGTTTTTCTATTTTTAAATAAAATATTTCTAATGAATGAATCATTTATTATCGACGGAAATTTAATTAATAGCATTTCAGATTTTTACAATGAAATAAATCGTTTGTTAATGAAAAGTGAAGATTGGCAATTAGGTGAAAGTCTTGATGCGCTAGATGATGCACTTTATGGAGGTTATGGTGAATTAATAGGAATAGATTCTCCACATTTTATTTGGTCAAATTCAGAGAATAGTAGAGCTGCTTTAGGAATAGATGCTACAAGAGCTTATTATTTGAATAAAATAAATCAGCCTGAGTATTTTAATGTTAAATTGTTTCAAGAAAAATTAAAAAAATTAGAGGAAGGAACAGGAGAAACTTATTTTGAAATACTACTCGATATTTTTAAATCCCATCAAAATATAACGTTAGTACTTCGTTAAATATGCGTTAATAGTGATGTTCGAATCCCTAATTAGGCTTATTTTTACTTTATAAAACATCAATATGAAAAAGATAAGTTTTGGAATTGGAATACTGCTTTTGCTTGGAGCAACAGCTTGTTCAACAAATAAAACAAATGATAGTCAACAAACAGAAATGAAAACTGCTGCAAGTAAATTAGTGTCTAGTTTAAAAGCCACGCAAGAAAGTTATTCTTTGAATGATACTATTTCTTTAGAGTTTACAGTAACGAATCCTACAAAGGAAACAATTCGTTTTACACAGTATCACACTCCTTTTGAAGGAATGATGAGTAAATTTCTAGATGTAAAAGATAGCAATGGAAATGAAATGAATTACATTGGTGCAATGGCAAAACGTATGATGCCGCCGCCAGAAAGTTCTTATCATACTTTAAATCCAGGAGAAAGTAAAAGTGTAAAATTCTCATTGAAAAAAGGTTATGAAATTTTGAAACCAGGAGTGTATAAAATAAATTACAATCAAGTTTCGATTAATGAAATTAAAGGAAGTAAGACATTAAAAATAACTGTTACAGAATAATAAAGTTGTTTAATTTTTAATGACAATATTATTATGTAGCACAATTTTCTGTCAGTTCGAGTGATTTTTTGAAATGAAAATGGAAAAAAATTGTATCGAGAAGTTAGACAAGAAAATTAATAAACTGTCCAAGTTCTCGATACAAAATTCTAAACGAATTTCACTCGAACTGACAGTTTCTATTTTAACGTGTTCATAAAACGACATTTCGGTTTAGCTCAGGATGTCATTGCGTATGAATAAAAATTAGATAACTTCATATAATAAAAAAACCGATTTCTTAGAAATCGGTTTTTTTATTATTTATCTTTATGGTAATGATAGTGATCTTGAATAATAATTTGTATAAAATCAATATTACCTAAACCATCACTTTTTACATCCATAATTTCTTCTAATTTTCTAGTTAATTTCTGTAAAACATCATAATTATTACGATCTAATGCAATCGTAAAATTCTCTTTTACAATGTTTATATCTCTATCCGAAAGTCTGTAAACTTCTGGAAAACGAATGGTGTAAGTTTCCGATAATTCTGAAAAAATAGTCTGAGATAAATCTAATCTTGGCTTCAAATCTATTAAACATGTATTGGCTACAATATCACCTAAACGTTGATGTTTTTTACTTGCAATAGCTACAATTAAAGCAATTAAACCCGAAAACATATATAACTCTACAATTCCAATCACCCAACGTAAAAAATAATCAAAATTATTTGCTCTGTTACCGTCCATTCTAATTACTCTAATTTTGAACAACCATTTTCCGATGGTTTGCCCTTTCATTACTATTTCTAAAATCAAAGGGTAAAGTAAAAATATAAAACCGATTAAACTGTAAATTCCCATTACAAACCAACCATCTTGTTTATTAATTGCACCATACGAGAAATATATAAGTGCAAAGATTAAAATTACTCTTATAATTAAATCTATAATAAAAGCAAGCATACGTTTTCCAAAAGGAGCAATATTGTATGCAATTTGAACATTTTGTGGTGTATTGACTAAAAGTTTATTCATATATTTGGACTACTAACAACTACTCTACAATGAGAGAAGCGCATTTTATTGATAAAAATAAGGCGAAATGGTCGGAGATTGAATATAATTTGAAAAATAAAATTAATGTTCATCCTGATACATTGGCCAAAAACTATATCGAAATTACGAATGATTTGGCATTTGCTCAAACATATTATTCAAAAAGTAAAACAAAAGATTATTTAAATGAGCTTGCTTTGTTTGCTCATCAATCAATTTATAAAGATCAACGTTCTTCAACTAATCAATTAATTGAATTCTTTAAGAATGATGTTCCCAATACAGTTTATCAAAATCATAGAATGTTTTTATATGCATTTTTGATTTTTAGTTTTGCTGTACTAATTGGAATTTTATCCTCTCATTTCGATGCAGATTTTACGCGTCTTATAATGGGGAATGATTATGTAGAACAAACTTTAGTTAATATAAAAAAGGGAGATCCTGCTGCAATTTATAAATCAGGAAGCCAAACAGGTTCTACGTTAGCCATTACAATCAACAATATAAAAGTAGCTTTTTATGCATTTGCAATGGGCTTATTATTTAGTGTTGGTTCTGGTTACATCTTATTTTCGAACGGAATTATGTTAGGCGCTTTTCATTATATTTTCTTCAAAGAAGGAGTATTAGGAAAAGCAATGACAGCAATTTGGATGCATGGAACAATAGAAATTTCTGTTATTATAATTGCTGGAGCTTGTGGTTTAATGCTTGGAAATGGATTTTTATTTCCGAAAACTTTATCTCGAAGAAAGTCGCTTGTAAAAAAAGCTAAAGAAGCTGTTATGATTCTTTTAAGTACAGTTCCATTGTTTATGGTTGCTGGATTTATAGAAGGGTTTGTTACTCGATTATACGATGTAAATCTTTACTTAAGTTTAGCCGTAATTTTTCTGTCTCTAATTTTAATTGTTTGGTATTATATTATTTATCCTATCAGAAAAAATAGAGTATCATCTTTTTCGTTTCATCAAACTTATACAACAAATGAAACAACATAGACTACTTTTTTCTTTTCTATTTTTCACGAATCAATGTCTGCTTTTTGCTCAATCTAAAACAGAAGAATTTAATCAATTTAAAGAGAAATATTCTTCTAATAAATTTGATTATACAGAGAAACCTCCGAAAGAAGTTGAGCCAGGTTTCTTTATGAAACTTATTCAAGTTCTATTCGAAATACTTGCTCGTTTACCTTGGACATTTATTTTTTATGCTGTTATTGGTCTACTCTTAGTTGTGATTGCTTACAGTATTTACAAAAATGGAAGTTTTCTAAAATCTAATGCAAAGAAAATTTATAGCGATACAGATTTTGATTACATCGAAGAAAATTTAGCCCAGATAGATTTAAATCATTTAATTAATAAAGCTGAGAATGAAGGAAACTTCCCTTTAGCAATTCGTTACTTACATTACCAAAGTTTACAGATGCTAAATGAAAAAGGACAAATTGAATGGGATGCTAAAAAAACCAATCAACAATTAATTAACCAAATAGAAGACGAAAATAATCGAATTACATTCAGTCAAAACACAAAAATATTCAACCAAGTTTGGTTTGGAGAATTTGAAATTGATGCAGAAAAATATCAAACTTTTAAGGGTATGTTTAATCAATTCAATAAACACTTAGGATAATGAAAAAGAAGTTTTTAATTGTTCTTGGTATTGTTACTTTAATTGGGCTTACTTTATTTGCTTTTTCTAAATTAACTTTTAATTTACCAAAATCTTGGGATGTAAATTTATTACAAGAAAATACAAATCCATACGGTTTATATGTTGCGCATAAAGAAGTTGGTAATCTATCTGGTGGAAAATTAAAAGAAGTTGATAAACTTTCTGATTTAAATATTCCTGCAAAAAATGCTAAAGATTATGTTGTCATTGCCATAGGTTCTGACATTCATTTTGATTCAATTGCAAAAGATCATTTAAATAATTTAACTCAAAACGGAGGAGTTGTTTTCTTAGCCGATTATTACGATAATTTTGGTTCTGATGACACTAAAAAATCTAATATAGACACCGTTAACGTAAAAGAGGAAGAATATAATATTCTATATACTGAAACAGCTAGCATTAAAAATGATTTTGAATTGGCAACTAAAGAAAAATTTAAAATCAAAAAGAAGAAAGGATTTGAACATCGTTATTTTAGCGATTTAAAGGACGATGATATAGAAGTTCTTGGTACAATTACTCACAAGAATAAAACTTATCCCAATTACATTAAAATTGGTGTAGAAGATTCTAAAGGCTATTATTTATACCATGCAGAACCTATTTATTTTTCTAATTATTATCTCTTAAATGAAGACAGTTATTTCTATACAAAATCTGTTTTAAAAGAATTTAAAGGAAAAAACATTTTGTGGTATAATCCTCACAAAACATATTCTGGCGCAAAAAATACATCAATGATGCGTTTCATTATGTCTCAACCAGCATTAAAAACAGCTTGGATACTATTACTTGTTATGTTATTTCTTTTCTTATTATTTAGAAGTAAACGAGAACAACGAATTATTCCAATTCTTGAGAAAGAAGAAAATCATACAGTAGAATTTGCCAAAACAATTTCTTCTCTTTATCAAGAAAGTGGTGAAATAAAAGATATTATCGAGAAGAAAATTGATTATTTCTTATATAAATTGAGAAAGAATTTTAGAATAGAAACTGGAGATCTTACAAATAAACAATTTATTGAAGTTGTTTCGCACAAAGCGAATATAACAGAAGAAGAAGCATTCAAAAATTTCCAATCCATAAAAAACATTCAAAATAAAACTCAACCCAATGCACATGATTTAAAACAAGTGCATGAAATTATTGAAAACTATAAACTAAAAGCAAACATCTAATGAGCTACGAAAATACATATCAACCATTCGAGAATAGAATTGATTTTACAGATGTACAAGAAAAAATGTATGCAGTAAAAAATGAGTTAAAAAAAGTTATTGTTGGACAAGATGATGTAATTGATCAATTAATTTTAGCATTATTATCTGACGGACATTCGCTTATAGAAGGTTTACCAGGAGTTGCCAAAACAATGATGGCAAAATTATTAGCAAAAACTATTGATTCTGATTTTAGTAGAATTCAGTTTACACCAGATTTAATGCCATCGGATGTAATTGGAACTTCTATTTTAAATTCAAAAATTAATGAGTTTGAATTTAAGAAAGGTCCAATTTTCGCCAATATTGTTCTTATTGATGAGATTAATCGTTCACCAGCTAAAACTCAAGCTGCTTTGTTTGAGTGTATGTCGGAAAGACAAGTTACAGTTGATGGTACTACTTATCCTTTGCAAGCGCCGTTTTTAGTTTTCGCAACACAGAACCCTATAGAACAAGAAGGTACTTATCGTTTGCCAGAGGCACAATTAGACCGTTTTATGTTTAAAATTCTTGTTCAATATCCTTCTTTAGAGAATGAAATTGAATTACTAAAAGAACAACATCAACGTAAAGATCTTGATAAAGAAACATTGGTAGAAAGTGTAATTAATGGAACAGAAATCACAGCTTTTCAACACCGTGTAAAATCTATTTACATTCACGAATCTTTGATTAATTATATTGCAACAATTGTTCATCAAACTCGTATTGATCAATCTTTATATATGGGAGCTTCGCCTAGAGCTTCAATAGCAATTTTAGATGCTGCAAAATCTAATGCTGCAATTAATGGTAGAGACTTTGTTATTCCAGAAGATATTAAACAAGTTGCCTATGCAATTTTAGGACATCGTGTGGTGTTAATTCCAGAAAAAGAAATGGAAGGTTTCTCAACTCATCACATTATTCAACAAATTATTGATCGTGTAGAAATTCCTCGTTAATGAAATTTTTCAGAAGTATTTTTCTTACAAATAGACTGTTTTATACAGGTTTTTTAGTTGCATTTTGCTTTGTGATTGGTTTTTTCCTCTCACCATTTCTTGTTGTGGCCAAAATTCTTTTATTTGCATTATGTATTTCAGCTATACTAGACACTTTTTTAATTTTTTTAACCAAAAATTCTATTGAAGTCACTCGAGCTTATCCTGAACGTTTTTCTAATGGAGACTATAATGAATTAGAACTTTTAGTATCTAATCAATATCAATTTCCTATTTATGTAAGAATCATTGAAGAGCTTCCTATTCAATTTCAGATTAGAAATCTACAATTCCTTAAGCATTTCAAACAAAATCAATCAATCAAATTTGGTTACAAATTACGACCTACAGATCGTGGTTCTTATCAGTTTGGGATTACGAATATTTTTATTTCTGTTTTCGGATTAATTGAAAAAAGAATTAAAGCGAATGAGCCATTGGCTATAGCTTCCTACCCTTCTTATTTGCAATTAAAACAATTCCAATTGTATTCAACTGCTCAGCATCATAATCAGTTTGGAATGAAACGTATTCGAAAAATTGGTACAAATACCGAGTTCGAAAATATAAAGAATTATACAATCGGTGATGAATATCGTTTAATTAACTGGAAAGCTACTGCGAAAGCAAGTCGATTAATGGTGAATCAATATCAAGAAGAAAAATCACAACCTGTTTATTCTATTATTGATGTTGGACGAACAATGAGAATGCCTTTTGATGGATTAAAATTATTAGATTATGCCATAAACTCTAGTTTAGTAATCGCAAATATTTCTTTACAAAAGAACGAGAAAGCAGGTTTAATTACTTTTAATAAAAACATACAAGATTTTGTGGTTGCTGATAGAAAAAATCATCAAATGCAATTAATTTTAGAAAAATTGTATAATGTTGAAACGAATTTTTTAGAAACTGATTTTGGACAATTGTATGTTTATCTTAAACGAAAATTAACACAACGTTCTTTACTATTTATTTATACAAATTTTGAGACGATAGATGGTTTAGAAAGACAGTTACCTTATCTAAAATTGATTAAAAAATCGCATGTTGTCGTATTAATTTCTTTTAAGAATTCTGAGTTAAAAACTCTAACAACACAAAAAGCCATCTCAACAACGGATATTTATAACCAGACAATTGCAGAAAAATTTAGTTATGACAAAGAATTAATAATTCAGAGACTACATCAAATAGGAATTTTAACAATTTATTGCGAGCCTAAGGAATTATCTATAAACTTAATTAATAAATACTTAGAAATAAAAGCAAGAGGATTATTTTAATTTATTTTAGTAAAATCGAAAATTTCAAAAAAAATGCACAGTTATTGCTTTCGTACTGAAAAAATAATTAAAAAAATGAAAAAACTTTTTGCTATCACTCTTTTGTTTATCATTGGTAATGTTTTTGGCCAAACAACATTAGACACAATCCCTACAAAAAAACGAATTATATTATTAGATGCTGGTCATGGAGGAACTGATACAGGAGTGAAAGAAGATGGCTTTGAGGAAAAAAATATTGTTTTGAAAATAGCAAAAGTAATTAAAGACGAGAATCCATTTGATGATATCGAATTCGTTTTATTACGACAAAATGATGAACAAATCATTAATACGAATCGCGCTAATATGATTAATGAGATAAAACCTGACCTGGTCTTATCTATTCATGCTAACTATAATGTAAAAAACACTAAAAAAGGAACTGAAGTACATATTTCACCAATGAATCCTCATTTTGAAGAATCAAAAAAATTAGGAGAAATAATAGAATCTAATATTACAGCATTAGGACTTGAAAATTTGGGAATAATTGAAACAAATTCTAAAATTTTAAGAGATTCTAAAGTTCCAATCATTATGTTAGAAATTGGTTATTTAACAAACAACGACGATAGAAAATTTTTGATTAATGAAAACAATTATCCAAAAATTGCTCAAAAAATATATCAATCTTTAAAATAATATAAAACACCTCAAATTGAGGTGTTTTTTTATTTATTAATTATTTAATTCTTAATATTCTCTTAACATTTAATTAACGTTCTATATCTACCTTTGCTGTCCTTTCTCGATAAGATTAACGAGAAGATAGATAGAAATTTGAATGATGATAGGACAGATTGTAGAGATACCAAAAGATTCTTCTATTTATATCCATGAAAAGCCGCTCTTCTCTTCTAAAAAAGAAGAACTTATATGGCATGCTTCCCAAAGAGAATACTCTCTTTTTGATGGCTTCCTTGTAGGTGGACATGATGGAGTAGAAAATTTTATCTTTGGACAAAGCAAAGGCTTAAACATTAGTGGTAAAGCAGAATCTGTTTATATTATTGGTATTGATAAACAAGATAATCGTTTATTTGTAGGACAAGGAAAAAACCATCCTGGGTTATTTTCTTCTATTTTTAAATTCTATTCTAATGATATTACTTGGATAAAAGATTTAAATTTAAGTGAAGAATTTCAACTTAAAGTAAATTGTAAATTGTTCAATTCAGACAAACCCGCACATCTTTACAAATTTGGAAATGACATTTTTCTAGAATTTGACACACAGATTTCAATACATTTCAGAAATTACTTAATCGAGCTTTTTTATGAAAATGAAAAAGTTGCAACAATCAATAAATATTAAAAATTAATTAAAACATGAAACTAAAATTTACATTTTTCAGTTTATTTTTAGCATTGTTTATATATGCGCAAACAGCACCAGCATATTATAATAGTGTTGATTTTAACAAAACACGAAACGCTTTAAAAGCAGATTTAGTGACTCTTATTGAAAGAACACATACAAGAACAACAACTTATGATGGATTAAGAGATCTTTTACCAAAAAGTGATGCAGATGCTCAAAATTCTAGAAATATGTTACTTATATATGGTTATTCTGATAGCTCAGGAAAATACCAAAGAAGTAGAGCTAGCTCTCCTGTAAGTAACTGGAATAGAGAACACGTTTATCCGAATTCATTAGGTACTCCTAGACTTGGACAATCTGGACCAGGAGCAGATGGACATCATTTACGTCCTGCAGATACTCAGTTAAATAGTGATAGAGGAAATCTTCCTTTTAATGATGGAACAGGTACTGCAAAAAAAGTTGGTAATGGATGGTATCCTGGAGATGAGTGGAAAGGTGATGTAGCAAGAATCTTAATGTATATGTATGTGAGATATGGAAACAGATGCGAACTTAATAGAGTTGCAAATGGGACTAATACCTATTCTTCAGATATACCTGACGTTTTAATTAAATGGAATATTGAAGATCCTGTTTCTGATTTTGAAAGACAAAGAAATAATGTAGTTGCTGAATATCAAGGAAATAGAAACCCATTTATTGATAACCCATATTTAGCTACAGTTATTTGGGGAGGACCAGCTGCTCAAAATACTTGGCCAAATTCATTTAACGGTGGTGGAGAACCAGATACTGAAAAACCTTCTACTCCAACAAATTTAAAAACTACAGCTGTTGAAGCAAATAGTGTTTCATTATCTTGGACAGCTTCTACAGATAACTACGGTATCGGAGCTTATGACGTTTACGTGAATAATGTTTTCAATACGACATCTTATAGTAATAGTGCTACTGTAAACGGATTAAACCCTGCTACAACTTATTCTTTTTATGTAGTTGCAAAAGATTACTCAGGAAATAAATCTGAAAATAGTTTAGCTATAGATGCTACTACTAAAGATGGTGGTAATACAGGAAATCCAGATCCAGGTAATGGGCAAGGAACATCTTGTGGAACAGAAGATTTTGAAAATATGCCGAATTCTAACTCTTCTTACACAGAAAGAGAATGGACAAACAAAGGAATTACATGGAAAGCTACTGATGCAAGAACAGACCAAACAATGGATGGTAGAGCAATCATAATTAGAAATGGTTCTCTTACTTCTTCTACAATTTCTAGTGGAATTGGTTCTTTAAGTGTTAGATTATCTTTAATTTACAGTGGGACTTCAGGGACTTTTACATTAAAAGTTAACGGAGTAGAAAAAGGAAAATTAGCTTATTCTTCTAATGCTGCAACAGTAGAAATTAACGATATTAATGTTGAAGGAAATGTTATTATTGAATTAACGAATGATAGTACATCAAATCGTGTATTAATGGATAATGTTTCTTGGACTTGTTATGAAAAAGAATTAGGAACAGATGATTTATCAAACAATAAAAATACATTAACTGTTTATCCTAACCCTATTACTAATAGTGAGTTTTACATTAAAGGAATTGAAAAAAATGAAACTATTGATATTTATAATTTAAGTGGTCAATTGGTACAAACTATTCGTAATGTTAATACTGATAGCAAAGTAAGATTAAATAAATTACCTAAAGGTGTTTATATTGTTAAAACAAAAAAACAATCAACTAAGGTTATTATAAACTAAGAATATTTTATTCTAAATAGAGAAAGGTCAGAAGTTAACTTCTGACCTTTTTTTATTCTATATTAGTATTGAGTAAAAATATATTTTACTCAATATTATTATTGTATTAAATTTTTATTTAACTTTATAACTATAAATCAACCTTTTAAATAGCACATATTATGAAAAACAAATTTATAAGTTATGAAGAGATTTATTATTTTTCTAGTTTTAGGGTTATTTTTTTACTCTACAAACGCTCAGGTTGGGATTGGTACAGATAATCCTCAAGCCACTTTAGATGTTAGAGGAAACCTTAAAGTTTCTACTGTTCCAATATCAGCTACGATGACAAATTATCACGTGCTTGCTATTAACGATGGTACTACAGAAGTTACAATGGTAACACCAGCAACCTTATTCGCTGCTAACCCAACAACAACAAACACGACAGTTTATGCTGCAAAAAAGACTGGTGGAATGTCTTTATTATCTTTAGGATTATTTCCTACTGGTTTTAGGGCTGTGAATTTTTTAGCTGCAGAAAGGTCTGTGGGATCTGCAACATTATTTAGCGATACAGATAATACGTATACTATTCCATCTGATGGTATTTATGCTATTAATTTTACTTTTAAATATGGCACAGGTTTACAAGCTTCTATATTAGCTAACAGTCCTGGAATTGGTATTGTTCGTACTAGAGCTGGTGTAGCAACAACTATAGATAATAGGCCTTTTTCTGGTGCTAATTTAATTTTATTAAGTTTAACTATTTCTGAAACGGGTATAAGCTCTATATACTCTTTACAAGCAAATGATAAAATATCATTTGGTTTAACTGGTTCTACGGCATTAGACGTAGGATTGCTCGGTACTAGTACAGCCTCTTTCTCTATATACAAAATATCAAACTAATTTGAATAACAACTTATAAAGACTATTCTTAAACCTATTATATTTTAGTCGCAGTGATTAACCTATAATCAACTTAAGAAATAAAAAGAGTAATAACCTATTTATAGTTTATTACTCTTTTTAATTATAAGTATATCATCATTCAAATAATTCTATTATTTCTTCTGTGGTAACTTTCCCAAAATAAGTTGTCAAATCTTGTTCAAGTAAAACATCTTTTATAGCTTTAGTTTCGTGTTTAGTATCTATTAATAGACTTTCTAACTCTTCGATAGGTGATGAGGCAAAGAAGTCTCCAAAGATTTTTGCTTTTTTAATAATTCCTTTTTCAACATCTAAATGAACTTCGATGAAACCAGCAGGTATTTTTTTAGCATTTTTAAAATTATAACTAGGCGAAAAACCAAAATTCCAATCCCATGTTTGGTACTTTGTTTTTATCAACTCTTCTACCCCAAATAAATCTTGATCTGTTAAAGTATAAAAAATAGATTGCTCCTCTGATTTCGCAATTTCATCTATTAATAAACTTTTTAAATCTTCTGTCGTCATTTCAGCTGGAAGATAATCAATTAAATTCGTTACACGAGAACGATTAGATTTTATTGCTTTATCTCCATATTTAAGTGGATTAATCTTCAGAGCATCACCCAGTACAGACATATCAGAATTAAACAATATAGTTCCATGCTGAATCATTTTTCCATTCTTTGCTAGTTTAGCATTCCCACTAAACTTTTTTCCTTCTATTAATAAATCATTTCTACCTTCTAATTTAGCAGGAACGTTTAATTCATTCAACAATTTAACGACTGGAGATGTAAATTGTGAAAAATCCATAAAGTCATTTTTACCTAATAAAGTATGAAAGGAAAAATTTAGATTTCCTAAATCATGATAAACTGCTCCACCACCGGACATTCTACGAACAACTTTTATATGCTTTTCTTTTACATAATCTAAGTTAATCTCTGCCAATGTATTTTGAAATTTTCCTACAATAATAGATGGTGCATTTACATATAACAAGAATATATCTTCTGTTGGATATTGATATAGTAAATATTCTTCTAATGCAATATTAAAATAAGCATCATGAGAAGGTGAATCTATAATTAGCATTTGTAATTTATTTAAATATTATTCCAAAAATAATTATAAACGATTATCTATTTAATTATTTTCTATTTAAATAGACAATCATTGAATTGAATAACTTTATTCTAATGGAAACTTTGGTCTATCCATTTTAAATTTAGATCCATTCATTGCTTCTAAAAAAGATTTTAAAGCTGCTTTTTCATCTCTTGTTAATGAAAGAGGTTTAAGAAGTGGATCTGTATATGGATAAAGTGGATCTTTTGCTTTTTCTTCTTCTGTAGGATCTATCATATGCATTCCACTATTGTACAGATTAATTAATCCGTCTAAATCGTCAAAGAAACCATTGTGCATCCAAGGACTTGTGTTTAATAAATCTCTTAAAGATGGTGTTTTAAACCTACCTACATCTTCTGCTTTCTTGGTAATTTCATAACGTCCTAAGTCTTCAAATTTACGTTTATAATAAGTTAATCCTATATTATGAAAAGACTCATCTGTTAAATATTTTCCATTGTGACAGTTCATACATCTAGCCTTGGTACGAAACAAATGCATTCCATAAATTTCTTGATCTGTTAATTTGTTATAATCTCCATCAATAAATTTATCAAAACGACTTGGCTGACTTTTAATCGACTTCTGAAAAGCTGCTAAAGCATGATTAATTCTTTTATTTGTTACTTTTTCATCACCAAAAGCATCATTAAATAATTTTTTATATTCTTTGTATTGACTTAATTTCTCAGGTAACTTATCAACATCCATATCCATCTCATGCAAAGCAGAAAGTGGTCCATTTGCCTGATCTTCTAAAGTAGAAGCTCTACCATCCCAGAAAAAAGAAGTTCTTTCTGCAATGTTATAAAGTGATTGAGTATTTCTAGTTCCTTCTAAATGATTATTACCTAAAGAAACTTTTCTTCTGTCTGTCCATCCCATTTCTGGATCGTGACAAGAACTACAAGATATTTGGTTAGAACCTGAAAGTTTAGGATCAAAAAATAGCATTTTACCTAATATAACTTCTGGTCTATCTTGTGTTGTAAAATAAGCAGTATCTCTTTGTATAGAAGCAAATTCTTTCCATTCAACACCTTTATCAATTGTAGGTTTTGGCCAAAGAGATATATTCTTCTTGTAACTATTAATAATTTCTTGAATAGTTGGATCTTCTATATTGTTTAAATCATTTTTTACTACAGGAGCAAAACTTACTAAAAAGTAAGCGCTGATAATTAAAAAAAGAACAACGACTTTATTTTTCATTTTATTTTAAAAAGTAATCCCTACAGATAGTGAGGAATAATTATTATTTTTTGATTGAATTTTTGATTGAATAAAATTTCCACTAACAAACATTGTAGGTAATTTTTCCAATTTTATATCATAGCGCAAGTTAGCACCTATTGTTGTAATATCACTTGCTAGATAATTAAAGTCATTTAAAATCCATGTATTAATAGATGCTTCATTTGGTCTACTTAATGCATTTTTTGCTGATGAAACTGATTTATAATCAAAAAATGGTTGAAACGAAATCGTCTGATTTTTTGCAATTTGTTGAACATAATCTATACTTACACCAATATTATTGTACTGGAATTTTTGTCCACTATTAGGATAAACTCTTCTTTCTGTAATTTCCTGAAAGCTGTAATAAGGAATAAATGATAATCTAAATTTTTCTTTATTAAGAGAATAAAATAATGAAAAAGTAGTCATTTCTTCATCTCTCTTATAAGATAATCGTTTATAAATTTGTTGTAATAATCCAGTATTATTGGTATAACCATATTCCAAACCTTCAGTCTTTCGATAATTGTGATTTGCTTTTATTCCAATTCGATGATCATCACTAAGCTGAAAAAATTTAGCTCCTTCAATTTCGAATAAATCATTATTCAAATCAGCAGAATAGTAAAATCTATTAGCAGTTCCTTTAAAACTTCTTTTCATATTTGCTTTTCCAAACTGAACTAATAAATAAAAATCTTTTCCTTCCATATTCGTTATTTTCCCTCCTACTTTATAACTATATTCTTCATTAACTGAATTAAAAGAAGAAGTTCCACCACTACTAAAAAGATTATTATAAATACCCAATCCTGTCATTTGATAAACTGCTGGTTGTCCCAATTGGCTAACAAAACGTGTTGTACTATTTTGTTGGTATTTCTCTCCTTCTACAAATGCATCTACGGAAATATTTTTATAAAAATTATAACCTAAACCAATTTTTGCTTTTAATTCTGAAGTAGTATTTTCTAATCTAGGATCTCTAGATCTTGAACCTAATTGTGCTTCATACCCAACCTCAGCCCCTAAAGAAAATCGATCAATTTTTTGTGCATATCCACCCAAGAATTGATAACGTTCTATATCTATATTTCCACCAACAGAATCCGATGTAATGTACGGTGCTACTCTATCAAAATCTAAATTCTCGTTCCATTTTACATGGTTAATTTTTAGATTTTCATAAGAAGCACTTCCCCATAAAACTTTTTGATTATTTAGTTTTTGAAATGAATTTGTATAAACACCAAATCCTTTTTCTCCAGAACCTTTTTGTTGTCTATAAACTTTATCTTTTTGAGAAAAAGATGAAACATTTAATTGAGAAAAAGATGAAAAACTATAATCCAGCATATTCGCTGGATTATAGTAAATCTGTTGTTTAAAAACTCTTTCAGTATCATATTGATTTTTAAAATTTTGAAAAAGTGATAGACTATCTTGTGCTTTTACAATAAATGAAGCACAAAAACTAATCAAAAGAATTTGAAAGATTTTTAATGTTTTTAACATCAGTGATTATTTAATTAATGAACGATACCATCTTTTAAACTTGGCTCAGAATCTCTTAAGAAATCAATTGTTGAGTTGTTTGTATCTTTATAGATGTTTTTACCATTTTCTGTTTGACCTAATATTTCACGACGAACAGATTTTCCCATTCTATCTTCGGTATTATAACCAGAACCAATTCCTGTCCAACCAGCATCTATTGATGTACCTAATAATAAATTATAGAAACTACCATGAGCACCATTATTTAATCCGTCTAAAATCCAAGTATTTGGAATTTCATATACACTTCTTTTTTTAATATTTCCTGCCTGATCAGTGTACTGATAATCGTATTTATATTTTTCTAAGAAAGTGGTAGAAGTTTCTCCTTGTGGAAAACGAGCCACTACATAAGATTCTACTCCTGCACTGTGCATAAGGAACATATTAAAAGTTAATGTTGTAAAAATAACTTTTGCATTAGGAACAGCTGGATTATCTACACTAGCTAACTTAGGATTAGTACTTGGAAATTCAAAATCTGCATTTGTTAAGTCAAATGCAGTACTTGCGTTCGTTTTATGATTAATTGCGTTATCTGCAATTACAATAAAATCACCTGGTTGTACTGGATAATCAGTACCATTTCCTGGTAAAACCATTACAGCTTTTACAGCTAAAGCTTCATTAGGGTGATAAGGAGTCGGGAACTTATCATCATCATTAGAAATAAACTCAGACTGACCAATAACTAACTGATCAGCATATAGCACTTTATCAGTATTATTCGTTATTTTAAAGTATTTACTTGTATTGTACTTTTTATCTTCAGGAGTTCTAATTTGACTATAAAAAACTTCTTCTATAATAAAATCTTCACTAAACTGCTTTATGAATAAAGGAATAGAAATATTTGCAGTAGAAGTTGTAATGTCTAAAGAAGTTGTTCCTCCTATCTTTAACTCTTCATTTGCATTTGTAATTACTGTTCCATTTATTGTAATTTTATAAGATCCTCTAGGAAGTTCTAAACTATATGCATTTGCATCTTGAACCGTGTTTGTTGTTTTTGCTCCTGTATTTAATTCTACAGCTTCAATCTCTAATAATTTATATGTTTTGATATTATCTCCTTTAAAAGAAACTGTTAAAGTACTTTTCTGAACAACTTCTGCCCCAAAATCATCATCATTAGAACATGATACTAAAGTATAAGTAGCTGATAAAGCCAATAGACTTAAGATTAAAATTCTTTTTTTCATATTGTTATTTATTTGTTGTTATTAAAAATTATAGTTTAATTCCATTCCAAAATATGGAGTGGGTTTATTTTGTAATTCTACTTTTACATTATTATAGTAGTATGGATTTTCGTAGTTAAAAATTCTAGTTACAAACATAGAAGCTCTTAATGCCTTGTAAATACTTTTTGTCACTTTAAGATTTACATTTACTGTATAACTAGCTTTACGAGATAATGGATTTGATGTTGCTACTCCTCTTATTAACCATTGTTTGTATAAATCACTTTCATCTGCAATTGTGTATGCATGTGTTTGTCCGTTCAAATCAATATAAGAAGTTGGTGCCGCAACTATCTTTTCTCTCATATTATGGTTAAATACTGAACCTTGAATAGAAGCAGAGAAAGTTAAATCTAAACTTGGAACATACGTATCCATCATTAAATTGTAATTTAAATTTGAGTTCTTGTATGTATCATCATTTTCATAAACTCCGACGTAAGGAAAAGAACCAGGAATTCCACCAACAGAAACACTAGGTTTTTCATACACTGGTATATTATTATAATATTTTGTTTCGAACCAAGCTCCACTTAAAGTGAAACGAGTGTTGATTGATTTAAAACGAGGTGTTCTATACTGAAATTCAACCCCTTGTTTCTTTGTTACACTTCCATTCTCTGTTTTAGCATAAGCTGCATGCTCTTTTATTATTGTGTAAGATACATTAGATAAGTCTGGTCCATTTGTTGTCCAATTATTTATATCAACTTGTGTTGCATCGTATTTTTTGTATGAATTAATATTGTATTGATTAACCGAACGAAAACCATTTTTCATTTCTTCGTTATAATATGACACAAAAAAATTATGATCATTGTAAGTAAAATCTACACGAATTTCTTTTTTAATATTTTTTGCTGCTGTTAATTCTTTATTAGCTTGAGGTTGCACGTAAGTCATATAACTAACATAGCGGTATTGCTCATCATTATGATAATAATTAAGCTGTACATAATCTCTAAATTGTACATTAGGATACAAATAATAAGTTGTAGGTTGTTTGTAAAACTGACCATATCCCATTGTAACATCTACTTGGAATGGTTTACCTGCAACCATAAACTGAGGCAGTCCGTACTGAAAATTTACACGTGGTTCCGCAAAAATTTGATCACTAATTTTATAAGACTTATCGACTCCTAATAATTTACTTACACGTAAACCTGCGTATAATGTAAAAGAATGATTATTTAATTTATAATCTATTCTATCTCCTAAAAAAGCTGCTAAATTTTGTGTAGCGGGAATATCTTTAAACGCTCTTGGTCGAGTAGTCATTGATGCACTTGGTGGTTGAAGAACATCATAAATATCTCCTCTACCGTTATTTTTACTGTATCGCCAATCTAAACCAGCTTCATAAGCATGTGAAAGGCCAAACCATTTTCGTTTCCCACTTGTTCTAAATCTTGCATTCATGTCCAATGGTTTACCATCTGTCATGTAATTGGATATAAAACTACTTTTTGCGAAAACACCAACGTTTTCTCCTTCTTTTGTAGATATAGGTAAAGTTGTTGGGCCTGCATATTGTACAAACTGTGTTTGTTCTATTCTATCTAACCCTTGCTGTATAGATGTATTAAATGTTACATCATTAAAAAAGTATTTCTTAGGTAATACATAAACAAAATTATTTGCAACACTTACTCTTCTTGAATATGATTTATAAGAGTCTATTCCTGCCAAGGCATTATCTGGATCTAATTTTACATTATCCAAATTTCCTGCAAAATCTAAATTTGTTTTCCATCGTAAAGAGTGATTAAATAATTTTAATTTAACGTCAGAACGAATAGAAGCTGATATACGTTGGTAATTTTGTGTATCATCACTGGGGCTGGATTGTGCATTTAAAAAATCAAATGACGTATTTAGACTCCAATTGTCTTTCACTTTAAAGCCTTTACCAATATAGTATTGCTTACTAAAACCATCTACCTTTAAACGAGCTTGTAAAGGTGTTTTTCCTAATTTACGCTCTATTTTAATTAAACCTGTTGTTAAATCTCCATATTCTGCGGAAGGAATACCTCTAACAATTTCTACACTTTCAATATCGTTTGTAGAAAGTGAACGCATATCTACTCCAGTTGCAATTTTATTATGAGCACTCGGTGCATATCCCATTTGTGATTGGTTAATTGATCGTTGCATATCCGAATTGGTATTCAGGATATTATCATCTACCATAAACTGAATTCCTAAAGATGAAGTCGCATAACCAGTTGGAACGCCTGAATTTTCTCTAATTAAAGCACGATTAGTTGAACTAAGATTTGGTGTTTTTGCCAATCCTCCTGGTAACAATTCCATTAAATCTGAAAAACTAGATGGTTGTAAATGTTCCATCGCTTTTCTATTAATAATAGATTTTGTTGTTAATCCTTTGTCTTCTCTCGCAGTTAAAATAACCTCTTGTAATGCTATGTTATTAGATTGCAGTACAATTATGAAAGATTGGTCTTTAGTAAGAATTGGATTTATTTCTTTTGAGTGATAGTTCTCGTACGATAAATTAATAATATGATGACCTTGTGATAATTCAAGATTTATCTCACCATTTATATCTGTATTAATTTTAGAAGTTTTGTCAATTAATATATTTACATTTTTTAATGCAATACTATCTTCATCAACAACTTGTATATTAAGTTTGTAATTTTTTTTCTGCGCATTTACAGAAATAAAACAACATAAAGATCCAATTAAGATTACTCTTTTCACCAACCAACTTCTCATCATAAAATAATTAGGAAGGCAAATTTAAGTTAACATTTTCGTAACATCTTACTTATTTAGACTAAATTTAAATAATATTGATATATATCATAATTTAGTCTAATTATAAATAATTTAGTTTCTAACTCATTCTTAGATGATTAAATTATTTTCTGTGGCTATCCTTACTAATTCAATCATATTTTTCGCTCCAAATTTTTGTAGTAAGTTTCTACGGTGTGTTTCAACTGTAACAATAGAAATAAAAAGTTTTTCGGCAATTTCAGCAGATGTAAAACCTTGTGCAATAGCTTGCAAAATTTGTTGTTCTCGTTTTGTTATTCGTGGTATTTCAAAATTCTTTATTGCTGGCTTTAGTATAATTTCATGTACTTCTCTGCTTAATGCAAGATCTCCATTAATAGAATTTTCTATACATTTAATGATTTCCTCAGTATCTGCATTTTTTAGAATATATCCATTTCCTCCATTTTCCAAAAAACGAAAAATAATACTCCTTTCAGCTTGATTACTTATTGCAATTACAATAGTCTGAGGAGATTTTTGCTTAATCGTTTTGCAAAAATCCAATCCACTTCCGTCACTTAGAACAATATCAAGCAAAACAATATCAATTTCATTTTCTTGAATAAAATCAACTATAGCCGCTCCTTTTGTAAAAGAGAAAATTGTATAATTTGTATGTTGTAGAAAAAGAGATTTTAATCCTTCTAAAATCATTGGATGATCGTCTACAATAGCTAATTTCATTTTACTATACATAACATTCTACATTTATTGTTGTTCCTTCTCCTTTAGCTGAAATAATATCAACAGTAGCATTTATTAATCGACCTCTGTTTTCTATATTTTTTAATCCTAAACCTAGGACTACCTCAGCTTTATCAAAACCAATTCCATCATCTTCTATTGTAAGATTCAATAGATTATCATTCTGACTAATTTGAACAATAACATTACTTGCATGTGCATATTTTATAACATTGCTAATTGCTTCTTGTGTAATTCGGTAAAGTGCTAATTGTGACTGAAATGAAATATCATTCGATAAATTAAATGATTCGAACTGAATAAAAAAGCTTTTATAACTCATCGATTCACAAAGTTCTTTTAATGCAATTTCTAATCCGAGATTTTTTAATGTTTCTGGCATTAAATTTCTAGAAATTCTTCTCATTTCAGCAATAGATTGATCAATTTTTTCTAACAAATAAGTAGATTTTTTTCCTTGAGAGGAAGAAATAGACATTCTAATATTCGCTAACATACCGCCCATGCTATCATGCAAATCTTGTGCTATACGTTGTCTCTCTTGTTCTTCTCCTTGTAAAATAGCTTGTGTTGCTTCGTATTTACGTTCATTATCAATGTGCAGTAATTTTTGTTGATGACTAATATTAATTTGCTTGTTTAATTTTTGTTGTTTTTTATAGTTGAGATAAATTAAACAAGCTATAATTAAAGTTAAACAAAGTGCAATACCTAAAAATATGACACGTAAATTTCTATTTTTAACGAGTAATTGATTGGCCTTTTTATCTTGTTTTAATTGATTAATAGTTTGCTCTTTAACAGAAGTCTGATGTAACATTTCGAATTCATTCATCTTTTCAAGAAGTTTTTCTTGCTGTAAACTATCATTTAATGCGCTAGACTTTTTAAGCCAGTCGTAAGCCTGTTTATAATCTCCTAAAATCTCATTAACAGAAGCTAGCTGTGTGTAAGTAATTCTTCTATTCACAGATTCTTTACTCAATACATTTTCCTTTAAGATTTTCTCTAATTGTAAACGTGCTTTTTCATAATCCTTTTGCATTAGATAAACATTATACATCCTAAAATATAACATGTGTAATAATTTATATTGCTTTTTACCTTGAGCTAATAATGCTCCCTTTCTTAAACTAATAAGAGCTTCATCATAATTTTGTTTTGTGGTATGATATAATCCTTCTTGATAGAAATAATTAGGATAATGTTGTGAGTTTGGATAATCTTGAATAAGATTTTTAGCTTTGTCCAAATATTTTTTAGCTGTCTGGCTATCTGGCTTATAACAATAATTACTTACCAAATTATGGTAAACAATTAAATGAATTGTTTTATCAGTGGGAATTTTATCCAATAATTGTATTGCTTTGGTATGATACTCTTCTGCTGTTTCTAATTGTCCAACAGACATAAACGTTAGTCCTAGCTGTGTATAACTATAAGTAAGTAATTCTACATTTCCAGATTTTTCGGCTAGTGGAATACATTTTTCAGTTAATGCTTTTACAAAAAAATCATATCCTTTTTTTTCTATTTGTATATAAGCATCATAATAGATTGCTTTAATTAAATACTCAATATTTTTAGGATCTTTCTCAAGAAAAGTAATGGCTTTTTCTAAGTACTTCTTTCCTTCTACTTTATTTCCTTTATTAGCATAAAAAATTCCTTGATAATATTCCACTATTCCTTTCGGAATAACATTCTTTTTAGCTGCTTGTACCACCACATTAAGTGCTCGACCACTCATTATTGAATCTGTTTGAGACCAATATTCTGATAACAAAAGATAGTTTTCTAGTCTAACTTTTTCATTATTAGCAGTAGCGATTTTTTTAGTAATCTCTTCTAAATATTTTCCCTCATCTAATGGTATTAATTGTTGTGCTTTAATAATAGGATTAAAAAGCACAACAATTAACATAAAAAAAATACGCTTAATCATTTATTGTATAATTAAACCTTAAATATCTGAATAAAAAATATTTTATCTAATGCTGTTTTTAAAAATTCATGGTAAACCATTAGAAAAAAATCATTGTTTACGATTATTGTATCAGAATACTGATTTTTTGAAATTTGTTTTATAAATAACTATAAAAACAACAATATGAAAAAAATGAACAAAAGATTTGCTTTCTTAGGAGTATTATCAGCTTTAGCATTTGGAACGTTAACTAGCTGTAGTAGCGATGACAATAGTGGAGACATTTCTACTCCAGAAGGAACTAATTATAAAATAACAGTTACGTTAGATAACGTTAATCCTGACGAAGATTTTGTTTCTGTTGTTGTATCTGGAGGAACTTTAAATGGAAAAACAGATGTATGGAAAGTTAACCAAGTTGTAAGACCTGGTGAATCTGCAATTGGTTTAAACAAAAATGATTTTGCTGGTACAACAAAAACTTATGTAATAGAAACAACTCAACCAATTAGAGCTTTTGCTGGTGGTGTTCAAATTATTAACTACGGTGCAAGTTTACCAATAAAATATAAAATTGAAAAAGGAAATGAAGTTATCGTAAACGAAGATTTAACGCTTTCTGGAGACGGTGCTGACTTTTCAAAACAATATTCTTTATAAATAGAATATTTAATAAATTCGGTATTTAAAACGATTACTATACAATTTAAGTACTATAAAGACAATAGATTATTGACAAGTTTATCAAAAAAGGTGTTTACAATTGTAAACACCTTTTTTGAATTATATTATTTTCTATTTTTTAGCAATGCTCTGTCATGTTGAGCTTGTCGAAACATTTTATAAAAATATTATTCTAGCAATTACCATCTACATCACAAGAAGCGCCATTATTATCAGCATTATCTTGTAAATGATCTTTTTCGTATGCTTGTGTTAATGCAGAAACAAAATATTCTACTGGTTGTGCACCAGACATTGCATATTTTCTATCTACAACAAAAAATGGAACGCCAGAAACTCCAATATTGCGACCATCCAAAATATCAGAAGCAACATCAAAAACATACGCATCAGAATTTAGCATCTCTAAAACTTCTGTTTTATTTAGACCTATTTCTGCTCCAATTTCTGATAAAGTAGTATAATCTGCTACATTTTTTCCATCTGTAAAATAAGCCTTAAATAAAGCTTCTTCTATCTCATTCCCTTTTTCTTTAGATTGAGCAAAATGAATTAATCTATGCGCATCACTAGTATTAACAACTTTAGAATTTTCTTGATTAAAATCTATTCCAACAGTTTTTCCCATTTCAGCAATCTGATTATTCATTCCAATAACCTGTTCTTCAGAAACGCCTTTCGCTTCTATTAAATACTCCTTAGCCGAAGTTACTTCTGTTTTTGATAAATCAGGATTTAACTGAAAGCTTTTCCATTCTACTTCTATATTATCTTTATATGGAATACTTTCTAAAGCTGTTTCAAAATGTTTTTTTCCTATATAGCAAAACGGACACATTACATCCGACCAAATTTCAATTTTCATACACAAAATTTTAGGTGTAAAAGTCTGTAAAAATACGTCAATTATTTTAATGCTCTTGGTTATTTTTTACTTAATTTAAACTTTAAAATTTATTAACATTCTTTTGAAAAATAATTGTGCTAATTTGATTATAAAATTTGTTTAAGACGAGGTTTGAGTTACCTTTGCATAGAACCAAAAGAATGAAGTTATCATTTTTATTTCAAAACAAATAACGAAAAAAATAATATGTCAACACACGTAGTAGTCGGTCTTCAATGGGGTGACGAGGGAAAAGGAAAAATTACAGATGTATTAGCCGAAAAATCAGATTACGTTGTACGCTACCAAGGTGGTAACAATGCTGGTCATACGGTTTATGTAGGTGATGATAAATTTGTATTACACTTATTACCTTCTGGCGTTTTACAATGTAAAGGAAAATGTATTATAGCAAATGGAGTTGTAGTAAATCCGGAAGCTTTTTTTAATGAAATTGGAACATTAGAAGCAAAAGGTTTATCTACAGATCATGTGTTTATCTCTAGAAGAGCACATATCATTATGCCTTACCACATTTTATTAGACGAATACCGTGAGGAATTTGCAGGAAAAGATAATCAAATTGGAACAACTAAACGTGGAATTGGTCCTTGTTACGAGGATAAAGTTGCGCGTGTTGGTATTAGAGCAATTGATTTATTAAATCCTGAAGTTTTAGCAGAAAAAATTAAAGAAAATTTAGTGGTTAAAAATGCTTTATTCGAAAAATTATTTGATAAAGATCCATTAAAATTCGAAGATATTTACGAGAAATATTTAGAATACGGAGAGCGTTTAAAAGAACGTATCTTAGATTCTGAATTAGAAATTAACCAAGCTATAGACGAAGGTAAAAATGTATTATTCGAAGGTGCTCAAGCATTAATGTTAGACATCGACTTTGGTACATATCCATTTGTTACTTCATCTTCTCCAACAACTGGTGGAGTTTGTGTTGGTGCTGGTGTTCCTCCAACTAAATTACAAAATTTAATAGGAGTTTCTAAAGCGTATTGTACACGTGTAGGAAATGGACCATTCCCTACAGAACTAGATAACGAATTAGGAGAACAAATTCGTAAAGTTGGTCACGAGTTTGGTGCATCTACTGGTCGTCCTCGTCGTACAGGATGGTTAGATTTAGTTGCTTTAAAACATGCTTGTATGATTAATGGTATTACACATTTAGTAATTACTAAATTAGATGTATTATCTAATATGGATACAATAAAAGTTTGTACTGCTTACAAAACTGAAGATGATAAAATTATTGATTACTTTACTTCTTCAACTACAAAATTAGAGCAATACGAAGCACAATACGAAGAATTACCAGGATGGACAGAAGATATTTCTAATGTAAAATCTTTTGAAGAGTTACCTCAAACTGCACAAGAATATATTCATTACATTGAACAATACCTTGGTATAGAGGTTTACTTAGTTTCTGTTGGACCAGAGCGTTCTCAGAACATTATTAGAACAACTTTATTTTAATAAATTATAGTTTATAGCCTAACTTTGTTGGGCTATAACTTTTTTTGATATATTTTTATGAATGAAATTTTAGAACGATTAAAGCAATTAGATTTAGGCATAGAAACTATTGTCCCAATAAAAGGCGGCGATATTAACGATGCTTTTCGACTTGAATCGTTTGATAAAAAATATTTCTTAAAAGTAAATTCATCTGCCAACTTTCCTAATCTTCTTAAAAAAGAAGCAAGAGGTTTAGATGCATTAAACAAAACCAATACTTTTTCTACTCCGAAAATTTTAAACATCGGAGAAATAGGAAAAGATTTCCAGTATTTACTTTTAGAATGGATAGAAACTTCTACTCCTACTATTATCGACTGGGAAAATTTTGGAAGAAACTTAGCGAAATTACATCAAAATACAGCGAAACAATTCGGTTGGAATGAAGACAATTATATGGCAATTGTTCTTCAGCCCAATAAACAGGCAGATTCTTGGAGCGAATTTTATGCAAATAATCGCATTATGCCAATGATGAAGTTGTTGCAAAACAAACAACTTATTACTTCTAAGCAGGTAAAATCTGCTGAAAATATGTGTAAACAACTTGGTTCTATTTTTCCTAAAGAAAAACCATCGCTTATACATGGCGATTTTTGGAATGGAAATATTTTAGCTAATCAAAAAGGTGATTTCACCATTATAGATCCTGCAATTTATTACGGACATAGAGAAATGGATATTGCTCTTGCTAAACTTTTTGGTGGTTTTGATGACGCTTTTTTTGATGCCTATCAAGAAGCATTTCCATTAGAAAAAAATAGTGAAGAACGTTTACCAATTGCACAATTGTTTCCATTATTAATTCATGCATATCTTTTCGAAGGTTATTACGTGAAAGATGTACAAACTATTTTAAAGAAATTTTAAACAAAACAAACAACAATACAATGAACAAATATCAAAATCCTTTAGAATCTAGATATTGTAGCGACGAAATGCTATATATCTTTTCTCCTGACAAGAAATTTTCAACATGGAGACAACTTTGGATTGCTTTAGCTGAGATTGAAAAAGAACTTGGCTTGGATATTACTGATGAACAAATTCAGGAACTAAAAGATAACGCAACAAATATAGATTACGAAGTTGCAGCAGCATACGAGAAAAAATTTCGTCATGATGTTATGGCTCATGTACATGCTTATGGTGATGTTGCACCAAGTGCAAAAGCGATTATCCACTTAGGAGCTACTTCTGCATTTGTTGGTGATAACACAGATTTAATTCAGATTCGTGACGGATTTCAACATATCAAAGGACAATTAATTAATGTAATTGATGGGTTAGGAAAATTTGCTCGCGAATACAAAGATTTACCAACGTTAGGTTTCACTCATTTTCAGCCAGCACAGTTAACAACTGTTGGTAAACGTGCAACTTTATGGTTACAATCTGTTTTATTAGATTTAGAAGAATTAGAATTTAGAATAGAAACTTTACGTTTTCGTGGTGTTAAAGGAACAACTGGTACAGCTGCATCTTTTAAAGAATTATTCGACGGAGATTATTCTAAAGTAAAAGCATTAGATAAAAAATTATCAGAGCGTTTTGGTTTCAAAAATGTATTTGCAGTTTCTGGACAAACATACGATCGTAAGGTAGATGCACAAGCTTTAGAATTATTATCAAACATTGCACAATCTGCACATAAATTTACAAACGATTTACGTTTACTTCAAAATTTAAAAGAGATTGAAGAGCCTTTCGAGAAAAATCAAATTGGTTCTTCTGCAATGGCATACAAGCGTAATCCTATGCGTTCGGAGCGTATATCTTCTTTAGCTAAGTATGTCATGTCTTTGGCTTCTTCTCCTGCTATGGTTGCTGCAACACAATGGTTCGAAAGAACGTTAGATGATTCTGCTAATAAGCGTTTAGCTATTCCGCAAGCATTCTTAGCAATAGATGCTATTTTAATTATCTGGAATAACATTTTAGATGGATTAGTTGTTTATCCTAAAATCATCGAAAAACATATTGCAGAGGAATTACCATTTATGGCGACTGAATATATTATTATGGAAGGTGTTAAAAATGGTGGAGACCGTCAAGAATTACATGAAATTATCAGAACGCATTCTATGGAAGCTGCTAGACAAGTTAAAATGGAAGGAAAAGCAAATGATTTAATTGAAAGAATTATTGCGGACGATAATGTAAAAATTGACAAAGAAAAGTTAGTTGAATTATTAGATCCTAAAAACTTTACTGGTTTTGCATCAGAGCAAACAGAAGAATTTTTAAAAGATTTAGTAGATCCAATTATCGAAGAAAACAAAGCTCTTTTAGGTGCACACACAGATTTAAAAGTATAAGTTTTAACTTTTCAAAATATTTAAAATGCTTCCAATAAATTGGAAGCATTTTTTGTTTTATATATCTCTATTTTGTCACATTGAGCTTGTCAAAATGTTCAGAATCAGATTTTATTAAAACTGTCAGTTAGAGTCAAATTCGTTTAGAATTTTGTATCGTAAAATTAGTAATGATTTTTAAAATGATACTCGAAGAAAAAAGGATTTAAAACATCAACACTTAAAATTTCACCTCTTTTTTTACCCTTGTTCTATTAAACTCTTTCAGTTTTATTCTATAGAATGCATTAGATGTTAAAGAAGATTTATATACCCTTTCTCCATATCCTCCAGTCCTTTCATTTAAACCTCCTAAAATATACAAATTATCTTCATGAATAAATATTTGACTTTTTGTAGAAAATATATTGTTGATGATATACTCTCTTAATATTTTGGTTATCGTATCATAAGTATAGAATATTCCATTCTGATATATATAAATAATTTTATCTTTTACAGCTAGAGATGGTTTTTCCATTGCTTTAGGTAAATTAAATTCTTCTTTCCATTTACCATCATTAAGGTTATATGATTCAACAACTTTTAAAGGTTTACTTTTAAAACCTCCTATTAAATAAACTTTATTATCTACAATTACTCCCGTAGTTTCTTTAGCATCAGGCATAGAATCTAATTCATACCATAACCCTGTTGACATATTAAGTAAGTGTATTTTATCCGTATATATTTTTTGATCAATATTATTTATTGAAGTTGATCCTCCGAAAAAAAGTAACTTATCATTCAGCTTAACTCCAGCAAAATTAACAGCTTGATGTGGCATATTATGGACTAGAGCCATAGTATCCTTTTCAATATTATAAACATCAATCTTATCGTTTAAATATTCTCTATATATATTATTCCCTCGTTTTCTTCCTCTAAAACTATATAACATTCCTTCATGAGCCACAACTTAATTATCCGTTACTTCTGAACCCTTTTTATTCGATATTTTCCAATTATTCTTTTTTATATCATAAATATAAACTTGATTACCGAATCCATTAAAACCAGTTTCTGAAACATCTCCATTCATCAAATATAAATTCCCATTATCAACAGCCATTCCATAAGAATATCCTCCCATATTAGGTATATCAGATAACTCATCATACTGTAAAGACGCTTGTAGTTTTTTATTTTTAGTAATTTCAATATCATTCAAAAGAATCGTATCTCTTGTAATAGTTTCTTCTTGAGAATATAAAAAAACTGGAATAAAAAATAAAATGTATAAGAATTTCATAAGTAATATATTATTTAAAATATTGGCAAATGTAGTTAAACAATCTACCTTAAAAAGAGTACAATATTAAGATAACGTTAATATGATAAAGTTCATTAAGAATAACCTAAAACCAGTTGATGTAATATTTAGTTTTGTCATTTAATAAGCGAAAAATTTAGATAATATCATGATAAAAAATACATTCATAATTAGTGCAATATTAGTTTCCTCATTCACTTTTTCTCAAGAGAAAAAAGAAGAAAAAAAGGGAACAATTACTAGCAGATCATTCTCATTAATAGATAAAGCTAATATAAACAGTTCAAACATTACAGATTTGCAAGAATATATAGAAAATTTATATATTGAAGCAAGCAAGTTTTATAATAAAGGTGCTTTACCAACTATAAAAAAAGGAGAATATCATGTTCTTTTAATTGACTCCAAAGGAAAAGGAATAACTAAAAAATCTTCAGATTTTAAAGGATTGAATTTATCGAATGTCGAAGAATTTAATTTTAATAAATCTAAAAAAACTGGAGCCTTATATGGGACTTTCGGAGAAGTATTTGGTATTATTACTATCAAATTAAAAAATAAATAAAATTTTATTTACTAATTCTTTTTTTCTGTCTTAGTTCTCGATACAATTTTTCTACATTTCATTACGAAAAATCACTCGAACTGACAGAAACAAAATTCGTCATTTTGAGTCAAATTCGTCTAAAATTTTGTATCGAAAAATAAGTAAGGATTTTACTATTTATAACTCAATATAATTTTATACTTAGTCTGTTTAAAAAAGAGTTCTGATAATAAAATATACATAAAACAAAAATTTTTGTTTTTCAAATATTTGTACGTAATTTTGTACATAAATAAATTATTATGTTAATAGCAAGTGTTTCAGATTTCAGAAAAGATATAAAATCTTATTTAGATAAAGTTTCAAAAAATTTTGAAACCTTAATCATCAACCGTGGAAAAGATTCTGGTATTGTTGTAATGTCTCTTGAAGAGTATAACTCTCTAATGGCAACAAACTATGAATTATCTTCTCGTATTAATGAATTAAGACTTGATTCAGCCATTGAAAAATTAAAGAGTAATGAATCTTTTGAAAAAGAATTAATCGAAGAATAAATGAAATACATATTCGTAGATGAATCTTGGGAAGATTATTTATTTTGGCAAAAAACAGACAAGAAAAAAGTAAAACGAATAAATGATCTCTTAAAAGATATATCTAGAACTCCATTTACAGGAATAGGAAAACCAGAACCTCTAAAACATAAGTATTCAGGTTTTTGGTCTCGAAGAATAGATGATGAACATCGTTTAATATACAAATATGAAGAAGGACAAATACTTATCGCTAAGTGCCGTTTTCATTATGATTGAGATAAAAACAGAAATTTTTCAATTTTCCATAATATCTCATAAAGCCCTCAATACTATTTAAAAATAGTATTGAGGGCTTTAAAATACGATAGCGATTGTAATGGAAATCCTTTTTGCGGAGCGTACTAGCAAAGTAAAAAGATTGAAATAGAAAGCGTGGTTGTCGCCCAAAAATAATTTACATTAAACCATATTTAAATATTATGATTTATTAATAAAAAATTGTTTCTATTTTAGACAAGCTATATTGAAAAACCTCAAAATGAAAAAAAATAAAACATATTCTATTCTTTTTAGTCTATTTGTAATGAGTTTCTCATTAAACTCGTCAGTTGTTTTTGCTCAAACTACTGTTCAAAAATCAACTAATACTAAAGAAATAACGAAAAGTAAATTAACAGAAATTCTTGAGAAAAATAGAACTGCTTACACGAAAGGAAAAGTTGCAGATTACATTCCAGAATTAGGAAAAATGGATGCAAAAGCAATTGCCTTTTCTGTAGTAACAGAAAAAGGAAAAGTGATTAGCATTGGTGATACGAATAAAAAATTTACGATACAAAGTATTTCAAAACTTATTGCATTAATGATTGCGGTTAATGAAAAGGGAGAAAAAAATGTATTCGACAAAATGGGTTATTACGGAACAGATAAACCGTTTAATCATTTTGCTAATTTAGAATCAGGAAAACCTCTTAATCCGTTAATGAATGCTGGAGCAATCTTAACTACCTCTTTAATTGATGGTGAAGGGGAAGTTGGATTTCAAAAAATATTGAAAATGATTCGATACATTACAAAGAATGATTTAATTGACTATAGCAAATCTGTTTACGAGTCTGAAAAAGAAACTGGTCATCGTAATCGTGGAATGTTTTACATTATGAAAAATAGTGGTTTAATTGAAGCAAATGACGAAGAAAAATTGAACAATTATTTTAAACAATGTTCTATAGAAGTTATTGCAGAGGATTTAGCTAAAATAGGTTATTTCTTTGCGCATCAATGTACTCGTTTTGATGGTGACACAACCTATAAAAATTCTGAAATATCTACTTTAGTACAATCGCAAATGTTAATTGCAGGAATGTATGAATATAGTGGAGAATATGCCCGCAGAGTTGGTTTACCAAGTAAATCTGGTGTTGGTGGAGGAATTACAGTTGCTGTGCCTAATAAGATGGGAATTGGCGTATTTAGCCCATCATTAGATACACACGGAAATTCTGTAGCTGGCTATCAAATGATTTTAGATTTAGTAAATGAATATCATTTAAATTTATTTGAATAAGAAAACATAAAAGCTCAAAATCAAAATTGATTTTGAGCTTTTATGTTTATGAAGTTGTTTAAACTAATTACTTTATAATTTTCAATTATAACTTATTTTAGTACGATCTGTCATGTTGAGCTTGTCTAAACATTTTATAAAAGTCTTTATTATTCTTCGACAGACTCAGAATGACAATCTGAATTAAAAAAAAATAAATAAATTCTATATAAGCTTCGTGTATTAATCCACTTGCATTACAAAAATTGCAGGACGTTTATGAAAATCATATTTTTCTGTACTCCATTCTTTTGCAGTTAATGTTCTTATATCCTCATCTTCTAATGTGATATGGCAAGCAACACAAATCTTAGTATCTGATTTAAGAATATTTGTTAAATCTTCTACCATTTGATTATTTCTATAGGGTGTTTCCATAAAAATTTGAGCAATTCCTGTTTTAGAACTTTCATTTTCTAAATAGCTTAATCTCTTTTTACGCTCTGTTTTATCTATTGGTAAATAACCATGAAATGCAAAGTTTTGACCATTCATTCCAGAAGCCATTAACGCCAACATAATAGATGATGGTCCTACCAATGGAACAACCTGAATTCTTTTACTTTGTGCAATATTCACTAATTGTGCACCAGGATCTGCTACGGCAGGCAAACCAGCTTCAGAAATAATACCAAGAGAAATTCCTTTGTCTAATAATTTCATTAATTCGAATATCTCTTCTGGTTCTGTATCTTTATTTAAGATATAAATATCTAATTCAGACTGAACTTTTTCTGGACATACTTGTTTAATAAATTTTCGAGCAGATTTCTCATTTTCAACAACAAAAGTTGTCAAAGATTTTATAATATCTAAATTATATAAAGGCAATACTCTACTGTGTTCACTTTCACCTAAAAGTGAAGGAATTAAATATACTTTAGCGGTATTCATGGGAATTTTATTAAAGATTGTATTTTTCGACGATTGCATTTGTTGCATCATCTAATAATTGATAAACATGCTCAAATGCTTCTTCTCCATCGTAGTAAGGATCTGGAACATTATCTACAATATTCGTAGCATCTTCTAAGATTAATTTCACCTTATTTTTTTCTTCTTCTGTTCTTGCCAATTGCTTAATATCAAGCAAATTTTGTTTATCCATTGCAAAAATCAAGTCAAATTCTTCGAAAAAAATTGGATTAAAATGCATCGCACGTTGGTCAGAAATATCAACACCATATTTTTTTGCTACAGCAATTGATCTTCTGTCTGGTTGTTCGCCAACATGCCAGTCTCCTGTTCCAGCAGAATCTATCAAATGTTGTTCACCAACTTTTGATTGTAAAATTCCTTCTGCTAATGGAGAACGACAAATGTTTCCTAAACAAACCATTAATATTTTCATCAGAAAAATAATTTAAGTTAATCAGCTATTTTACGAGAAATATCTTCTATATACCCTCGGAAAGCTTTATCTGTTTCTTGTAAGTTTTTAACGGTTTTACAAGCATGTAAAACTGTTGCATGATCCCGTTTACCAATTTGTGTTCCGATACTTGCTAAAGAAGCCTTTGTATATTGTTTTGCAAAGAACATAGCCAATTGACGAGCTTGTACAACATCTCTTTTACGAGTTTTAGATTGAATATCTTCTATTTTAACTTTAAAATATTCACAAACAGTTTTCTGAATATAATCAATAGAAATTTCTTTACGCGCTGTTTGTACTAATTTAGATAAAGTACGAGCTGTAAGATCTAATGTTATTTCTCTCTTGTTTAAAGTTGCTTGTGCAATTATAGAGTTTAAAGATCCTTCTAATTCACGCACATTTGTATCAATGTTTTGAGCAATATAATCCATTACTTCATCTGGAAACTCAATTCCATCATTTTCTAATTTTTGTTTCAAAATAGAAAGTCGAGTGTTGTAATCTGGATTTTGCAAGTCTGCCGATAATCCCCATTTAAAACGAGAAATTAAACGATCTTCCATATCTTGGATTTCTGCAGGAGACTTATCAGAAGTCAAAATAATTTGATTTCCTCTTTGGTGTAAATGATTAAAAATATGGAAGAATACTTCTTGTGTTTTTGTTTTTCCAGACAAAAACTGAATATCATCCATAATTAATACATCTATCATTTGATAGAAATGTATAAAATCATTTTGGTTATTATTTTTTACAGCTTCTATAAACTGTTGTGTAAATTTCTCTGTAGAAACATACAAAACTGTTTTTTCTGGATGTAATTCTTTTACTTCTAAACCAATCGCATGCACTAAATGCGTTTTTCCTAATCCTACTCCACCGTAAATAAACAATGGATTAAAAGAAGTACCTCCTGGACGTTTTGCAATAGCTCTACCTGCTGCACGTGCCAATCTGTTAGACTCTCCTTCTATAAAATTATTAAATGTATAATTGTGATTTAATTGCGAATCAATTTTAAGTTTCTGTAATCCCGGGATAATAAAAGGATTCATCATCTTACCTGCTTGCAAGTTTAGTGGAGCTTCAATTTCTTGAGGCTTTAACTTTTCTTTATTAGAACTAGGAATACGTACAGTAAATGGCTCTCTTCCTTCAGATTTCTGATCCATTAAAATACTGTAAACTAATTTTGCATCAGCTCCTAATTCTTTTTGTAATGCACTTTTTAAAATTTTAATATAATGCTCTTCTAACCACTCATAAAAAAACTTACTTGGTACCTGTATTGTTAATACGTTGTTTATTAGTTTACCAGGACGAATAGGCAAAAACCAAGTATTGTATGCATCTTCTGCAATGTTATCTTTTATAAAAGACAGACATTTATCCCACACAGAATTTGCAGTTATAGTAGTTATATTATCCAAAAGTGCTAAAATTTAAAGTATAAGTTATTGATTAACAAGCAAGACTTTTTTCGAAGCCTCTTTTACAAAATTGTGAACAAATTTTTAATAAAAAAAATGAAAAGGGTATTGATATTTTAAAAAATACTTTGTATAAACGAAAAAAATGTCACAATTTTTTATTGCGGAAAAAGTTTGTACAAATGTAATATTTTTAATTAAAAAAATTAGTGTAAAAGTAATAATTAGTACTTTTGTTATATGATGGATATAACAAAAGAAAAAATAGATTTAGCACAGAAAAAAATAGAAAATCATTTAAAAGATTTAGGAATTAAAAATAATTTCTCTCTTTTAGAAATTCTGAAAAATGAAAAAGATAATAATTGGACATTTTGTTATGAAATAGCTAATCCATCTTTCAAGACAATTATTCAAATAGCATACGATTTTGTAAAAGAAGAGCAAAAAGATTCTTCTAAAACTTCTTTTAGTTGGATGGATTACAAAAAAATTACAGAATAGACTTTTTTATTTTTTTACAGAAAATGAAAAAGTCTTTTTTTTGTTTTCTACTTTTGAACAGAATTTAGAGGCATTGATAAAATGATAGAAAAAACTGAACAAAAAGAATTACTTAATACATTTCGAACAAAAACTAGAATTTTATATAAACATACTGATCAAATGAAAGTTGTTTATTATGGTAATTATCCAGAGTTCTATGAAATTGGTCGTGTTGAATTAATGCGAGAAAGAGGTTTTCCTTATGCTGAATTAGAGTCTATGGGAATTATGATGCCCATTATAGAAATGCATACTAAGTATTTAGGAAGCGCTTTATATGATGAATTAATTGAAATAGAGGCTACAGTAAAAGAACGCGATAAAGGTGTAAAAATTCGTTTTGATTATAATATATACAATGAAGCTGGTAAAATAATTAATCAAGGCTATACTGTTTTGTGTTGTGTGGATGCAGAAACGCGTAGACCAGTTAGAATACCCGAACGTATTTGGGAAAGCTTAGGTTTATAAATACTTTTCTTAATAATTTATTAAAACTAAAATTAACGAATTATTTCTAGTTAACTTTGCACCTTAACAAAACAGTTTAAAATGTCGACACTTCAAGAAAAAATCAATGATACTATTGTAGATGTAATCGATTTTCCTAAAGAAGGAATTGTTTATAAAGATATCACACCTTTATTTTTAGATGCTACACTTTCTGGTGAAATTGTAGATGAGTTTGTAAAACAAGCAAAAGGAAAAGTAGATGTTGTCTGCGGAATAGAAAGTCGTGGATTTTTATATGGAATACAAATTGCACAAAAATTAAATGTTCCTTTCGTATTAATTCGTAAAGCGGGTAAATTACCTCCTCCTACCATTAATGAATCTTATGATTTAGAATACGGACAGGCAACAATAGAAATTAATCCTAATTATATTAAACAAGGAGATAGAGTACTTATTCATGATGATGTTTTAGCTACTGGCGGAACAGCAGAAGCTTGTGCTAAATTAATCAACAAATGCGGTGGTAAAATTTCTCAGTTTTCTTTTATCGTTGACCTTACATTTTTAAATGGTAAAGATAAACTAACACCATTTACAGAAGAAATAATATCTTTAACAGAATATTAATTAAAAAATCCACTTTTCAGTGGATTTTTTTTATTATTTCTTTGGCTCTATAATTATTTCTGGCGCCCTATCACTTCTAATATCTAGCAATGCTTTAATATTTGCTAATACTTCTCTAAAACTTTGCCTACCTTCTGTTTTATAAGGTCCACTATCAGCATTATAACCTACACAATCCAAACCAAACACTTTTCCCAAAAATAATGCTCGTTTTAAATGGTAAGACTGCGAGATTAATATTACTTTTTTAAATTTATAAATATTTTTTGTTCTATAAATAGTACTGTAGGTATCCAATCCCGATCCATCTAAATAAGTATCCTCTATTTTAACGCCACGATCTAATAAGTATTTTTCCATGACATCGATTTCATTAAAACCTTCATGAATTTTTTCTCCAGAAAGTAAAATAACATCTATTTGATCTTCTTTATACAATCTAATTGCAGCATCTAAACGATCTTTAAGAAATCGTGTTGGATTTCTATCCGCCTGAACTTTTGCTCCAAAAACAACTGCAATTCTATAATCTTGCGGAATATTTCCTTGATAATTATAAATAAAATAAGATGTATATATCTGTATGATAAGTGCTACTAACAAGGTAAAAGCTGTGATTAACCCTACAAGTAGAAGACTTTTTCTAATAATAAATTTTCTTATTTTTACGAACCTACCCAATATCTATTTTTTCTATCTACAAAAATCTGCAAGTTTAATGAGACTAAAAAAGAAATGATGTAAAAATTGTTTTAATTTTTCATCGTAATTTTAGACAATGAATAATCTAGATTTAAGAACAGTTACTGTAGAACGATACTTACAGCCTTTACGAGAAGGAGGTTCTTTACCAGCATTGGCAGATGCGGATGATGGTTTTAAATATGTTTTAAAATTTAAAGGAGCTGGACATGGTCCGAGAATGTTAATCTCTGAATTATTAGGTGGAGAAATTGCACGTGTTTTAGGATTTAAAGTTCCTGAATTAGTTTTTGCTTTATTAGATGAATATTTTGGTCAATCTGAGGCTGATGAAGAAATTCAAGATTTACTAAAATTTAGTGAAGGGACTAATTTAGCCTTACATTATCTTTCTGGATCTATCAACTATGATCCTGCTGTAATGAAAATTGATGATAAGCTATCTTCTCAAATCGTATGGTTAGATGCCTTCCTTACAAATGTAGATCGTACTTTTCGTAATACGAATATGTTAATGTGGCATAAAGAATTATGGTTAATAGACCACGGTGCTTCTTTCTATTTTCATCATTCATGGGATAATTGGGAAAAATCTGCATTAACGCCCTTTCAACCAATCAAAGATCATGTGCTATTAAAAAATGCTACAAAACTAAATGAAGTCGATACTGAATTTAAAGCAATTTTAAATGATGAGATTATTGATAGTATTGTTGATCTTATTCCTGACGAATGGTTAGAAACAGAAGCTTATCATTCTACTGAAGACGAAATGAGAAATGTTTACAAGACATTTATTAAAACTAGATTACAACACACAGAACTTTTTATAAACGAAGCAAACAATGCAAGAAAAAATCTTATATGAGTATGCAATTCTTCGTTTAGTTCCTAAAGTTGAACGTGAAGAATTTATCAATATTGGCGTAATTCTCTTCTCAAAGAAAGAAAATTATTTAAAAGTAAAATATTTTATAAATGATCATCGAATTAATGCATTCTGCCATGAATTAGATTTAAATTTTATTGATAGTAATCTAAATGCATTGTCTAAAATTGCAGAAGGAATTTATACCGAATCTGCTATTTCTAATTTTGATGTCGCAGAACGTTTTAGATGGTTAACAGCTACTCGTAGTTCATCTATCCAAAGTTCTAGGCCACACCCAGGAATAACAAAAAATCTTGACAAAACTCTAGAAAAATTATTCAAAGAACATGTTTTATAAAACTTAAGTATTTAAAATTGAGTAATTTATTTTTTAATTAATAACTTCGTTATATTAAAATTTTAAATTATTTATTGCCATGAACACATTAAGAAACAGTGTACGATTAATTGGGAATGTTGGAAACAATCCTGAAATTAAAACATTTGAAGACAACAAAAAATTTGCAAAATTTAGTCTAGCTACAAATGAGAGTTATACAAATAACAAAAGTGAAAAAATTAAACAAACTACATGGCACAACATTGTTGCATATGGCTCTATTGTTGATGTTATTGAAAACCATGTAGAAAAAGGAAAACAACTCGCTGTTGAGGGTAAATTAACTTATCGAGAGTATGAAGATAAGGATGGTGTTACTCAAAATATTACTGAAATTGTAATAGATCAAATTATACTTTTGTAGCGTTTCAAATTTAAAAGGAGGATAAATTAAATTTATCCTCCTTTTATTATCTCTTAAAATATTATTATCCTAACATTCTTATTGCAGTTTTTAAACCTTCAATAAAAATATCAATCTCTTCTTTTGTATTATAAACAGCAAATGATGCACGAACAGTTCCAGGTATATTAAAATGTTGCATAATTGGTTGCGCACAATGATGTCCTGTACGAACTGCAATTCCTTTTTTATCTAAAATCATTCCTACATCTGAAGAATGTACACCATCTAATTTTAAATTAAAAGAAACAGCACCAGAGTGTTCTGCATCTTTCGCATATATTTCTACTTCTTCAAATTCTGATAAACGTTGAATCGTATAATCTACTAACTCTTTTTCATAAGTATGTATAGCTTCTATACCGATAGAATTAATAAAGTCTACCGCAGCACCTAAACCTATAATACCTGCGATATCTGGAGTCCCAGCTTCAAATTTAAATGGTAAACAAGCATAAGTAGAAACTTCCATAGAAACGTCTTTTATCATCTCTCCTCCTCCATGAAAAGGCGGTAAAGAATTCAAGATATCTTCTTTTCCATATAAAACTCCAATACCAGTTGGTCCGTACATTTTATGTCCAGAAAAAACTAAGAAATCACAATCCATTGCTTGTACATCTACTTTTGTATGTGGCGCAGATTGTGCAGCATCAATTAAAACCCAAGCTCCTTTTTGATGTGCCTTTTCAATAATTTTTTCAATTGGGTTTACAACTCCCAATGCATTCGAAACTTGATTAACACAAACTAGTTTTGTTTTATCTGTCAATAAATTATCTAATTGATCAATATCCAATACACCTTCTTTAGTTAATGGAATATATTTCAATTTCGCACCAGTTCTTTGACATAAAATTTGCCAAGGAACAATATTCGAATGATGTTCTATTTCTGTAATAATAATCTCATCTTCAGCAGTCAAAACCTCTCGTAAAACATTAGAAATTAAATTAATTCCCTCTGTTGTTCCTCTTGTAAAAACAACTTCGTAATCATTTTTTGCATTGATAAACTGTTGAACCTTACGACGTGCTTCCTCCATTTTATCTGTTGCTTCTTGACTTAATGTGTGAATTCCACGATGTACATTTGCATTGTACTTTTCGTAATACTCATCCAATACATCTAAAACGAATTTTGGTTTTTGAGAAGTAGCACCATTGTCTAAATAAACTAATGATTTACCATTGACTTCTCTTGTTAAAACGGGAAATTGACTTCTTATTTCTTGAATATTTATTGACATTTTGCTATATTTTATATCAAATAATGTTAGTTCTATTTTAGAAGTACATTATGAAAATTTTATATTTAATAATTTTGTTTTTACTAGCTCTGTCATGTTGAGCTTGCCGAAACATTATATAGAACATTTATTATTCTTCGAGGCTCAGAATGACATTTAGTATTAATCAAAACTGAATTTAATAAAAAAGTAAGCATTCAAAAAAACTTAAATACTTACTTTATATTTTAAAATAAGTTTAATTTAAAAACTTATTACGATTACTCTAAATGAGATCCTATAATTCGAAATCTAAACTAACACCTAATTTTTTAGCAATTAAGGCGTTTACACGATTAGAAATCTGTGGAATTTCTACATGTCTTAAAGCATCAGATGCGAAAGCATATAATAACATTGCTCTTGCTTCTTTTTTAGGAATACCTCTTTGTTGCATGTAGAATAAAGAATCTTCTCCTAATTGTCCTACAGTACATCCATGAGAACATTTTACATCATCCGCAAAAATTTCTAATTGTGGTTTTGTATAAATAGAAGCTCCATCTGATAATAATACATTATTATTTTGTTGGAATGCATTTAATTTCTGCGCTTCTTTATGTACATAGATTTTTCCGTTGAAAACTCCTTGTGCTTTTTCATCATAAATTCCTTTATATAATTCATGAGATTCACAGTTCGGGAAGTTATGCTCAACAAATGTATGATGATCTACATGTTGTTTTCCATCAATCACAGTAATACCATCCATAACAGAATTACAATTTTCTCCATTTTGGTAGAAGTTTAAATTGTTACGAACAATTTTTCCTCCAAACGCAAATGTAAATACATTCGCACGAGAATCTCTTTCTTGATTAATGTAAGTATTATCGATTAATGACGTTTCGTCTGTATCATTTTGGAATTTATACCAATGAAGCTCAGTATTTCTTCCAACATTAACTTCTGTTACAACATTTGTTAAATTTGCTTTAGCATCTAATGTTTGATGTCTTTCGATAATTTGTGCTTGCGCATTATCCCCGATTACAACTAAATTTCTTGGCTGGTACATCGCTTCTTGTGAAGCTCCAGTAGAGAAATACATAATTTGAATTGGCTTAGATAAAATGACATTATTAGGTACATAAATATAAGCACCATCTTTAGCAAAAGCTGTATTTAATGCCACTAAACTTTCATCTTTCTTTGCAATTTTACCGTAATAGTTTTCAATTACACCTTGATGATTTGTTTTGTGAATTGCACTAGAAAGCACACAAATATCAGCCTCATCATGTGTTGTATTCGATAAAAAAGCTGAATATTTACCATTAATGAAAACAATCGTATATGTATCGATTTCATTAATTAAATACTTCTTAATGTCTTTGTATTCTACTGCTACTTCATCTTCTGGGAATAGTTTATAGTCCACCTTTAATAAAGGAGCAAGATTTGTATATTTCCATTCCTCATCTTTACGTGTTGGAAAACCTTTTTGATTAAAGATTTCGATGGCTTCTTGTCGCATACCTTCGATTCCTTTATTCACTTTATTTTTTTCGTTAAACACCAAATGACGAGAAACTAAATTTTCTTTTAAATCAATCATTTTTAATATTGTATTAATGTATAGCGTAAGAAGTAAAAAGTACTTTGTACTTGATACATTTTACATTTTACAAAATTTAGATTCCTGCTTCTTCTTTAACCCAGTCGTAACCTTTCGCTTCTAATTCTAAAGCTAATTCTTTACCTCCAGATTTGATGATTTTTCCGTCCGCTAAAACGTGTACAAAATCAGGAACGATATAATCTAATAAACGTTGGTAGTGAGTAATAACTAACACACCATTGTTTTCATTTTTAAATTCGTTTACACCATCAGCAACAATACGTAATGCATCAATATCTAAACCAGAATCTGTTTCATCTAAAATTGCTAATGTTGGATTTAACATTAACATTTGAAAAATCTCATTACGTTTTTTCTCACCTCCAGAAAAACCTTCGTTTAAAGAACGAGATAAGAAATCTTTTTTAATTCCTAATAAATCTGCTTTCTCACGAATTAATTTTAACATTTCTGAAGCTCCCATTTCTTCTAATCCTTGCGCTTTACGTGTTTCAGTAATTGATGTTTTGATGAAATTAGTAACAGAAACACCTGGAATTTCTATTGGATATTGAAATGACATAAATATTCCTTGTTGAGCTCTTTCTTCTGGAGCCATCTCTAAGATAGATTCATTTTTAAATTCGATATCACCACTAGTTACTTCGTACTCCTCTTTACCTGTAATAACATTAGATAAAGTAGATTTTCCAGCTCCATTAGGTCCCATAATAGCATGAACTTCTCCTGGATTAATTTGAAGGTTTAAACCTTTTAAAATTTCGCGCTCTTCTATACGAGCGTGTAAGTCTTTTATATTTAATAACATTTCTTGTTAGTTAAAATTTTTATTTTATAATTATCCTAGCTTCCTCTATAAGTTGAATATCCATATGGTGATAACGTAATAGGAACATGGTAATGCTCTTGATCCTTTATCTGAAATATGACTTCGATAGATGGATAGAAACTTTCTATATTTTTATTTTTATAATAATCCTCAGTAAAAAATATAAGCTTATACTTTTTTAACTGATTAGTAACATCTTTCTTATAAGGTAAAAAATCTGGTATTCTACCATTATCATCTGTTTGTTTTTTATCTAAAAAAATCCATTTTTGGGTAGCTTCGTTATATTCTTCTAACTCTACATTAACATTAGTCGCAGGCTTTCCTAATGATATGTCTAATATATGACTAGACAATTGAAAATTTCCTTTTTGCTGACCAAAAATACTTGTAAAAAATAGTCCAAAAAACGCAAGTAAGATTTTTTTCTTCATAATATACGTTGTTATTCTATTACATTAAATTCTTATCCTACAGAACCTTCTAATGAGATTTCTAATAGTTTTTTAGCTTCTACAGCAAATTCCATTGGTAATTTGTCTAATACCTCTCGGCTAAATCCATTTACAATTAAAGCAATTGCTTTTTCTGTATCTATACCACGTTGATTACAATAGAACAATTGATCTTCACCAATTTTAGAAGTTGTTGCTTCGTGCTCTAATTGTGCTGTTTTATTATCTATTTCGATGTAAGGAAAAGTATGAGCTCCACATTCGTTACCCATTAACAATGAATCGCACTGAGAGAAATTTCTTGCTCCCTCCGCACCTTTCATTACTTTTACCAATCCACGATAAGAATTTTGAGATTTACCAGCAGAAATACCTTTCGAAATAATTGTCGATTTTGTATTCTTACCAATATGAATCATTTTAGTTCCTGTATCTGCTTGCTGATAATTATTTGTTACTGCAATAGAATAAAATTCTCCTACAGAATTATCTCCTTTCAAGATACAAGATGGATATTTCCATGTAACAGCAGAACCTGTTTCAACTTGTGTCCAAGAAACTTTAGCGTTCTTTTCACAAACTGCACGTTTTGTTACAAAGTTAAATACACCTCCTAAACCTTCTTCATTACCTGGATACCAGTTTTGTACTGTAGAATATTTAATCTCTGCATCATCCATTACAATTAACTCAACAACCGCAGCATGTAATTGATTTTCATCACGCATTGGTGCAGTACATCCCTCTAAATAAGAAACATAAGAACCTTCGTCCGCAACTAATAAAGTACGCTCGAACTGCCCTGTTCCTGCAGAATTTATACGGAAGTATGTTGATAATTCCATTGGACAACGAACACCTTTTGGTATATAACAGAATGATCCGTCCGAGAAAACCGCAGAGTTTAAAGCTGCATAAAAGTTATCTGTAGGAGGAACAACACGTCCGATATATTTTTTCACCAATTCAGGATATTCTTTAATAGCCTCAGAGATTGACATGAAAATAATTCCTTTTTCCATTAATGTCTCTCTAAATGTAGTTTTAACAGAAACAGAATCTATAACAGCATCAATTGCCACTCCAGATAAACGTTTTTGTTCGTCTAAAGAAATTCCTAACTTCTCAAAAGTCTTTAATAATTCAGGATCAACTTCGTCTAAACTAGCTAATTCCTTTTTTATTTTTGGAGCTGCGTAATAACGAATAGCCTGAAAATCTGGTTTTTCGTAAGTTACATTTGCCCATTCTGGTTCTTCCATCTTTTGCCAAGCACGGAAAGCCTCTAAACGCCATTCGGTCATCCATTCTGGCTCCTCTTTTTTGGCTGAAATAGCACGTACGATATCTTCATTCAATCCAACTGGGAAATCTTCATATTCCATCTCAGTTGACCAACCAAATTCATATTGCTTTTGGCTCGCAAGATCTTCACGTAAATCGTCTTCTGTATATTTTGTGTTACTCATCTTATTATTTATAAAATGTATAGGTAAAATCAAATTGCATTGGTTGTTGTTTATCTGATTTATTACCTAAAAATTTAAACTTCTTTAACCTTTGATTTTGATCTAATTCAACTTCGAATTGAGGTTGATTATTTTTCAAAATTTGGTACTTATTAGATGAAACCAATTTAATTTCTGACCAAGAGCCTTCTATTAAATTAATTTTCTCTGTTTTTGGATCAACATCTGGTGTAAATTCCTTTACTTTAAATGGCACCTTAAATGCTGAATTGCTATAACAAATCTTGTTAATATCCTGTCCTAATGATTTTGTAATTCTACAATCGTGCATTGATCTATCTTCGAAACCTATTTTTTGTTCTAAATACGTTTTCTTCATCATAACATCTCCTTCCAACCAAATTACATCAAAAAGCTGATTAGCATTTTTTATGTACATTTTATCTTGGTTATAAAAAAACTGATTTACTTTTTTTTCAGCTCCTTTTTTTTCGATTGTTTCCGATGAGATTACACCATCTTTATAGACATAAATTACTTTAGTTGGTTTTGCAACCTCCTCTGTTAATTCTAAATTAACTAGATTGTTCATTTCATCATAGTCAGCTTTATAAGCGACTTTCTTTGTTGATGAATTTGTAATTGTAAGTGTTTTAATTTTTGATTCGTTTGGATGAAGCGCTTTAATAAAAGGTTTCACTCCAAACAAACCAAAAAACATATTTTCTGAATAGGCTTTATTCAATTTTGTAGATGATTCTGATGGTTTGTAAACCATTAAATCCTTTTCTACTATTGTTTGCTGAGCATATGTAAATACACAACTAAAAAATATAAAAAATAAAGCGATTCTTTTCATGAAATTATATTGCAAAACTTTCTCCACAACCACATGTGCGAGTGGCATTTGGATTATTAAAAACGAAACCTTTTCCGTTTAATCCTCCTGAATATTCTAATGTCATTCCAACTAAGTATAAAAATGATTTTTTATCAACTAATATTCTTACACCATTATCTTCAAACATTTTATCTTCCGATTTTTCTTCTTTATCAAATACTAAATTATATGATAAACCTGAACAACCTCCACTTGTCACTCCTACTCTAACAAAAGATTCTTCTATTGATGAACCTTCTTCTTGCATTAGTGAATTTATTTTTGATTTTGCTGATTCTGATACTTTAATCATAACGATATCTATTTAATGTTACAAAGTTACTTATTTAAAGTGAGATTAAATAAACTACAATATAAATATTAACAATAGCTTGACTAATTCTATCTATAAGGTTATTTTAATCCTAATTTAGTACGTGTTCTTTTTAAAACTTTCTGTGCAACAACTCTTGCTTTTAATGCACCGTTTTCTAAAAACGCATCTAATGTTTCTTTGTCATTCATTAGTTCATCAAAACGAAGACGAGCATCAGCATATTTTTCCATTATTAGTTCAAATAATGCTTGTTTTGCATGACCGTAACCATAACCTCCGTTTAAATAATTTTGACGCATTTCCTCTACTTTTTCTGGAGTTGCTAATAATTTATATAAAGCAAAAACATTATCCGTATCTGGATTTTTAGGTTCTTCTAATGGAGTTGAATCTGTTTCGATAGACATTACTTGTTTACGTAACTGTTTCTCTGGCAAGAAAATATTAATAAAATTATTTCTTGATTTTGACATTTTGTTTCCATCTGTACCAGGAATCAACATAATATCTTCGTCGATTGCTGCTTGTGGTAAAACAAATGTTTCTCCCATTTGGTGATTAAATCTTTCTGCAACATTTCTTGTAATTTCTAAATGCTGTAATTGATCTTTTCCTACAGGAACAATCTCAGCATCATATAACAAGATATCTGCTGCCATTAAAATTGGATAAGTAAACAATCCTGCATTAACATCTGCTAAATAATCTTGTTTATCTTTAAAAGAATGTGCTAAAGTTAAACGTTGAAATGGAAAGAAATTTAATAAATACCATGTTAATTCTGTTGTTTCTGTAACATCTGACTGACGATAAAAAACAACTTTTGATGGATCTAAACCTAATGCAAGCCAAGTTGCTGCAACTTCGTACGTATTTTGTTTTAAAACTTCTGCATCTTTAATCTGAGTTAAAGCGTGTAAGTCTGCAATAAAGATAAACGAATCATTTCCTTCTTTTTCTGTTAATTCGATTGCTGGCGATATTGCTCCTAAAATATTTCCTAAGTGCGGAGTTCCAGTTGCTTGTACTCCTGTAAGTATTCTTGGCATTTTATTTAAAAATTTGAACGACAAATATAAACCATAAAGACGATATGGGCTAAAGTATCTTTAAATTTTTCTTCTGAATATGTTAAGAATTAAAGGTTATTTAAAAAAAATATCAATCATCAACCAACCTTTTTACAACATTCGGAATCTATAAAGAAAAATACAATATTAACCCTAATTTTTTATGCTATGAGTAACAAACTATTTTTAGACATTGTATTCGAATCTCGAAACAAAGAATACGGCGCTTATCAATTAAGACAAATCGCCAATTATGACCTTATGCGATCTCTGTTTATTGGAGTTGGAATTGTTGCCTTAATAACAGGAGGTACATTGTATGCAAATTATAAATCAGAAACTATTGTTACATCAAATAATGAACGAAAAGTTATTGTAGATGTTATAGATGTTGATAAACCACCAGTAGAAAAGGAAAAAGAAATAGAAAAACCTCCTGTTGAACCTCCTATAGAGAAAGCTCCTACTGAGGTAAAAACAATTCAGGCGCCAACAGAACAAGTGGAACATATTATGCCTACTCCAAAAGAAAATCCAGAAGTTGAAAAAACGATAAGACCTAAAGAAGATTTAGTAGACAAGGATTTGGGTGGTTTTGATCGTCGTGGTGATAAAAGTACAGGACAAATTGGTGGTGGTGAAGTTAGCGATACCGGAAATAAAGTTGGTGGACAGAACACAAATGCAAATGAAGGTCCTAAAGAAACTAAACCTGTAGAAAAAACAACTAAAACAATTACAGGAAAATATGCTGCTGTTATGGCTATTTATCCTGGGTGTGAGAGCGAAAGTAAAAAAGGAAATGAAGCTTTAACAAAGTGTATGAGCGATAAAATCTCAAAAGAATTAAGTTATGAGTTGACTGATTTTGCAGAAAATGCTGCACAAAACAATGTAAATTCTGCAGTTGCAAAAATGCAGTTTATTGTTAATAAAGATGGGGAAATTTCTCAGATAAAACCTTTAGACGGAAGTCACCAAAGTTTAGGAAAAGAAGCTAAAATAGCATTAGAAAGAATCAACAAACAATTAATTAGAAAAGGTAAAAAAATTAAACCTGCTCTTTTACAAGATGGTTCTGAAGCAAATTTAATCTTCTCTATTCCAGTAAAATTTCAAACAGCTCAATAATTTTTTTAATATTAAAAGCGTTGTATTTATCGTGAATAAATACAACGCTTTTATCTATTATCAGAATAGGAAAAAAATAAAAAAATAGTACTCCTATTTTAATTATAAAACTTTTGTAATGAAAGATATTTTTGTTTTAAACTTTTCTTCACGCAATAAAATTGTAACTTCGTATCGAATTATGAATAAGAATATTGTTTACGGATTAATTGGTTTCGGTTATCTTTTAATCGGAATTTTAACGTGGAAGTACGAGTTTTTTGGGGTGAAATTAGATCCCACACAAGCGATGTTGTTTGGAATTTTATTCATTGTTTATGGAGCTTTTCGTGTTTATCGAGCAATAAAACTTTATAAAGATGATCAAAAAAATTAGTTTAGTATCAATTGCAATTTTAATTGGTTTGACAACTTTTAATTGCAAAGACAAAAAAGAGACGCTTACAAAAGCTGAGCAAAAAACACCTGTTAAAAGAGCTTTACATGAATATGGAAATCTAACAATTACTGTTGATCCTAGTTTTAAGAATTTAGCGCAATCTTTAGCAAATACATATGTTACGGATTATCCAGATGTGAAAATTTCTATAAAAGAAGAAATTGAAGAAAAGGCGATTAAGGATTTTTATGAAGGTAAAATTCCTTTGTTAATGGTAAGTAAACCTTTAACAAAAGCGCAACAACAACATTTGTATGATTTGACAACGACAAAGTACATTAATTCTAAAATTGCTTTAGATGCGACTATCTTTATTACTTCGATAGATAACCCTATCAATGCTATTACAAAGCAAGAAATAAAGGATAATTTATACAAACAAAATCCTTCTACAACTTTTGTTTATGATCATCCTAATTCTGCTAATTTTAATACATTAAATGAAAAATTAAAATTAAATGTAGACGCTGGCTCAAAAGTTACTGCAATGGGAACTGCTGAAAAGGTTATTGATTATGTACAACAAAACAAAAAAGCAATTGGAATTATTGGTTTAAACGTACTGAGTGATAAAATAGATCCTAAAGTTGAAAAATACTTAGAGAAAGTTAAAATATTAGCTATTTTAGACGATAAAGGAAACGAAATTAAACCCACAATTCCTAATTTGAAATATGGTGTTTATCCTTTTTATAGAGAAATTTATATTCTTAAAAATGAAGTAGGTTTTGGAATTGGAGCTGGATTCTCAAGATTTGCAGGTTCGCAACGTGGACAGAAAATTGTAACAAGAGAAAGTCTTCAACCTTATTTTATTTATAAAAGAGATGTTCAAATAAATCAATTACAACAACCTTTACAGTAAAAAGTAAAGGTTGTTTATTTTTTAAATATATCCTTTTTTAATTTAGGTTTTGTTTTCATTATCGATGAATAAGAAGACGTAAAAGCTGAAAGACTTTGATAACCTACTTGATATGCAATTTCACTCAATGTATATTGCTGACTATCTATTAATTCTATACTCTTCAAAATTCGAATTAATTGTACGTATTTTTGTAATGTTATACCTGTTTCATGTTTAAATATCCTTTGTAATGTGCGAACAGACATTTTTGCTTTTGTAGCCAAATCTTCACTATCAAAACCAGATTTGTAATTCGTATTAATATAATTACAGATTGGTATTAGACGGCTATCTGTAGGTACAGGTATTTGTAAACCATTATTTTCTTCACAAAAGTTAGGTAAACTCTGAAGCATTGCTTTTAAAAAAAGCTGTTGTTCATTATCTTCAATTAATACTTTATTCCATTTCGCAGCATATAAAAGCATTTCTTTTAAGACAGTTGGCGCAAGAGAAACATGTACATTTTTATAAAAATCATCATCAGGAACAGAATTAAAAAGTACTACCATCAGATGAACCATTTTTGCTTCGGAAGTTGTTCGGTGTTCTTTACCTGTAGGTATCCAAATAATATGATTTTGCGGAACCAGATATATCTTCTTTTCTATATGAAAATATTGATATCCTTCTGCAACATAAGTTAGTTGATAACGAGTATGTTTATGCTCATATTCATCGTGTTCCCAATTTTCTTCGAACCAAACATAGGCATCTATAGGAATATCATCAATATACTTTCCTTCTTTAATTTCTGTTAAACCACATTTCACCTTGTCGTTTTGCATATACTTTTTGGCAAATATAATAAAAACGACATCACTAATTTTGTTTATAAATTTAATAACAATAGATTATGAAAAGATTATATAGCTTTTTGACTGCTTTTACTTTATTCGTTACAACTTGTAATGTTACTGCACAAGAACAATCAGCAAAAGTTTTAGTTCTTATCCATTCAGATAATGGTGGAACGTATGAGTTAGCGAAAGAAGTAAAAAAAGGAATAGAGAACAATAAAAATGTTCAAGCGATTATAAAACAAGTCAAAAAATCTGACAACCCTAAACTAAAAAATATTCCTATTGCAAATATTGAAGAATTAACGACCTATGATGGTATTGCTTTTGGTTCACCCATTTATTTTGGTAATATTAGTACAGGTATGAGCGAATTTTTAGCGAAAACTACAAATTTATGGTCAAAGCACGCATTAGAAGGTACACCTGCTACAGTTTTTATGTCTGCTGGAAGCGGTGCTGGAAAAGAACTTGCTCTACAATCTTTTTGGAATAGTCTTACTGTTCATGGAATGATTTTAGTACCAAATGGAATTAGCGGAATCGAAAATATTGATAAAACCATTCCACAAGGAAACACTGTATTAGGAACAACAAGTCTAGCATCATTAAATAATGTAGAAAGACCGAGTAAAAGCGAGCGTTATTTAGCAGAATTACAAGGTAAAAACTTTGCAAAAGTTGCTTTAGCTCTTAGAAAAAATAAAGTGATAGAAAATGATAATAAAACGATTATTAAAGAAAGTAAAATCGATATTAATCAGATTCTAAAACAAAAGAACATCGAACTACCTTCTTTACCTCAACCTGTTGGAAATTACCAACTTTTCAAAAAATCAGGTAATTTAGTATACATCAACCAAGTAGCGTTAAAAGATGGAAAAATTGTAAATCCAGGAAAACTAGGTATTGATGTAAATGAAGAACAAGTAAAAGAAGCTACAAGAATAACCATGTTAAACATCATTTCTATATTAAAAGAAGCAACTGGTGGTGATCTTAATAGAGTAAAACAATGTGTACAACTTATAGGAACTTTTAATACAGTGGATACTTTTACTAAACATGCAGATCTTATGAATACAGCTTCCGATCTTACTGTAGAAATATTTGGAGAAAAAGGTAAACATACAAGAAATACACAGGGAGCATATTCTTTACCAGTTGGCTCTTCGGTTTCTATCTCTGCTATTTTTGAAATTGAATAAACAATAAAAACATAAAAAATGATAAAAGTATTTGTCGCAGGAGCTACCGGGTGGGCAGGTTCTGCAATTAGTAAAGGAGTTTTTAATCATGATGGAATGCAATTAATTGGAGGATTATCACGTTCAAATAAAGGAAAAAATTTAGCTGATATTTTACAAATAGAAAATGCTACTATTCCTTTGTTTGACACGATAGATAAGGCATTAGAAGAAATTGATTTTGATGTTTTAGTTGAATTCACTAAACCAGATATTGCTAAAAAAAATATTGTTACTGCTTTAAAAAATGGTAAAAATGTTATTGTAGGTACATCTGGATTATCAAATGAAGATTATACTGAAATAGAATCTATTGCGAATGAAAATAATACTTCTGTACTTGCTGCTGGCAACTTTGCGATTACGGCGGTATTATTATTTAAATTTGCAGCTATTGCAGCACAATACATTCCGAATTATGAGCTTATAGATTACGCAAGTCAAAATAAGATAGATGCTCCAAGTGGTTCTGTTGCAGAATTAGCTCATCGTTTATCTACTGTACAGAAATCTAATATAGAAGTCCCTATCGAAGATACGATTGGAGTAAAAGAAACTCGTGGTGCAACTATAGATAATGTACAAGTACATTCAGTAAGACTTCCTGGTCACGTATTAGGTATTGAAGCTATTTTTGGTATGCAAGATGAAAAATTAATTTTAAGACATGATGCTGGAAATGGAGCAGAACCTTATGTTAATGGTGTTATACTTGCTATTGAAAAAGTAAACAGTTTTAAAGGATTAAAAAGAGGTTTAGATACAGTAATGGATTTATAAAAGAAAAATGAGTAATAAAGTTAGAATATCTATACTTAGTATAATTGTAGTCATATTAATTGGTGGTGGTTTACGCTCCCCTATTACTTCAGTTAGTCCAGTATTGAGTGAAATTATAGCTGTATTTAATTTAAATAATTTTGAAGGTAGTTTACTCACCTCCATTCCATTAATCGTATTTGCAAGTTGTTCTGTATTAGTTAGTAAAATTGCCATTAAATCTAACATTCATTATACTTTAATATATTCACTCCTATTTCTTATAATAGGTCTTTATTTAAGAGTTTATGGTAACGTAACAATGCTTTATCTTGGCTCTTTACTTATTGGTTTAGGAATTTGTATAGGTAATGTGACAACCCCAGCGTATATAAAAAATATATTTCCTGAAAAAATTGGTCTCGTTACGGGTATCTTTTCTGTTGCAATGAATTTAGTTGCTGCTTTAGCTTCGGGCTTTAGTATTGCTATTGGAAAATGGTCAAATTTACAATGGAAAGGTTCTTTATCTATTTGGATTATTTGGGCATTATTTGCACTTATTGCTGTGAGCATAGAAACATTTTTAGGAAATAAAAGAACTAAGAATAAAAATACTGTGGAGCTAGTTAAAAGTAATTTTAATGTCTTTCGTTCTAAACAAGCATGGTACATTAGTATTTTTATGGGGTTACAGTCTTTGGTATACTACTGTTTGGTAGCTTTATTACCAATTGTTTTACTTGATTATGGTATGGTTAAAGAACAAACAGGATTAGTCCTTTTAGTTATTCAATTATCTATGCTACCAGTTATGTTTATTAGCCCTATTATCGCGACTAAAATTCATGATCAAAAATGGATGGTTTACAGTGTTGGACTTTTAATGTTTACTGGAATAACAATCTTATTCTTTTTTAAAGCACAATTCATTTATTTAGCCGCAGTTTTAATTGGAGCTTCAAGTGGATTAGCTTTTAGTCTTTCTATTTTATTTTTCTCTCTTAAAAGTAAAACTACACATGGAACGATTAAAATTTCTGGAAAGGCACAATCTGTTGGATATTTAATTGCCGCCTTTGGACCTCCTATTTTTGGATTTTTACATGATTGGGATAGTTCATGGCAAAGCTCTTTCTACTTTTTAATCATAATGATTATTATAATGACAATCTTCGGAAGAAAAGCTGCAAAACCAAGATATATCGAGGAACATTAGTTATAAAAATAACCCCATTAAATGAATCTATTTAGCGGGGTTATTTTATATAATTATTATAATGTAGTATTACTTCTTAAAAGCAGGAATGCTATATACAAAACCCACATTAAATGGAATAAATAAATCATTATTTGTTGCTAGACCAACTTCTGCAAAGAATGAAAAATTTTCATCTAGGTTTGTTTTAGTCCCCCACATAAAATTAGGGATAAATAGATTTCTATTGATATTGTAGTTTGCTCCTACTTTAATATAATTTCCTGCATTATTCTCTAAACTTTTATTTTTTTCTGCCCTTCTTTCTCTATTATAGATGTATTTTATATTACTTGTTAAACCAAAATTAGCTTCCATATTATCATCTTCATTTAAGTAAAATCCATTAAGTGAAGTTCCAAAATCCCATATTGCTTTTTTAGATATTGGTTGTTCGTAATTTATATTCGCAAAATATTGACCAAGTGCTACTTTTAATTCTAAGTTTTTAGTTAAGGCCGGAGCTTCTTGAGCAAGACCAAAAAATGGTATTAATAGTAAAGAAATAAAACTTGAGTTTTTCATAATATATAGGTTGTTGTTAGTATTTCTCATTTATAAAAAATCATGACTTGTTTTAATTAAACAAAGTCATGATTTTTATATATTTTATTTTATTATAAAAAAATTAAAAAAGAAAAGAGGTAGTAGAAAAATTAGGTAGTAGATATTTCTTTTTTAATTTTCAACCATATTAACAAACAACATGCCAAACTCAAAAAAAAAAAAAATAAAAAAGGTTTTTACATCATTTTTAATGTAAAAACCTTTTAATTTTTGTTTATATCAATCTATATTTTTTGTCTTTGATTAAAAGAATAAATTAAGTAAAATAAAAATGGTAGAATAAAAACTGATCCCAATAGCAATGCCCAAGCTAACATATTAATGGTACTTTCTGCTCCAAAATCTTTTAGTAATGATAATTTAGTTCCATCTTTAAATAAAATCAGATTTGGAAAATGGGAATATGAAACAGCAAATAAAATCATAACAACAATAAGTCCTGCATAGACTTTTGTTAACTGATCTTTCTTTTTATTTAATGAATAGATAAGCGCTATAATAGAAATTGTAGCCAAAGAAACTGCAATGTATCCATAAATTTGTTTTGTAATCCATTCTAACAATGGGATATTTTTCCAAACTGAAACAGCAAAAACAATTCCTCCTGCAACAAAAATTAAAGCTGTATAAATTTTAGCTCTCTTTCTTAATTTTGTTTTATCTTCTTGGTTATTTACTGATTGAATAGAATATACAGATGCTAAAAAAGAACAAATAACTACTGTAAATAATCCAACTGAAACATTAAACCAACTCAACCAAGAGAAAATATAGGCATCTTGAAAAGATGTTGCTTGGTTATCGATACTTCCAGAAACTATAGAGCCTGAAATAATTCCCAAAAATAAAGGTGTAACAACACTAGAATAAGTAAAAATTACATCGTATAAATTATGCCATTTATCGTTAACGGCATCATAATTTCTGAATGTAAAAGATGTCCCTCTCGCAATAATCCCTAATAACATTATAACCAAAGGAATATGTAAATAATTTGAAACATCTGCGTACATTTTAGGAAAACCTACAAAGAGTATAACAATAGCTATAATTAACCACATATGATTGGCTTCCCAAATAGGACCAATCGAATTATACATGATTTTCTTGGTTTGACTCTTATATTTTTTCTCAGAAAATAACTCGACAATTCCTGCTCCAAAATCTGCTCCACCTAAAATTAAATATAAACAAGTGGAAACCCACAAAAATGCTGTAACTACGTAAATCATATTTAATGTTTTTCAGGATTAAAGTTAGGATCTTCTGGATCGTAAAGTTTAGCTACATTCTGTATTTGACGATTCATTAAAAACACCAAAATAATAGATAATGTAATAAATACAAATGTGAAAATATAGAAAGAGTATTGTATTCCTGGCATTGGCGTTACGGCATCTACAGTTCGCATAATTCCATAAATAATCCACGGTTGTCTACCAACTTCTGTAACTGTCCATCCTGCCTCTAAAGCTATATATCCAAACGGTGTAGCTATCATAAATAACTTATAATACCAACGTTTATTTTTCCAATCTTTTTTAATAAATTGTGCAATTAAATAAATTAATGCAATTCCCATCATTAACATTCCAAAAGAAATCATTGTCTGAAAAGCATAATGAACAATAGGAACTGGAGGCCATTCATCTTCCGGAAATTCTTCTAATCCTTTTACTTCTTTATTAAAATCTGAATGCACTAAAAAGCTTAAAACACCTGGTATTTTTATCGCGTAATCTATTTTTTTATTTTTTTGATCTACAATTCCACCTAAAACAAAAGGAGCACTCTCCTCTGTTTCAAAATGTGCTTCCATTGCAGCCAATTTTATTGGTTGACGTTTTGCAACATCTTTTGCAGAAATATCTCCACTTAATGGTGCTAACAAAGCCGCAACAATTGCCAATAAAGAACTTATTTTAAATGCTTCTTTATGAAAATTGATATTTTTTCCTTTCAATATTAAATAGGCGTGTAAACCTGCAACAGCAAATCCCGTTGCACAAAAAGCAGCAATTGTCATATGCAATGCTTGTGAAAACCAAGCTTCATTTAACATAGCTTTTATAGGATCTATATTAAGGTATTCACCATTTATATAATCAAATCCAGAAGGAGAATTCATCCATGCATTGGCAGCAACAACTAAAATACCAGAAGCTAACCCACTAATACCAACAATAACTCCACAAATCCAATGAAACCATTTATTAAACTTATCCCATCCGTAAAGAAAAAATCCAAGTGCTATGGCTTCTATAAAAAAAGCTGTTCCTTCTAACGAAAAAGGCATCCCGAAAATTGGTCCTGCATGTTCCATAAATTTTGGAAAAAGCAAACCTAATTCAAAAGATAACATTGTTCCAGAAACTGCACCTGTTGCAAAAAGGATTGCAACACCTTTACTCCAAGCCTTGGTAAGCCCTTTGTATATTTCTTTTTTGGTTTTGAGATATTTGTAATGAGCAATAGCCATCATAAATGGCATAACCATTCCTACACACGAAAAAACGATGTGAAATGCGAGGGACATTGCCATTTGACTTCTTGCAGCAATAAAATCGTCCATATAAGTTTTTTTTGAATCTTTGTTAGGTTAAAGTTAGTGAATAAAAAAAGGCAATTCGAAACTGAATTGCCTTTTTTAGTATGATTTAAATTAGATTATTTTGTTGCTGGAATTAACCATTTAAATTGTGGTCCACTTTCAGGAATTACAATTCTTTGAGAGATACGATCCATTCTTTCTGGTAATTTCATAATAAAATCTCTTGCCTTCTCTCCTTCTGCATTCAATCCAGCTATTTTATCTATTCCCCAAGTCTCAATTAACTTTCTCATGATATCAATATAATCAAAAGCTGTGTAAACACCAATACGTTGAGCTGCATCAGAAAAAGAATCAAATAAAGTTCCTCTTTCTTCTCCAGAAGCACGTAAGAAATGGGCTGGCATTACAATTTTTAGTTTAAACATATGCTGAACAGCCAACATCATTTCTGATGGATCTGTTTCGAAAATACGACGAACAAATTCTGTATAAGCTAAATGGTGACGCATTTCATCTCCTGCAATAATCTTACACATACGAGATAGTTTTTTAGCACCGTGTTGTTTAGCAATTGCTGAAACATTGTTATGAGAAACATATGTTGCTAACTCTTGAAAACTTGTATAAACAAAGTTTTTATAAGGATCATGAGCTGTTCCAATATCAAAACCATCACTAATTAAGTGTTGAGTTGTAATTTCTACTTCTCGCATATTAATACGTCCAGATAAGTATAAAAACTTATTTAAAACATCTCCGTGGCGATTTTCTTCACCTGTCCAATGACGAATCCATTTAGACCATCCATTTTCTATATATTCTCCAGACTCATCTACAACACCTTCCATTTGCATTAACCAAGATTCATATGTTGGTAAAGCTTCTTCGGTAATTGTATCTCCGATTAATGTAATCCAAAAATCATCTGGTAAATCTTTCGAAAGCTCTTGTAATTCTTTTATTTCATCAAAAAAAGAATCATTTTGAGAATTCGGCAAAAAGTCTGTTGGTTGCCAAATTTTATCGGCTGGAACTAAGAATTTTTCCATGTAAGCATCAATATCTTTCTCGATAAATTGCATGACTTCCAGACGAACATTTTTTATTGACATAATTATATTTTATGCGGTTATACTATTCTTTACAGTTTGTTCTGTAAGTGCTAAAAGTTCATCAAACTTATAATCACTTACTTTTATAGGTTTGTGATATTGTATACTAACCTTTACTCCTACATGTAATGGAAAAGATCCATTTTGCGTAATCTGCCAAGTATTATTAATTGTTACAGGAACAATATAAGCGTCTTTGGCATATTTTGTTAAAACCTTTAAACCATTTTCTTTAAATGGTTTTGGTTTTCCATCTTTACTTCTAGTTCCTTCTGGATAAATAATCGCAGAATAGTTATTTTCTTGAATATAAAGTGCTAATTTTTTAATTTCTTCTATTGCTTGTTTCCCATTTTTACGATCTATTAATGCCGACCCACCATGTCGTAAATTATAAGAAACACTAGGTATACCTGAACCTAATTCTATTTTCGATATAAATTTTGGATGATATTCAGATAAATCATATTCCATTGGAGAAACATCGTACATACTTTGATGATTACTCACAAAGATTAAAGGAACTCCTTTTATTAAATTTTCACGACCAGAATAAGTATATGATGTTCCAAATATTTTTGTTAAACCAACCAAAATCCTATTCAATAATTTCACACTCTTGTGATGAGCTTTATATCCTCCAATATTGTAACACAACCATTGTATTACATGCATTATAACTAATGTTAATCCATAACCTAAGTAAAATATAATGGATAACGGGTAACTTAAAATTTTCTTCAATGTTAAAAATTTAGACAAATTTATAAAAAATTATGCTAAGCATAATAAATTTTAAATGATGATTTATTTTACCATCTTCAACTTCATTTTTTCTTGATGTTCTTCATCATAAAAAGTAACAATATTTGATGAATTTAGTTTAAAATAAACCGTTTTTTGAAGGTTTTTTATTAATTCTTGAGGAATTTCGCAGTCAGAATTTAATTGTTTTAATTGATTAAAAATTATAGCTTGCTTCATTCTTGTATAATTTCCTGTAACAATTCCACAAGATGTTTTTAAAACCATTTTTTGAGTTGCATCTTCAAAAATAATATAATCTGATTGATCGTTTACAGACCATTTTCCTGAAAACTCTTTCAATTCTCCCATTTCACCTTTTGGTTCAGAAGTAACCTTACTAGGTAAACAACTTGCTAAACTAAAGAATAAAATTCCCAAAAACACTTTATAAATGCATTTCATAAATCATTATCACTTTCAACGAAGGTAAGAAGAAAAAAGACTTTAATACAGAGTTTTATTTAATTTTAACGGTTCATGTTTTCAAAAAAATCGAATTAATATTTAATAAGTAAATTACAATTTTATTAATTATTGATTCGTTATTATAGCATGAAAAATTTAGAAGAACAATATAAAAATGAATCTAATCTTCAGAAAAGAATTCAAATTCATCAATATGGAACAGCAAAACAAAGCTGGAATGACTTTTTGGTTGATGAAATACAATTTTCTAAAGATTCTTGTATTCTCGAGATAGGTTGTGGAACTGGTGTTCTATGGAAGCATTTATTAAAGAATAAATCATCTATTAAGAAAATTATATTGTCAGATTTTTCTGAAGGAATGTTAAAAAATGCGGAAGATAACTTAACAGAATTTAAAGATTTATACGATATTGAGTTCAGAAAAATAGATGCGACAAGTATCTCTTTAGAAAATAATCAGTTTGATATTGTAATTGCCAATCATGTACTTTACCATGTTTCGGATGTTGAAAAATCTTTATCAGAAATATCTAAAGTACTTAAACCAGGAGGATTATTTTATGCATCTACAATTGGAAGTCAAAATATGCATCAATTAAAAAATATTGTAAAAACTTATTTTCCATCAGTAGAAGACGATACTTTCTTTGGAGAATTTTTAAAGAATTTTAGTCTTGATGATGCAATAAAAAGAACACAATCATTCTTCTCTACCTCAGAACGTATCGATTACAAAGATTATTTATTACTTCCATCTCCAAAACCATTAATAGACTATATAGAGTCTTTTAATTTTCCTGATACACTAGATACTATTCAAAAGAAAGAAAGTTTCGAAAAAAATTTATTAGAAAATTTCGATTTTAGGAAAGGATTTAGAATTGATAAAGAAATAGGTTTGATAAAATGTGTTAAATAGGAAAATTGGAGGTTAGAAAGAAAGAAAAATAAATTAATCCTTACTTATTTCTCGATACAAAATTCTAAACGAATTTCACTCAAAATGACGGATTAGAAGTAATCAAAAAACAATTTTCTGTCAGTTCGAGTGGTTTTTCGAAATGAAATAAAGAAAAATTGTATCGAGAACTTAGACAGGAAAATAAAATCATTCTTCAAGAAAACTGAAAATGAGTAATATAATCATCAAAACCGTAAAAACACGTATATTTGATTTTTACAACGACATGAGCTCAATTACCATTAAAGAATTTTATAAGCAAATTTTAGGCAAATCATGCCCAGATATTGATCTATTTCTAACTGAAAATCTTCATAAAGATGTTGGGCATGTAAATGTTTTTGACATTTCTGAAATTCACAGTTCGTGTAAGTACAAAACAGAAATGCCTTACGATGGAAGAACTTATTATAAAATAAGTTTAATAAAAGGTAACAATAAAGTGGAATATGCAGATAAAACAATTATGATAGAAGATGCTGCTATTCTTTTTGCTTCTCCTAAAATCCCTTACAATTATACAAATTTAGATAGCGAACAATCTGGTCATTTTTGTGTTTTTACAAAGGATTTTTTGCCTGTTTCTAAAACTGGATTAGAATTAGATTTTCTTCCTGTATTTTCATCAAAAAGTGATTTTATTTATAAAATTTCTCAAGATCAGTTTAAAGAAGTTGAAGCTATTTTTAAAAAGATTCACGAAGAAATAAAATCTGATTATCAATACAAATACGATTTATTGAGGAATTATATAATGGAATTGATTCACTTTGGACAAAAGTTACAACCAATTCTACCTCAAGACAATAATAAGACTGCTTCTTCTAGAACAACAACTTTATTTATAGAATTATTAGAAAGACAGTTTCCTATTGAAAACATTGACCAAATTTTACAATTAAAAACGCCTGCGGATTATGCAGAAACTCTTGGCGTTCATGTTAATCATTTAAATAAAGTATTAAAAGAGATAACAGGAAGAACAACAGGAGAAATAATTGGTAATAGAATTTATCAAGAAGCTAAGATTTTATTAGATCAAACGAAATGGAATATTTCTGAAGTTGCATTTTCATTAGGCTTTGAAGAGGTTTCTCATTTTTCTAATTTTTTCAAAAAATATAATTCACAATCACCATTGCATTACAGAGAATCTCAAATTGTTTGATTTTTACAAACATCAATTTGATTTATACAAATACACGCATCAAGATAATATTCACCTTTGTAATACTAAAAAACAATAAAAATTATGACAAGCAATTTAAGTAAAATAGTATTACTAACAGGAGGAAGCCGTGGACTAGGTAAAGACTCTGCATTACAATTAGCAAAAAAAGGATTTGATATCATATTAACCTATCAATCAAAAAAAGAAGCTGCTGACGAAGTTGTTTCGGAAATAGAAAAATTAGGTCAAAAAGCATTTGCTTTAAAATTAGATATATCTACAATCGTTGGTTTTGATGCATTTGTAGATGAAGTTAAAAATATTTTAGAAAAAAACTTCTCTTCTGCTAAATTAGATGCTTTAGTGAATAATGCTGGAATTGGAATTAATGCTAATTTTGATCAAACAACTGAAGAGGTTTTAGATGCAATGACGAATATTCATTTCAAAGGACCTTACTTTTTAACACAAAAATTATTGCCAATACTAAATGATGGAAGTAGTATTATAAACACTTCATCTGGTTTAGCTCGTTTTTCTTTCCCTGGTTATTCTGCATATGGAGCTATGAAAGCTGCCATTGATTCTTTAACAAGATATCAAGCTGTGGAATTAGGACATAGAAAAATTAGAGTAAATTCTGTTGCTCCTGGTGCAATTGAAACAGATTTTGGAGGAGGAGCTGTCCGTGATAATGCAGATTATAATAATGCGATTTCTTCTCAAACAGCATTAGGTAGAGTTGGATTACCAGATGATATTGGAAGTGTAGTTGCCTTTCTTTGTTCAGATGACTCTAAATGGATTAATGCACAAAGAATAGAAGTTTCTGGAGGATTCAGAGCTTAAAAAATATGCTATAAGAAATAATAAAGGGTTATCTCAAAATTGAGATAACCCTTTTTATATTAATTTAATCAGTGCATATAACACTCATTTTTAGTTTATTCTTTTTCCTTTGGCAAGTCTATCCAAGAATAACTTTTATGTACAATCTTCCAAGAACCTTTGTATTTAAGCAATAAAAAATAATCTGTAAAAGTACGCTGGTTTGGAATTACAATTTCTACTTTGGCAATTGCTGCATCTTTTTCAATATCAATAGAAATAATTTTTCCAATTCTATTTACTTTTTCTCCAGCTTTTATATTCGAAATATATTCTTCACCAGAACGTATCCATAATGAATTTTCGGAAACAGTGTACAAATTAAAATCTGGATGAAATGCTTTTCGAAGTCTTTCTGGTTCACCATTTGCTGTTCCTTCTATGTAATGAAGCAATGTTTCTGTAATTTGATCCGCTTCTGATACTCGAATAACATTTTTAAAATTATTTTTTAATAGTTTCAGAACAGCATTGGCAACATTAGTAGCAGAACTTGGATCTTGTCCTGTTACAAATCTTCCATCTACAACATAAAAACTATCACCTGCTTCTTCAGAGTAAACAAAATTGCCATTATTTTTTTGGATAATTTTATTTATAGAGTATGGAAATGTTTTGTAATATTCCGCATCTATATTTTCGAATTTATCGGGATAACCCGTAATTTTTTTTCCAGAGTACATAGGTGTTCCTTTACTATCTTTTAAATATGCAATTCCAGCGGTTCCGTGACAAATAGCAGAAACTACTCCATTTGTATTGTAAACTTTTAAAGCAATTTTTTGAATAGTAGTATCTTCTGCTACACCAAACATTGCAGCTCCACCTCCACTATAAAAAATGACAGAATAATCTTCAGCATTAATTTCTGTTGGTTTCGAAGTATTTTTCAGTTTATCCATAAACCAAGGATCGTATAGATATTTTTTCTGTAAACTATCAGACGTATTAATATAACCAATTGGTATTGCACCTCCTTTTGGACTAATAAAATCAACCTGATAGCCTGCTTTTACAAATACATCGTACGGAACAATAATTTCTTCGAAATGATTAGCTGCACTAATTTTAGTATTTCCATAAAAATCTTGATTAGAAGTCACAAACAAGATTTTATTTTGAGCCAAAAGACTTGTTTTAAAACCTATAAAAACAAGTAATAATATGAATATTTTTTTCATTTAAAATCTTACTTACTTGTCGTTACTTCAACTGTTCTATGAGGAGCTCTAGTAGATATTTTATCTACAATAAACCAACCTTCATTCGTTTTCATTAAATTAAAATAATCTGTAAACAACAATTTAGTTGTACTAATTTCTACTTTTCCTACTGCGGCTGTTCCCGTAATATCTATAAAAACAATACGACCAGACCATTTATCTGATTTTGCATGTGGAGGAATATCAAAACGCTCCATATATTTTGCTTTTTTCATCGTATTGAGCTTATTATCTTCAAAATATTTCATTTGCCATGAATGATGAAAGGATTTTGAAACTTTTACAGAATCTGTTGTGCCCACTCCATCTATGTAAAGATTAAGTGTTTTCTGAACCAAATTCCAATCGTTTGTAGCGTCACTTGTTTGCGCATTAATATTCAGAAATAAAAAGTTAAACCCGATAATAAGAAGTACTTTATTCATTTTTAAATTATTTAAAATTAATTAGTACAAATATTCGGTAAGCGGTCTATTAAAAGGCTTTGGTTTATAATTTTGGAGTTTTATTTTATAAAATAGAACTTATTTAGAATGTAATTTTTGATACTCAGCAGGCGTAAAACCAGTGATATTTTTAAAAGCTGTAAAGAAAGTAGATTTTGAACTAAAACCACTATCATATCCTAAACCTTCTATCGTATAGTTACTTTCTGTTTGTAATAATTGTTTTGCTTTCTCTATTCTGTATTCTTTGATTAAGCTAGAAAAAGATTTTCCTAAATTGTCATTGATATATTGTGATAAAAGATGTTTGGTAACTTTAAGTTCTTTAGCAGCTACTTCTAATGTAAAATTATGATCTAGGAATAATTCTTTTTCAACAATTATGGAAAGTTTTTGATGCATTAAAGCAAGCATCTCTTTATCAATTTCTTTGTTCTTGTATTTTTCTTTTTCCTGAAAAAAAGTTGTTTCTCGGTTATTTCTGAAAATAACAAGTAATAGAATTAAATAGAAAACAAAAGAAAATGACAATGCTCCAACAATGTAAGAACCATAAGAACCTATTTTGTATGCTATCCAAATAACAAATACACCAAAATAGATGCTAAGCAACCAAACTTCTAAATTTTTAAGTTTTTCCTTTTGCTTTATTTTTTTAAAAATAGGTTTAAGATATTTGATTGCTACAATACTATATACTAACCATTGAAAATAAATTCCTGTTACAATCCAATCGCTCCAAACTTTACGATGTTCCATGTATGGATAAAAAATTCCAAGAATTGTTATTCCAACAATAAACGGAATTGTATGAATTACCCAATTTGATTTTCTTTCTTTGGAAAAAGATTTAAGATATAAAAACAAAAATGGTCCTATTAAAACACAAGCTGAGAGCCCTATTTGAATAAAAATATTAGATAATTGAGGATTAAAATAAAAGAATACTGATTTAATAATTCTGATACTAATAACTAATAATAGTAAGGCTAGAAAATAATTGGCAAATTCTTTCTTCTTCGTATTAACAGCAAAATAAATAGAAAGTAGAAAACCATTAAACGCACCTAATGCACTAAAAAAGAAAAGTAACTGATTTGGCTCCTTCATTAAATTAATTAATAGCTGTTATACATTTGCTAAAATAATAAAAATAAACAGTAAACGTAAATTTTATAGCAAGTTGATTTATGTTGTAAACTATTAAAAATAATAATGTGTTTCTGAAACAAATCCAGAAACACATTATTATTTAAATCAATTCATTACATTTTGCACTTTTCTATTTATAAATTGAAAAGTTTAAGATATAATCTTAAGCAAGTTATTTTCCTACTGTTGCTTGATAATTTGCTGGATACCTGTCTCCTAGAAGTTTTATTTCTTCTAATGCTATATTTATTTTATTTAATTCTTCCGTAGAAAGAGAAACATTAACAGCGCCAACATTTTCTTCTAATCGGTGAATTTTTGTTGTTCCTGGAATTGGAGATAAATATGGTTTTTGAGCCAATAACCAACTTAAAGCTATTTGAGCTGGTGAAACCTTATTTTCCGAAGCAATTGCTTGTAGCAATTCTACTAACTGTTGATTAACTCTTCTATTTTCTTCCGTAAAACGTGGAATAATATTTCTAAAATCATTTTCGGCAAATTTTGTTTCCGCATTAATAGCTCCTGTTAAAAAACCTTTTCCTAATGGGCTATAAGGAACAAAACCAATTTCTAATTCTTCTAATAATGGTAATATTTCATTTTCTGGTTCTCTCCAAAACATAGAATATTCGCTTTGTAAAGCTGTTACTGGTAAAACTGCATGTGCTTTTCTAATACTTTCTACTCCTGCCTCACTCATTCCGAAATGTTTAACTTTACCTTCTGCAATTAGATCTTTAACTGTTCCAGCTACATCTTCCATTGGTACATTAGGGTCTACACGGTGTTGGTACAATAAATCTATAACATCTGTTTGTAAATATCGAAGAGAATTCTCTACTACTGTTCTTATTCTTTCTGGTCTACTATCTACTCCTTTTGATGCATCTCCATCTAAAAAACCAAATTTTGTTGCAATAACAACATCATTTCTAAAAGACTTTACAGCTTTTCCTAAAAATTCTTCATTTAAACCTTGACTATATGCTTCTGCTGTATCAAAAAAAGTGATCCCTAAATCGTATGCTTTATGAATTAATGCAATTGCATCTTGCTCACTTACAGCTGGTCCATAACCAAAAGTTAATCCCATACAACCTAATCCTAATTCGGATACTTTTAAATCTTTTCCTAAAACCCTTGTTTTCATATTTTTTGTTTTTATAAAGTTTGTAAGCGCTTTACTTACAATGATTGTTTACACTAATTGTTTTATTATATAATTTTCAATTATAATCTTGTTTTTACTAGAGTCTTGTCATGTTGAGCTTGTCGAAACATTTTACAAAAATTCTTTATTATTCTTCGACAGGCTCAGAATGACACTCAGAATTAATTAAAATTGTAATCTTAACAATTTCTATGACAAATATCTGATGAATTTACACCTTTATATTATACGAATTACTGATTTACTTACCATAATTACAGATTGGGTTAAGTTTTTAATTTACAGTAAATAAGATTACTTAATTTTGTAATGTATTCGTACTATAATTGCAGCCAGACTTGAACGGAGCTCTTTTTGTGTAGAGGCACGATAAACAAAAAAGCTGGAGTGGAAGGCTGAATAGCTGCCCAACTAAAATTTAAAGATATGAGTGAGGTTATTTATTTTAATACTGTTAGTGATTACAATACTTCTTGTGGGCAAGAAACATTACATCCTTTAGTGAGTGTTTTAGATTTTTCTAAATGTTCTCCAAGAAAATGGGAAGCTGGCACAAAAGTGAAAATGAATTTTGGTGTTTACGGTATTTTCTTAAAAGATGTTGTTTGCGGTGATATTCGATATGGTAAAAATTATTACGATTATCAAGAAGGAACTTTAGTTTTTATTGGTCCAGGACAAGCTTGGGATGTGGAGTATGAAACTTCATATTATCAACCACAAGGTCATGTTATTATTTTTCATCCAGATTTAATACACGGTACTTCTTTGGGAAAATTTATACAGGATTATAAATTTTTCTCTTATCAAATGAATGAAGCGCTACACTTATCGGAAAGAGAGAGACAAATTGCATTGGATTGTTTTAAGAATATCTTGTTCGAATTACAACAAACAATAGATATACATAGTAAAAAATTAATTGCTTCTAACATTGAATTGTTTTTGAATTATTGTAATAGATTTTATGACAGACAATTTATTACGCGTGATAATGCAAACAAAGGTGTTTTAGAGAATTTCGAAAATTTATTAAATGATTATTTTAATTCTGATAAACCTTTAAATATCGGGTTTCCTTCGGTTGGTTATTGTGCAGAAGAACTGAACCTTTCTTCTAATTATTTTGGTGATCTTATAAAGAAAGAAACAGGGAAATCTGCCCAAGAATATATACAGAATAAAATAATTGATATTGCGAAAGAAAAGGTATTTGATGCTGAGAAATCTATTGCTGAGATTTCTTATGAATTAGGCTTTAAATATCCGCAACATTTTTCTAGATTATTTAAGAAAAAAACGGGGACTTCTCCATTTGCTTATAGAAATTTAAATTAACAGTTGTAATAAGGTTCAGGAATACTAACTTTTTTATGCGTTAGCTGTTGCAATTCCTTTTCAAATTGGTCAAAATAGTAAGTATCTTCAGTAAAGACATAGAGATAATTTCCCGTTTTAAGGTGCACCATAAAATCGGCATAACCGGGACCTTTTGCTGGCAATATATTTTGAAACGTAAAATAATCTATCGCGTCTCCATCTAAAATCAAAGTTGTATCTGTCCCTACAAATCCAATTTTTTTATTCGGACGATCAACCCAAATACCACTTTTTCCTTTTAATAGATCTCCTACTTTTGCAGGAATATGTTTGATGTTGTTATTGTCCAGATGACTAATGTTAATATCTAGTTTTTTATGCAAAGGAAGAATTGCAGAAATTTCCATCTGTTCTTCATATGCTTCATTATCCAAGAAATGGTCGTAGGTGCGTGTATTGTAAAAATGAAGCGATGTACTGCCGTCATCGTAACCAGACTCGTCATCGTACGTATAACAAATAGAGGCTTCTATGCCCTTAGCTAAAATAAACTGAAGATTACATTGATCATTCCTTTCGTAACCATATTGGTCAATCTCAATATCGTCATCAATCCACAAGTTACGTAGTTCTTTATAGCTTTTGTCTGTATTCGTGTCATCATAAAGTGATACAAAATACTCTTGCAAAGGACGATCTGGAAGCGCGTTGTTAACGTATATTTCTAACTGATCGATAAGAATGTTTTGGACTCTCACAGGAAATTTGAAACGTAAATATTTGAAATCGAAATCAGTCCAATAACTTTCAACTAATCCTGACGCTTCCAATTCTTCGTAAGTCGTATCCCAAGAAACCATTTCTTTTGGTTCTGTATACACCTCGTATCCAAAATCTCCATCATTTAAATATTCATCTAATAATTGATAATTTTGAGGTATTTTTTTTGACCATATTTTTATTTTCTCATCTTCTTTTCTTGCTTTACAAACTGCAAAAAATATATCATCATCAAAATGAAATTGATTAGATAATATCTTATAAACCTCATCAAAACCATTTAAATGAGTCGATATGTAATGCTGACGGCTAGAAAAAATAAATAAAAAAGGTACATTTCCTAAAACTTGTACATAAACATATTTCATCAATTGAATTGATGCTTCTTCTATACTAACATGATCTTTATAAAAAAGAATATCATCTTTTATCCAAATTTCTCTATTCTCCATTAATCTTATTTTTAAATGCTACTAATTATAAAAAACTGTTATTATCTAAGTGTACTCCAAACAAATAACTGCCTTTTTTATTCCCTTGTCATAAAACAAAAATATTTGATCTGCTGCATTTTGCTGAAAGTCATACCCTTCAATACAAGCAATATAATCCATCAATTTTCCATTATTATAAGGTTTCTCGATAAGATTTTCACCTCCAAAATTACATTCTTCCAAAGGTAAAGCTTTTGTATTCAACTCTTCGAAAACACCAAAAATCTTATTTTTCAAACGATCTTCTAAATACTCTGAATAATTATCTTTTTCCAAATATGCTGAAAGATAATGTAATTCTTCAGAAGTATTTAGTTCTTGGAATTTTGAGATATCCAACTCAGATTCTGAAATTCCTTCATGAAAATGAGCACTTATAAATTCAATTTGTTAATTAGATATTTTCATGATGTTAAATTTTACTTGTCAGCTAAGCAATATTAGTAAAAAAAGTAAAATTAAAAAATACTGGTTATCAGTGTTTTTTATGAAAAATAAGCTTTAGTAATAGACTAACATAAAATGAATATGATCAATTTTCAAAAAAATAATTAAATATTTTTCGATTTTTAATGTGAGAGGAATTTAAAATTATTCCCGTAAACATAATTTTACTATTCATTATTTTGAAATTGAAAACCCCGTCTTTTTAAGACGGGGTTTGTTTTGTGGGGAGTTATCCTGAAGATTTAGAATTATAAATTCTATTAAAGTTAGTTTTTATATTTCTTATCCAATTATGGAAAACCGTAATTAAAAAAAATTATATACAGTTAGTTTTGTTGCAAATAAAATAATATAGAGATCTATATTTTAAAGAGTTAATCCTATACGAAAAATAATTAAAAGACTTATTAATGGATTGATTTAGGTTTCGAGGATATTGAGCAATTAAATAAAATTATTGCTACACTTACATAAAAGGATAGATTGCTGAAAAAAATTGATAATGTATTGAAAATATAATTAATTGTAAAAAAATATGTAAAAATTCTATTATAATCATATGTATATATCAAAAATAAATATAAATAATTTTCGAAACTTTAAAAGTAAAGAAATTGAATTTAACGACGGTGTAAATGTTATTATAGGTCACAATAATGCTGGTAAGACTAATTTATTAAAAGCTTTATCTCTAGTAATTGATTCTCAAAATTCAAAAAGATTAGAGATAGATGATTTTAATAAGAATATTACATTAGCTGAATTAAAATCGGCACCTCCTAAAATTAGTATATCTATAACTATAAAAAAAGGAAAGGAAGAAGAATCCGATGATTTAGTAACAATTTCAAATTGGCTTACTAAACTAGATAGTGATTATGAAGCTGTATTAACATATGAATTTTTTCTCCCCGAAAAGAAAGCTGAAGAGTACATTAGAGAAATGTCATTAATTGAAGTTGACGAAAAAGCAATGGATAGAGCTTGGAAAACTCTAAAACATAATTTTATAAGATACTATGTGTATAAAATTTGGGGTGGAGATATTATTAATCAAGCAACAGCTGATAGTGAATCATTACAAAAAATTGATTTTCAATTCCTCAATGCTATCAGGGACGTTGAACGCGACATGTTAACGGGAAAAAATACTCTACTTAGAGAAGTATTTGATTTTTTTATGGATTATGATATAAAAATTGATAACACTAAAGATAGTAATACTAAATATCAAGAAATAAAAGCCAAAAAAGTGGCATTTTCTGAAAAGGCAGATCTACTGGTAGAAGATTTAGCTAGTAGAATTGAAGAAGGTAAAAATCAAATTTTATCATATGCTAAAAAAACAGGAGCATCTTTTAATAAAGCTAATCCTAACTTCGAAGGTTCGATATCTGAAAATGAGATGTATTCAGTATTAAAACTTATAGTTGAATACGAAACTGGAATTAAGATTCCTGCAACGCATAATGGGCTGGGGTATAATAATTTAATTTTCATGTCTTTATTACTTGCAAAAATGCAAGTAAATGCAGATATAAATTATTTAGACACTAATGCAAAAGTTTTTACAACTTTAGCTATTGAAGAACCTGAAGCGCACTTGCATCCTGCAATGCAATATAAATTTTTAAAGTTTTTGAACGAGAACAAAGAAGAAAAAAAAGTTAGACAAATATTTGTAACTACTCATTCAACTCATATTACATCAGCTGTTTCATTAGATGAGATTATCTGTTTACACAATGATAATGGAGAAACAAATGTTGGTTATCCGAGTAAGGTCTTTGAAGATGATAAGAGTAAAAAATATGTTCAAAGGTTTTTAGATGCAACCAAATCAGATATGCTTTTTGCTCAAAAGGTACTTTTTGTTGAAGGAATAGCGGAACAATTACTAATGTCAATATTTGCCAATTATTTAGATAAATCTTTAGAAGATAATCATGTAGCAATAATTAACGTAGGCGGAAGATATTTTTCTCATTTTTTATCACTTTTTGATAGTGAAAAAAATAATACAATACCAAAAAAAATAATTTGTTTAACCGATAGAGATCCCGAAAGTAAAGCAAAACCCGATGGTAGATTTAAAAAGTGTTATCCATATGAATTAAACATAAATAACGATAATTATGAATATCGAACAAATACTAACGCAGATTTGTATCCAAATGGTACTCACTCTAATATCACGTTCTATACTCAACCATCTGATTTAGGGAAAACATTTGAATATGACTTAATTTTTAATAATCCAACATGTGAATTATTAGTAACGGATTCTATGAGTAATAGAGAAGAAATATTGCAACTAATGTGCCTATATAAAACAGAAGGAACAACTTTTCATGATTTATTGGCAATATTGCCTGATGGCGTAAAAAATAAAGAAAATAGACGAATAAAAGATAGCATCACTGCTAATTCAGTTTTAACGGATGATCAAAAAAAGAGAGCAATTATAGCATCAAGGTATTTAAATTCGATTGGAAAAGGTGAAAATGCCTTAGAAATTTGTTATGCACTTCAAGAAAATTTCAATAAGAAAAGTACTGAAGATTTTATAGATTTTATTATCCCCGAATATATTAAAGAAGCAATTCAAGAGTTATGCCAATAAATACTATTACTTCTGATTATATTTTATCAGATATAGATAATCATTTTAAAGTTTCAGCAGGACCTGGTGCTGGAAAAACACATTGGTTAGTTAATCATATAAAACATGTGTTGCATAATTCTGACAAACTTTTTAGAACAAAGAAAATTGCTTGCATTACATATACAAATATCGCAGTAGAAACAATTCTTAATCGACTTGGTACATCAGCCGAACGAGTTGAAGTATCAACAATTCATAGTTTTTTGTATAAAAGCATTGTAAAACCCTATGTTTCTTTTATAGCAGATGAATTTGGATTAAACACATCAGAAATGGATGGTCATGATGAAATAAATATTTCGCATGGAAAATTAAGAGAATGGGCAGAATCAACTAATCAAAGTTATTTAATTTATGATAGAGATTCTGAAGTAGCGAAACAAAAAATAACAAAAGTTTTAAATGCATTATATAATTTACAATGGATTATTACAAACGATAATATTGTTTTGAAAATAAATCCTAAAAAAGCATATTTAGGTAGGATTACACCAACCATTTCAATCAGAAATAATAGTTTTATTAATTTAAAAAAAAATTATTGGGAAAGAGGTATTCTATCACATGATGATGTTCTTTTCTTTAGTTATCAAATAATAGAAAAATTCCCTTTTGTTTTAGATATATTAAGCAGTAAATTTCCATATATTTTTATTGATGAGTTTCAGGATAGTAATCCAATACAAATAGAAATTATAAAAAAAATCGCAACAAAAAACACAATTATTGGAGTAATTGGAGATGTAGCTCAATCAATCTATGAATTTCAAGGAGCAGATTGTACTCAATTCCAGTCTTTTAATTTACCTAATCTTAATGATTATGTTTTAGACGAAAATAGAAGAAGTACTAACGAAATAATTGATGTACTAAATTTTATTAGAGAAGATATAACTCAAACCAATTCTCGAAATATTAATAATGGAATCCCTATAATTTTTATAGGAGATATGACTTTAGCATTAAGAGAGGCAAAAAATATTTGTGATCAAGAAAAAGTCCACACTCTATCTAGAAATAATATCACATCGAATGCCATGAAAGTAGAAATTAGTGGATATAATTTAGATAATACACTATTAGAAAAAATTAAAGAGATTGACTCAAATATAGGTAGAAGTAAACTAATTTATTCATGTATTAAAGCAATAGTTTATGGAAAAGAAAATAAGTTTAAAGATGCTATAAAGGTTTTAGAAAAACAGTTTAATTATAGAAATGATAGATCAAAAGGAAGAAAAAAAGCATTAGAATATCTTACTACTTTACTAGAAAAGTATGATGTGTATAAAGACTTTAGTTTAGTCAATTTTGCTAATTTTATTCGAGAAAATTTAGATAGTACTTTATCAAATTTCCGAACAGGTGCACCTAAAACATTTTATGAAACATATACATTTAAACAACTTTCATTATGTGTAACCATACCTGAAGATTTAAGTTTGCATAAAACCATTCATAAAGCAAAAGGTGATGAATTTGATAATGTATTGTTAGTTTTAAAGCAAGAAAATGATTTGGATTTTTTACTAAACAAAAATTTATCCAACAACGAAGAACATAGAGTAAATTATGTTGCATGTAGTAGAGCTAAAAATAGATTATTTATATCCGTTCCATCATTATCAGAGGAAAAGAAAGAAATATTGAGACCATTGTTTAACATTAGAAATGTTTATTAAAAATTATTAATCCTTTATTTTCACCCCCTAATAAACCCCCAGTAAAAAAATAATCCCGATAAACAATGTTTATCGGGATTATTATGTGATCCCACTTGGGCTTGAACCAAGGACTTGCTGATTATGAGTCAGTTTTTAATTGTTTTATATTACTTTACGTTTTATTTATTTTATTTGATAATCAGTAATTTATAAAAATATTATTCTCGATTTATTTTATAATTTATTAGTTTATTTATAGATTTGTTCGTCAAATGTTCGTCAAAATTTAAACTTCAAAATATGGCTACTTTCAAATTTACTATAAAGAATAAACCAAATGCTAATGGGGAACATAGTATTATTATTCAGATTATTAAAGATCGAAAAAATACAACTCTTTCATTAGGTAAATCATGTAATTATGAAGATTGGTCATTTGAAACAGATCGAGTAAAGAAAACGAACAAAAAACATAGTTCTATAAACGAATTTATCGCAAAATATAGTACTAATATTGAAAAAGCAATTGAAGACTATGATTTGAATGATGAATATTACACTTCTCAAGATTTAATAAAATTAATCAAAAAAGGTTTTAATAAATCAGCAACTATAACTTTCACAGAATTTCATGAAGCATTAATTGAAGAGAAAAAATTGATTGGTAAATTATCTTCAGCCAAAATAGAACAGAATACTTTAGATTCTTTAAAATTGTTTTTTAAAAATAATATCATTTCCTTTAAAGATATTAATGTTGATAATCTACACAAATACAATACTTTCTTAACTGCAAACGGAAATAAACCAAGTACAATTGGGATTAGAATGAGAACTTTAAGAGCAGTTTACAATAAAGCTATAGAAAGAGAAATTGTAAATGAAAAAGCTTATCCATTTACTAAATTTAAAATATCTAAAATAAAAAGCACAGACAAAAAAGAATATTTAACGAAGGAAGAAATTATAAAAATTAAAAACTTAAAGTTAACAGATCCTAAGTTAATCAAGGCTAGGGATTTCTTTTTAATGAGTTTTTATTGTCGTGGAATTAATATGATAGACTTGATTCAACTAAAAAAATCTGATCTATCAAATTTCACAACAACCTACATTAGAAGTAAAACGGGGGCTATTATAAATTTTAAATCTACTGATTTTTTTAATTATTTTTTTGAAAAATATAAAGCAGAATCAAATTCTGTTTATCTACTTAATTTTATAAAAACCAACACTCCTACTAAAGAATATATTAGAAATATTAATCAAAAATATCTTCAATTATATGTAAACGTTCCTTTAGTTGAAATAATAGAAACTGCTGAAATTAACAAACACATTACTTATTATTGTGCACGACATTCTTTTGCTACATACCTTAAATTCGAGAATACTTCTATAGATGTTATTAAAGAAGCTTTAGGACATAAAGACATCCAGTCTACAATGTCATATTTAAATACATTACCAAGCCAGAAACTAGATATGATGATCGAAGATGTTATTGATTTTTAGTAACATCTTTAAAAATTTTTTCAATCAAATCTTCTACAATTGATATTCCCCAATCATTATACTCTTCCTCTTCTTGACTATATAAATTATTATTGAGTAAATACATTTTTCGATTATTCAGGTACTTTAAAACATTATCTGCTTGGTTATATTTTTTAGAATTCTCAAAAAGATTATTAATTTTTTCAACTTGTAATTGTTTAAGACGCTGAATTTCTTTAAATTTTTCTTGTTCAATTTCATATAATCGGCGCCTTTCATCACGTTTCTTATTCTTCTCAACTTTATTCTCACAATAAATTTCTGTATAGGCTATAATATGAAGAAGTTTTTCTTCTAATGTTGTTTTAGGAGTATCGAACCAATCTTTACGATCATATGAATTCTCATACATTTGAAATACCAAAATATCTGTATTTTCTGATTTATAATATTTATAGGTTGAATTAATAGAATTTTCATCCAAAACACGTTTCGTCTTTTGTCTAAAATTAAAGTGAATTTCTATCCCCATTATATCACAAAAAGTATAATCATTTCTATCAAAATTAAATGAATAACCTCTAAATTCTAGAAATTTCACTAAAAACTCGATCATTAATAAAACTCTTTGTAGGTAAATCTTATCTCCAGCATAATCAAGATGAATCATCTTTTTATTCCATAAAACTCTTTTTTCTTCTAGAAACCAATATTTAGAATTTTCCGTAATTATGTGAGGTTTTAATAATTTTTTAGGAATATTTATTGGAGCATTTTTCAGACTTTTAAGAAGAGAAATTCTTTCATTTATCTCTTTCTGTGTTATTTCAAAATCCATCATAATCTAATATATTTTAATGATTCACCTGGTATTGAATTATACCTAAGGTGAATTACTTAAAATTATAAAAACACAAACAATAAACTTCTAATATTAAGTTATTTAACAGAAGATAATTATTTTACTTCTAAGAAAAATGTCCAGTTTTTTTTATTAAAAACTGGACATTTTGTATTCTTAAAATCCTGCATCAAATCCTAATTCTGTCGTAGGGCTATATTCTCTTTTTATAATTTCAACACCTTCGGTATTAAAAATTACTTTGTTAGAATTTCCAAATGTGTATAAAAAATAATACATACTGAATTTACAATCCAATAATTTCAAAAATAGGATGAATAATTCTGTAGGTTTCTCTAAATGTTCATATTTATTTTTAACAAAATCATAAAAAAGATCGTATTTATTAGAATCATATAGTTTTTCCAATTCAATTTTATGTTTTTTACAAAATTCTATTTCATCTCTTTCATCTTCATAAACTCTTAAAAATAAATAGCGTTTCAACTCATTTTCTGATTGTAAATCCCAAGTAAAATCAATTCCACTTTCTGCATCAATAAAACCATTAATCATTATATCTTCAATCATAAAATGATCGTAATTATCATTGTAAGAAACATATTGCTCCCAACTAAATTCTATAAATTTTGGATATTTTTTGTTAATATATAGAAATACATCATGCATAAATTTCATTTCATTCTCTGGAGTTCCAAAACCTTTGTAAATGAAAATAGATTTATTTTTCTCTAAAAAAGGAATTACATCTATTGGATTTTCCTTTTCAAAATCACGAAAAAAACCAATTATATCACTTGCAATACTATTCATTTTGTAAATTTTATGAATACTCTATCCTTTTCTTTTTCAACTTCAAAAATAGATTGAGGTAATCCTTGTCCATTCATCCAAGGTTCATGTTTCATTTCAATAAGATAATCTTGTACAGATGGAATAAATTGCATACCAAAATCTTCAAGTAAATGACGTTCTGCAATATCTATTACGGAAATAATTTTACCATCATTATTGACAATTGTATCTCCGAAAATTTTTGGTAAAATAGTATTTATAAACCAACTATTATGCGTCAAAGCTCTGTGTCTATTATCTGCAAATGCAGCTTTACTACTATCTAATAATTTATGAATTTCTAAATAATCTTCAAGTTTACCTCCAAATTTTTTAACACTAGATTTAGCATGAATATGTGGTTTCATAAAGTATAATTTTATATCAATGGTAATTTTACGCCTAATTTAAAAACTTTGTAATATGCTTTTATTTTTTGTTTTGATTGCTGAATATTATCTAATGAAAAATCAACAATTCCATTCTCCATATCAGGATAAATAATTAAACAATCAATAGTTTTATCATCTTCAATCTTTAGTTTATTGCGTACTTTATTTAATCTTGCATACCCCGCAACCTGTCTAATATCTTCATGCAGATGACCTTTCTTATAATTTAGCTTATACTTTGCATCAATTACCATTTGATAATTAGGGGATGAAACCAAAATATCTAAAGCATTTCCATAAGTACTAAATTGGTAATGAATTTCTTTTTTTAATTCTGAATTACTCTCAATCATTCTACTATACACATATAATTCGAATAAACGAGGCATATCAATCCAAAAAGGAGGTGTAGAAATCTTATTTGTAGCAGTTTTTGTGATGTTATAAGCAAAACGCTTTAGAATATAACTACCTATTTCCAAAGCAACTTTATAATCTTTATAAAATGGATTATGTTTTATATGCTTTATTTCATTCTCTTTTAAATCATTTGAGATCAATTCAAAAGATGGACGACAATAATTGACTACGTCATTTATTATCCTATAATTTTCATTAAATAACTCTTTATTATTTTCAACATAACTTATGACAAATTGAAGCACTTTTTTTAGAAAACGATTTTCTAAATGGTCTTCACCAAAAACTTGATATTCACAATATGTTGATGTAAATCTATTCTTAAAAACATTTTGTTTAATATGTTGTCCAACTAAGATTTTTCCTTTTATTCTATTATTTACATTTTCTTGAACTTTATAATAATTCTTTTGTAAACCTTTACGAACGATTGATTTTAAGGTTTGTAAAAATCGAATGATTAAAAACGGAGTTAATTGATCGTCTATTTGTTCAATTTCAATATGTTTAGAATTCCAATCTATTTGTACAAGATCTTTTACTGCTAAATTACTTTCTGTAACTGAAGTAATTTGCATCAACATTTTTAAGTAATTTAATTCATATTGTTGATTAACTTCTAAAACTTGCTCAGAATAATTTTCATTTTCATCATCAATATCCAACTCTCTTGCAAAAGATTGAATAGAATTCGAATTTATTTTTGGCTCTACATATAGATATTTACCTGTTTCACCCAACCAATCTATTCCTATACAATAATCAGCACTTATGAGATAGTGAGAATCTTGTTTCTTAAATAAAAAACGATAACTACTATTATTGAATAATTTGGATGAAACTGTTTCATACTGCAAAAACTCTGATTCAGAAAGAAACAATTCAGAATTAGATTCAATGTATTCTTCCTGTGAATCATTCCTACGAATAAAAATAGATTGATGTTCTGATAAACGAATTCCCATTAGATTGAAACTTCTAAATCTTCTATTTTTTGATTAATATCTTCACCAATTAAAACACCATCTTTAACATATTCTAACAAAATAGGTTTTATTTCATATTCTAAACGAATATTAAAATCATTAGGAATTAATATTTCATTTCTATTCTCGTCAACTTCTTTTTTCTGAATAAAATATGAATGCCCTAATTGAACATCCTTTTTCTCAAATTCAGGAGATAAATTCGTTTCGAAAAGCTTTACAACTTGATGAAACAATTTTGAATCAAAATTAATACCTTCTTCACTTGACAAATCTTTTGGTAAAACGTCAACAAAAGCAAAACGACGTCGAATTGCGTAATCAATATGACCTACTGAACGATCTGCAGTATTCATCGTTCCGATAATATATAGATTTGGAGGTAAAATTAATTTGTTTTCACCTTCTACTTCATACATACTTTCTACAGATTCTCCACGATATTCCAAAGCATAAATCAGTTCACCTAAAACAGATGATAGGTTAGCTCGGTTTATTTCATCTATTATTAAGACGTAGTTTTTAAGTTCAATTTTTACATTATTTGAGTTTTCGACTTTATATAAACGTTTAAAATCATAGTATTTTTCTACTAATTTCAAAAAATAAGTAGCGTGTTGACGTGTTAATTCCTCTAATTCTGTTAATTTCTTAATCTCTTGTCTTTCAATAACTCCAGCGTCAATAATTTTCTTTAATTCAGAAAATTTCATGTTTAATCCTTTATTATGTGCTACCCAATTATCTCCTTTATATTTAAACCGAGTTTCATCCGCAGAAAATAAATAAACAGCATCAGTAATACTATATTTATGATTTTCGCTTTGAGCTAAATCATCTTTTACACTTTCTATAAAAGCATCAAAAACATTTTTACTTTCAGATTTACGAACATCTTTCTTACTATCCAAATAATTATCCAAAGCTTTTTTAGCAAACTCAGCTAAAATTTTATTCTCCGCTTCGTATATAATCCCGTCTCCTTCTTCATTCGGTTTGGAAACAATACCTCGTACAAAATCTTCATACGTATAACTTGGATGAAATTGAATTAGTTTTAATTGGTCTGAATCTTTTAACTCTGTTAAACCAATTAATTCTTTAGAAATCTCTTTAGCTAATCTTGTTTTACCTGTTCCTGGAGGACCTTGTAAGATGATTTGTTTTTTGTACTCCAAAAGGATTTTTTTATTTATAATATCTAAAATCATTTTTTCTGAATTATTTACTGCATTAAAAATTAACTTATAAACTTCAAATTGTTTTATTAGATCCTCTTTAATTGAAGTAAGTATTAAATCATCTAATTCAACTCTATTACCTATAGAAGTGTATCTAAATTCTTTGCCAAATAAAGTATATTGATCATGTTTTGGCTCTTTTAAATGAGATTCATTACCTATAACAAAATGATAATCTGGCAATATATTTTTTATCTGCTTTTGATTTGAAATAAATCCAATCATAAATGGTTTAGCATATTCAACCATCGACTTAGCATTAGCAAACTGAACATATTGTGTATTAAACCCTAATCCGTAATAAACAATTTCATTATCAGGATCAATTCCTATATGATACTGTATTTCAATCCCTCCACCTTCATTAATCGCCCAGTTTCTATTTTTAGATACATCATAAGCAAACAATATATTTTTAGGTCTTCTACCTAATTTTGCTACTAATTTTCTTTCATTTATAAAATCCCAAGTGAAATCTTTTAATTCTTGATTAAAATATTGAACTATGTCATTAAAATTATTAAAAACCATACTTTAATTCTTTTTATATACTACATTTCTCATCAATATTTTCTATTTATCTCCCAACAAATCCACTAACATACGTATTCACGAAATCAAAAATTTTGTGTGTTACACGTTCTATTTTACTGCTACGTTCTTTTAGACTTGGACGTTGTAACATTGTTCCAACAATATCATCACGCAAAGGTTGTTTATCGGAAAAAAGATAATCGCCAATCACTTTTTCTAATTTTGAAGGATCAAGTTGTTCATCCTTACTCATTTCTTTTAACGCATTTTGTCTTTCGATGTAAACAAACTGATCAAACTCTTCTAAAACTTGATCTGTATCTGTGATGAATGGTAATTGTTTTTGAATAAACTTTTCAATTAATTCTTTTTTGCTTCGTAGTTTCAAATCACTGTTCAGTAAATCTTGAATCATTTTTTCTTGTTTATCTTTTTCAGTTGATGGTGCAGCTTGTAATTTAACAATCAAATTCATGATATAGGTTACATTAATTTCATCACGATGAATTAACTCTAATTCGAAATCCAAATCATCTAAAACCGAATGTCCTTTATCTTCTTCTTTGCTAATCCCTTTTGTTTCTTCGTATAAGTCTAAATATTTACTTTTAAAATCTTCAAACTCTTGGTGAGATAATGGTAAATCATCAAAAGAAAAATCAGCATATTGTTTCATTTTATTTATCAATCGCATCACATCTCGAAATGCTTTAATAAATTCAGCTTGCTCCTCTTCATTTTTCAAATCATTTACAGCATCTACATTTGGAACAATTGTAATTAATTCATCATATTTTTCTTGAAAAGTTTCTTCTAATCGTTCAAATGCAGGCTCTATAATATCTTCTATTGCATCTTTGTTTGCAAATAACTCAATTGCTTTATCAGTTGCATCTTTAAGATTTCGGTAACACACAATATTTCCGTGCGATTTTACTTCATCTAAAATTCTATTCGTACGCGAATAAGCCTGAATAAGCCCATGATATTTTAAATTCTTGTCAACATATAATGTATTCAACGTTTTGCTGTCAAAACCTGTTAAAAACATATTGACAACGATTAGTATATCAATCTGTTTCGTTTTTACACGAGCTGCAATATCATTGTAATATTCGTAGAATAATTTTGAATCTTTAGTCGAATAGTTAGCCTGAAATGTTTGGTTGTAATCGACAATAAATTCGTCCAAATATTCACGACTATGTTTCGTAGTATACGTTTCTTGATCTTCGGCAACTAAACTTAATTCTTCTTCATCAAACTGTTCTGTAATCGTCCCAGCATCTTTATCTTCTTCATTTGCTTGATACGTAAAGATTGTTGCGATATTTAGATCATGTTTTCCTTCTTCTTTCAAGGTTTGGAACAATTGATAATACGCAATCGCCGCATCAACATCAGCCACACAAAACATAGACGTATAAGTTTTGTTATGCGTTTTATTTGCATGATTTTGTAGAATATGATTGACAATATTTTGACGACGAATAGGCGAATTCATTACTTCAGCTTCATCTATTTTTTCAATTTCGATGTCCTGAATTTCATCTTTTTGTTTAAACGTTCGGATATATTCTATTGCAAAACGCAATACATTTCCATCACGAATTGCATCTGTAATCACATATTTGTGTAGACATTCGCCAAACAACATTTTAGTTGTTCGTTTTCCATATTCATTTGTACCAGCATTGGCTTCAAAAATTGGTGTTCCTGTAAAACCAAACAATTGAGCACTTTTGAAAAAATTGACAATATTTTCGTGCGTCATTCCGAATTGAGAACGATGACATTCATCAAAAATAAATACAATTCGCTCGTTTTGTAAACCACTCATTTGGTTTTTATAGCGATTACCTGTAATGGCATTATTCAGTTTCTGAATCGTTGTTACAATCAGTTTATTATCACTATTTAATTGCTCTACTAACGTATTGGTATTATTGGTAGAATAAATAGAACCTTTTGCAAAACTGTTGAATTCTTTTGCGGTTTGATAATCCAAATCTTTACGATCAACCACAAAAACAACTTTGTACACTTCAGGAATATGGGTTAAAATTTGTGCTGTCTTAAACGAAGTTAATGTTTTCCCCGAACCTGTTGTATGCCAAATATAACCGTAATCTTTCGTCGTTTTTACTTGATTGATAATTTCCTCAACCGCATAATATTGGTATGGACGCAACACCATCAAGGCTTTTTGTGTTTCGTTGAGCACAATGTATTGCGTAATCATTTTGGATAAATGACACGGATTCATAAAATCATCAGCAAATTCAGAAAGATTTGTTGTTAATGAATTGTCCTTTTTTGCCCAATAAAATGTTTGTTTGAAATTGCGTTGACGCACCGAACCATTGCAATAATATTTGGTATTAACACCGTTACTAATCACAAATAATTGAATAAACTGAAACAATCCAAAACCTGCGGTATATGAATGTCGCTGATAACGATTAATTTGATTGAATGCTTCTTTCAGTTCTAAACCACGTCGTTTTAATTCAACTTGCACCAAAGGCAAACCATTAATCAAGATGGTCACATCATAACGATTGTCGTACGAACCTTTCATCGCAATTTGATTCGCTACTTGAAATTCGTTTTTGCACCAATTTTTACTATCTAATAATTGTATGGTTTTATTTTCTCCTAAACTATTCACATAAGGAATACGAGAACGTAAGGTTTTTGCACGCTCAAAAATATTTCCTTTGTTGATGTACAACATAATTTGGTTGAATTCCGTTTCCGCTAATTCAACTTTATTGTGCTTCTCTATTTGGCGTTTAAAATTTTGGACTAAATCTGCTTCGTCTTTTAACGTTACCAATTCGTAACCCAAAGATTGTAATTGGTCAATTAATCCGTTTTCTAGTAATTGTTCTGGTTGAGCGTTCATGTAATTAAATTACTTTCTTAAATCAATTAAAAATATTTTTATATTTTCCATTAACTTATTTAATACATCTTTTCTTTCTGATAATTTTATGTTTTTTTGAGGTAATTCCTCAATTTGATATTCTCGTGGAAAAAAATCAAATCTTAAAAAATCATCTACAATATCTTTAAATGGTTCAATTTTTAATTCAAACTTTTCAGCAAATTGCTTTATTTCATTTTCGATACTTTCTTCAAATTTAATTTGATAAATAAATCCACCTTTTCTTTTAATTTCATCTTCTACTATAACTTCAGTAGACTCGAATTCTTCATTATCAGATATTTCAAAATTGATTTCTTCCTCAATTATTCTTATTGTTTCTAATTCTTCATCAGTAAGCAATAATTTTTTATTATTCTGAAGATTAAATATTAAGTCACTTAATAAATTCTTATCCTTACTATCTAAAATATTTAAATTTGGATAATATTCATCATAATATATTTCTTGATATAAATCAAAATCACTATCAAATAACACTCTACTATAACTAGTTTTTTTAACAGGAAATTCAGATTCTAAACTTTCATTTAACCAATGATTAAATTCTGAATTACTTCTATAATCTTTTAGTTCATTTACTTTTGTTTCATGCTCTAATTTTTCAAAATATCTTAATGACATTTCAATAATTAAATAACTACAAATACTATCAGTTATTCCAATAATTGAATTCATTAAATGATAACTAGTAGTAGTTAATTTGGGATATAGTCTCCCATGTGAAATATCTCCTCTCGTATCTCTTAATTTAACAATAGCGTTTACAGCATTAATAGTATTTGTTCTAGATAATTCACTAGATTTTAATATTAATTCATTTGTTTTATTTTTTTGATAAAGAATTTTCGAAAATGATTTAATTAAATCCACTTCAAAAGCCTCTTTAAAAACTTTATTAAATGTATTATCTAATAATTTATCAAATTTTTCACACTGTTTTTTAAAACTTTTATTCGTATTATATTCATCACTTATCAAAGACAACGCTTTTTTACACAAACCTTCTATCAGTGATTTACATGAATCAATCGAAATATCAGGATTTAATACTTTATTATCTTCAATTTCTTTAACTACTAATAAATACTGATTTAGTCCAATAATATCAGATTGATATTTTGATATGGAGTTTTTTGTTAAATCCATTACACAAACATTTGCTGTAACATCGCTTTTTTGAAGCTTTGTGTTTCTTTTATTTGCTCACTTACTTTATCAATACTTTCATCAACTGTTGATAAGAAATCTGCTATTTTTTGTTGTTCGGGAAGGGAAGGGTATGGTAATTTTGATTTAGCAAAATTTGAATAAGAAATCATTTTACCATCTCTAATTCCTTCCAAAGTTCGATTTAAATAATTAATATAATTTCGTGATTTGAAAAAAGCTTTATAAAACAAAGGTTCAATTGGTTTTATATTACGCAAAATAATATATGCTGGACTACAAATACCTATATAATTTGAATGCTCAATACCACCTTGAAATGATCTTAAACTTATGATAAAATCATCTTTTTCAACTACTTTATAATTATTTACACCTTCATTAGAAACTTGAACTTTATAATCTATTAAATTTCTTGGTATTGCTCCATGCTCTTGTGTGATAGCTAAAACATCCAAATCACTATTATGATTTTTGTTTGTATGACTAATAAAAATATCACCACCAAAACTATTCTTCCAATCAGCAAAGTCACTCCCATTTTTATCCTTGAAACGAATTTCTTGCGAAAACAGTTTTTGCATCATCACTTTTTTGTAACGAGATAATTCGGTTTTCTTTTCTTCTAACAAGGTTAGTTTTTCATCTATCGTTGATAAATAATCTGCTATTTTTTGTTGTTCAGGAAGAGATGGAAGTTTTATAAATAATGTTTGTAAATCTGTATTATATACATTACTTATACTTACTCCTTTTGCTAAACTTGATATTTTAATTTTAAGCTTCTCATTTATATAGTAAGAAGCAAAAATTGAAGAATAAACATTTTTATTTTTTGGCTTTAAAATATTTATGGTTCTACCGATTGCAACATCCTTTAAAGTTAATGCAGAAGCAGAACCAATATCCATTGGGTCTTCACCTGCAGATGGTAATAATATTTCATCACCTTCACTAAATTTAAGTTCTGACTCGTCAAGATTAGTATAATTAATTACTTTAGTAATAACTTCTTTATACATGTAGTACAGCTCACCATACCTAACACATGGAATATTAAAGCTTGGTGAAGCTTCTTTTTGTTTTATATTCTTTCCAGTTGTAAAACTGAATATATCATTAAATGAATAATTCTTCCAATCTCCATCAAACTCAGAAAACCTCAATTTTGGTTGTAAAGTACTTTCCATGCTAAAAAGGTGTTGGGATATTTAATTCATTACAAAAAACTGTCAATTGTTTGTCAACATCAACCAATTCGGTATTAATTGCTTTTAGGCGTTCTGCAACTGCATTTACATCAATGGCTTCCTCTTCCTCAAATGTGTCTACGTAACGTGGGATATTGAGATTATAATCGTTTTCTGCAATTTCTTCCAACGTTGCTAAATGACAATATTTCTCTATCTCTTGTCTATTTGCATACGCCTCTACAATGCGTGCAATATCTTGTTCGCGCAATTTGTTTTGCGTTCCTTCTTTGATAAAATTACCATCGCCACTTGCATCTATAAATACAATATTATCATCTGCTTTTCGGCATTTTTTTAGCACCACAATACAAGTCGGGATAGAAGTACCATAAAAAATATTGGCTGGTAAACCAATGACAGCATCTAAGGCATTAAGTTCTTTGATAAAATACTCGCGTATTTTACCTTCTGCTGCACCACGAAACAAAACTCCATGCGGAAAAACAGAAGCAACCGTTCCGTTATCTGCCAATTGATAATACATATGTTGCAAGAAAGCAAAATCGGCCTTGGTTTTTGGAGCCAATTTCCCAAATTGTGAAAAACGTGCATCTTGTGCATTTAGTGGATTGGTGTCACCTTTCCAATTTGCAGAGAAAGGTGGATTGGCTACAATGGCTTCAAAACGTTGTTCTAGATGACGAGGATCTTCTAAGGTATCATCTTGCTCGATATTGAAACGAGAAAAATGTACATCATGCAAAATCATGTTCATTCGAGCCAAGTTGTAGGTTGTCGGGTTTAATTCTTGTCCATAAAAATCTGCTACTTTGGCTTCTTTGGCAACACGTAATAACAACGAACCAGAACCACAAGTAGGATCGTAAACCGAACGAATTTTATCTTTCCCTAAAGTTACAATCTTCGATAAAATAGTCGAAACTTGTTGTGGTGTATAAAATTCTCCAGCCGATTTCCCTGCTCCAGCTGCAAAGTTTGAAATCAAATATTCGTAGGCATCACCTAACACATCAGATTCGATATCTTCTAACTTGAAATCAATTTCGTTTAGTTTTCCTAAAATCTCAACAATAACTTCGTTACGTTTATCAGGTGTTTTACCCAATTTCGTAGAAGCTAAATCCACATCTTGAAACAATCCGTTGAAATCTTCTTCGGATTCTGTTCCCATTGTCGATTGTTCGATATAGTTTAGCGTAGCTTCTAATTCTTCGATAATAAAATTATTCTGACCTTTTTTGGCAATCACTTCAAACAACTGATTTGGATCTAAGAAATAACCCAATTGTGCCAATGATTCTTCCTTAATCGCTTGTAAAGTTTCGTCATCACGTATCTCGGTATATTCTTTTACATCTTCCTCCTCCAATAATCCTTTCGCATACAAATGTTGCTTTTCTGATAAATATTTGAAGAAAATAAAACCTAAAATATAGTTACGGTATTCATCTGCATTTATTCTCCCTCGTAACGTATTGGCTATATCCCAAAGCTTCTGCTCTAGTTGTTGTTTTTGATCTGTTGACATATTTATTTATTGTTTGGTAAATATACAAATTGGTTTAGTTTGTTTAATGTTTCTTTTAGTTTTGCTAAACTATTATTGATTCGCGTCATTATGTGGCGTTATAGTTTTCTACTTTTGGTATTATTAACTCTAAATTATTTGACAATGATTTCAATTTTAGCAATCAAACCAGGTCCGAAACCGAAAAAAGATGATGGATCTCTTGACAAAAGGAGAAGAGTAACGCCTCCTAATCAACCGAAACATCCAGGATTAAAACCTCATAAACACAAACCTGGAGATTAATTAAAAAAATATTCGCCATCATTGTGATGGCGAATATTCTATCAAAATTAGTTGAATAATATTATTTATAAATACGGAAAACCGTAAAATAAACAATAATCAAACATCTAACTTTATAAAAATTTTTTAAATAACAATTATGAAACTAACAATTACTTTTTTAACATTTATTATATCAATCGTAAATATTTATGCTCAAGATGATATTAATGAATTGACCTATGCTAATACACAAGATATTAATTTTTTCAATTCAGTTAAAAATGGTACGCAGATAAATAAATATGTAACTGTAAGTGATAATAGTGTTTCAGTTGGTGATACTTTAATATTAGGCACTCCTACTTCAGAAGAAACAGCCACAAGAACATACTCTGGTAGTTACGGAACTAAAGCGAGAGGAGGCGTAGCTCAATCAAGAAGCACTTCAAAGAAAACTTATGAATTTGTAAAGATGGGTAGACCTGCTGGATTTGGTAGTATTATGACAGCGATGAATGGTGACGCTCAAGATATGGCGGATAATTCATTAAAGAATACTAGTGTTATTGTTCAAGAAATAAAAGCTTATCATAGAGGAAGTAAAAATAAACCATTATATGTTGTTATGGTTTTAGGTGAAATGAATGGTAGAGCTTTTGGCGTAAATAAATATTTAAGTGTAATGGACACTGAATTAGCGATCGAATCGGGTGAAGTTTTGTTAAAAAACAGAAAAATGACAAGAGATGAAGCTATTGAAAAACTAAAAGAGGCAAAAGAATTATTGGAAATTGATATGATGACTAAAGAAGAGTTCGAGGTATTAAAAAGTGAACTAGCTCCGATTATTACAAATAAAAAAGAGAACTAATTTTTTTTAACTCTTATCTTTTAAAAATCATCTTTAACAATATGTAAAAGATGATTTTTAAATTCTACAAACAAGATTAGATTTATTCACTTACAATTTTGAATTTAACAAATTATAAAATTGACCGTTTTGAATATTTAAATTTAACGACAAAATGCACCTTACAGAAGGATTTTTAAAATGAATTTATTTATTCAAAACGGCACTTATTTAAAATCAATAGTTTAACCTAAAAACGATTGACATATAACAACCATTATGTTAAGTAGATAAATGTCATTTAAATTATAAAAATATTTTTTAAGAATCTTCTACTTAATACTAATAAATAGTTTGAAAACTAATGATTTTTACTTTAAAAGTGTTAGGAGTTTTGCTCCCATAATTAATATAAAAACATAATATGTTCAAGAAAATTAAGGAAAAGTTTAAAAAATATCATGAATCTGAGTTTAACAAGGAATACGAATACGAGATTAATATTCCTTATCATTTTTGTTTTTTCATATTGGCAATTATTGCATTAATTCTCTACTTTATTTTTAAATAATTAATTAGCTCAAATTATCTATTTTTTTTCAAAAAATTAAATAATTAAAAACTCAGATTCAATCTTCTCTATCACTTTTTCAGGTATATTTTGTTCTTTAGATAGAATTCTAAATTGATTCGTAGATGAGATAATTTCGTCAATAATTCCGTTTGGATCTTTTATTGTGAATAAATCTGCTATTAATAATAAATCTTCTCGGTTTATATCAGTTCGTTTTCCATTGATAGACATTGCTCTTGATATTCTAAGATAGTTTTTTAAAGCATCTAACGGATAGGTTAAATCATAAGCGGGAGCTAAATTCCAACGATCTTTTTCTGTATCATAAATGAATGAAAAATTCTTTAAATGATCATCAATATTAGAAAAAACAAGATTAAAAACCATTCGTTTGTACAATTGCTGAATGTTTTTATGTGAAAGTTTTAAATCTACAGCTAACTTAAAAAGATTTTCATAAGAGGAGTTTTCAGGCTTTTTAAAATCCCAACCTGTCATTCCAGAAGCAGTTAAAATATGTTGTTTCTGCCCATTTTGACGATCAAAACGTAATGTTGCAAAATGTTTATCATCAATCAATTTAGAAGGCATCATTTCAATTCCAATAGAAGTCGCAATTTGATAATAAATAAATTCTATTTTTTCTTTTGAATAACCTTGATCTTCATCTACAGAAAGTTTGATTAAATAATGATTGTAATCATCCGAAGTTTCTAAATCACCAGGAATAAGATGTTCTGTATTTTTGTTTTCAGAAACTAAAATTTTAGGTCGTGCACCACCAGCTGAAGTTCCAATTTTGAAAATATTTAGTAATGCGATATCGCTTAATCCTTTTTCTTCTGTTGAAGTTTTTAAATCAAGTACTTTCTTTACCACTTCCGTTATTTCTTCTACATCAATACTCTGATTTGATTTAATTTCTTTGGCTGGAGAAAATTCTAAAGCTCCCATTCCTCTTTTTCCAACATATGTTAATTGTTCTAAAGGAGAAATTGAGTTCATCTCTTTCTGAGTAGTTTCAAGCCATTCTTTAAAAACAATATTTCCAAAAAAATCAGGTAAAGAATCTGCAATCATAGGAGGTAACCCACGAAAAGTTTCTCCTTCAAATTCAGAAAACACCTGAACATTAGGAGTTCTTCGAATAACATAGGGGAATATTTTCTTAAATAAATTAGTTTCTAAAAATTGAGGATTATATTGAAACGTTGATTTTCTTTGGTTTTCATCGTATCCAATTTTTCCAATTTCAATTCCTTGAAAATTTACCGAAATAATTTGATTCGTTGCCATTATTAATACATGGATTGATTATTTTCTAAAATCTCAATTTTATCAGAAACAAATTGATTGATCGATTTCATTTCGTCAAAATATTGTAACACTTTCAAAAGGGTTTCAATTGTAGGGTTGTCTCCATTTTCAAGTTTAACAATTGTTAATCGAGAAAGCGCAAGTTCATCGGCTAATTCTTGTTGTGTTAAATGTTCTGCTTTACGCATTTTCTTACACCATTCGCCAATTGTATTTTTTACATCTTTTATTGTAGTAAAATCTAACATAAAATGTATATTATAATAATCAAATATACTAAAATATAAACAATATGCATATTTTAATAAACATTAGTTATAAAATAAAAAACTTCAGTTTATAACTCTATTATCAACTCTTTTATAAAACCATTGTCTTTTTCATCAATATATCCATGAGGATTACAAATAATTTCAGTTTTACCAATCATATATCTACAAAGAGTATGAACATGCCCATGAATCCAATACATAGGTTGATGTTCTAAAATAAAATCCTCCAAATTTGAAGCATAAGCGGATGTAACAGGATCAGAAACATACTCTTTTGGAACTGATTTTATACTCGGTGCATGATGTGTAATAACTATATTTTTTAAACCAATTGAAGCTTTTAGGCTTTGTTCAAGCCATGCAATAGATTTATTATGAATACGATAAATATCAATAGTTCTCATTTTTGAATAGGAAGGATCACGTTTAATGTATTTGTAATCATTCATTTGACTTTGACAAATCATTCCATATTTCATTGGATCTCCAAATATTGAAAAATCAGTCCAAAGTGTGCACCCATGAAAACGAATACCTTCTATATCTATAAAATCATTTTCTAAAATAGTAATATTTGAATTTAATGCCGTTTCTTTTATTTTTAATAAAGTTTTTGGATATGAACCTTTATAATATTCATGATTTCCTAAAAGATAAATAATCTTTTTATTTGGAATATATTTTTTGCACCATTCAATTCCTTTGATACCTAGATGAGTATCACCAGCTAAAATAATTAAATCTGCATTTTCGAAAGAAAGAGAAGGCTACCAAATTCTAAATGTAGATCGCTAAGGATTTGAATTTTCATGATTGTAAGTGTAATTGATAGGATAAATTTAGTAATCATTTTCTATCTTTACATAATTAAAATAGTAATTACGTACGCGTAAGCTTTCGTCAATTGGTACAAGAAAACTCGGAATCTTCTAAAAACCAAAATTTTCGAATGGCTTACGCCTGTGCCTTATATTGGCGCGGGCGAAGTCTTTCTGGTTTTGGGTCTCCGAGTACCTCTTGTACGGATTGATGTAGTTTCGCGCCACTTTTAAACTTCAAAAGGCATGGAAGAACACAAAAAAACGTTGAAAGAATTGGATAAATTCTTTGAAAAAACAGATAAAGATGAAAAGTTTAAATCTGTTAGAATTAGTAGTGATACATTGCGAATGTTGAAAATTTTGTCAATTAAAACTGAATTAACTATTCGAGAATTGAGTGATTTAATTATTCAAAATTACTACAACGAAAAGATGAATAATCAATAAATTTATATCTCCTAAACAATTTGTTATGAAAGAAATTTGGTTTATTCGACACGGTGAATCTATGGCTAATGCTGGATATAAAACTACTGACCACGCTACAATTCCATTAACCGAAAAAGGGAAAGAACAAGCAATTTCGCTTACTGAAGAAATTACAAAAAAACCTGATTTGATTGTTCTGACTAAATTTACTCGAACACATGAAACTGCTGAACCAACTTTCAAAAAGTTTAATGGAACGAAAATAGATATTTTAGATTTACACGAATACAATTATTTAGCAGAAGATCGTTGTATTGACTTAACACCGAAAAAACGAAAACCTTTGGTTGATGAATATTTCAATCGTTGTGATGCGAATTTTATAGATGGAGTAGGTGCAGAATCTTTTACTCAATTTCATCATCGAATTATTTCTTCTTTGAAAAAATTAGAACAGAAAAACGAAGAATTTATCGTTGTTTTTACCCACGGAAATGTGATGCGTTTGATTTGGCAATATATCAACTATAAAACTTTAACCGTTAATGATTCAATTATGAATGATTTTTATGGATTAACGACATCTTTAGCAGTTCCAAATACCAAAATATTTAAAACTACTTTTAATGATAATACTTGGGTTTTAAATGATGAATGAATTCTATACTAAACAAAAAAGTAATTCTGAATTATTAAAATCTCTGAATTTTTCAGAAGATTTTATTCAAGACCAACTTGAAAAATATTCAATTTCAATTGAAAAAATCATTTTTGAATTACTTGAACTTAACTACAAGTCTAATTATCGAAATGACAAACAGTTCATTTTATCCGAAGAAGTTACCCGTTTGTACGACTATTCGTACACAGATGATATGATAAATGATTTCAAAATTTTTGAAACCATAAATTTTTCAGATAAAGAAACTTACTTTCCTATCATACTTGTTTACATCGATAGTTTTATGTTTTATGATGAAATTTATTCACATTCAGCAGTTGAAGATGAATTTTTTGATGATTATTTTTTAGAACATGTAAAAAAATCACTTGACCAATATTTTGAAAAAGATCAATTAAACTTTGAAGGACTTCACAACTTCATAGACCGTATTATTCGTGTGTTTATCGGTACAGCTGATATTTTAGATTCTATGCAATATTCTGAAATAAAACGTAGTCTGAAAATTACGGTCGAAGAATCATTAGGGTTTTAAACCAGGGTTTTTATCAAGTTTATCAAGACGAATTTTATTGATTTTTCCAGTTTTTATTAAATCAAAGCAAGAGTACATAAAATCTTTTGATTTATTTAACTCGATAAATATCTGAAATGGAATATTGTTTTTAGATGAAATATCTTTGCAAATTTGATTGAGTACAGCTAAAATATCTTTACTTTCATTATAAATCTTGAATTTATTGTTATTTCGATAATTGAAAATTTCTTTTTTTAGAAGTATCGTTACATCTTCATAGTATTCAGATTTATATTGATTGAAAGCTTCTGGATCTGTTATGATTTTAGATTTTTGAGAAATTAATTTTTCAATTTTTTCCTTCAGCTGATTGACTATAATATTTAATTCTTTAATTTCTTTCTCCTTTATTTTTAATAACTGATCAGTTTTTTCAGATTTAGCATTTTTAGCTTGAATTAATTGTCTGAAATTATCAATTGTTTTCTCAATGTCAATTTTATTAGAACCAAAAACTGATTTGGTTTCGGAAACACATTCAGAAAGATCTTTTTTCTGAATTGCACTAATCATCGAATTGATTTTAGATGTTAGAAGACTGTATTCTTCTTCTTTTTTCTTTAGCTTAAATTCCATCGCTTCAAGACGAACTTTTATGGAACCACGCTCACCTCGTTCCATCTCTAAAACTTCAGCAGTTATGTCTTGCATTTTAACGTAATCAAGAGGTTTATGTTTCAAAGTTTTTCCTGTATCCATATCTTGCCAATCCGCAACCAGGTGAGCATGAAAATTTGATTTCCAATCATTAGTATCTGAATCGTAATGACCTTCGTCTTTATGAATAACAATTTGAAAAACTTTGATTCCTAATTCTGATTTTAATTTTTCAGATAATTTTTGAAGTTGCAACATAGTTGTTGTTTCATTAATTACAACAACAGCTTCACGAATAGGAATTGCATTTTTTTGTAATTTCCTCCCAGAAGTTTTTTTACAATATTCTTCTACTTTTTGTAATCTTGAAACAATAGATTCTTCACTCCAATATTCGTTGTGAATAGTTAAATCCTTTCTGATATAATCATACGATTTTTTACGAAAATTATGTGCTTCGGAATCCTGATTAACCGCTTTAAAATTGATGGATGAAATATTTCCCATATTAGATTTTTGTTAATTTTAGAGAAACTTTTTTTAAGGTTACGAGCTCATTCGCAACTTTGAAATCCGTAAACTACTTTCAAAGTTTCTACTTCGCTCTGCGAGGCTCTTTATTTTAATCTATTTTTACATTTTCAATTATAAAATCACCAAGATCAAATTGTAAATTCTTTTGTTGAATTGTAGCAATTTCTTCTAATAAATTTGAGATAGAAATAGAACAATTTAATTCATTTGAAAACTTTTCAGATTTAGTTTTCCAATAATCAAATGCTAAGTTTTTAGAATCAGTAGGTGATAAATCAGGCATCAGTATAACTTCACGATTTTCTAAAGGTTTCAATTTATCTTTTGTCAAATTCATCAATCCTCCTGTTGCTAAAAACAAATACTTATTTTTAAAATATAGCATTCCTAACAATGCTGTCTTTTCTGATTCAACGATTATAATTTTTGATTTTTTAAATTCAGAATGATTTAATAAATGCAAACCAAAAAGACATTGTTTAAGATTTGATTTATTAGGATTATACCATTGGAAAAAATTCTTACTTCGTTTACCTGTTTGAAAATTATATTTCATTTTCTTTACAGTTCGCAGATTAAATTCAAGATCCAATTGAGGAAAAATTGTCAAATAATCTCCATTTCTTTTTTCAATTTTCACTTTATACAAATCCAAAACTTCTTCTACTTTACTTTCCTCAAAATATGATTTCAAAAAAATAGAAAGTGGATTTTTGAAATTTGTACTTTCAAAAAATTGAAATACATTTTTATCTAAATACTTAATTTTAGGTTCTACAAATTCAATATTCTTTTCATAATTGAAATTATTTACCAGAGTTGGATATTTAAAATATCCACATTTTAAAATTCGATTACAACGACCAAATTCATATGATAAATACTCACTTGTTTCTACATTAATGAATCTTGTGTATTCTCTTTTTTTACAATTTGGACAAACAAAACGAGATTTAGATCCTGAGTATTTTTCTAAGATATATTTATAATTTTCTTTCATAATTCCGAGTAAATCCGAATCCATCATCTATTTAAAACCTCTTAACCAATTTAATCACATACACTTATAAGCACTTTTACAATATTCGGATTCGGACTTAGTAAATTTTACCCTAAAAAGAGAGGTGTCCGAATCCGAATCTTAACAAAAAACATATAACTAACTTATTTTCATGCAATTAATATAGACTTTTAAATAAGTCAATTCGGATTTACTCGGATTTTAGCATTAATTGTTGAGAATCTATTTCTAAAAGCTTTAATTTATTTCGAACAGTTTTTTCACTAATACTTAAGATTTTTGCTATTGTGGTGTTAGCAATTCCTAATGTTTTACATTTTTTAATAACATCAAGCTCTGATACCATTTTTTCATCAGATTTAATAAAATCAGTTCCAATATTATTTATATGATTTGTTTCTGAATCAAATTTTATAAACTCAAATACAGGAATTCCATTCTTATTTTGAAGTTCAAGGACTAATACATTTTCGCTATTAAAATGATTTTCGTCCATCCTTGTTTTTAATAAACGTAAAATTACTTGTTTTGAATTTGATCTCGACCTTCGAATTCCTATTATATAGTCAAGGAAATTGCCTATATAACTACTTCCGAAAATATCATTTTGATCCATTTCCTGATTAAGATCAATCTCTTTTCTTGGATGTGCGATTATTAAAATAGAAATTGTTGTTTCTTCTCTAAGTTTTTTTAATCCTAACATAAATTCAAGAACTAAGTTTGGTTTATTTAGATCATAAATAATAGTCATTAAATTGTCAATCAATAAGAATTTCACATCGTATTCAATTACCGATGTTTTTATACTTTTAATCAAGTTCTTAAGGAAATCTTTTTCAAGGATATTGATTGTGAGAGTTGCCCTGTAAAAATTATCACTGAAATATTTAAATTGACCATCTTTATCTGTATACCGATTTTTAAGTTGTCTATCATCCATTTCACAATCGATATACAAACATATTCTCTTGTTAGTGCTCAAATTAGCTATTGAGTTTCTACCTAAAGCAATATCATCTAAAATTTGAACACCTAATGACGATTTACCTAAATTCGACTTAGCAAACATCACTCCGATTCCTTCTTCAATTAAACGATCTATAATGTATTCCAAATCTGGTTGTTTTGCTCCATCCTGAATGCATTGATTTAATGTTCTGATATTAAGTACAGATTTATTTATTGGAATAAGATTTTTTTCAATATTTAACTCCATATAACATGATTATATAGATTAAACAGTATATTTGTACTGTAATCTATTGATTAATAATAATTTTAAATAATTAAGCAAGTGAGTGGGGATTTACTTGCTTTATTTATTCCAACCATTTACTACATCGTCTTCAAATTCGTTTGTTGACTTATCATCTTCATTTAACAAATAGTCAATCAAATCCGCTTTTTTAAACACATGTTTCTTTTGTCCATCTTTTTTTGAAGTTTTCAATTTCTTAGCATGTACAAGTTGATAAACATACTTTGGACTAATATTCAAGAATTCTGAGCATTCTTCTAAGGAGTATAGCTCTTTTGAAGTAAGAGATAATTTTAGTAAAGCTTTCTCTATAAATTCATCTTGTTTACGATTCATTAATAGTATCAAACTCTCTAATGAATCAATTTTTTGATTTAATAATTTTAAATCCATAACTCTATTTTATTTTAGTTTCTGTTACAATACTAACCAACTAAAATAATCTAAGGTTAAAAGAAAAAATATTTCTTTCTTATTCTATAATTACAAAACCTAAAATAATAAAATACAGATTTTTATACTATTATTTTACAAGAGTAAAAAAATTATTTTCCAAGTGATTCAAAGTATTTTTTTACATATTTACTAAAATCAGTGTGTATTAATTCTTTTTTAAATTTATCTTTTGCTTGAGAATTTTCAAAATAAATATTGTCATTAATAAACTCTAAAACATCTTTTTGACTGTTATTTATATATTTTATTTTGCCATTCTTATAAGAATCTACAATATTAAAATGTTTTATAAAAAAGTATACAACAGGTTCCTTTTCAAACCCTTTATGATTTATTCTATTAAAAACAATTTTTTCAGGTGTTTCTACACCACTAATCTTATCCTTTATAACAACTTTACAATTTTTATCAATACCAAACTCATCACAAATCTCTTCAAAATTCATTTTAGAAATATTACGATCTGATCTTATATAAGGATTCTTAATTTTGATAATATCCTCAATGATTGAAGACTTAATTTTTTCAAATTCATTTTCAGAAACTATTTTTTCAGAACTGTTAGTCGTTTTGTTATCTGAAAAATCCAGTAAAAAAAAATTATGTTTAAATAACTTTAAAAATTTAAACCCTTTGAAATATTCATTTATTCTGACAGGAAGACTATCTTCAATTAATTTAATAAAGAAAAATTGAAAAATTATAAGATCCAAAACAAACAAAGTTGTTATATAAATATTTTTTTCTAAAATTATTTGATTAATAAAAAAACACGTAGTAATTATATGTAATACAGTAAGGATAGCACTATTTCTTAAATTAATTTTTGTATAATTTGAAGGAAGCTTATCTAATCCTGTTTTAAGACTTTCTCCAAAACAAGATACTAACAACTGTGATATTCTAAAAGAAGTATATACAGGTATTAAAGCACATACAAAAGCTATTAATACTAAAATAAAGATATAAGTTTCCATATTTGATTAAATTTTGGTTTCTTCAAATATAAAGAAAAATGTAATCAAACTAAAATGTAAATATCTGAATATCAAAGATTGATGTTCGTCAAATGTTCGTCACGAGGAAATAAAAAAAAGCGTTTACTATTCGTAAACGCTTGATTTTCAGAGTGGTCCCACTTGGGCTCGAACCAAGGACTTGCTGATTATGAGTCAGCTACTCTAACCAACTGAGTTATAGGACCGGAGAGATAAATCTCTTATTTCAAAATTTGTGGTCCCACTTGGGCTCGAACCAAGGACTTGCTGATTATGAGTCAGCTACTCTAACCAACTGAGTTATAGGACCAAATTTCTAAGTAAAATTAAAGTTATTTTCCTCCGAAATCGAATGCAATATTAAAGCTATTTTTTTTAACTACAAAATTATTTTACATCTTCGCATAGCTCTATTAGCACTCCATTGGTAGTTTTTGGGTGTAAAAATACGATTCGCTTATTGTCTGCTCCCAACTTTGGAGTTTCGTTTATAAAAATAAATCCCTCATTTTTAAGTCGTTCAATTTCTACTTCTAAATTTTCTACACCAAAAGCTATATGATGAATTCCTTCTCTATTTTTTTCTAAAAATTTTTCAATTGCTGAATCTTTTTTTTCAGAACCGACTAATTCTATCTTAGATTCTCCTATTTCGAAGAAAGAAGTACGTACGCCTTCCGTGTCTACCACCTCTTCTTTATAAGGAGATTTACCTAATAATTTTTCAAATAAATCATTCGAAATCCCTAAATCTTTTACAGCTATCCCAATATGTTCTATCTTCATTTATTTTCTTTTGAGTAAAGATAAACTTTTCTCTTTTTTTATATTTAAAAATTAAAGAGTTTGTTGTAATATTGACCTATGAGTTTTTACGAGGATGGGAGTGTTTATCTCCGCAAAGGTCAATATAGAAAAGCGATTGATTGTTTCACATTATCAATTAAACGCCAAATAGAAGTGGCTAATTCATACTTTGGTCGTGGATTATGCCAGTATTACATGAAACAAAATACTGATGCTATAAAGGATTTTGATAAAGCTATAGATTTAGATTCTACGAATCCTAACTTTTATTTTTATAAAGGAATGGCAAATTTTAATCAATACAATCCTACAAAAGCTGCAGAAAACTTTGATAAAGTGATCGAAATTGATCCGAATAGTTTTGTGGCTTATCATCAAAAAGGGTACGTATTAATGAATTTAAATCAATACCATGAAGCGATAGAAAACTTTAATAAGGCATTAGAAATAAATCCAGATTACGAATCTTGTTACCATAATCGTGCTTTTTGTTACGATCAATTAAAAGAGTTTGATAAAGCTATTCAGGATTATTCTAAAGTGATCGAAATGAAACCTCATTTCTTGTCTTACTATAACAGAGGAAACACTTACTTTGTTTTAAACGATTTAGAGAACGCTTTAGCAGATTTTAATCATTCTATCGAGTTGAACCCTAATCATTACTTAACGTACTTTAATAAGGGTTCTATCTTAGAGAAATTAGGTAATAAGGATGAGGCTATAGTTGAGTTTAAAAAAGCGTTACAAATTAATCCAGAATTTTACTTAGCTGCTGAAAAATTGGCGCAATACGAGAATTAATTTTTAATATAAATTTTGATATATAAAATGCGTTTCACGATAAATTATTTAGTTTATTTGAAACGCATTTTTTGATGATAAATGTTTAGACAGGCTCAACATGACATATTTGATGATTCAAATAATTAACTATAAACTGTCAATTCGAGTGGAATTCGATAGAATTTTGTATCGAGAATTAAGACTGTTTATTAAGAATTTTGTCTAAGATTTCGATACATTTTTTTTTCAAAAAACACTCTATCTGACAAAATTTAAGATCTATTAAAAACTAATCTCGAATTTCTAGCTTCTAATTTCTAGCAACAAAAAAAGCCCATTTAAATAAATTTAAACAGGCTTTGATTTTTTTTTATTTCTAAACTTTAACACATAAAAACCTTATGTTATAAAGTCTTATATCTTATCTCTAAACTAAATCGTTCTAGTTCGTTGTAATAGCACCATATCAGCTAAAACCATTGCAGCTAAACTTTCTACAATAGGAACGGCTCTTGGTACAACACATGGATCGTGACGACCTTTACCAAGCATTTCTACCATTTCACCTTCAGCATTTAATGTTGTTTGTTCTTGCATTAATGTTGCAACTGGCTTAAAGGCTACTTTAAAATAAATATCCATTCCGTTCGATATTCCTCCTTGTATTCCTCCAGAGAAATTAGTTTTTGTTGTTCCATCTGCATTAAACTGATCATTCATTTCAGATCCTTTCATAGATGTAGAAGCAAAACCTTCTCCGTATTCAAAACCTTTTACTGCATTTATAGATAACATTGCTTGTCCTAAACGTGCATGTAACTTATCAAAAATAGGTTCTCCTAAACCGATCGGAACATTTTGTATAACACAAGTTACTTCACCACCAATAGTATCCCCTTCTTTTCTTATTTCTTTTATTCTGTTTATCATTTTTTCTGCCATTTCCATATCTGGACAACGAACAGCAGTTTCTTCTATCTTAGAAAAATCTAATGATGAATAATCTGATGATAATTTTAACTCTCCTACTCCACTTACATAAGCTGTAATATTAATAGAAGGAATAATATGTTTTGCAACAGCACCTCCTACAACCCAATTCACAGTTTCACGAGCAGAAGTTCTTCCTCCACCTTTGTAATCGCGAATTCCATATTTAGTTTCGTAAGTGAAATCAGCATGTGAAGGACGAAAAACACCTTTGATATGATCGTAATCGTGTGACTTTTGATTATCGTTAGGAATAACAAATCCAATTGATGCTCCAGTCGTTTTTCCTTCGAATATTCCAGAAAGGAATTGTACTGTATCTGGTTCTTTTCTTTGTGTTACAATTGCAGATTGTCCTGGTTTACGACGATCTAATTGTGCTTGTATCCAATCAAAATCTAATTCTATTCCACTTGGAACTCCATCAATAACTCCACCTAAAGATGGTCCATGACTTTCTCCAAATGTTGAAATTTTAAATAATCTTCCGAAAGTATTCATGTTTATTATTGATTAGGAAATTGATAAATTACAGCATTCACATTCATTGTTGCTCCAACAGAAGCCATGATAATTTTATCATTCTGATGGAATTGATGTGGCGCTAAGCTATTTTCTTGAATAAGATTAAACATTGTTGGTACTGTTGCAACAGATGTATTTCCTAAAAACTGAACCGTCATAGGATCTATATTTTCTGGCGCCGTTGTACCGTATAATTTATACAAACGTTGTATCATTGCATGATCCATTTTTGCATTGGCTTGGTGCAATAATATCTTATTTATATCAGTAATATCTAAAGAAGAATCTTCTAATAATTCTTTAAGTGCTGGTGGAACATTTTTTAATACGAATTCGTAAACTTTACGCCCTTTCATATTGATATTTTTCACAGAACCAACATAATCTGGATTAATAGATCGACCATTTACTAAATAAGCCAACTCATCTCCAGTGTAAGATAATGTTGCATGATTAATAATTCCGTATTGTACATCATCTTCTTTTGCTTCTAAAACAACTGCTCCTGCACCGTCAGCAAAAATCATAGCAGAACGATCATGTGGATCTACTGCACGCGATAATGTATCAGAACCAACAACCAATATCTTTTTTGCAATTTTACTTTGAATAAATTGATGTGCTAAGATTAAAGATTCTATCCAACCAGGACAACCAAACGTCATATCGTATGGCTTACATTTTAGGTTGTTAATTCCTAAGTTGTGTTTAATCTTCGCAGAAATAGAAGGCATAATATCTACTTGACGACCAACAGGGTCTATGTCTCCAAAATTATGAGCCGAGATAATATAATCTAACTCTTCTGGATTAATGCCTGCTTTTTCAATTGCAATTTTTGCAGCTTCAGTAGCTATATCAGAATTTAATAAATCGTCTTCTACATATCTTCTCTCTCTAATTTCTGTAATTTCTTCAAATTTCTGAATAATCTCTTCACCAGTTTTTTCGAGACGATTTCCATTGTCATCAAAAAATTCGTGGTTTAAAAAATATTCATTAGTAACAATTTTATTTGGTAGGTAATGACCAGAACCAGTAATTACAGAATTTATCATATTAATGTTGTTCAGCTTTAATAAAAATAATAGTCGACAAAGTTACACATTTCATTAAAATAGTAAATAAAAAAATGTAATAACTCATACCGAAATTGATAAAGTATAATTAATTTAGCGCCATGAAAAAAAATCCTTCATTAATTGGTTTATTAATTATCTGTGCATTAGCAGGTTTAATATTTATGATTTATAATCTATTTTTGAACAAAGATGATGGTTTTGTAATTGATAATCCATCTAACAAAACACTTGTTGTAAAAATTAATGATAAAGATTATACAATTGCGCCTCAACAACATGCTCGTATAGATTTAGTAAAAGGTAAAACAAAAATTTCTTACAACTTTAATAATAAGAATGTTGATACAGTTGTAGATATTACAAGAGCAAATGGAATGATAAACCCTACAGGACAAGAATATTATACGTTTACACGTCCTTATGGAATTAGAAAAAATAAAGATTCTATCTTTTTATCAAATAACATAGCAATTGATAACAAAGTTTATCACGGAATTATAGAAAAATCTTCTCAATTATACATCGAAAACTTTTATTACAATTTAGATCAAGATTATCCTAAAATGTTTATTAAAAGTTCAAGTAGTGATAAGAATACAGATTTATCAAAGATTTTTAACAAAGAGGATTTTAAACAATTTTATTTCGAAAACTACGAATAGAATTTAGATTTTATAACTTTACAGAATGGCAAATCATCAACACGATACCGTAACACCTTACGATTCATCAGATTTAAATAAAAAGAAACAAGTTGAACAAATGTTCGACAATATTTCTCCAAAGTACGATTTATTAAACCGCGTTTTATCAATGGGAATTGATATACAATGGAGAAAAGACGTTATCAAAATGGTAAAAGCTTCTAAAGCTGAAACAATACTAGATATTGCAACAGGAACTGGAGATTTAGCTATTATGATGGGTAAAAATACTTCAGCAAAAATTACTGGATTAGACTTATCTAACGGAATGTTAGAGGTTGGTCGTAAGAAAGTAAAAGAAGCTAATTTAGAAAACCGCATAGATATGGTACAAGGAGATTCAGAAAATCTTCCTTTTGCAGATCAAACTTTTGATTGTGTTACTGTTTCTTTTGGTGTTCGTAATTTCGAGAATTTAGAAAAAGGATTAGCAGAAATTAATCGTGTATTAAAACCAGGAGGAACTTTTATTATTTTAGAATTCTCTTATCCAACTGCTTTCCCAATGAAACAACTGTATACATTTTATTCTAAAAATATTTTACCAGCAATTGGTAAATTAGTTTCAAAAGATCAAAGTGCATACACATATTTACCAGATTCTGTAAGAGCTTTCCCACATGGTGAAGAGATGAAAAACATTCTAAAAAATGTAAATTTCACTCAACCAATTGATAAAAAACTTACTTTTGGAATAGCAAGCATTTATAAAAGTATAAAATAAAATCGCTTGTTATTCGTTGAGAAACTATGAGAAAAAATCTTATTATCGCATTCACATTAACTGTTGCAAGTTTTGCAAATGCTCAGTTCCGCCCAAATTACGATAGAAGCGAAAACAGAACAGAAACAGACGAAAAAAAGTTTAGTTTTGGATACTTCTTAGGAACAAATAGAATGAGCTATAAAGTTGTACCTAAAGCACAAAATAATCCTTTACCAGGTGCTCCACAAACACCAGATGATGATGGTGTTAATGAGCATGGATTAGTCTATTTAGATCAAGAATCTAAAGGAGGTTTTTCTGTTGGTTTAATGGCTAGAATGCGTGTAAATGATAATATTGATTTAAAAACAGAACCAGGTATTCATTTTGCTCAACGTACATTATATTTTCGTAATGCACCTTATTCTGGAAACTTACCAGATCCAACTTTCGAAGAATATTTAGAGGATACAAATGTTAAACGAGAAGTGAAATCAACTTATATAGAAATTCCATTGTTATTAAATTTTCATGGAAATAGATGGTTCAATACACGTCCATACATTCAAGGAGGTTTAGGATATGTAATGAATTTACAATCTAATGAAAAGAAAGAAGATGATAATGGAGCAAATGTTTTTAGAACAACTTCTAGTAATTTTAACTGGCAAGCAGAATTCGGAATAGAAATATATTTTAAAAGATTTAAACTTACTCCAGCAATTAAAGGAATGTTCTTCTTTAACAACGAGTTAGTCCCAGATAAACCAACAACAGATTTATATTGGGCAGGAAGTTTAAATTCTATCTCTACAAGAGCATTTGTTTTCTCACTAAAATTTGAGTAATTTGTCAGTCATAAAATAAAAAACCACAAAATTATTATTACATGAATTTTCAATTTTCAGATGAACAATTAATGATTCAGCAAGCAGCACGTGATTTTGCTAAATCAGAATTAATGTCAGGCGTTATAGAGCGTGATGAAACTTCTACCTTCCCTACTGATGCTGTTAAAAAAATGGGAGAGTTAGGGTTTTTAGGAATGATGGTAGATCCAAAATACGGAGGTTCTGGTTTAGATAGCGTTTCTTACGTTATTGCAATGGAAGAAATTGCAAAAATTGATGCTTCAGCAGCTGTTGTAATGTCCGTAAATAACTCTTTAGTTTGTGCTGGATTAGAAAAATATTGTTCAGAAGAACAAAAACAAAAATATTTAGTCCCATTAGCTTCTGGAGAAGTGATTGGAGCTTTCTGTTTATCTGAACCAGATGCAGGATCTGATGCTACATCTCAGAAAACTACTGCAATTGATAAGGGAGATTATTACTTATTAAATGGTACAAAAAACTGGATTACTAACGGAGGAACCGCTTCTACATATATTGTAATTGCACAAACGGATGTAGAAAAAGGACACAAAGGAATTAATGCTTTTATCGTTGAAAAAGGATTAGACGGTTTTGAAATTGGTCCTAAAGAACAAAAAATGGGAATTAGAGGTTCTGATACACATTCTTTATTTTTTAATGATGTAAAAGTTCCGAAAGAAAATAGAATTGGAGAAGACGGATTTGGATTCACTTTCGCAATGAATGTTTTAAATGGAGGACGAATTGGTATTGCTTCTCAAGCATTAGGTATAGCACAAGGAGCTTATGAATTAGCTTTAAACTATGCTAAAATTAGAAAAGCATTTAAAACTGAGATCATCAATCATCAAGCTGTTGCATTCAAATTAGCTGATATGGCAACTAATATAGAAGCTTCTCGTATGTTATGCTTTAAAGCTGCTGTAGAAAAAGATGAAGGAAAAGATATTTCTATATCTGGAGCAATGGCAAAATTATTTGCTTCTAAAACAGCAAATGAAGTTGCAAATGAAGCAGTACAAATACATGGTGGAAACGGATATGTTAGAGAATACCATGTAGAAAGAATGATGAGAGATGCAAAAATCACTCAGATTTATGAAGGAACATCAGAAATACAAAAAATTGTAATTTCTAGAGGGATTTCAAAATAAAAATAATACAATTTTATCTATACAAGACATCTGTTACTGACAGATGTCTTTTTTTTATTTGAAAAATCTACGAATTAATCACCGTATATTTGCAACGGAAAAATATAAACAGAATGAAAATTTTTAGATTTGGACCAAAAGGTCAAGAAAAATCAGGCGTAATTATTAATGATAAGAAATATGATGTTTCTGCTTCAGGAATAGTTTACGATGAGAATTTTTTTGGAGACGAAGAAAAACACGAAACATTACAACAATACATCGATCAAAACATTAATAGTTTACCTATCGTAGAAGATGGTGTACGTACAGGAGCGCCTTTAGCTCAACCTGGTAAAATTGTTTGTGTTGGATTAAATTATGATGATCACGTAAAAGAAACAGGTTTACAACAACAATCTGAGCCTATTATGTTCATCAAAGCTAATCAATCTTTTAATGGTCCAGAAGATGGAATTATGCATCCAAAAACGGCTACAAAAATGGATTGGGAAACTGAACTATGTATCGTTATTGGAAAAAAAGCAAACAACGTTTCTGAAGAAGAAGCAATGAACCATGTTTATGGTTATGCATTAATGAACGATATTACAGAACGTGCATTCCAAACAGAACGTGGAGGAACATGGGATAAAGGAAAAGGATGTGATACTTTTGCACCTGTAGGTCCATTTATTGCAACAAAAGAAGAAATTAAAGATGTAGATAACTTACGCATTTGGTTAAAATTAAATGGAGAGTTAATGCAAGATGGTAGTACAAGTGATTTTATTCACCGTATTCCTAAATTAGTTTCTTACTTATCTCAATTTATGTCATTCTTACCAGGAGACATTATTTCTACTGGATCTCCTGCAGGATCTGGAATGGGAAAAACACCACAAGTATGGTTAAAACCAGGTGATGTTATAGAATATGGTATTGAAGGTTTAGGTTCTACAACTCAAACTATTTTACCATTTGAAAAGAATTAATTGATTTAATCGATTAATTCTCTTATTTTTGCAGACATTTTACAATCCTTTTCAAGGATCAAATGAATAGAATAACGAATATTTCCTAAAAAACTTTTGGGAAACCGGAATCATTTTGTACATTTGCACCCCGATCGGATTGTCGGTAAATTATTAAAATATTAAAAATCAAGATAGTGGACACGTTAAGTTACAAAACTTCATCAGCCAACAAAGAAACTGCTCAGAAAGAATGGGTAGTTGTGGACGCTACTGACTTATCATTAGGTCGTTTAGCGTCAGGTGTTGCGAAGCTTATCAGAGGTAAGCACAAAACAAATTTCACTCCCCATGCAGATTGTGGAGATTATGTAATTGTTTTAAACGCTGACAAAATTCAATTAACAGGAAACAAGTGGGATGACAAATTATACATTCGTCACACAGGTTACCCAGGTGGACAAAGATCTTTAACTGCAAAAGAAGTTTTTGCTAAGGATCCTGTACGTCTAATTGAAAAGTCAGTAAAAGGAATGTTACCTAAAAATAAATTAGGTAGTAAATTATTGACTAATTTACATGTATTTGTAGGTACTGAGCACAATCACGAAGCTCAACAACCAAAACAAATCGATATTAACGAATATTTATAATCTTATTCCATGGCAATAGTTCATAAAATCGGACGTAGAAAAACATCTGTTGCTCGTGTTTATTTACAAGAAGGTAATGGAGAAATCTTCATTAACGGACGCGAGTTAGCAAACTACTTCCCTACAGCAGTATTACAATACAAAGTAGAACAACCATTTTTAATCACTGGTACAACTGAGAAATACAATGTAGATATCAAAGTATTTGGTGGAGGAATCACTGGTCAAGCTGAAGCAATTCGTTTAGCAATTTCTAGAGCTTTATGTGAAATTGACGCAGATTTTCGTTTACAATTAAAACCAGAAGGGTTATTAACACGTGACCCACGTATGGTTGAACGTAAAAAATTCGGTCAAAAGAAAGCGCGTAAGAAATTCCAATTCTCTAAACGTTAATTTATTCAAATTATTAAAAAATCCATTTTCCGTTGGTTTAGCATCTAAACAAATAAGGCTAGAGATATTCAACCGCTTATTTGTTGCTTGTTGAGAAAACGGAACGTAAACTAAAAAAAAGAAAATGGCAAAAGTAAATGTAAAAGACTTATTAAATGCTGGTGTGCATTTTGGTCATTTAACAAGAAAATGGAATCCGGCTATGGCTCCTTATATTTTTATGGAGAAAAACGGAATCCACATTATCGACCTTCACAAAACTGCAGTGAAGTTAGATGAAGCATCTGAAGCTTTAGGAAAAATCGCTGCTTCTGGACGTAAAATCTTATTCGTAGCGACTAAAAAACAAGCAAAAGATGTTGTAGCTAAGCATGCTGAAGAAATTAACATGCCTTATATTACAGAACGTTGGCCTGGTGGAATGTTAACAAACTTTGTTACTATTCGTAAAGCAGTTAAAAAAATGAATTCAATTGATCGTATGAAAAAAGACGGTACTTTTGAAACACTATCTAAAAAAGAAAGATTACAAGTTGATCGTCAAAGATTAGCTTTAGAGAAGAACTTAGGTTCTATCGCTGATATGACTCGTTTACCTTCTGCAGTTTTTGTTGTAGATATCGTACGTGAGCACATCGCAATCGCTGAAGCTCAAAAATTAGGTATTCCTATTTTTGCAATGGTTGATACAAATACTGACCCACGTCAAGTAGATTTCGCTATCCCTGCAAATGATGACGCTTCTAAATCTATCGATATCATCTTAACAACAGTTGCTGATTCTATCAAAGCTGGTTTATCTACACGTAAAGCAGAAAAAGAAAAAGCAAAAGAGGGTAAAGAAGAAGGAGCTGAAACTAAAGAAGCTTAACATTAACTTGATGATCAATTCATCGATATAATATACCTTGTAGCTCCTATACCATTTTTATGGTGTATGAGCTACTTTTATTTAAAATATTAAGAAACATAAAATAATATTACTATGAGCTACAAAGCAACAGCCGCTGAGGTAAGTAAATTAAGAAACGCAACTGGTGCGGGGATGATGGACTCTAAAAAAGCTTTAGAAGAAGCTGGTGGAGATTTCGACAAAGCTGTAGAGGTTTTACGTAAACAAGGACAAAAAGTTGCTGCAAAAAGAGCAGACCGTGATTCTACTGAAGGTGCAGTTATCGCAAAAGTTAATGCTGGTGCTAACAAAGGTATCATCGTTGCTTTAGGTTGTGAAACTGACTTCGTTGCTAAAAATGAAGCTTTCGTACAATTAGCTCACGAAATTGCTGACTTAGCTTTAAACTTCGATTCTAAAGAAGATTTATTAAAAGCTGATTTTAATGGAATTACTGTAGAAGAAAAATTAATCGAACAAACTGGTGTTATCGGTGAGAAAATCGAAATCGCTAACTTCCAAACTATCGAAGGTTTTTCTTTAAACGGATACATCCACGCTGGTAACAGAATTGCTGCTGTAGTATCTTTATCTGGAGAATATGAAGGAGCTAAAGAAGTTGCTTATGACGTAGCTATGCAAGTTGCTGCTATGAATCCTGTAGCTTTAGATGAAACTCAAGTTTCTCAAACTGTTATTGATTCTGAATTAGCTATCGCTAAAGAGCAATTAGCTGCTGAAGGTAAACCAGAAAACATGATTGAAAATATCGCTCAAGGTAAATTACAAAAATTCTTCAAAGAGAATACTTTAGTTCACCAAGCTTCAATCAAAGATGGAAAAACTTCTGTTAAAGACGTAGTAAAAGCAGTTAATGCTGATTTAAAAGTAACTGGATTTATCCGTTACAGCTTATAATAAAAACAACGTTTTTATATAAATATCTTAAAGCGATGCTAAAATTTTAGCATCGCTTTTTTTATTGGTATACATTTTGTAATATTGTAAAACAATTTGCAATAAAACCATATGAAGCACGTTATACTTTTTTTATCATTTTTTATCTTAACATTCGGAACTGCATCAGCCCAGTCTAGATTTGATCAGGATAAAGCTCCTATAAGCTTGTATCCTAATCCAGCGAGTGTTTCTTTTACAGTAAAATTTGAGTCACCTTCTAAAATTAATACTGTTTCTGTTTATTCAATAATAGGAAACGAAGTAATGTCTAAAAAATATGAAGGGAATAGCAAATTAAGTTTCAATATACAAAGTTTGAAAAAAGGAAAATATATTGTTCGTGTTTTTAACAACGATGGTTCTACCGAAACTTTATCTTTAATTAAGAATTAAAAAGAAATTATATAAAAAAAATGCAGTTCAATTGAACTGCATTTTTTTTATATATTGAAGTTGTTTAAACTAATTATTTTATATTTTCAATTATAATCTGTCATGTTGAGCTTGTCGAAACATTTTATTAAGGTTATATTATTCTTCGACAGGCTCAGAATGACACTCTGAATTAATTAAAATTATATCGATTAAAAAAGTTTAAACAACTTCATTTTATATTATTCTTATTTCGTCTTTTTGAAGTTTTCTTCAACTTGTTTCCAATCTAAAACATTATTGAAAGCAGTTAAATAGTCCTCACGCTTATTTTGGTATTTTAAATAATAAGCATGTTCCCAAACATCAATTCCTAAAATTGGTGTTCCAGCAACCTCTGCTCCTGGCATTAATGGGTTATCTTGATTTGCAGTACTTGTAACTGCTAAAGTTCCATCAGCTTTTACAACTAACCAAGCCCATCCAGAACCAAAACGCTTAGCTCCTGCTTCATCTAATTGTTTTAATAAACCATCTACAGAACCAAAAGTCTCATCTATTTTAGTTTTTAACTCTCCTGTTGGTGCTTTTTGTGGAGTTGGAGACATGATATCAAAGTATAACATGTGATTGTAATATCCACCAGCATTGTTACGTAAAGCAGAATTGTTCATATCTAAGTTTTTTAAGATACTAACAATATCATTCGATTTGTTGTTAGCTTCTTTTAACGCAGCATTCAGTTTATTTGTATATCCTAAATAATGCTTAGAGAAGTGAACTTCCATTGTTTTTGCATCGATATATTGACTCAATTCATCATAACCATATTTTAATGGTTTAATCTGAAATGTACCAGGGTCTGCTTTTACATCTGTAGGATTACCAACTGTTTCTGACGTTTTTACTGTATCAGTTGCTACAACTTCTCCTCCTACCGGTGCTTCAGTATTTTTTTTATCCTCACATGATTGTGCAAAGAAAAATAAACCTAAAACAGACATTAATGTTATTGTCTTTTTTATCATGTTTAATGTATTAGATTAATTACAATTAATTATTTCACTAAAATAACGGTTTTTAGTAAAATATAAAATTGATTGGTTTAAATGTTTTGTTAAAAAAAGGAAAGTATTAATATTCTTATAATTTACGACCAGATATTCCTGTTGCGCATCCAAAGAAATAATGATCATACTTTACATTCAAGTTATTATTTTCGAAGATTTCTTTCACTTTTCCACTATCTCCAAAGTTTTCTGTATATGTCCATAGCATTCTATAATCATTCGGATTTCCTAAAAATAGTTTACCCAAAATTGGGATAATACTTCCTAAATATAAACGATATAAACGAAGTAATAATTTATGCTTAGGTGAAGAGATTTCAATAAAAGTAAACTCCCCATTCTCTTTCAAAATATGGTGAACCGTTTTTGCTAAACAATCAAGTTGCTCATCATTAAAGGTTTTTAATCCAAAAGCACATGTTACAATATCAAATTCTTTTGCTGGAAGATTATGTTTTAAAATATCTTGTTGTAAAACATTGATTTTTTTTGATGATTTAGATTTACTCTTTTTTACCATTTCATCAGAAAAATCTAATGCTGTAAATTCTGCATTTGGATATTTTTTAATTAAATAATTCCAGTTCTCACCAAGACCAGAAAGAATATCTATTACTTTAATATCAGAATTAGAACTTGAGAGTTTATTTATAAATTGTTTTCTCCAAATTATTGAAAAACCAAAAGATGTAATAAAATTCATTCGTTCATAAGAACTTGACATCTGATTAAAGAGTCTTTTTACAAACTCTGACTCGTATATATCCATTTATTAAGTTATAGGTTATATTATTAAATGGAAATATAGCAAAACTTATCCTATTGATTGTCTTTTTTCGTTATTCAGTAGGAATTTTAGAAACATCCATAAAGAAAATTTCCCACGTATGTCCGTCGTAATCTTCAATTGTTCTCTGTTGCATAAAGCCATAATCTCTTATTTCGTGCGGCTCTGTTCCTCCTACTTCTAACCCATTAGAAACAATTCTATTGACTTCATCCAAACTGCTAACAGATAATGAAAAAAGTCCTGCAACTGCCGACTTAGTATCTGCAATTGGTTTAGTTGCAAAAGTAGAAAACTTTTCATGTGTCATTATCATCACATAAATCGTTTCACTCCAAACCATACATTTTGATGTATCATCAGAAAATTGAGGATTATTTCTAAACCCCAAAGCAGTATAAAAATCCATCGACTTTTGTAAATCCTTTACTGCTAAATTAATAAAAACTTGTCTTGTCATTTTTTGTGTTTTATATTTAACTAATTTAAATTAAATAGTTTATATAAACAATTCTCAAAGAGACGATATTCTCCCAAATAAAAAGGTCACTTCATCAGAAGTGACCTTTGGTATTTTTTATAATAATTGATATTATTAAGCTCTCTTATAATTTACAACAGCTTCTATAAAAGCTTGTGCATTTTCTACAGGAACGTTTGGTAAAATTCCATGTCCTAAGTTTGCTATATACTTGTATGGCCCGAAATCATCAATCATTTCTTTTACCATTTGCTGAATAGTTTCTGGTGGAGATAATAAACGAGAAGGATCAAAGTTTCCTTGTAATGTTTTCTTAAATCCTGTAAACTCTCTTGCTAATTGTGGTGTAATTGTCCAATCTACTCCTAAAGCTGAAGCTTTAGAATCTGCCATTTTCTCTAAAGCAAACCAACAACCTTTTGCAAAAACAGTTACAGGAACTACTTTAGAAACTTCGTTTACAATTTGTTCTATGTATTTCCAAGAAAATTCATCGTAATCTTTTGGCGATAACATACCTCCCCAAGAATCAAAAATCTGAATAACATTAGCACCATGTTCTACTTTCTTCAATAAATATTGAATTGTAGTTTGTGTTATTTTTTCTAATAATTGATGGGCTGCTACTGGATTTTGGAAACAAAAACCTTTTGCTTTATCAAATGATTTAGATCCTTGTCCTTCTACTGCATAACATAATAATGTCCAAGGAGAACCAGCAAAACCAATTAATGGAATATTATTATCTAATTCTTTCTTTGTAATATCCATTGCTGCGTATACATAACCTAATTCTTCTTCAACATCTGGAATGTAAACTTTCTCTACATCTTGTGCTGTACGAATAGGATTTTCTAACCAAGGACCAACTCCTGGTTTCATTTCGAAATTCATTCCCATTGCTTGTGGTACAACCAAAATATCTGAAAAGATAATTGCTGCATCTAATGGAAAACGACGAATTGGCTGAATAGTTATTTCTGCTGCTAATTCTGGTGTTTGACAACGTGTAAAGAAATCGTATTTATCTCTTAATTCGATAAATTCTGGTAAATATCTACCTGCTTGGCGCATCATCCAAACTGGCGGACGTTCTACTTCTTCTCCTCTCAATGCTTTTAAAAGCAAATCATTCTTTATCATCAATGTATTTTTTTATGTTTTCTAAAACTTCCTCCAATAATGGAATAGTTGCCGTTATAATCTTATGGTTTGGATAAACTTCTTGTATTGCCGAAGTTGTTGTATTTCCAATTGTAAAAATACAAGAACTTTCTGGAATATCATTTTCTTGGTTAAAAGCTTTAAAAGAAAGTGGACTAAAAAAAACATACGCATCATAAATATTATCTAATTTATAATTAATCTGTTCCGAGTAATAAGTAATCACTTCATTTACTTTATGATTAACTTTTTCTAATTCGTTAATCAACAAATCCCTTCGAGAAGAACCACACAAAAAATTCCATTTTGCTTGATAATCTCCATCAATTATCTTCTTAGCTAAATCTTCTGCGTAATTTTCAACAAGTATTACATTTCTATTTTGTGCTTTTAATTGTAGTGCTGTTTTATGCCCTACAACAAAAAAATGACCATTCAAATCCAAATCTCGAATGGCATTTACTGTATTTTGACTTGTAACAATGTATTGTTCAATAGTGTGATCTATATTATTATTTATTTCATCTACCGAAATATAATCTACTTTTAATGTGGGTCTGCAAGCAACCTCAACATTATTTCCGAAATGTTTTTGTATAATTTCAGAAGTAATTAATCTGGTAAATAAAATATTAGTAATCACTATTTTGATCCTATTTGTTTCTTGATTTCTTCAATCATTTTCCCTGCACCTTGTGCAATACATTCTTCTGCAAATTCACGACCTTTTGTTTCGTATTCATTTGCTTTAAATTGTCTTTCTATGGTAATCATTTCTTGTCCATCAATAGATAAAATTGCTCCTTTAAAAGAATAATTTTCTTCATCTATTTTCTCAACTAATGCTCCAATAGGTGCAGTACACCCTCCTTCTAATACATTTAGAAATTGGCGTTCTACTGTTGCAAATAATTCACACTCTGGATTATTTATATCACTTAAATCAAAGCCTTCTTTTGCTACGATTCCTAGAATTCCTTGCGATGGAGCAGCAATCATCCAATCAATAACTTTATAATGAAGACCTTTATCTTTTAATTCATTCAGAATTTCTGAACGGTCTAATCCTGCAAAAGCAAAAATAGCTCCATCCCAATCTTCGTTATCTTGTAATTTTTTTAATCGTAATTGTACATTACCTCTTAAATCTACAATTGTATCATTTGGATATTTATGATTCCAAAATGCTTTTCTACGTAAAGATCCAGTAGCTATTGTACGATGCTCTTTTTTAAAAATTTCTTCAGATTTATATACTAAAATATCCGCAGAACTTCCACGTTCTGGATAAGCAATTAACTCTAAAGATTCTGGTAAAACAGTTGGAACATCTTTTAGGGAATGAACAGCTATATCTACTTTATCATTTAATAAAGCAATATCTAAAGATCGAGTAAAAACACCAGTTAATCCTAAAGAATAAATGGGCTGTTTTAAATTCTCATCTCCTTCCGAAGTAATTGGAACAATTTCCGTCGAATGACCTTTTGCTTCTAAAATTGAAGCAATTTTATTGGCTTGCCATAGCGCTAATGGGCTTTGACGTGTACCAATTTTTATTGTTTTCATGATTGTATTAAGCTTGTTTTAAACGAAACATTTTTTCCATTAACAGAATTGTCTCATCTGCATTCTCTTTATTTTCTATTAAATAAGATGCAAATTGATTTGTAATTTTCTGAATTACTTTTTCTGTTAAAACTGTTTCATTTTCATCGATATTTACATTATCTTTTTTCAAATTGTTTAATGCAAAAGATTGAAAAAAGTCTAATCTATTTTTAAATGATTGAATAGCTGGAACTAATTCTCTGGTAGATAACCATTCGTAAAATTCGGCAGAATGCTCTTCTATAATAGCTAAAGCTTCTGGAATTGCATTACGACGTTGAGCAATTGTATCATCAACCATTTTAGATAATCCATCTACATTTACTAACTGAATGGCTTCTCTAGATGCTAAAGTATGAATAACATTTTCTGGAACAGACATATCAATAATTGTCATTTCTTTGTCGTAAGGAATCATTTCTTCTGTAATAGTATAATTACTTGCTCCTGTTGCAACAATAAGAATATCTGTTTTTGTTAATTCTTCTTTTAATTCGCTATGATCTTTAACCGTAATATCATATTTAAGCCCAAGCACTTCTGCTTTTTCTTTTGTACGGTTAATTAATGTAATATTTGTATTTGGATAATGCTTAACTAAATTAGCACACGTATTTCGACCTATTTTACCAAGTCCGTATAACAAAATATTTTTGTTGATTAAATTTCCTTGTGTTGCTTGAATAAAGTTAACAGCAGAATAAGAAACTGAAGCAGAACCATTACTTAGAAAAGTTTCGTTCTTTACTTTCTTACTAATCTGGATAGCAGTATTTACTAAACGCTCTAGAAATGCATTTGAAGCGCCTTGTTTTTTGAAACGAGAAAACCAAAGTTTTATCTGACCAATAATTTCAAAATCTCCTAATATCTGACTTTCTAATCCAGAAGAAACACGAAATAAATGTCTAATCGCTTCTTCTCCTTCTTTTACAGCCATAAACTGGCGAAAATCTTCTGCATTACCTTCTGTAAATTTACAGTATTGCTCAACAATTTGATCTTCGTTTTCTGCAAAACCATAAAATTCAGTACGATTACAAGTGGAAACAATAAAGAAATTTTCTAAACCTTCTGCTTTAGAATCTTCTGTAAACGCTTCTACTTGTTCTGGAAAAAATGTAAATTTACCACGAGTTATAGCATCAGCTTTTTCATAACTAATCCCTATCACGTAAAATTTTTCTTCCTTATTATTATTTCTAATTGTCATTCTATCAAATACTGATACAAAAGTAGTTTCTAAAGCATTGTTAAAATAACTTAAAAAATAAAAAATAACGCTAAAAAATAAACTTTCCTTTTTTAGAATAATTATAAATTAATATTTTATATTTGTATGTAAACCATTATAAAAAGGACAGTTGACAAATGTCACGTTTTTTATATGACAAACCTCATTATTCGAAATGGATTTAAAAAATACCCATAAAAGTAAAATTAAAGAATATAAACTGTTTGCTGACGCTTACCTTGCTCAGATAGATAATTTTACAGATTCTACAGAGTCTATTCTAAAAGGAATTGACAAGCGGTATATTCAATTTTATTTTTGCACGAAAGGATCATTGACATTTAATTTTAATAATGGCATTTATAAAATCAATCTTAATGAAGGAAAAAGCTTTTTGTTTTATTATCCAACATTAGATATTCCTTTAAGTTTAAATATTAATGCAGAAAGTAAAGTTTATATTATAGTTTTATCTATTCAGAAATTACAAGAACTGTTTACTAATTATGAGATAGAAAATGATTTGCTCTCTACAATGACGCAAGAAAAATTTTATATTGAAAGAGAAATTATTCCATCGATTAGATTAGTTTTAAATCAGATTGAGCAAATGAAACTCTCTGATCAATTTCAGAATTTATTTTTAATTGGAAAGATGTACGAATTGTTCTCTCTTTACTTTTCTGATATAGAAAACAAAACCGAACATTCTCCATTTCTTGATAATGAAAATGAAGAAAAACGAATTAAAGAAATAAAAGATTTTCTGATAAAAGATTTTAAGAATCCACCAACAATCAAACAGCTTTGCGAAAAGTTCTCTATTTCAGAATATCATTTAAAAGAAGGATTTAAAGAAGTTTACAACTCTACAATTTATGGTTATTTGTTGGATAAAAAATTAGAGTTTGCTTTACATAAATTAGAACAAAATAAACAAATGGTAAAAGATATTTCTTTTGAAATAGGTTACGAAAATCCTTCTCATTTTATTTCTGCTTTTAAGAAAAAATATGGCTTAACGCCTAAGCAATACATTAAGCAGTTTAAATAAGAAAAGTTTAATCAAAAAATAATATATAATCGTTTAATAAATAATTATTTTTATAATCTTAATTATTTATTAAACGATTATATGAAAAAAATTATACTTCTTTTTGCCCCATTCATTTTACTTGCACAACAACCCGAATATTATGAAGGTTTAAACTTTAAGCAAGAAGGGAGCAAAATTAAACAAGAGTTACATGATTTAATTAATGCAACTCATATTACTCCTACTTATAGAAAAGTTTGGGACATCTTAAGTGAGGCTGATTTAGATTTAGATTCTGAACGCAGAGTTTTATTAATCTATGGTTTTACTGATAACTCTACAGATTTTAGAGAGCAACGCACACGCGATGTAGATAATAAAAATCAAGGAGGACCTGGTAGTCCAAACGGTAAATGGGAAAGAGAACACGTTTTTCCTAAATCTATGGCTGTTCCAGTTTTAGAAACTAATTATCCCGGAACAGGAACAGATGCACATAATTTACGTGCTGTGGATGGACAAACTAATGGTAGTCGTAATAACAATCCTTTCAGAGAAAAAGTTGACGGAATAGATATTACAGGACAAGCTAAACTTTATAATAATGGTTTTTATCCTGGTGATGAATGGATTGGAGATGTGGCACGCATTATAATGCACATGTATATGCATTATGGTTTAGAAACTGACCCACAAAAAGTTGCATATAATAAAACCACTACTAATAGTGACAGAATGCCTGATATGTTCTTAAGATGGAATGCAATTGACAAAGTTTCTGAATTTGAAAAAGTTAGGAATGAAGTAATTGCTGCAAATCAAGGTGATAGAAATCCATTTATTGATAATCCATATTTAGCTACTCTTATTTGGGGAGGAGAAAAAGCAGAAAATACTTGGGCTGAATTAGAAACTATTAATTATGAATATCAACAAAATATAATAGAAGTTTCACCAAATCCTATGACTGATAAAGTTATGATAAATGCTAAGAATTTCGTTAAAGCTAATTTATATGATATTAATGGTAGATTATTAGGAGTTGATCTTGGTAAAGAAGTTAGTTTATCTCAATATCCTACTGGAATTTATATCTTAGCAATACATTTACATGACGGTAATATTGTAACTAAAAAAATTATCAAGAAATAATAAATATTATTCTTGAATTACTTTTAAAGTAAGAAATAAAAAGACCTCAGAATTATAAATTCTGAGGTCTTTTTATCTATATTAACTTTGCTTTGTAAAAAAATATCATCTAAAGTGTAGAAAGATTATTGATTAACAACCTTCGTTATACATCACTTCAAAAGAAACAACTTTATCATTTACAATGTAAAATTGTAAAAGACTTCCTGTATCATAATCTTCTACATTAAAATAACGGAAAGCTTTTGTTCTTTTATCTGTTTTATCATCATATCCATCAAAAATAGAAATATTTAGATTTTTATATTTAGAAATTAAGTCTTCTAATGAGCTCCCTACTTTTATTCCAGATAATGTTTTTAAGCTAGAGTCAGATGATTTAATCATATAAACAGAAAGCTTTGAAGCATTCGCTCCTTCTTCTCCATTAGTAGTTAAACTTACTTTATATGTTACTCCTTTAGACACAACTGTAACAGGTTCTTCTGGATAACCATATTCATTTAATTTCATCTTAACTTTCTGACCGATTACTTTTTCTAATTCGCTCAGTTTCATTCCTAATTTAATATCATTTATACGGGTAGTAGAAACTTGTGCCTGTAGACAAAGACCTACAAGAAAGGCAGCCATCAAAAATATTTTCTTCATATACATGTTTTTATAAGCCTTTTAAGGTTAATGAATTGAATTATAACAATTAACCTAATTAGACAACTTAAACGCAAATTACAAAAGAAATTTCAATGGTTTATTTTTTTAACAATAAGTGTTTAAAATTAGCTGTAAACAACTACTAAATTACTCTTCTAATGAAACGAAGTTTATGAGAGTATTTTTGAGAATCTGTATTAAAAATTCCATTAGAATCTATAGGATCGATACGAACTTTTCCGTGAGCATGTAAAATAGTTCCATTTCCACACATTATACCTACATGAATAATTCGACCTTCTGCATTATCAAAAAAAGCTAAATCTCCTGGTTCAGCTTCTTCTACAAAGCTTAAAACTTCTCCCATTTCTGCTTGCTGATAAGCATCTCGAGGGATCGTATATCCACCAATTTTATAAACTTGTTGAGTTAAACCAGAACAATCTATTCCAAACGAAGATTTTCCTCCCCATAAATAAGGAACATTTAAATAAGCTTTTGCTATTTCTACTAATTGTTCTTTCGACTTTTTACCCGAAGTATAGACTCCAAAATATTCTATACACTTAGTTCCTATTTTAATTTTGCTCTCGCAAAGAGAGCGTAATTCTGCACCAATTGTTAATGTTGTAGGTAATCCATTTTCCATGGCATGATTATATGGATTAATGGCAAACTTTTCTATTTTATTAGCTTGATATTCTTCTTCAGAGATTTCTATAATCTGTTTAGGATCTACCCAACCTTCGTAAGCATCATAAGATAATTGAACTTTTGTCCATTTATCCAATTGCTCTAAAATAATTAATTTTTCTCCAAATAATACTTGACTCACCATTTCTGATGAATCTCTTGCTTCCGAACGTAAAGGAGCTACACTAACTTGACAAATGGCGTATTTCATTATTTTTTTCGAATTAAAGTAATTCCATCGCGGATTGGTAAAATAATTGACTCTACTCTATTATCATTGGTAATCATTTCATTAAAATCTTTTAGAATTTGGGTAGATGGATCTTTTTTATCTTCTTCCTCTAGCATTACTTTCCCGTACCATAAAACATTGTCGACTAACATTGCTCCACCTGGGCGTAATAATTCTAAAACTTTTTCGAAATAATATGGATAACTTTCTTTATCTGCATCAATAAAAGCTAAATCTACAGAATCTTTTTCAATTGTATTTAATTCTTTTCGCGCATCATTAATTCTAAAATCAATTTTAGATGAAAAATCAGATTCGTCAAAATATTTTTTACATAAATATTCTAATTCATCATTTTTATCTATCGTAATAATTTTACCATCACTCGTTAAACCTTCTGCTAAACACAACGTTGCGTAACCAGTAAAAGTTCCTAATTCTAAAATAGTTGTAGGAGATAAAATTTTAGATAAAACACTTAGCAAACGACCTTGGTATTCGCCCGAAATCATATGCGGTTGTGTTGTACATTGATAAGTTTCTACACGTAAACGACTCAAGATTTCTGGTTCCTGATCTACGTGATGATCTAAATACGATTCTAAAATTGGTGAAATATTTATCATACCTTATAAAAAGTATACAAAAATAAAAAAATCGTACTGAATATCGTCTATTTAAAACAAAATTCGGTACGAAATATTTAAATTATATCTAATTAATTCTAAATAAGATGATTTTTTCTTGCTTTACGAATAACTTTTCCTTCAGATAAAGCACTATTTATCTCACATAATAGTAATCCACTTCCTCCACCATAATGATGAATTTGTTTTATATTAGGATAATTTTCATTCATCCATTTTTCTAAGAAAATAGTCTCCTCTTCTCCTATTCCACTACTATACAGAATAATGTTAATTGGGTTTAATTGCAAAATTTCTTCTAAATCATTTTGTTCGTATGCACAAAAAGCTTTCCACTCTGCATTGTTATTGATAACACGATTTAATGTTTCAACGATTTCTTTATTCTTTCCAAAAACAACAATATTGATTTGCATAATTAACTAATTGTTATGCAAAGTAATTAGATTAAAATCGTATTTACATTGACTTAAGTTAAGAAATCATCTTCCTATAAAAAGCACTCTTCTGGATTGTAAGAATTAATTTCAATTTTTATTACAATCTCCTTTTGTAAATAAAATGTTAGTCTTGTGCCATTTTCTTCGTCTTCTATTGTAAATTCTCTTGTATTTTCTGTTGCTTTGTTTACATATACAGTGTATTTATCAGAATATGCTTTCCATAAATCTTCTAAAGAGTTTCCTATTCCTAAACCAGAAATTGTTTTAATTGCTTTACTTGTTGTAGAAATTGATTTTAAATAAGATACATCTTTTTCTCCGCTTAAATAACCTTTACCTACATAAACTGTATACTCTACTCCTTTCTGTTTTACTTTTTGTTCAGTTTCATCCGCAATTGCTGCTGGTTTACTACCCTGAAGTTTTAAAACTTCACTAGATGACATTCCTATTTTAAACTCATTCATTCTTGTTGTTGTAATCTGAGCTGATACAACTAAAGAATTAATTAAAAATAAGCAATATAAAAGATTAGTTTTCATAAATATTATTGTTTAAATAAGCAGATTCATTCACTAATTTTATTTCTGAAATTATATTTTTATTTAAATAAAAATATAAAGATGAGCCATTATCTATATCATTCAAAATAAAAATTCTTTTCGAATTTTCATTGTTTCGTGTATCATAATTATTTTTTACGGAAATATCATATTTCTTATAATTCTTCCATAAGTCATTTAATGTACTTCCTATTTTTATTCCAGATAATGTAGAAAGATTTTTAGATTTTGAAGAAACTGAATAGATTTCAAGCTTTTTTGTTTTTAAATTGTTGTAATAGACAACATGATAAGCAACGCCATTTATTGTTATATCTTGTTCAGGCATGTCTTCATTAGTTACTTCCAAAACAGTAAGTTGTTTTGGATTAAGCTTAGAAACCTCATCATTACTCATTTTACTTTTAATATCTCCAAATTGAGTTGTTGATATTTTCTGAGCCGAACCATTCATAAAACTGATTATTACTATAATAATCGACAAATATATTTTACTACGCATAAAAATTAATTTGAGCAATATGCTTCACTATTTTACCTTTCTCTATTACCCAAATAACATCATAAGTTGCTGCACCTTCACTAAAGGTACCGAACAGATAATATTGATTTGAATCTTTGTTATAAGTTAATCGAAAATTTTTGGTTTCGATATTGTATAAATTTTTATAAAATTTGTTAGGAACTTCAATTAAACTATCTTGATAATAAATTTTAAATGAATGATATTCATTTTTAGGCAGTGTACCATCTGTCCCTAAAATCTCTTCATCATCAATAGCATAAATTAAATTCCCTTCTTTAGTGATAATATGATTCTTTTTATCAAACTTTTTTGTTTCAATTAAAATTTTTAAATCATTTATCTCAAAATTCACAGAAGTACTTGTTAATTTTATAGGTTCTATTTTTTGATAATCTTCTGTTTTCTTTATTCTATCATGAAAAACATAACCATTAGTTTCTGGTTCATATTCTACCAAAACCCACTGCAAATCTGACTGTTCTTGGTTTATTGCTAAAACTGTTCCATTCTTTATTTTTTGTAAAATCTTAGAATTTGTACTTTCTTCTTCTCTAACATTAACAAATCCATCTTTATCTTGAACAATACCAAATTGTGCATGAACAAAATATGAATGAAAAACTACAAGTAAAAGTAAAATTTTTCTCATAATTATTGATTTTATTTCAAGGTATAAAAATAGATTATTTTTTGAATAATAATCTATTTTTTTATTTATACAGGCTAAATAATTTGAAAAATTCTAATTATTCAACCAAGAATAAAACAACACGTAAAAGGTTATTAATCAATAGATAAATCAAAAAAAACTCTTTTTTTAATCAAAAAATATGTAATTTTGAAAAAATGAAAACTCTATGTTAAAAAAATTATTTTACTTATCTACCACCTTAATTTCTACTTATTCAATTGCACAAGTAGGTATTAACACAAACACCCCTCAAGGTGTTTTACACATTAATTCAACAGTAAATAACCCAACTAATACAAGTACTACTGATGATGTTGTTATTTCAACCAACACAGGAAATGTTGCTATTGGACATGTTTCACCTGATGCTAAATTAGACGTTAGAACCAATGGTACAATTTCTGTTCCTGTTCCTGGTTTTAAATTAGTAGATGGAAATCAGGCTGAAGGAAGGGTTTTACATAGCAATGTAAATGGTTTAGCAACTTGGGAAGATATTATTCTTTTTAATAAAGCTCCTATTGTAGGAAATTTCACTTGGTCATCTAATACTAATTTAGGTAACACAAATTGGAACAGTATTGCCAATCTTACTATTCCTCCTGGTACACATATGATTTATATTAAAATTCATATGCTGAATACTCCTAACATTGGATTTCTAAGAACATATGTTGGCAATAGAAATTTAAATACAAACAATTCAAACGCAAATGACACTCCAATATTAGGAAGTACTAATTTTCAACCTTACATATCAAGAGATTTCGAAATGACACAATCTTTTGTTTATACTAATACTACTAACAGAAATATCACACTATATTTTAATATACAATCTGATAGTAGTACCGTTAGACGTAGTAATTTCACTTATCCTGTAACAGCTTCTTTTTTAGGTGTTAATTTAAATGAAAATTATTTCTTAAGCATTCCTGCAAACTAAAAAATAATTACAAACTATAAAATCCAACTTAACTAATAATTGAGTTGGATTTTTTTATATTATATTCTGTTAGATTTCCTAGGATAGAGTTAGTTTATTTAAATTTTACTGTATTACATAATTATTATAACCAATTTTGAAACTCTATATTAACTTTATAATCAATTCATAACATTTTAAAAAAAAATATTTATTTTTCATTTTTCTTTTGTTTATTTGCAATAAATTATTCATTTATAATCAATTAAAAATTTAATTAATAGCCTATAATCAATAAAATAATTTTTTTAATAAACCAACCTATAAAAACCTAACCTAAAATGAAAAAAGTATTTTACACATTTACTTTTCTATTATGTGCTATGACTCTTGGTCAAGTCGGCATTAATTCTACATCTCCTAAATCAACTTTAGATGTTGCTGGAAAACCTACAGATGTCACTTCTGCAGATGGTGTAATTGCACCTAGATTAACTGGTAATCAACTAAAAGCAAAAGATGCGTTATACATTAAAACAACATCTTCTTCTGATGGACAAACTGGAGCAATAGTTTATGTTACACAAGCTGTTACAGGAACTCCAGCAGGAAAAACAATTAATGTAACCTCATCTGGTTACTATTATTTTGATGGAGATGTTTGGAAAAAATTGAATGATTCTGTAACACCAACAACTACCACTTTTACTAATAGCCGTCCTGGTGCAGTAAAAATAGCAATGAATCAGTCTAGTTTCCTAACGTTGAATGGAACACAAGCTTATGGATTATTAATGCAAAATAGTCCGTTTATTAATGTTAATCCTACATACGTAACGGGTGTATATCCCGGAGGTGTATCTAACGGTTCTCCTAATGATATTGTAAAAGTTGTAGCTGGATCAGGAGCCAATAATTATGCTCTTTTAGAAGCTCCAATTAATGGAAACGGAAACTTCTATAGATTGAATATGTCATTCATTATGGGAAATAATCCTCCTGCTGCTACTAGATATTTTAATGTTAGAGTAGAATCTATAGGATCTGGAGCATTAATTTATGAAGATTCAGTTGTTGTTCCTGGGGGAATGAACACTGGTCATGAGACTCCTTTTCAAATATTTTTCTCAACTATTGCTGATAATACATCTATAGGTACAGGATATAGATTAGTTTTTCGTGTTGATACAGCTGCTTCTCAGGGATTACCTGGTCAAATTGGTGTTAAAATAACGGATATTGCAAGAATAAATCAATAAGCATAAAATATTTTACATTTTAAAAGCATAAACATTAAAAAAATTCTAATAATTTATAAAAAATAGAGATAAATATCTCTATTTTTTTTTATTCTCAAAAAATCATTTTAAAAAAATAAAAATACTTAGAAAGCCCTCAGAATTAGAGATTTTAAAGAAAAAATGACTACTCAAAAATACTCAAAAAAATCTTAAAACACTATTAATCAATACTTATTTTTCAAAATATTCTTTTATTTATTCAAAAAAGACGTAACTTTGCAAAAATTTTTTAACCTATGTTCAAACATATTATACGTTTTTTTATAGTCTTTATATCTATATCATTAAACGCACAAGTAGGGGTGAATACAAATACTCCTCAAGGAATTTTTCATATAAATTCAAATACTACTACCGATCCAAATAATAATACAAAAACTGATGATTTTATTGTTTCTAGAACAACAGGAAATGTAGGTATTGGTTTAGTTAATCCCGATAAGAAATTACACATTAATACAAACGGAACAGCTGCTGTTCCAATTCCAGGATTTAAACTAACTGATGGAAACCAAGCAGATGGAAGAGTTCTCCATACTGATGCAAATGGTGTAGGAACTTGGGAAGATATTGTCTTATTTAATAAACCTCCAATCGTTGGTACATTTACATGGGCTGCTGACACAAATTTAGGAAATAATAATTTTAATAGCATTTCTAGTATTTCATTAACCCCTGGTACACACATGATTTATATTAAATTACATGTTTTAACAAATGCAACAAATGGTTATTTCAGAACCTATGTAGGAACTAGAAACCTAGGAACAAATAATGGTAATGCAGGTGGTGAAACACCAATTTTTGGAAGTACAAATTTTCAACCATTTATAGGAAAAGATTTTGAAATGACACAATCATTTGTATACACAAATACAACTAGTAATAATATAACGATTTACTTTAATGTTCAGTCTGACGTTACAACAATACAACATAGTAAATATACATATGACAATCCGACTGCATATAAAGGCGTTAATTTAATGGAGAATTACTTTTTTAGTATTCCTGCTAATTAATTTATTAGAAAATAATATTAAACAAAAAAACTTGAATAATCTTCAAGTTTTTTTGTTTTTATGAATTAATCATAAAGTCTATATTTCTTTTTAAACCACCATATTTGGTACGTTTTACAGATGATTTTTTAAATATTTCTCTAAAAACATCTTCTGTTATTTCTTTCCAATCATTTTTTGAAAATTGATTAATTTTTTCGTTTCCTATAAATCTACTTTCTTTTGTGGGAAGAGAAAAACGATTCCAAGGACAAACTTCCTGGCAAATATCACAACCAAAAATCCAATCATCAAATTTCCCTTTCAGTTCAGTAGGTATTTGATCTTTCAGTTCTATTGTAAAATAAGATATACATTGACTACCGTTAACCGTTTTATTTGGCAAAATAGCTTCTGTGGGACAAGCATCTATACAACGGGTACATTTTCCACAATGGTCTGTTTCTATAGGATGATCGTATTCTAAATCTAAGTCTATTATTAATTCTGCTAAAAAGAAAAAAGAGCCTTTTTGTTTTGATAATGTCAACGAGTTTTTTCCAATCCAACCAATTCCAGCTTTTTTTGCCCAAGCATGCTCTAGTATTGGAGCTGAATCTGCAAAAGCTCGTCCACTTACATCTCCTATTTCTTCTTGAATATATTCTAATAATTCTCTCACTTTCTCTTTTACCACAAAATGATAATCTTCACCTTGTGCATACATGGCTACTTTATAAGCATCAGGATTTCTATCCAAATCCTGATAATAATTATAAGCTAGAGAAATAACAGATTTTGCATCTTCAACCAATAATCTTGGATCTAATCGCATATCAAAATTATTTGCCATATAGCTCATTTCTCCATGATAATTATTATTCAACCAAGATTCTAATCGAGGTGCTTCTTCTTCTAAAAAATCTGCTTTGGCAACTCCACACGAAACAAACCCCAACATTTCAGCTTTATCTTTGATTTGTTGAGTCCATTTTACTTTAATATGTTCTGCTGTTTCGAGAAGCACAATTTATGATGTTAGATGTTAGATGTAAAATTAATTGCATTTCGACAGGCTCAATGTGACAGAATTTCTAATATCATTCTTAACCTGTCGAAGAATAGTAATTTTTAAGATTTACTATTTTTTCAGACCGAACGTTTTTCGAAGAAAAATGTATCGAGAAATTAGACAAAACTATTTAAATAACTTACAAATCAAACAAATCGGTTTGAGGAGAGTTCTCTCCACGATATTTAACACCAATATGTTTATAGGCTTTTTCCGTAGCAACTCTTCCACGAGCTGTTCGCATTAAGTAACCTTCTTGTATTAAATATGGCTCATATACCTCTTCTAAAGTTCCTCCATTTTCACCAACTGCTGTAGCTAAAGTTGTAATACCAACTGGACCTCCTTTAAATTTCTCTATGATTGTAGATAAAATTCTATTATCCATTTCATCTAACCCATTATCATCAACCTTAAGTGCTTTTAAAGAAAACTCTGAAATAGATAAATCTATTTTTCCATTTCCTTTTATTTGAGCAAAATCTCGTGTTCTTCTTAATAAAGCATTTGCTATACGAGGAGTTCCTCGGCTTCTACCAGCAATCTCTATAGCTGCTTCAAAATCTATAGGTGTATTTAGAATACGTGAGGAACGTTCTACAATAGAACTCAACAGTTCTACATTATAATATTCGAATCTAAAATTAATTCCAAAACGAGCTCTTAATGGTGCTGTTAATAATCCAGATCGTGTTGTAGCTCCAATCAAAGTAAATGGGTTAAGACCAATTTGAACTGAACGTGCATTTGGTCCAGATTCTATCATAATATCAATCTTAAAATCTTCCATAGCAGAGTATAAATACTCTTCTATGACAGGAGACATTCTATGAATTTCATCAATAAAAAGCACATCATTCTCTTCAAGATTCGTTAACAAACCTGCTAAATCACTTGGCTTATCTAAAACGGGACCTGATGTAATTTTAATTCCAACACCTAACTCATTTGCAATAATATTTGCCAATGTTGTTTTTCCTAGCCCTGGAGGTCCATGTAATAAAACATGATCCAATGCTTCACCACGAAGTTTAGAAGCTTTTACAAAAACTTCTAAATTTTCTAAAATATGGGCTTGCCCTGCAAAATCATCAAAGCTTTGCGGGCGAACGGTATTTTCTTGACTTAAGTCATCTTCTGGATAAAATTCTTTATCAGGATTTAATAAATCTGACATAAAATGATGATATAAATTATAATGATAAAATTACGAAGTACAATTTAAATAATCCTTCTTACTTTTACAGATACAAAGAACGCAATATTTTTTTAGATAAAAAGAATTATGAGTAAAGGAATATTATTAGTGAACTTAGGTTCTCCTGATTCTACCGAAGTACAAGATGTAAGAACTTATTTACGTGAGTTTTTAATGGATGGAAAAGTAATTGATACACCATGGTTAATTCGTAAAATGATTGTTGAATTATTTATTTTACCCAAAAGGCCAATAAAATCTGCCGAAGCATATAAGAAAGTTTGGACTGATAAAGGTTCTCCATTAATTGTTTACTCTAAAATTTTACGTGAGAAAGTTCAAGAAAAAATGAATATCCCTGTTGGTTTAGCTATGCGTTATAAAAATCCATCTATAGAGTTCGGAATTCAGGAACTTTATAACAAAGGTGTTCGTGATATTTTAGTAGTTCCGCTTTATCCTCAATATACAATGTCAACAACAGAAACGGTTGCTGATAAAGTATTGGATGTACAGAAGAAAAAATTTAAAGATGTCAACGTACAATTCTTAAAAGCATTTTACAATCATCCAGATTATATAAAAGTTTTAGGAGATTCTATTAAAGAAAAACTACCTGAGAATTATGATAAACTTTTATTTTCTTATCACGGTATTCCAGAAAGACATGATCGTAAAGCTATTGCTGCTGGAAAACGTAGTAAATTACCAATAGAAACATACAGAAACCAATGCTTGGAAACTACAAGATTGGTAACTGAATATTTACAATTACCAGAAGAAAAATACTTCACTTCTTTTCAATCTCGTCTAGGAACTGATCCTTGGATAAAGCCATACACAGACGAGACTTTGGAAAAATTTCCTGAGGAAGGTGTTAAAAATATTGCTGTTTGTACGCCTGCTTTTGTTGCGGATTGTTTAGAAACTTTAGAAGAAATTTCTATGGAAGGAAAAGAAGATTTTGAACACGCTGGAGGTGAGTATTTTACATACATTCCTTGTCTTAATGATAGAGAAGATTGGGTAGAAACATTAGTAAAATGGTTAGAGGGTTGGCAAAATAATTAACAAACGATTCTCGGCTTACAATAAATTAAATATCTTTGTTTGGAATTTTTCAATTTTAAACAAAGATATTTTTTTGAATGAGACTAATTTTTTCAATCATTTTTTTAATATTGTCCTTATTTACCTCAGCTCAGTTTTTAGATACCAGTGGGAATCTAATTATTGACGGACGCAAGTATTTAAAATCTAAGGTAGATACTACTGGTCGAAAATCTGGTTGGGAAGTTTATGGAACAAATACTTTAACCGTTAATCAAAATACATTTTCTAATTGGCTTGCTGGAGGTGAAAATTCTGTTTCATTAAATGGAAAGGTTGATTATGAATTTAATTTTCGCAAACAAAAGCATTTTTGGGATAATCGTTTTATTTTAGAATATGGTTTTATTGATAATAAAACAAATGGAACTAGAAAAACTGCAGATAATATAAATCTTACAACATCTTATGGTTATTTAATTAGAGAAAAATGGTATTTAACATCATCTTTAAATATTCGTTCTCAATTTTCCGCGGGTTATGATTATGCTGCAACTCCAAGAAAAAAATTATCTAATTTATTTGCACCTGGTTATATAACAATCGGTTTAGGGGCTAATTACACGCCAAACTCAAGTTTCTCTATAAGTATTCAACCATTAACTTCAAGGACTACAATTGTTTCTGATAGAGATTTACAGAAGAAAGGATCTTATGGTCTTAAGAAAGATGGTGACGTTTTTCTTTTCGAGATTGGAGCTTATTTAGGGGGTCGTTATAAATTTAAGTTATTCGATAATGTAACGTATGATAACAATATTGGTATATTCTCTAATTATTCTAACAAATTTTATAACTTAGATATTGTTTATGCTGGTGTTTTAGATATGAAGATTAATAACTTTATGTCGACTCAGCTAACAATTAATATGATTTATGATGACGACCAAATAAAACAAACACAATTTAAACAAGCATTGGGTATTGGATTAGTATATAAAATTGATAGTACAAATAAGAAGAAAAAACGTCGTAAGAAAGAAATTCTACCTTATTTTGATACATCAGAATCCTCTCCATTAAAATTGCCTGTTATGAAGCTAAATAAACAACATTATGATGAAGTTTTTGAAAAGAAAACAATTAACGAAAACTCTATTTATTTAAAATCTGAAACTATATTTTAACTATAAATTTAACCTAATTATTATGAAAAAAATATTACTTACATTAACGCTTTTAGGAAGCATAACTTCCTTTGCTCAAACTGTAAAAGATGGTAAAGTTACCACAGACAGTAAACGATATTTAAAAGACACAAAATTTGACGGTCGCCAAGAAGGATGGTACATTTCAGGAAATAATTCTCTATTATTTTCTCAAAGTGCTTTCAGTAATTGGGTTCCTGGAGGTGTAAACTCTTTTGCTTTAAATGCAAATGTAGATTATGAGTTCAATCTTACAAAAGGAAAACACATTTGGGACAATAGAATTTTACTTGGGTATGGTATACAAGCAAACGAAGACGAAGATGCTAGAAAAACAAATGACATCATAGACCTTACTTCTTCTTATGGATACAATATTGGTAATAACTGGTTTTTAGCAGCCTCTATGAATTTCCGTACTCAGTTTACAGAAGGTTATGATTTTGCTACTGTTCCTAGAACAAAAATTTCTAACTTAATGACTCCAGCTTACTTAAGTTTAGGATTAGGAGTTGATTATAAACCAAGTGAAAACTTCCAAGTTAACCTTCATCCATTTACTCCTAGAGTTACTTTTGTATTGGATAAAGATCTTCAACAAAAAGGAAATTTTGGTCTTAAGAATGATGGAGATAAGACTCTATTTGAATTTGGTGCATACATTGGTGCTCGATACAAATTACAAATCATGGAAGGAATTACATACGATAACAGAATAGGTATGTATGCTGACTATTTAAAGAATTTTGGAAATGTAGATATAGCGTATCAAGGTCTTTTAGATCTTAAAGTTAACCGTTTTATTTCTGCACAGGTTTCTGTTAACTTATTGTATGATGACGATCAGATTAAAAAAGTGCAAGTAAAACAAACATTAGGAATTGGCTTTAATTATAAGTTCAATAATGCTCCTAAAGTTGAGGAGGCTCCTGCAACAGCTTTTATTCAAGAACAACCAATTTTCGAAGAAGAAGAAAATTCATTAGAAATGGCTAGAAATACCAATATTCTAAAAAATGAGCCTATTTTAAATGAGACAAAATTAGTTACTCAATAAATTTTAAAACCTGCTTTTAATAAGCAGGTTTTTTTATTTTTTCTTACTTTTACACCTAATTATGATTACAATGAGAAAGAATATTATTGCTGGAATTTTACCAAATATATTAATGATAATTTGGGCTGTTTATGAATTGTTACAAGGAATTAATTATGAACAAAATTCGAGAATATTCATTAGCGCTTTATTTATCTTATTTTTTATTGTGGTTATTATTATCTCTTTAGTAAAAGTTGTTAAATATCCAAACGACCCTACTTATCTAAAGAAAAAGTAATAAATTAATTCATTTATCCTATTTTTTGTAAACTTGTAGTATAAACAAAGAATAAAATGAAACTAATCGGGCCTTTTAAACAGATTATAACACTTGCCAATTTACCTCTAAAAGGAAAAATAAACGAAGAACAATTAGAGATTATCAATAATGGAGGAATTATTATCGAAGATGATAAAATTTTATCTATTGATGATTTTAACTCTCTTACTTCTTCTTACCCACATATTGAAATTGAAAAAATAGAAACTGAACAAATTCTTCTTCCTGGTTTTATTGATTCGCATACACATATTTGTTTCGGAGGAAATAGAGCGAAAGATTTTGCAATGCGATTAGATGGAAAAACATATTTAGAAATTGCCGAAAGTGGCGGTGGAATATGGTCTACAGTTACACAAACACGTAATAAAACAACAGACGAACTAAAAGATATTACATTAAAAAATAGTACGCAGTTAAGCAAACAAGGAATAACTACAGCAGAAGTTAAATCTGGTTATGCTCTTTCTGTTGTAGACGAAATTAAAATGTTAGAAGCCATCAACATGGCTAATCAAGAAAGTGAGATAGATTTACTTCCAACCTTTTTAGGTGCTCACATGAAACCAAAAGATTTTGAAGGAACAAACAAAGAATATTTAGAACTTTTGGTTAAAGATGTTTTTCCTCAACTTCAATCAAAAAAATTAGCAAATAGAGTTGATATTTTTGTGGAACAATCTGCTTTTTCTGTTGAAGAAGGTGATTATTATTTAAACGAAGCACAAAAACAAGGCTTTGAAATTACTATTCATGCTGATCAATTTACAGCTGGCGGCAGTTATTTAGCTACAAAATATAATGCCTTAAGTGCAGATCATTTAGAGTTTTCGGAAGAAGAAGAAATTAAAAATCTTGCTAACTCTGATGTTGTAGCGACTGTTTTACCAGGTGCTTCTATTGGATTAGGAATGCAATATGCTCCTGCAAGAAAATTATTAGATGCTGGTTGTTGCGTTGCAATTGCTTCTGACTGGAATCCTGGTTCAGCTCCTATGGGGAATTTATTAGCACAAGCTTCTATTTTAGCTACTTTCGAAAAATTATCTATGGCAGAAGTTTTAGCTGCGATAACATTTCGCGCTGCAAAAGCATTAAATTTATCTGATAGAGGTACAATAGAAAAAGGTAAAAAAGCTGATTTTGTAATCTTCTCTACCTTTGATTATCGTAATATTATCTATCAACAAGGACAATTACAACCAACTTCTGTTTGGAAAAACGGAAAGCAGATTAATCTGTAATAGTATAAATATTATCAGATGTGATGGTATTTGTCGGCGTATAAATTAACCAATCGGTTATCATTTCTTGCGGATAAGTACCTTCATCTCCTTCATTCAAATTATCTACTGCATAAGGACGATTTAAACAAACAGCTAACATTTCGTTATTCTCGTTAATTCCATAAACATCGAACCAAATATGTTCTTTGTTCATTTCATGATCAACATCAAAACCTAACTTTACTAAAAAACGCCAATAATTTTCGTCATCAGCTTCTGGGTTAAAATAAGTTTTAAATGCTTTTTTATATTGATCGAATCTCTGATAAGCCATTGCAGTCATTCTTTCTGTTTCTTGATCGCTTACAAAGAAAATTGGATTATCTGTTATTGTAGAAGCATAAACTTCTGGCGACAACGTGATACCTTCTTGTACAGCCAATAAAACTCCACAAGGTTCGTAATTCTCATTTTCTGGTTGTCTCTCATTATAACCTCCAGGAATTTCTGCAGGATAATCTTTTACGACATCCTCCCATCTTTTCCAACAAAAAGTTATATCTAAACCATCGTAACCAATATTAAATTCTTCATTTTCTGGTGAACGATAATCTGGTTTTATAAATGCAGTAACAATCATATCTAAAGCAGAATTTAATTGTTCTATTCCATTTTTAATATTAATCATTTCCAATTCTACAGAACCACAACGATGTAAACCATGCGTATGCAACCAATAAACTCTTTCACCATCTATTTCATCATAAACACCGTGAATTGTATATAAATATGTTGGTGCAGGAGGAACTTCTGATTCTGCTGTTAGTTTAGCCCATTTACCAGAAAGTAGTCGGAAAGGCATAAAGTCTATTACAATAGAAGGGTTTTCTACAACCGTCTGCATAACCTTTAATTGTAAATGAAAACTATCTAAAGCATCGTTACCAAAATACATGGATGTTTCTAAATAAAAATCTTGCTGTACTGCCAAGTCTAATTCTTCATCAGAAATCATATTTCCCAAACCAAACTCGGTATAATTATTTGCTTTTGCATCAACCACAAACAAATCAATCTCGAAAATTTCATCTAAATAACTAACACTAATTTTATATTCTTGTGAAACAGGATCTTCTTCATTCGCTTCTCTATCAATTATCTCAAAATTATTTAATTGAAAATATCGACTTTCTTTTAATTTATTTTCGATAAAATCTTTAGAAAAAATAACCTTTTCATTAGAAGGTAAAATTCCCATTGTAGAAGGTAAACTTAGACCATCTTCGGTTATTCCTTTATACAATTCTTTATTTGTCATCATTCGTTTTATTTTGATTTAGATAAAGATAAATGTTTTCAAAAAGGAACTATTTTAGGAAAATGTTAAAATTTAAGCACATTAAAAAAATCATATTCTTCTATTTACAGTAAATTATTGTAAGTTTGTACGCATAATTACCCAATTATGATAGCATCTATGACAGGTTACGGTAAAGCTATTTTAGAATTACCAGAAAAAAAAGTAACCATAGAATTACGTTCTCTAAATAGTAAAACGTTTGATTTAAATACTAGAATTCCTTCTTTTTATCGTGAAAAAGAATTAGAAATTAGAAATCTTATTTCTGAAACTGTTCAACGAGGAAAAATTGATTTTTCTATGATGGTTGAACTAAACCCAGCTGCACGTACACAAAGTTTAAACGCAGAATTAATTAAAAATTACATTGAAGAATTTAAAAGCATTACACCAAATGTAACTGATGCAGAATTGTTACCAGTTGTGATGCGTATGCCAGATGTTATTTCTTACAAGCAAGATGATTTAAACGAAAACGAATGGAATCAGATTCGTGCAACAATTGTTGAAGCGATTGATGCTTTAAATAAATTTCGTTCTGACGAAGGTGCTGTATTAGAAAAACATTTAGTTTTAAACTTAAACAATATTCTTACTAATTTAGAATTGGTTTTACCTTTCGAAATAGAAAGAATAGAAACAATAAAAGAACGTTTCGCAAAACGTTTAGAAGAATTGAAAGTTGATGTTGATCAAAATCGTTTTGAACAAGAATTAGTTTTTTATTTAGAAAAATTTGATATCACAGAAGAAAAAGTTCGTTTAAAAAATCATTGCGAATATTTCTTAAAAGAATTAAATGAAACAGAATCTAATGGAAAAAAACTAGGATTTATCTCTCAAGAAATTGGTAGAGAAATTAATACATTAGGATCTAAATCGAACCATTCTGAAATGCAAAAAATTGTTGTTCAGATGAAAGATGAGTTAGAAAAAATAAAAGAACAATCTTTAAACGTTTTATAATGAAAAAAGGAAAATTAATTGTCTTTTCTGCTCCATCTGGTGCTGGTAAAACTACTTTAGTTCGCTATGCTTTAGAACAATTAAATAACATTAAGTTTTCTATTTCTTGTACTACAAGAGAAAAAAGAGAAGGTGAAGAACACGAAAAAGATTATTACTTTTTATCTACAGACGAATTCAAAACTAAAATTGCAAATGACGAGTTTGTAGAACATGAAGAAGTTTACAGAGATAATTTTTATGGTACTTTAAAATCTGAAGTAGAAAGAATAACAGCAGAAGGTAATTCGGTTATTTTTGACATTGATGTTATTGGTGCTTTAAATATTAAGAAGATCTATGGTGATGAATGTTTAACAGTATTTGTAAATCCTCCTTCTTTAGATATTTTAAAAGAACGTTTAATTTCTCGTAATACAGAAAGTGAAGACAAATTAAAACAACGCATTGATAAAGCAGGTATCGAAATGGAAAAGGCAAAAGAATTCGATATCATTCTTTTAAATGACGATTTAGAGACTGCAAAACAAAAAGCTTTGGAGATTATTCAAGATTTTTTGAAATAAAAATAAGGAATCAATCATACTAAAAATGCCTCAATAAATTGAGGCATTTTTTAGATGTTTTCAATTAATATACTAATTGTTTATTCTGAATAAGTTCTTCAAAAACCATTACAACTCCTTCTACTTGAATTTCTTCTTTTAAATATTCGTTGTAATCAAAGTATTTAACAGCTTCTATTTCATTCGTTGGTTGTATTTCTTCCTGCAAATCGTACAAAAAACAATCTTGCTCCATTAACAAATTATCTTCTCCGTAAGCTTGGGCAGTTATATGACAATAGAATGATAATTTATCATCTTGTAAATCTAAACTTAACTCCTCTTTGATTTCTCTAATTAAAGCTATTTTAGATGTTTCACCCTCATCTAACTTTCCTCCAGGTAAATACCACGCTTTTTTATTTTTGCTATATGTTAATAACAATTTATTATTTTTTACAACCAGTAAACCAGCTGTAGGTAATTGTTTCATCCTATTTTAGTAATTATAAAGATTGTTGCCATTGCCAAGAAGTACGCATACTTTCTGCTAAAGAGATTGTGGGTTTCCAATTTAATTCTTGTGCAGCAAGTTCGTTATTGGCATATGCTTCTACAATGTCTCCTACTCTACGCTCTTTTATTTGATAATTAATCTTTAATCCATTTGCTTCTTCAAAAGCTTTAACAACTTCTAAAACTGTTGAACCAGTTCCTGTTCCTAGATTAAAAAATTCTAATTTACTTTTATTTTTTTTCTCAACTAAACGTGCAATAGCTTTTACATGTGCATCGGCTAAATCATTTACATCAATGTAATCTCTTATTGCCGTTCCATCTTTCGTAGGATAATCATCACCAAAAACAGCTAAAGATTCGCGAATACCAGCTGCTGTTTGTGTAACGTATGGAATCAAATTATTTGGAATCCCATTTGGTAATTCTCCAATTTTAGATGACGAATGTGCTCCTACTGGATTAAAATAGCGTAAACAGATTACATTTTTACCTGTTGCTAACGTGAAATCTTCTAAAATTTCCTCTGCCATCTTTTTTGTATTTCCGTATGGCGATTCTGGTCTTTTTAATGGAGTTTTCTCGTCTATAGGCATTTTGTCTGCTTGCCCATATACAGTACAAGAAGAACTAAAAATAACATTATCAGCATCAAAATCTACTGTTGCATCTAATAAGTTTAATAAACCAAGTAAATTATTTCTGTAATACATAAGTGGTTTTTCAACCGACTCGCCTACAGCCTTATGTGCTGCGAAATGAATTATACCATCTATCTTATGCGCTTTAAAAATCTCGTTTACTTTTTCTTGATTTTTTAAATCTACCTCATAAAAAGTTGGTTTGATATTCGTTATTGATGTTATTCTATCTAAAAATTCTAATTGAGTATTAGATAAATCATCAATTATAATTACCTCGTATCCTGCATTTTGTAATGCAACAACAGTATGTGAGCCAATATAACCCAATCCGCCAGTAACTAATATTTTATTCATTTCGTTCTATAGTTTTAGTTAGTCAAATGTATAAAAATTAAAAAGCTTCTGAAACAAATCAGAAGCTTTTTAAACAATATTTAATCTGGTATTATTTACCAAAAAATTCTTTTACAGCAGAAGTGATGTAAACCAATTGTTCTTCATCTAATTCTGTATGCATTGGTAAAGAAATTACTTGTTCTACCAATTGATCTGTATTTGGAAAATCTGCATCATTATAGCTTCCTGAATCGTATGCTTTTTGCTTACGTAAAGGAACAGGATAATAAATCATTGCAGGTATTTCTTTCTCTGTTAAGAAAGCTTGTAATTCGTTACGTTTTCCATTTGTAACACGTAATGTATATTGATGAAAAACATGAGTTGTATGCTCTCCTTTTACTGGTGTTAATAATTCTTCAACATCTTCAAATGCTGCTGAATAATAAGCTGCTGCTTTGTTACGCGATGCATTATACTCATCTAATAAAGGTAACTTATGACGTAAAACTGCTGCTTGAACAGAATCTAAACGAGAGTTAACTCCTACTTCATCATGGTAATAACGTTTGTACATTCCATGATTTACAATTCCACGTAAACGATGTGCTAAATCATCATCATTAGTAAAAATTGCTCCGCCATCTCCGTAACATCCTAAATTTTTAGAAGGGAAAAATGACGTACAACCAATATGTCCAATTGTACCAGCTTTTTGTCCTTTATAATCTGCACCAATTGCTTGAGCAGTATCCTCTATCACATATAGATTATGTTCTTTTGCAATTGCCATTATTTCGTCCATATTAGCACACTGACCAAATAAATGAACTGGAATAATTGCTTTTGTTTTTGGTGTAATTGCAGCTTTTAACTTTTCTGTGTCTATTGTGAATGTATCATAATCAACATCAACTAAAACAGATGTTAATTGTAATAAGTCTATCACTTCTACAGTTGCAGCAAATGTAAAATCTGCTGTAATAACTTCATCGCCTGGTTCTAAACCTAAAGACATTAAAGCTATTTGTAATGCATCTGTTCCATTTCCACAAGGAATAACATGTTTTACATTTAAATACGATTGTAAATCAGTTTCAAACTGTTTTACTTCAGGTCCATTGATAAAAGCAGCCGAATCTAAAACATTTAAAATTGCTGCATCTACATCTCCTTTTATTTTCTGATATTGACTTTGTAAGTCAACCATTTGTATTTTTTTCATATAAGTAATGAATCTTTCAAAAATGACAACTTAAAAAAAGTTGCTACGATTGGAACAAATGTACAAAAAAAGCTCATTGTAAATCTTTAACTTTGCAACATTGTGCAAGGAATTTATAACATATCAATTAAGGCGTACGGAATGGCGCTAAAATTAGCTGCTAACTTTAATAATAAAGCAAAACTTTGGGTTGATGGACGTAAAGATTGGGAAGATAAAATAGCTTCTAAAATTAATAATTCTGATAACGTTCTATGGGTTCATTGTTCATCTTTAGGTGAATTTGAACAAGGACGACCTGTTATTGAAGCTTTAAAAGAACAGTATCCTTTGCATAAAATTGCAGTTTCTTTTTTCTCGCCATCTGGTTATGAAATTAGAAAAAATTATGATGGAGCTGATGTTATTTTTTATTTGCCTTTGGATACAAAATCCAATGCAGAAAAATTAATTAAACTCTTACACCCTGATATTCTAATTTTAGTAAAATATGAATATTGGTTCAATTTAATTTCAGCACTGCATCAACATAAAATTCCGACAATTGTTGTTTCTGCTATTTTTAGAGACAGTCAGAATTTCTTTAAAAAAGATGGGCAAAATTGGTTTGCTAAAAAATTAAATTTAATCAATCATTTTTTTGTTCAGAACCAACATTCAAAACAATTATTAGATGCTATTCATATTCCACAAAATACAATTGCAGGAGATACCCGTTTTGATCGTGTAAAACAAATTATTCATCAAGATAATCAATTAGATTTTATGGATAATTTTAAAGGTGATTCTAAATTAATTGTTGTAGGTAGTTCTTGGCCTAAGGATGAAGAATTGTTTATTAATTTAATTAATGAACAATTACAAGACGATTGGAAAATTCTTTTCGCTCCTCATAATTTACATGAAAATGAGATTAATTCCTTTCTTTCTAAAATTAAACAACCATCTATTAAATACTCCGATTTGAAAAAGACACCAAAAGAACAGATTTCTACAGCAAAAGTTTTTATTCTTAATACAATTGGAATTTTATCTAAAGTTTATTCATATGCTGATATTACTTATATTGGTGGAGGTTTTGGAGCTGGAATTCACAATACATTAGAGGCTGTAACATTTGGAAATCCTGTTGTGTTTGGCCCGAAATATAAAAAATTCCAAGAAGCTGTAGATTTAATTGCAATTGGCGGAGGTTTTTCAATTTCTAATCAGCAAGAGTTTGATGATATTTTTAATCAATTAATTCAAAATGGTTCATTTAGAAAAGAAACTGGAAGAAAAGCAGGAGATTTTGTTCTAAATTCTCCAAATTCCACAAAAATTATTTTAGATTACTTGAAAAAAATCATCTAAAATAACTTATTTAGGCATAAAAATTGAGACTTATAAAGCACTTTTGTAATAGTATTTAATGATAAAATTTTACTTTTGATAAAATAGTTTCGACTATTAGAAAATTAAACAATTTAGATGAAAAAATTAATAATGGGATTAGCCATCTTTGGAGGGCTAAATGTTGCACATGCACAAATAGACTTGGGAGTAAAAGGAGGATTAAACTTCCCTACTCTTTCTAATTATAACAGTTCGAAATTTAGAGTTGATTACTTTTTAGGAGGTTATGCAAACTATAAAATAACAGATCAGATTAGTTTTCAACCAGAACTTTTGTATTCTAAACAAGGTGCTGGAATAAAAACAAATGATAATACGAAAGCAAAAATCGTTACGCATAACATTAATATTCCATTAATGGCTCGTTATGAAATAATGGAAGGTTTAAATGTAGAATTTGGACCACAGTTAGGATTTTTAGTTTCAGCAAAAGGAAAAATAGAAGATGGTAAAGCTGATACAAAAATTAAATTAACAGATGAATTTAAAACATTTGATTTTGGTTTAAATATAGGTGCTGGTTATAAAGTAACAGATGAAATTGAAGTTAATGCTCGTATCACAAAAGGTTTAACAAACATTAATCACAATCCTGCTTTAAGAAATACTTCTAATACTTACTTTAGTATTGGTGTGGCTTACAAATTATCAGAAATGTAATTAACATTACATTATAAAAATACTTAACCCAATAATGGATAAATTTCTATTATTGGGTATTTTTTTATAGCTATCTTTATAAAAGATGAAAATAAAATATCTTAAAATAGTTTTACTTTCTTTTATTACTTTAATTATAGTAAGTATAGTATCTATTTTTATTTATTTAGAAATAATATCAAAAAATTATTCTAAAAGCTATTTACCTTATCATTATTCAATGGATGTAAATAATAATATTTATCAAAAACTATCATTATTAAATGAAAAGAAAAATGATTCTTTGTATACAATTTTTTCTGTTGGAGGAAAAACACCTAACTCAAATCTTTTTTTTACTAAGTATTACAAAAAAACGAATTTTAAATTTTCAATAAATAAAAATTCTTTGTATTTATCTGAAGTAAAAAAATATGATAATCAGTATGATGCTTTTCTTCCTACTGATGGTATTTTCAATGAAAATCATATCCCATTACTTGATAAAATGGATATTTATGTAGAAAATCACAATAAAATTTCTAAGAATTTATATGAATGTAAATCTAAATATTTTTATATGAAATTGAATAATTCTGAAACTACATTAGGAATTTTTAAAAATAAACTATTTTATATACAATTAGTTGAAAAGAAGAATTATATTTTATTAGCTATTTTCTCATCCGATAGTAAAAAAGAGTTAAATTTATTTAGAAATTTTATAAAGGATTGATAAATTATTGTTTTAATTAATAAATCCTCTAATAAGAATAAGTATACTGCTCGTAACTAAAAAATAATTTTTAAAATAATCAAAAGCCAGCAAATAGCTGGCGTTGGTGCTTTTATAAAGTTGCTATATTTTTATTAAAGAAATGTTTCTTAAATTTAAGAAGTAGATAAAATAACCATGAGACCAAATAATGAATATTATAAAATAGCTATAGAAACTTTTGAATTTGGTATTATTCTATTGGTTATATACTTAATCATCTATTTTTTTTCCAAAACAAAAAAGAAAATTATACCCTTACATACTATAGTGAAAAAGAAACCTTATGAACATATAAATGATGGAATGAAGATTCTTCAAAAAGGTAGAACAAAAACTTTATTATTAATAAGTATAATTTTCCTTATAAGTTCAGCTGTATATTTTATACTTTATCTAACCTCGATTAAGTAATTTACAATATCAAACACAAAATAAATTTACATCATGGTAAAAAAAAATATTTTCACATTTTCATTGTTAATGAGTTTATTTGGATGTGGACAAAAAATGTACAAAATAGAAAGAGATAAGTACGGAGAACCGATATTGAATAATGAAGTTAAATACTCTTTTACAGAAACTCCAACATTAGAAGATATAAAAAAGATAGATACTACGGCTTATTATGTACAAATTTTTCCTGATAATTTTGATAGAGAAGAAATTACAAAAAATCCAAGAATAATTATTTTTCATAATGATGTTTTTTTTAAAAATGAATCCTTATTATATTTTGGAAAATTTGATGAACATAGAAATAAAAAATCTGTTTATTATGGAGGAAAGTATAAAATTAATAATGATGAAATTTTAATTGAAAATTTTATCCCTTCTTCTCCTATTGGAAAGAGGTATTTAAAAAAAATTATTCCAGGAAAAATACTCGAAAATGGTAATAAAATAATATTTGATTTTGGTGAATACATTCAAATATTCGAGAAGAAAAATAGTTTACCAAAAAAATAAATAATAAAGAAATAATTTTTCTTTTGAATAAAGTAAATTATAAAACAACAAAATCCAGCTAATTAGCTGGCTTTTGTGTTTTATAAAGTAGCCATATTTTAATTAAACAATATATAATAAAAGTAATTTTTTAGATATATTTATACGTACAAAAATATAAATTCAAATTATATGAAAAACTTATTTATTCTGATTTTATCTTTACTATTTTCTATGACCATTATTTCTTCATGCAGCGATGACGATGTAAAAGAAGTCGTTGACTGCTTAGGCGAAAACCTTTTGTTGTCCATTGATTATACCACTGCAAGTGAAAACAACCAGCAAGTAAATTTTACCCTTTCATATTATGGCGATAAGACACTAGATAGAACTGTGAGATGGGACTTTGGGAATGGAACACCTATACAAACATTGACAGGAACGACAACATCGCACACTTACACTGCACCAGGTACTTACCATGTTAAAGCAAATATTTCTTTGAATAATGGTAATTGTGCATATGACATTCATAAGACAGTTAATATTAAGTAGGTCATATTTATACTATGAAGTGTGAAACTTCCAACTTCCTTTTTGTCTCAGTAAAAACTTTATTTTTTACTGAAGTAATTTAATTCTTCTAAATTTAGAACGTAATGTAGTATATTTTAATTATGAAAAATAAGTTTACCTGATGATAAAATACTTAATAATTCTTATTTCAAAAAAATTAAGTAAAAAAAGGATTCTACAAGCATTAAACTAAATGAATATAATAGTTTAGTTTTCTTACATGAAAAATAATATATGTTACCCAATGACACATATTTTACTTTAGGAGGAGTTCATCCATATTTATTAAGAGCATCTATCTGGTAGAGAGAAGTCGGAAATATAAGAGCATTCCAATATTCAACATATCTTACAAATCAAAAAAATGAATTATGAAAAAAATGAAATTTATAATTATTGCTCTATTTGTCTTTTTTCAGTGTAAAACGATAGATACAGAAAAAAACAAGATAACTAATTTAGTTATTAATTTTGAAGGTAATATTGATAAACCGCTTCCAGAAATACATTTCTGTAAAAATTGTAATGAAATTTATGATTTCAGAGTTTATCAATTTGAAATGAATGATGATTTTTTTGAATCAATAACCGACTTTATTTCATTAAATAATTATAGTAAAGAGAATAATAATTTTATCTTTTTGTCTGTTGTAATTGACAAGAATAATAGAAAAACCTTAGAGAAAAGAGAATCAAAACTTCTTATAGAAGAATTGATTAAATTATCTAATTATAATAAAAATGTTATTAATGAACAATTATTCAAATATTTGAGAATAATAAAAAAATAAATATCTATATTTTAAATAAAAAAACCAACAGATTACTCTATTGGGATTTCTTAGCGGAGAGTGAGGAATTATTTCATGTTCCCAAGAAGGGATAGTGATTCTAAGAAAACCCTATATGCTCCGCATTTATTTTTTTGTTTTTTCTTTCAGTTTTATGAAAATAGAATTTTCAACAACCTCAGAAAAAACAAAAAACCCAACAGATTGCTCTATTGGGTTTTCTCAGCGGAGAGTGAGGGATTCGAACCCCCGGAGGTGTGACCCTCAACAGTTTTCAAGACTGCCGCATTCGACCACTCTGCCAACTCTCCTGTAATACCGCCTATATCGGTATTGCGAGTGCAAATATAGAATGTTATTTCGAATTTCCAAACGTTGATTTAAAGTTTTTTTAACTTAAAAACATAGTTTACTCATTTTCAAAGATATATTTTGAATATTTTTTACATTATTATTTAAATAATGACCTCAACTCTACTTTATAACCTCTAATGCAAGTTGGATAAAGAAACCTATTGTAAAAAAGACTGCAGAAAATTTAAGTAATGTGAATCGAAAACTATCATTCAAGATTAATTTATCCATTAATGGCTTAGAAATTTTTCTATCTAAGAGTTTTTCTATTTTCTTAGAAAAAAGCATCAAAACTAACATTACAACAACTATCGCTATAAGTGCAACCGTAGACTTAATTGAATGATAAAAAACAATACCCGAAATCATTCCTGATATTCCTAAAATAACTTGAGGGAGTTTATTAATTGTATTACGTATTAATGCTTCTGTTTTCTTTAACCAATCTGCTCCTAATACTTCTGGTGCAGCTATCCAAAATGAGCAAAATTGTAAAATAAGACTTAGTAGTGTTAAAAACTCTATCATATAACGGTTAACTATTTTAATTCCTATTAAATATAAAAAAAAACCGCTCAATATTTGAACGGTTTACACTATATAGTTTTTATTTTAGAATTGGAGTTTTTATTCTTCCTCCTCTTCGTCTTCTACCATTGTATGATAAACATTGTTAACATCATCATCTTCATCAAATTTTTCTAATAATTTTTCGATGTCAGCTTTTTGTTCTTCTGTTAACTCTTTTGTTGTTTGTGGTATTCTTTCAAAATCAGAAGAAATGATTTCAAATCCTCCTTCTTCTAAAGATTTAAAGATTGTTCCATAATTTTCGAAAGGTGCAATTAAAACAATTCCATCCTCATCTTCAAAAATTTCTTCAACACCAAAATCAATCATCTCAAATTCTAATTCTTCGATGTCTGCTCCTTCTGGTTTCTGAATTTTGAAATTACAAATATGATCAAACATAAACTCTACAGAACCTTGTGTACCTAATTGTCCATTAGATTTGCTAAAGTACGAACGTACATTAGCTACAGTACGGTTATTATTGTTTGTAGAAGTTTCAACTAAAATAGCAATTCCATGAGGTCCATAACCTTCAAAAATTACTTCTTTATAGTTTTCAGTATTTTTATCTGATGCTTTTTTTATTGCGCGCTCAATATTATCCTTCGGCATATTTGCCGCTTTGGCATTCTGAATTACAGCACGAAGTTGAGAATTTGAATGCGGATCTGGGCCACCGGCTTTTACAGCCATTACGATATCTTTCCCAATTTTAGTAAACGCTTTAGACATTGCTGCCCAACGTTTCATTTTACGTCCTTTTCTAAATTCAAATGCTCTTCCCATTTTTACTTGTTTTTACAGAATGCAAATTTATTCATAAAACAAAAAAAATCCAAGAACTATGCCCTTGGATTTTCATTTGATTTTATATTTTTCTGGATTTATTTTAATCCATGATATTTTAACATTGGCTCTATAGAAGGTTCTTTTCCTCTAAAGTTTTTATAAATTACATTTAAATCGTCCGAATTTCCTTGCGAAAAAACTTTATCTCTAAGAATTTGTCCATTTTTACGAGTCATTCCTCCATTTTCTAACGTCCATTGGTATGCATCATGATCTAACATTTCTGCCCAAATATAAGCAAAGTAACCTGCTGCATATCCTCCACCAAAAATATGGCTAAAATAAGATGAGCGGTAACGTGGTGGAACTTGTGGTAAGTTTGTTTTATTATCAATTAAAGCTTGTTTCTCAAATTCATCTACAGAAGTAATATTCGCATCAACATTTACTGTATGCCAAGATAAATCTAAAGAGGCTGCAGAAAGTAATTCTGTTAAACTATATCCTTTATTAAAATTCGCTGCTTTCTTCATTTTAGCAACCAATTCATCTGGAATAACTTGATTTGTTTGATAATGTTTCGCGTAATTTTTTAAGATAGAAGGCTCTGTTGCATAATGCTCATGAAACTGAGACGGGAATTCAACAAAATCTCTCGAAACGCTTGTTCCAGATAAAGTTGGATATTTCTGATTAGCAAAAAATCCATGTAATGCATGTCCAAATTCGTGAAAAGTTGTAATTACATCATCATAAGAAATTAAAGCTGGTTGTCCATTTGCAGGTTTAGTATAATTTCCTACATTATAAATAACAGGTTTTGTTCCAAATAAATGAGATTGTTCTACAAGATTACTCATCCAAGCACCTCCTTGTTTTGTATCTCTTTTAAAATAATCTGTATAAAATAATCCTAATTGAGAACCGTCTTCATTAAACAACTCATATACTTTTACATCTTCATTCCAAACAGGAATATCAGTACGTTTTTTAAATGAAATTCCGTACAATTGTTTTGCCATGTAGAAAACACCATTTTCTACAACAGAATCTAAAACAAAATATGGTTTCATTGCACTTTCGTCAATATCATATTTTTCTTTACGAACTTTCTCTGCATAAAAATTCCAATCTGCTGCAGTTAAAGTATTTGCCGAATTTTCTTTCTTTGCTAAAGCCTCAAATTCTTTTGCATCTTTATTCGCCATTGCTGTTGCAGCAGGAATCATTTGATTTAAAAGTTTTTTTGCTGCTGTAGGATTTTGTGCCATCTGATCTTGTAAATTCCATTCAGCATAATTATTAAATCCTAACAATTTCGCTTTTTCAGCGCGCTTTTTCACTAAAGTAAGAATAGTAGAACGTGTATCGTTTTCATCTTTCTTTTCTGTTCTAATCCAAGCTGCATCAAATAACTTTTTTCTAGATGCTTTACTTGTCATATTTTGTAATTCTGGTTGTTGTGTTGTATTCAACAAACTCACTAAATATGTACCATCTGCTTGTTTAAAAGACTCTAAATCAGCATCGCTTAATCCTACTAATTCTTCTTTAGAAAAAGTAACTCCGCCTGCTTTTGTTCCTTTTAATAATTGATTAGAAAATTTTGTTTCTAAAGAAGCTATCTCTCCATTCAATTTCTTTAATTCTTCTTTTTGGGCTGATGATAAATTAGCTCCTGCAAGTTCAAATTTTTGATAATACACATCTAATAATCGTGCAGATTCTTTGTCTAAATTTAAAGTACTTTTAGCATCATACAATGCTTTTACTCTTTTAAAAAGTTGATCGTTTAAATAAATTGCATCGCTATGTGCAGCAAATTTTGGAGATAGCTCCTCTTCTACCGCTTGCAATGTTTCATTTGTATCTGCACCAGTTAAAAGACCAAAAACATGGCTAACTCTTGCTAATAATTGACCAGATTTTTCCATCTCTACCAATGTATTTTCAAAGGTTGGTTTTGCCGAATTATTTGCTATTTTTTCAATTTCAGCTAATTGCTCTACCATTCCTTGTAATAAAGCAGGTTTAAAGTCTTCACTTTTTATTTTAGAAAAATCTGCTGTATGATAAGGTAATTTACTTTCGCTGAAAAATGGATTTTGATTATTCCACATTGGATTTGATGTTTTTTGACTACAAGAAGTTGCTAAAATAGATGAGCCAAGCAACATTCCGTAAAATAATTTATTGTTAAACATTTTGTACGTTTTTATAACTGAACGAATTTAAGGTTTAAAATCTTAAATTTCAAATAAGACTTATTTTTACTTTGGGCGTTCGGGCGGATAGGACTACGTCCGCAACCATTATAATAAACAACATTTAGTTATTTATTATAATGGTTGTACTATATCTTTTAATTCGCTATTCGCTTCGTAAAAGGATGCCGCTTCACCCCCTAACGCTATTATAAAAAGATAGACGAAACTTAAAAGTTTGATTTTTAAGTGACGTTTAAAAATGTCATTTCGAGTGAAATTCGTTTAGAATTTTGTATCGAGAAATTGGACATTTTAAATAAATTTTGTCTTATTTCTCGATACAATTTTTCTCCATTTCATCTCGAAAAATCACTCGAAATGACAAAACAAAAGACCTTAAATATTAGTTAATCAAAAGTAGAAATAACATATCGACGGACTCAATGTGACAAGCTTAAAATATATTTTTCATTTTTAGCATTTCGTTTTTCATGTAGAAAATGGTTAACTTTGACGTTGATAAATGTGTTTGCATTTATTACAATCAATTAAATAATATACTTTGAATTTAGACTTAGAAGAACTAAAATATATTTTATCAGAAAGCGTAGAGCCACTTCCTGCATGGGATTCTCACGAAAAACTTTCTCCTCCTTACAGAGATAAGTTTGATTTAGAATTGGTAAAACGTACCAATCCAAAAAGTGCCTCTGTACTTATATTATTGTATCAGAACGAAAATGGTGAAATAGAATTTCCTGTAACTATGCGTGTTTCATACGATGGTGCACATTCTCATCAATTTTCTTTACCTGGAGGACAGTTCGAAGAACAAGATATTAGTTTCGACGAAACTGCAATTAGAGAAACTGTGGAAGAATTAGGTGTTGAATATGAAAACATAGAGATTATAAAGCAGTTAAGCGAAATTTATATTCCCCCAAGTAATTTTCTTGTTTATCCTTACATTGGTGTTTATAATGGTGAGCCAGAATTTATGCCAGATATGCGAGAAGTACAATATGTTGTACCATTAGATTTAGAAGCTTTTGTTAATGCAGATTACGAAGTTTTTGAACGCGAATTTTCTGGCCAAACAGTAGAAATACCTGGTTATAATATTGGCGATGATGAATATTTATGGGGTGCTACTGCAATGATTTTAGAAGAATTTAAAGATTATATAAAAATCGTCTTAAATTTGTAATACAAAATAATAAGAAAACGTGTCTCAAAAAGCTAAGAAAAAGAACGCCTTTCGCGATTCATTTGGACATTTATATTTCCTGAAAAGAACCTTAATCTTTTTATTAGGATCATTTACGTATAATCGTTACAATGGTTTTAATAAACTGAAAGTTACTGGAACTAGAAATTTAGTTCATTTACCAAAACAAAATGTGTTGTTTGTATCAAACCATCAGACTTATTTTGCTGATGTTTTTGCAATGTATCATGTATTTTGCAGTGTTAAAAATGGATTCATTGATACGATCAAAAATCCTATTTACCTATTAAATCCTAAAATTGATTTTTACTACGTTGCTGCAGAAGAAACAATGAAAGATAATCTTCTAACAAAACTTTTTGCTTATACTGGTGCTGTTACTGTAAAAAGAACATGGCGAGCTAAAGGTGAAAATGTAAACAGAAGAGTCGATCTTAACGAAATTAATAACATTGATATAGCATTACAAAGTGGTTGGGTTGTTACATTTCCACAAGGAACAACAACTGCATTTGCTCCTGGAAGAAGAGGAACTGCTCATTTAATAAAAAAGAATAAGCCTATTGTAATACCTGTTGTTATTGATGGCTTCCGTAGAGCATTCGATAAAAAAGGTTTACGTATAAAAAAGCGTGGAATAAACGCTACTTTAACGTTTAAAGAGCCTTTAGAAATTGATTACGAAAATGATTCGAGCGATGCTATTATGCAAAAAATAATGCATTCTATAGAACAAACGCCAGAGTTTAACTTGGTTAGATCAATGGATGAAATTCTAGCAGAAAATAGCGAAAGATCATTAGACGATTATCTAAATGAAGATGATGAAGAATTTGATAACTTCGATGATATAGGATACGACGAAGAAAATAAAAAAGACTAATAAAGATTACGAATAAAAAATGAAAAAAGTTCATTTTATAGCAATTGGTGGAAGTGCCATGCACAATTTAGCAATTGCATTACATGATAAAGGCTATCAAGTTTCTGGTTCTGATGATGCGATTTTTGAACCTTCTAAAACTCGTTTAGATAAACGTGGAATTTTACCAGAAGAAATGGGATGGTTTCCAGAAAAAATTACAGAAGATTTAGATGCTGTAATTTTAGGAATGCATGCACATGCTGATAATCCTGAAATGTTACGTGCACAGGAATTAGGTTTAAAAATTTATTCATATCCAGAATATTTATACGAACAATCTAAAGATAAAACACGTGTTGTAATTGGTGGTTCTCATGGGAAAACAACTATTACATCTATGATTTTACATGTCTTACATTACCATAATATTGACGTTGACTACATGGTTGGTGCACAATTAGATGGTTTTGATGTAATGGTAAAATTAACTGAAGAAAACGAGTTTATGATTATGGAAGGTGATGAATATTTATCTTCTGCTTTAGATCGTCGTTCTAAGTTTCTTTTATATCAACCAAATATTGCGCTTATTTCTGGTATAGCTTGGGATCATATTAATGTTTTTCCAACATTCGCAGATTATACATCTCAATTCTCAAAATTCGTAGATTCTATAGTTCCTGGTGGTGCTTTAATTTATAACGAAACAGATGATGAAGTTGTAAAAGTTGTTGATGAAACAGAAAAAGCTATCAAAAAATTCCCTTATCATTTACCAAATCATTTTATAGATAATGGTGTTACTTTCATTGAAACTGAAGATGGACCTATTCCGTTAGAAGTTTTTGGAAATCATAATTTAATGAATCTAGAAGGTGCACGTGCTATTTGTAAGCAGTTAGGTGTAATGGATGATGATTTTAACGAAGCGATACAGTCTTTTAAAGGTGCTTCGAAAAGATTAGAGTTAATTAATAGAACTTCTGATTTTGTTGCTTACAAGGATTTTGCACATGCTCCTAGTAAAGTAACTTCTGTTACAAATGCTGTAAAAGAGCAATACACAGAAAAAACAGTTGTAGGATGTTTAGAAATTCATACTTATTCATCTTTAAATCCTGAATTTCTTGTTCAATACAAAGGTGCTTTAGATAAGGCTGATATAAAAATTGTAATGTATAGCCCAGAAGCCTTAGAAATAAAACGTATGGAAATGATTTCCCCAGATGATATTAAAAAAGCATTTGGAGATGATTCTATTTTAGTTTTTACAAATGGAACAGAATTACAAGAATATATAGAGCGTTTAGATAAAAAAGATAAAATATTCTTAATGATGAGCTCTGGAAATTTCGGAGGAATTAATCTGAATGAATTATTTAAATAATTTAAAATTAGATCTGAGATTTGATTAGTAAAAACTCCTTTATAATCTCAAAGTCATTCATTTAATTCACACAATATTTACAAAAAAAAATGTCATGTTGGACTTATTTCAACATGACATTATATTTTTATATGATAAAGCTTCGACAGGCTCAGCTTGACAATGGAGACTTTAATCATACTGAATAATCGTTATAATTGAGAGAATTAGAAGAATTTACTAAATTTAAGTCAATAGCATTTTTCTGTCTAAGTTCTCGATACATTTTTCTACGAAAAACACTCGAACTAACAGAAAAATAAAGGTTTTAATCTGATTATAAAATTGTCAAATTGAGCTTGTCGAAATGTCGTTTCAGGATCTCATTTCGCTATAAATCAATGAGAAGATGAAATAAATTCAGCTTGACACTTAATGACTCGAAACAAATTTCAATCCTATAATAGAGAAGATTAATGTACTTAAAAAGAAAACTCTCAAGAAATTAATAGGTTCTTTAAAGATAAAAATTCCTACTAAAACAGTTCCTACTGCTCCTATTCCAGTCCAAACAGCATAAGCTGTACCAATAGGTAAAGTTTGTGTTGCTTTCACCAATAAAATCATACTTACAACTAGAAAGAAAAAAAAACCACCATACCACATGTATGCTTCGTTTCCTGACGTTTCTTTTGCTTTACCTAAACAAGATGCAAAGCCTACTTCGCAAAAACCTGCAATGATTAATAAAATCCAATTCATCTTTTTTCAATAATAAAAAAGGCTACACAATTGTAGCCTTACAAAGTTATATAAAATCTATTTGTTTATTTTCCGAAACTTTCGCTAAACTCTACTTGACCTTTAATATGGACTTCACTCCATGTTTTAGAAACTCCATCAGCTCCTTTATGTAAATCTAGACAAGCATTATTTAAAGCTGTTAAAGCTTTGTTTGCATTAAAATGCATTAAATCAACATCAGCTTCAATTGTAAAAACATTGTTTTCAAAAGAAGATTGCACTTCATATTCTTTAGAGGTATTGTTTAATGTTAATTTTAAAAATGTTTTACCATCTTTAAAATGTAACTGACCTTTAATTTCGTTTGTATTAATCATATTACCAAATAGAATGTCTTTTAACTTTTCGTCTCTAACAATCATATCCGTATTTAAAGATGAAACCAACGCTATAATATCCGCTCCTTCTAAAACCTCTTGTGGAGTTTTACCTTCTTCGTTAACGTTCTTCACTAAAACAACATCAAAATGACCAGGAACACCAACTCTTTCTGTTGTTTTATATCCCATCCATTCAACATTAGATTTACGGATAACTCCTGTAACAATTTCTGTTGGCTCCTCTGTTGTTTCTGTCTGTAGATTTTCTACTTGCTCTTCTTTAGGTTGTTCTTCTGTTTTATTGTTACAACTATAGAATGACATAGTAGCACAAATAGCTATTAAAGTATAAATTTTTCTCATTTTCTAATTTTAAAGTGCAAACATACGCATCAAAAAAAAATGTCGCAATTGATTTTTAACATATTTTATATTTATACATTTGTATCATGTTAAGAGATATTTTAAACACCTTACTCATTATCATTTCTATACCTTTTATATTAATTTATGAGATTTATTGTTCTGTTTACAAATACAGAAAATAATTAGTTAACTTCGTTCTATAAATAAATGAAATGAGCGAAAAAATTATAGGTATAATGGGCGCAATTCCAGAAGAAATAAATGGAGTTGTTAGTTTATTATCAAACAAAAAAGAACATAAATTAGGGAAAAGAACCTATTATACTGGAGAAATAAACAATCAGAAAGTAGTTGTTGTTTTTTCTCGTATTGGTAAAGTTGCAGCTGCAACTACAGTTTCTACTCTTATTTTAGAATTTAAAATTACCGAGTTAATTTTTACTGGTGTTGCAGGAGCAATACATTCTTCATTAAAAATAGGTGATATTGTATTAGGAGAAAGTTTAATTCAGCACGATATGAATGCTCATCCTCTGTTCCCAGCTTACGAAATTCCTTTATTAAACAAAGCTTATTTTAATAGCGATAATGAACGAATAGATCTTGCCACTTCTACTATTCTTGAAATGCTAGAACAACAAAATTTATATGATGTTATAACAGAAGAAGATTTAAAGAAGTTTAATATTCATTCGCCACAATTGCATGTCGGATTAATTGGATCTGGAGATTTATTCTTCTCTACTAATTCGCAAAAGGAAAAATTACAAGAAAAATTACCAGAACTGTTGTGTGTAGAAATGGAAGGAGCTGCTGTTGCGCAAGTTTGTTATGAATTTGGAATTCCTTACGTTATTATTAGAACAATTTCTGATGAAGCAGATGATAAGTCTACAGTAGATTTTAATAGCTTTATTGAGAAAATATCAAATGTATATTCGATAGAAATAATTAAAAACATCATCAAATAAAAAGTCCTTGTAAAAGGGCTTTTTCTTTTTGATGTACATTAATAAAAAAATCATTCAATATATAATTGAACTCATTTTTAAAACTAAAATTAATGGATTTATTTGTGGGGAGAGCAGGATTCGAACCTGCGAAGGTGAAACCAACGGATTTACAGTCCGTCCTCGTTGGCCGCTTGAGTATCTCCCCAACCTATAATAAAGTATTTTTAAATGAGCCGATAGAGGGACTCGAACCCACGACCTGCTGATTACAAATCAGCTGCTCTAGCCAGCTGAGCTACATCGGCTTATTATTTTTTGTTTTAAAAGTAAAAATAAAAACTTTTTATTGAGCCGATAGAGGGACTCGAACCCACGACCTGCTGATTACAAATCAGCTGCTCTAGCCAGCTGAGCTACATCGGCAATTTTGTGGGGAGAGCAGGATTCGAACCTGCGAAGGTGAAACCAACGGATTTACAGTCCGTCCTCGTTGGCCGCTTGAGTATCTCCCCAACCTTATATTTTTACTGAGCCGATAGAGGGACTCGAACCCACGACCTGCTGATTACAAATCAGCTGCTCTAGCCAGCTGAGCTACATCGGCAAAAATATTATTATTTGATATTTCAAATTGAAAACCGAAACTTATTTCTTGAAAGAGATATTGTTCCTTTTTCGTGGTGCAATATTAGGGCAGTTTTTCGAATCTCGCAAATGTTTTTCAAAAAAAAATTAGAAGTTTTTTCAAAAAAATCACTTCAATTTTGAAAATCAGAATTTTAGATTCTAAAAAAATATTTAAAAAAAATATAATTAAAGATAATGTTCTATTTACATTGAACTTATTAATTTTGTTCCTTATTAATAAATTTAATGCACCTTTTTATACAAATATTACAATTATTTGGAGCTATTGCCTTATTCATTTTTGCTATTAAATTACTGAGTGAAAATTTACAAGCACTTTCTGGTTCTAACTTTAAGAAAACACTAAATAAACTTACTCGTAACAATTTTTCTACAATTGTTACAGGAACTTTCTTTACAACTGCTATTCAATCATCATCCGCAGCTAGTGTTTTTATTTTAGGATTTATGAATGCTGGTTTAATTAATTTGAAAAAAGCCTTCGGTTTAATACTAGGTGCAAACATTGGTACAACCTTAACTTTATGGTTGGTTTATTTTGGATTAAAGTTCGATTTAGTTTTGATAGCACTACCATTAACACTAATTGCTTTTCCATTTTATTTATCTAAGAAAAGAAACTATAGAAAATTAGGTGGTATCTTATTTTCTTTATCATTACTATTCTTAGCTTTATTTTTCTTAAAAAAGTTTTTACCATCAATAGAGAACAGTCAAACTTTTCAAGATTTTATAACTCATGTTTCTAGTCTTGGTTTACTTACAAATCTTTTATTTATATTTTTTGGAATATTATTAACTGTAGTTGTTCATTTTTCTTCAGCTTCTATTACTATTGCCATATTATTAACTAATAAAGGTTTACCATTAGAATTAGCTGCAATGATTGTTCTAGGAGCAAACATTGGAACTACTTTTACAGCACATTTAGTTGCTGCTATTGGAGATCGATATACAAAAGTTGTGGCTGCTTTTCACACATTTTTTAATGTTATAGTTGCTCTTATTTTTCTATTTATAACGAACTTATTACTGCAATTTATTGGGAAATACATTTCATCTAATCTTGCTGTACAATTAATAGCTTACGATACAATTACAAATATTGTTGGTGTAATTTTATTTTTTCCATTTATAAATCGTTTGGCTTATTATTGTCAAAAGAAATATTTTTCACTTAAAGATTCTAATACAAAAATTGAGTTTTTTGCGATTCCATTTGGTACAAACTCTGATTTATATCAAAACGAAGCCAACAAAAAATTATTAAAATTAGCGACGACAACCAAACAAACTATTTATACGCTTGGTAGAATGATTACTGAAAGTGATGAAGAGAAAATTTTGGTATTTAGAGAACGTATTTTAGAATTAGAAAAAGAGGGTGATCAGTTAGAAAAAGAAGTAAATCAATTCTTGAATGAAATTACTGAACTCGATTTACCAAACGAAAATACACTAGCTACTTTACAGTTAATTACACTTTGTCATCATTTAGAAAGCATTGGAGATATTGCAATTAAGATTTCTTCTATACATCGTCGTCGTAGAATGACGAATAGTTATTTTACACCTAAAATGCGTTCTTATTTGGTAGATTTTCAAAATAATTTAGATCTAGCTACAAGAATTTTGAATCAGAATTTAAACGAAATACAAGAAGAAGTTACAATAGACCAAGCTGAGTTTATTGAAAAAACAATTAATACTATTTTTAAAGATGCTGAGGCAAATTTGATGAAAACTATAGAAAGAGAAAAATTATTGACAACAAGCGCTCTTTTCTACAAAGATTTGATTCAGAATTATGAAGATTTAGGAGATCATCTATACAAAGCAAATAAAACAATTGTAAAGCTTAAAAATCAGTAATTTTTCTATAAATGATTTTCTGAGAGAAAAATTTAATTCTTCTACTTCTCTCCTATTTTGTAATTTTGCGGCATGTTCGATTCAAAACAAATTTTTTCTATTCAATCCGAAGAAGATTTTCAGCATGTTGCATTGGAAGTTTTTCGTTACCAAGCACAAGAAAATGAAGTCTATAAAAACTTTATTAAGTTTTTGAATGTCGATTATAAAACGATACATCATACTGATGACATTCCATTTTTACCAATTCAATTTTTTAAAAAATTTGAAATTGTTTCTGGTAATCGTGCTGTTGAAAAAATTTTTACTAGTTCTGGAACAACAGGAATGGCTACAAGCCAACATTTGGTGACAGATCTAGCATTGTATCATTATAGTTTAGAAAAATGTTTTGAGCAATTTTATGGTCCTTTAAATGATTACACAATCTTTGCACTCCTTCCTTCTTATTTAGAAAGATCAGGTTCTTCCCTTATTGATATGGTAGAATATTGGATTGATAAATCTGAAAGTGATAAAAGCGGTTTCTACTTGTATAATCATGATGAATTATACAACAACCTCATCGAACATGAAAAAACAGGAAAAAAAGCAATTTTAATTGGTGTTTCTTTTGCATTATTAGATTTTGTTGAAAATTATAAAATGAATTTACAACATACAATTGTAATGGAAACTGGAGGAATGAAAGGTCGTAAGAAAGAAATTACAAGAGAAGAGTTACATCAAATTTTAAAAGATGGATTCGGAACAAATGAAATTCATTCAGAATATGGAATGACTGAATTACTTTCTCAGGGATATTCTCGTGGAGATTTAACTTTTAAGTCACCCAATTGGATGCGAATTACAATTAGAGAAACTGAAGATCCATTTAACCATGTTTTACAAGGAAAAGCTGGCGGAGTAAATGTGATTGATTTAGCAAATTATAACTCAATAAGCTTTATAGCTACTGATGACTTAGGTAAAAAAATTACTCCAAATCAGTTTGAAATTCTTGGACGTTTTGATCATTCAGATGTACGAGGATGTAACTTAATGATTATGGAATAAAAAAGCTGTTTCTAACGAAACAGCTTTTTTTGTGTTTTATTTCTTTTTCATTAAAACCTCTTTATTCGATTCTTCTCTTACTTTATCGAAAAATTGTTTTAAATCGTTATACTTTTCTGCCTCATAAACACCTTCTGGCAAAATAAATTGATATGAAATTGTCAACATATTATCATTTATTTTTGCTTCTTGGTAATATTCTAAACCTAAATCTATTTTATGATGAGCTTTGTATTTACCATCTAAAATAACTTCGTAACCTTCTGGTATTTTACTTTTTACTTGAATATTAAAAAAGTATGGAAATTTAAACTCTATTTTACGTTGACGATTTTTATCTTCAAAAGTATACTGTGATAAAAAAGAACGTAATGGATTTCCAAAGTTATAAAAAGGTAATCCTATTTGTTTACTTACAGCTTTATATGATTTCTTGTACTTATCATCTCTATATGTCAAATCATCTGAATTTTCGATATCAAAACGCTGATCCATTGATTCTGTAACATATCTTTTTAAAACATTTTCTTCACTTGCCTCTTCATCATAAAAATATCCATTAAAACGGTCTTGACGATGTAAAATAACTTTATCTTTTAAGAACTGGTAATTAATAACAACCTCGTAATCAGATATTTTCTGTGTTAACTTAACGAAACTCGGTTCTCCTTTCTGCACTACAACTCCATAATAATTAAAGATTTCTAAAGGCGCAAATTCAACTTGATCACTATTTAATTGTGCTCCATCTAGCAAAATAATTTGCCCAGTTTTTAACTTAACAGCTGTTACAACAGAGCTAAATTGACGAACAAAAGGATAACTTAATAAAATTTGTCCATGTTGACGAGTACTATTTAAAATTAAAAATGAATCAAACCCTTTTGCAGTCAAAATCTCTTGTAATAATAAATTAAGGTCAGCTGACATTCCTACCTTATCTTTTAAAACTGATTTATTCGTTTTTTGAGGCATGATAGAGTAAATATTATTCCACTTTGTATTGTTATTTACATAGCTAACAATATTTTTAAGTGTCTCTATTTCATTATCTCCATTAGGAATAGCTTTCGCTATATCTTTCATTGCAGATGGATTTCGATAAGCATCGTATTGTGAATTAACATCACGAATTAAATCTTTCCAAGCAGTCATTACACTATTCTTCGTAGTACCTGTATGATACGAATCATATTGCAACTTTACTCTTTCACTTTGATCTTGTGGATTATAAACATATTTTAAATCATTAAAACTTTTTTGATCCGTTAAAATCCAATCTGTTGTACTTGCAGTTTTCCCTTTATACTTAGTATTAATATTATCTCCAATTGTAATAATTGAATATCCTCCGTTAGATTGATTATTCAACTTAAACTCACTAAAAAGTGTTGGTAAACTATGTTGAAAATTCCAAGCATCAATTGAAAAATTAAATTCGCTAGATTTTGTGTAAGTATATTCTATTATAGAACCAACTTTTACATTAGAAAAAGCAAAACGTTTGGTATTGTATAATTCGTTAATAGAGACATCAAAAATTTCTTTCTCATCTATAGGCGTAACCTCTTCTTTACCATTTACAACGTTTATAGTATTTCCTTTTATTCCAGAAATAGCCTCACTTTTATTTTTACTATAATAACGTAATTCTACATTAGCTTCTTCTATACCTTCTTGTTTTAAAATTTTTATTCTCCTTTTTACTGTTAAATAGTAATTACTAGAAGATAAATTCATTTTTCCTTCTTCTGAAAGGATTACAGCATTTGCATTTTTATCGTAAGAAACTTCTTTAATATTTTTTTCTTGTTCAGTTACTTTTCCTAGTTTAAAATCTCTTGTTTGTGCAAAAGAAATACTCGATAAAATAACCAATAATAGTGTAGATTTTAATTTCATTAATTGGTTGTTAAAATTTGAGTGCAAAATTACTATTTACAATATGTTTTTAAAGTAAAATAAATAATTATTTATAAAATCTGATTTTAAATAAGTTTTGAATTTCATTAATTTACTATATTTGAAATACTTAATCGATTAAATTATGATAAAAACTTATTTATATTTCATCCTATTGTTTTCATTTACAGCAGTAAATGCACAAAAATATGTTGAACCAGAAAAAGCTGTAAAAGATGAACAAAAAAGAAAAGCATCTGAAGTTGTAACTTTTCCTACCAGAAAATTTGATTCTATTGAAGCTAAAAAAGCTTTAGCTATGGGAAAAGGTAAAATAACTGGTACAGCTTTTACTCGTACTAAAAATGGGTATGGAATGAAAGTCGGGAAAAAAGTTTTAGCAAATAAAATTACTATTCAGTTATTTCCTGTAACTCCATACTTTGAGGAATATTACGCTTTATGGAAAGATAAAAGCAAGAATAATCCTAAAAAAAACAGATTTGTTTACATGGATAAAGATGCTTATCGTTATAGATTAGATGCTGTAACAAACAGTTCTGGAGAGTTTACTTTTCCTGATATGAAACCTGGTAAATATTACTTATGGGGGAGTTTAGATTATTCTTTAAGTTATAATTACAACCAATACACAGGAAGCGGATATAATGGCTATGGTAGAATTGATTATTATTCGCCAAGCTCTTATTCAAAAGGTTTTAATGAGTTTTTAGAACTTTTTGTTGAAGTAAAATCTGACGGAGAAATAGTTGAAGTAAAACTGAAATAATTCAGTTTTACTTCAATAAATTATCTAACGCCTTTTCTAATGTTGGGTATTTAAATACAAACCCTGTTCTTTCTATCTTTTCTGAACTTAATCGGGATCCTTTTAAAATCAAATCACTCATCTCTCCCAATGCAACTCTCAATAAAGTAGAAGGAATATTAGGTATAAAAAAGGGTTTATCCATTTTACGAGCTAATGTCTTATTAAATGTAGAATGATTGATCTTCTCTGGAACAGCAGCATTAAAACTTCCATTCATTTGCTCATGTTCAACAGCTTCTACATACATCTCTACTAAATCGTCAACATGAATCCAAGGCATCCATTGTTTTCCATCACCTAGATTAGCTCCCACACACATTTTGATTGGCTTTTTAAGCAAATCGAAAGCTCCACCTTCTTTTGCTAAAACTAAAGAAGTTCTTAAACAAACAACTCTCGTTTTAAAAGTTTTGAATTGATGAGCAGCTTTTTCCCAATCGATACATACTTTTCCTAAAAAATCATTTCCTGGAGAATCTTCTTCTCTAAAAATAGTATCTGATGTTATTTGTCCATAGTAACTACTTCCAGATGCGGAAATAAAAAATTTTAGATTTGGAGCTAATTTCTCCGTGTATGTATAAAGTAAATTAGCTGTATTAATTCTGCTTTCATAAATTTCTTTTTTATAGGACTTTGTCCAACGCTTAGAAATTGTAGCTCCTGCTAAATGGATTATTCCATCAAGATTCTCAAAAGCTTTTTCATCAACATTATTTTTATCCCAATGATAAAAAGGATGTTCTATATTCTTCTCTCTTGTTAAAATTCTAACTTCATGTCCATTTTCAATTAATCTTTTAGATAATTTAGAACCAACTAATCCACTTCCACCTGTAAGAAGAATATTCATACTCATTATTTTTTTCTAATTTAGCCATTCAAAATTGATACCAATGCTAAAAGGACGATTTTCTTTTCTAAAAAAGATGGGACCCGACGAAGAAAATAAATTAAAACAGAAAATTTTTGATGTTATTTTCGAAGCCAATACTCCGTACGGTAAACTTTTTGACATCCTTTTATTGTTATTAATTCTAACCAGTGTTGGTTTAGTAATGATGGAATCTATTCCGGCGATTAATGCTCGTTACCATTTAACATTGATTATTTTAGAATGGATTTTAACCATTTTATTTACTTTAGAATACATTTTAAGAGTTTACTGTGTAAAAAACCGATGGCGTTACATCTTTAGCTTTTATGGTTTAATTGATTTATTATCTATTTTACCATTCTATTTAGGCTTCTTCTTCGAGGCAAGTAAATATTTATCAAGCATTAGAATTTTACGTTTATTAAGAGTTTTCAGGATTTTTAATTTGACTCAATTTACACATGGACGAAATGTTTTAATGATTGGATTAAAAGAAAGTAGAGATAAAATTATTGTATTCCTTTCTTTTGTTCTATTAATTGTTGTGGTAATTGGATCTATTATGTACACAGTTGAACATGATCATCCAGAATCTGGTTTTACAAGTATTCCGATTAGTATATACTGGGCAATTGTAACATTAACTACTGTTGGTTATGGAGATGTTTCTCCCGTAACTGGATTGGGACAATTTTTAGCTTCTCTTGTAATGATTATTGGTTACGGAATTATTGCTGTTCCTACAGGAATTGTTACGATGGAAATGAATAAAGCATCAAAAAATGATATCCCAAAAAATACTGAAAGATGTAGAAATTGTGGAGATGATTATCATTTAGATGGTTCTATTTACTGTAAAACTTGCGGGCATAAATTAGACGAATAAGTTATGAGTTATGAGTTATGAGTTATGAGTTATGAGTTATGAGTTATGAGTTATGAGCAAATTTAAAAACTTAAACTCTTAACAACCTAAACACATAAAAACCTTAATCCTCCTCTTTATCTAGATTAATATATCTATTGCTATCGATATGATTTACTTGTTCATAGTATTTCGTGTAATTAATTGACATATTTAATTCATATCCTACTAGCATTAAAATAACATTGATATAAACAAAAATCATCATAATCATTACTAATCCTAGAGAGCCGTATAACAAATCTATATTTGTAAAATAACGCAAGTAAGAATTGAAACCAATTACAGTCAATAAAAATAGAAATGATGTTAGAGCGGCACCAGGTAAAACAGTACTTCTTGTTTTTTTATGATTTGGTCCGAAATAATACAACATACACATCGAAACAAAATAGAACATAAAAATTGCTAAATAATTAATGATGTATGAAAACTGTCCTAACTTGCTTAAAAAAGGAACGTGAGTTAAATACTTCCAAATAACAGAAGTTGAATAAGACAAAAAAACCTGTAAAACAATAAATGCTGTAAAAAATAAAGTTAATACAATTGATATCAATCTTGATTTAGAGTTCTTCCTTTTCACATAAACATCTTGGTAAGAAACATTAAACCCATTAATTATTCCTTGTATTCCGTTTGATGACATAAAGATTGTTATCAAAATCAAAAAATAATTCACCTTTCGTTTCCCTTGTAATTTCGTTGTACTTTCTATATAAGAAACCACTTCATTACTAAGATGTTTTGGTAAAACTTTTGGTAAAAACTCTGTAAATAATAGCGTTTTTATTTCTTCGTAATAAAATATATGTGGCAATACGGTAAACAAGAAAAGTAAAAACGGAAACATGCTAAAAAATAATATCCAAGAAACAGCAGCAGAACGTAATGGGAAGTTACCTTTCATTACGCGAATCCAAAAAACTTTTAAAAAATCATACACCGAAATGCCTGTTTTTTTATTCATCATTTTTGTTCTCGACCATTCGCGAAAATAATTTATTCCCATATATGTTTTAAAATGTTGCAGAATGCGCATATTTTTGCCTTAAATTAATTTCTTATTAATGAATATTACAACTATTTGTATTGGTAAAACCGATGAAAAAGCAATCGAGATGCTTTTACAAAAGTATGAAAATCGATTGCCTTCGCATATTAATTATCAAAGAATTGAAATTCCTGATATCAAAAATCGTAAAAATTTATCCGAAATTCAACAAAAACAGAAAGAAGCTGAACAAATTTTAGGAAAAATTGTCAATACAGATTTTGTTATCATTCTCGACGAAAAAGGAAAACAACCAACTTCTAAGCAGTTTGCAGATGATATACAAAATTACATGAATCAATCTGTAAAGAATCTTGTCTTTGTAATTGGCGGTCCTTATGGGTTTGATGAAACTGTTTATAGTAGAGGAAATAAAAAAATGTCTCTATCTAATATGACATTTACACACCAAATGGTTCGTTTATTTTTAACAGAACAAATTTATCGCGGATTTAGTATATTGCAAGGTAAACCTTATCATCATGAATAACGAGAAAAGTCCCTATCAAGAACATTTAGAAATAGAAAAAAAAGATAATCTTCCAAAAAAATTAAGTTTTTCTGCTTTACAAGCACTCTTATACAGCTTTGTAGCAATTGTTACTTGGCAAATTGTTGGTGGAATAATAACTGTACCAGGATTTTTTTATAAACCTCTAAATCACGTCTTATTACCTTTAGGTTTTTTAGGAGGTACTATTGCTGCTATTGTTATTTTATTAATGTTAACACAGACAAAAGTTGCTCCTATTATTCAAGATATAAAACGAAAATTTACAATAACGCAAGTCATATTAGCAATTGCTTGTTGGGTTTTCTTTTTACCTTTAGTCGAATTTTTTACTAGCTTAATCCCTACCGATGGACCATTTGAAATCATTTATAAACTTTTCGAAGAATCTTTTAAAATGATGCTCGACTATAAAATTGTAGGTTTTATAATGGTGTGTATTTTAGCTCCGATTTTTGAAGAAATTATTTTTCGTGGAATTATTTTAAAAGGGATGCTAAACTTTAAAGTTAATCCAATAACAGCAATTCTTATAAATGGTTTTATTTTTGGTTGTGCTCACATGAATCCTTGGCAGTTTATTGGTGCAGGATTTCTTGGTGTTATATTTGGATATATCTACTACCGTACGAGATCACTATTTTTACCAATGTTATTACATTTTTTAAATAATGCGCTTTCTTTCTCTTTCATGATGATTTATGGAGAAGTTGAGGAAGAAGTTTTTCAACCTAGTATCTTTCTTATCGGAGGAATGACGGTTCTAGGAATTGTTGCCATTTATCTATTTTATAAAAACACCAACAAAAACGAACAATTAGAATGGAATTAATTTTTGCTACACATAATCAGAACAAAGTAAAAGAGGTTGCTAAAATGTTACCTTCTTACTTGTCGATGAAATCTTTAACTGATATCGGTTTTCATGATGAGATAGAAGAAACAGGAACTACTTTCGAAGAAAATGCGCAATTAAAAGCACAAACAATATTCGAAAAAACTGGTAAAAATATTTTTGCTGATGATTCTGGATTAGTCATAGAAGCTCTTGACGGTGCTCCAGGTGTTTATTCTCATCGATATGCAGGTACTGGACTTGATAAAGATAACATTGCCAAAGCTTTAAAAGAATTAGAAGGAAAAACTAACCGAAATGCTTATTTTATTTCAATTTTCTGTTTAATTTTGAATAAAAAGGAATATTTTTTTGAAGGACGTGTATACGGAACCATTTCTACAGAAGTTTTAGGAGATAATGGATTTGGATACGATCCTATTTTTATTCCAGATGGTTTTTCTAAATCTTTTGCGCAGATGAGCGCCGAAGAAAAAAATGCAATTAGTCATAGAGGAAAAGCTGTACAAGAACTAAATATTTTTTTAACGAACCTAACTAAAGTTTGAGCATAAAATTAACAATATTAGGATTTAATTCAGCATTACCAACTGCTTTCACTCATCCTACCGCACAATTATTAAACATCGCTGAGCGTCATTTTTTGATTGATTGTGGCGAAGGGACACAAGTACAATTACGTAAAGCTAAAGCAAAGTTTAACCGAATTAATCATATTTTTATTTCTCATTTACATGGTGATCATGTTTTTGGATTAATTGGTTTAATTTCTACTTTTCAATTATTGGGAAGAGATACAGCTCTACATATTCATGGACCAAAAGGAATTGAAGAATTTATTACAACACAATTACGTTTAACAGAATCTAATAATTCTTTTGATATTGTTTTTAATGAATTACATACCAAAGAATCTGTTTTAGTTTTTGAAGATGATAAAGTAGAAGTTTTTTCTATTCCACTTAATCATCGTGTTTATACAAATGGTTATTTATTTAGAGAAAAGGAAAAATCTCGAAAATTAAATATGGATACTATCACAGCATTCAATGAGATTGAAGTTTGTGATTATCAAAATTTAAAAAATGGAAAAGATTTCATTTTAAAATCTGGCGAAATTATTTCAAATGATTATTTAACTTTTGATGCTCCAAAATCGTTGAGTTATGCTTTTTGTTCAGATACTAAATATAAACCAGATATTGTTCCTATTATTAAAGATGTAGATGTACTTTATCACGAATCTACATTTCTACATGAACTGAAAGATTTGGCAGTTTATACTGGTCATTCTACAGCAAAAGAAGCGGCATTAATTGCAAAAGCTGCAAATGTTAAGAAATTAATTTTAGGCCATTTTTCTAATCGTTATCACGATTATAAACCTTTGTTATTAGAAGCGCAAGAAGAGTTTCCTAATACTATTTTACCAGAAGTTTTAAAAGAAATTAAGATAAAAGAGTAGGTTTAAAAACGAATTTCGAAATACGAAATTCGTTTTTTTATTTAGTGAAATTAGTAATAATTATATTCCAAAGTATTCAGATAGAATTTTAGTACGTTCTCTAATTGACACAGCATTATTTGTACCTTGTTGACTTAAACGTTCAAACTCTAAATATTCAAAATTTGCTTCCGTAATGTCAGTTTCTGCCATTTTTCTATTACTTTCTAAATCCTTGTAGAAAGAGATAAATTTTTCTCGAGTAATTAAATCAAGTTTATTTTTTTCAATAGCACTTTTAAAAATTAAAAAGTAAATTGTTACGTTAGCTTGCCCTCTTAATAATGTATCTTGATTTTCATAAACATTTACCATTTCATTCAAAATATTTACAGATTTATGATAATATCCTGATGAATCTAGCTGAGTATTTCTTTTAAAAGACATAACCATTTTATCTAAAAATTCTTTTTTAGTATCAACAATTTTTTTGTTAATATCCAAACTATAAAGTAAGAAAATTAGTCTAGCAGAAACTTCTCTATATTGATATCTGTTATTATTAAATTTAACTTTGTCCTGAAAAAATAAATGATCTGCTAAATCTCGAATTACTTTTGCCATATCTCCACCAATAGCATTCCTTTTTTCTGCGGCATTAAGGGGAACAGCTTCATTTAATCTAGAAAACATATCTTCAATTAATTCTATATCTTCTGTTTCCACCAATATTATAGGTAAATTATACGAATCAAATCTAATTTTTAACTTAGGGTATTCATTAGCTAATTGAGTATATGTCATATTTTGTGCTTTGATTTTTTCATCAGCTAAATAGAAAAAATCTTCCGAAAGAGAAAAATCGTCATTAATGAAGCCCCATATAGCTTCCAATCTTTGACGACCATCAATAATTGCGTAATCATATTTTCCATTATCTTCTTTTTTTTGACTTAATGAGAGCTGATGGAAATACAATTTAGGAATATCATAATCATTTAAAATTGAATCAATTAATAATTGTTTTTTTTGAGTACTCCACACTTCACCTTTTCTCTGATAATCAGGATGTGTATTTATATATTCTCGTTCAGAATTGATTCTTAATATTGAACTGTTCTGAAATGGAAATGTTCTAATAGTAGCCATAATTTATAAATTTTCAACTATGCTTTCTAATTCTGGAAATAACTGGAATTTCGAAAAGCCTAATAATTTTAACTCTTTTTTTATTTCTTCTTTAAGCTCACTTGGAATGATATATCTCCAAACATGATTAACAGGAAGACCATCTGGACCAGCGTTGTTTATAAATACATTTTCTCTATGACTGATTGTAAAAACTCCTTGTTGAGCTTGCATTCTAGCACTATTTCTTGGTGCAATAGCTGCCATAGGTTGAAGTCTAGATTTAGTTTCTCTTGCAATTGTTGATGGAAAATAATTTTTTAGATGTTCATCTTCAAATGATGGAATTTCGAACTTGTAATCTGGTCTATAGTTACTAATTTTATTTAATTCTGTTGGTAATAAAATATATAATGCTCCATCTTTATCTAAATTATTATTTATAGCAAAAAACAGTGCAACTAAAGGACTTTCCGACCAATCTAATAGTCTAGTAAGAATTCCATAATGCTGCATTAAAAATAACCAGTCAAATTCTGTCTTAGGTTGATGATTTAATATTATAGATGCATTTTGTTTAAATTTATTTAGATAGTAAGTTTCTGAAGGCTGATCAGGAAGTCTCATTAATTTAGGTTCAAGATTCCAATCAGAATTTGTTTGGCCTCTAAACCAAATAAGTAAATCAATTTCTGCTGTATCAGTTTTTAATTTATCAATAAAATCAGCTAAACTATTTATTTTATTATCTTCGTATTTCATGGTTTATTTCTGTGTGCTTTATCATTATTATATATACAATATCGTCATGACAACATTCTAAACATTTAGAATTGTACTATTTATAAAAAACCAAAAATAAAATAAAAATGTTTAATTAGTTTACGGAAACCCATAATTGAATATAATTTTACCACATATCATTATTATCTATATTTATCAATAAAGTAAAATAACAATGTTATTCATAAAGAAGTCTAGGAAGAAAAATTTTCATAAATAGTATTTATATTTTCTATAAACCGTTATACATCTTAATTCTTCGACAAGCTCAGAATGACAAGGAATTCAATAATAAAAAGTCCACTGTCACGTTGAGCCTGTCGAAACGTTAAGTGAAAGTTCTAATAATAGATATACTCTTTCTAAAACATATAAAACAAAAAAATCCGTTCGAATAATCGAACGGATTTTTATTATTTCTTCTAAAAAAAGATTTTTTAGTAAGCAGCGTCTTTAATACGAGCTTTCTTACCACGTAATGCTCTGAAGTAGAAGATACGAGCTCTACGAACTTTACCTTTCTTGTTAACTTCAACTTTTTGTAAAGCTGGCATGTTTACTGGGAAGATACGCTCTACACCAACATCTCCAGACATTTTACGGATTGTGAAAGTTTCTGTAGTTCCTTGTCCTCTTCTTTGGATAACAACACCTTTAAAGAACTGAACACGAGTTTTTCCACCCTCTGTAATTTCTTGGTAAACTGTAATAGTATCACCTGCAGCAAAAGCTGGGAATTCTTTCTTAGCTACGTATTTTTCTTGTACGTATTTTACTAAATTTTCCATTTTAATAATTTCAATTTATTTTTACTGAGCAACTTACACGTCTATCGTCAGAGGTTGAACAATGTGGGTGCAAAATTAATAATTTTTATTAATATTGCAAATCATTATAAGAAAAATCTTGATTTTCTGTAGATATAATTAAAGTTGATCTGACAACTCAGCCGTAATCGCTTTTAATGACTTTATACGAACTTCTTTTTTGTCATCTGTTACAATTTCTATCCATGGAGAACTTTCTGTGCTGGTTTTCTCCAACATTGTTGTAATGTAATCTGAATAAACATCCCATAACTCTTGCGCTTTTTCATCTAAAGAACCCAATTTCCATTGTTTTAATTCGTCCTCTTTTCTTTCTTGTAATCGTTGAGCTTGTTCTTCTTTAGAAATTGTAAGAAATAGCTTTACTATAATTATTCCATCTTCTTGTAATAATTTTTCTACCTCAACAACTTGTTTCATAAACTTGTCGTACTGTTCTTTCGTACAAAAATCAAAAACAGGCTCTACAACAGCTCTGTTGTACCAACTTCTGTCAAAAAAGACAAGTTCTCCTTTATTGGGAAGTCTTTCAAAATAACGTTGAAAATACCATTGTCCTTGTTCTAATTCTGTTGGTTTCGGTAAAGCTTCTACTCTATATTTTTTTGGATTAAGGTATTCTATTGCTCTAGAAATAGTTCCTCCTTTACCAGCAGCATCTCTTCCTTCGAAAATAATTAATACTCGTTTGTTTTGCTTAATTACTTTCAGTTGTAAGTCCAATAACTCTTCTTGTAACTCTTTAAGCTCTTTTTCGTAAGCTAATTGCTCTCTAAATTTTTTCTCTTTTATAATATCATGTTCAACAAGAAAATCTATAATCTCTTGTCTACTACTTATTTTTTCTAAATCATTCAAATCAAATTCAGCCATATTTATTGTTTATTTAGTTGTAAGTTTATTATGTAATGATGATTCTAACTTCGTAATTCCATCAACATTTCGACAAGCTCAATGTGACAGTATTTTATTATTCTATCTTAACCACAAAGGCGCAAAAGATTAGGCGAAGAGAAAAAGAGTTTTACTTAATCAAAAAATAAAAAACTTACATCTTAAAATCTTAAGTCTTATACCTAAATAGTTAACCGTAATTCTTACTTCGTCTTACATTACGACAAGTAGTGATATTAATTTTCCTCTTCTAAATTTTGAGGTTTTAAAATTTGATTATCTTTTTCATCATACGGAATTCTACCCAAAATATATTCCATAGCTTCTACTCTAGCTTTATATTTTTTGTTAGCATCTATAATTTTCCAAGGAGCCAAAGTGGTATTTGTTCTTTCAAACATTTTATTTTTATATTCCGAATACACATCAAACAAGTCTTGTGCTTTTTTGTCTACCGAACTATATTTCCATCTTTTAATTGGAGAATTTATAATATCCTTAAAACGTTTTGCTTGTTGTTCTTTTGTAATTGAGAAATAAATTTTAATTAAATAAATTCCAGAATTCACCCACATTCTTTCAATATCATTTACTTCATTCATAAACAATTCATATTGATCTTGTGTACAAAATCCATTAACAGGCTCTACTACAGCTCTATTATACCAACTTCTATCAAAAAGAACCATCTCTCCTTCTTGTGGCAATTGATGAATATATCGCTGAAAATACCATTGCCCACTTTCTGTATCTGTTGGTTTAGGAAGTGCAACAATTTTATATTCTCTCGGATTTAGATGTTCTACTATTCTTCTTATTGCTCCACCTTTCCCTGCCGCATCTCTTCCTTCGAAAATAACAACTACTTTTTGTTTGTTTTCAGAAATCCAAGCTTGTAACTTTATTAATTCTTCTTGAAGCTCTTCTATTCTTTTCTCATACTTTACAGTTCTTAATGCTTTTGCAAAATTTAATTGGTTATTATCTGAGTGCAAAAGACTAATAAGACCTTTTTTAGTTTCGATTAGTTTTAAATCTTTTGGCTTTAATTCCATTTTTAATCTACTTCGAATTAATAATTATTTTTTTTGACCATACGATAATATTGCTGAATGATATTTGGATCAACCATTAAATCTATATCAGATTCAAATTTTCCTTCATAGTTAAACAAAGACAAAACATAACGAATAGACTCTAAACGTGCCAAGTTTTTATCATTTGCGTCTACTATTATCCAAGGAGAAAAAGCATTATGCGTTCTAGAAAACATTTGATTAATGTAAGATGAAAATTCATCCCAAAGCTCTTGTCCCTTAGCATCTACTGGACTATATTTCCATTTCTTCAAAGGATTGTTTAACCTAGATTCAAATCTATTTTGTTGTTCTTCTTTAGAAACCGAAAACCAAAGTTTAATAATTTGAGTTCCAGACTCGTATAACATATGTTCAAATTCTGATACTTGTACCATAAATTGTTCATATTGTTCTTCTGTACAAAACCCCATAACCGGCTCTACAACCGCTCTGTTATACCAGCTTCTATCAAAAAAAACAATTTCACCTGCATTTGGTAATTCTTTTATATAACGATTAAAATACCATTGATCTTGCTCCACTACCGTTGGCTTATTAAGTGCCACAACACGCATAGATCGGGGATTAAGATGTTCTCTAAAACGACGAATAGTACCTCCTTTTCCAGACGCATCTCTTCCTTCGAAAATAATAGCAACTTTCTTTTTTTCTGTAGAAATCCAATTCTGAAGATTCACTAATTGAGATTGTAATTTCAATAATTCAGTTTCGTATTCAAATTTCTTTAAAACTTTACTGTAAAGTGGATTTTCTTCTTGGTTTTCGAGCAAGAAATTATATAATTCTTCTGTAGTTGTAAATGTTGGTATTACTTGTTTTTTCATCTTTATTTCCTAGATTCTAAATCTTTTCTCAAGGTAGATATTTTCAAAGATAAAGCCAAGATTAATCGCATAAATTATAACTTTCATCATAAAACAGCTAAATTTGTTTCTGTATTTTTGCAGGATAAATTATTTACATCAATTTTGAAAATTACTTTTCTTATAACGCTTATTCTTTTTGTTGCATTAAGACCATTAATGCCACTTATTGATTATGCTTTAAATTATAAGAAAATAACGACTGAATTGTGTGAGAATCTAAATAAACCAGAATTACTTTGTAATGGTTTTTGCTACATAAAAAAAGAGGTTGGTAACGACGATGCTAACTCATCTAAAAATAAGGTTATCAAAAATTTTGTAAAAATTTATGAAGCTATTATTTCTAAAGATTTTGGAACAGAAAAGATTTCTCCTTTTAAAAATTTCATACAATCTTTAAATGATTCTTATCAAAATATTTATAAAAATCAATTCATAAAAATAATTTTTCACCCACCGATTTCTTAAATTACCTGACAGAAAAAAAATAATTAAGTAAAAAAGAATCAAAATGAAAAATTTAAAATATATCGCATCATTTTCTATTTTAGGATTGATGATCGTTTCTTGTAATAAAGAAGAGAATAAACAAAAAGACTTTGAAGTGAAACACATTTCTCACGAAGAAATGAAAGCTTCTACAAAATTAAATGTAGCTGTTGTTAACGATTTAGATCCTATTTGTGGAATGAAAACAGCCGATCATTTAAGTGATACAGCAACATACAACGGTAAAGTTTATGGATTCTGCTCTGCAATGTGTAAAGAAGAATTTTTGAAAAATCCTGAAAAACATATTCATGAATAAACAATTAATTGCTGTAGTTGTTATTATAATTGGTGTTATAGGATCTGTTTTTTGGTTAAAGAACAAACCAAAAAATGATTTATATACTGTAATGAAAGTTCCTAGTTTTTCTATGACTAATCAAAACAATGTAACAATTACAGATCGTGATATGCTTGGAAAAGTATATGTTGTAGAATTTTTCTTTACAAGCTGCCCAACTATTTGTCCTATTATGAGTCAGAATTTGCGTGCAGTAGAAGATGAAATTAACAATAATAATCTTGGTTTTATTTCTATAACTATTGATCCTAAAAGAGATACACCTGAAAGATTATTAGAATATGCGAATAAAATTGGTGTAAAAACACCAAATTGGCATCATTTAACCTCTGATAGAGAATCTATTGAAAAACTTGCAGATCAGTTTAATATTTATGTTGGTAAAGATGAAACAACTGCAGAAGGATTAAACCATAGTGGAAAATTGGCGTTAGTAGATAAAGAAGGAAATATTCGTAGTCGATATGATAAGACTGGAATACCAATTCTTTTCTACTCTGGATTAAATTACAAAGACCCAGAAGGAAAAGAGCCTTCATTAAATGGAAAGTATCATCCAGAAATTGAACTTCTAAAAGAAGATATAAAAAAGCTATTAGCTGAATAAAAAAATGCTCCTTTATAAGGAGCATTTTTTTTATGTATTGAGTTTATTTAAGCGAATTTCTTATTCAATAATTCTTAATATCATCCTTATTTTATAATGTTTTATCTGGTTAAACTTGTCGATTCATGACATGAAAGTTATCGACACTAAAACTGTCTCATCACCACTTCATCAACTATTTTTATAAAACACTAAATTATAATCAATTAAATTGATATAACCCTGTTTTAATATTTTCTTTATTAAATTAATTAATAAACTAAATAACAACAACTTAAATAAACATAACATTTTAAAAAGGATTAAAAATAATTTATAAAATACTTAATCAAAAAAGTTATTAACAATATTATTCACATTTACAATCTTTCTCTACATTTGCATAGGTTATAATACGTAAAGAATAATGTCACAAACTGGAATACCATCAGTTAATCTTGCTGATTTTTTATCAGAAGATTTATCAAGAAAACAAAAATTCGTAAACGAAATCGGTAAAGCTTACGAAGAAATTGGATTTGTAGCTTTAAAAGGTCATTTCCTATCCGACGATTTAGTTGAAAATTTATATAAAAGTGTAAGAGAATTTTATTCTTTACCAACAGAAACAAAACAAAATTATATTGTTGAGGGAATTGGTGGACAAAGAGGTTACACTGCATTTGGAAATGAGCATGCGAAAGGAAGAACGGTTGGAGATTTAAAAGAGTTTTGGCATTTTGGTCAATATCTTACTCAAGAAGACAAAGAAAAATTTAATTATCCTGAAAATGTAAATGTTGAAGAAATTCCAGATTTTAATATTTATGGTGAAGAAACTTTTAAACAATTAGAAAAAACAGGAATTTATGTTTTAAGAGCTTTAGCATTATATTTAGGTTTAGACGAACTTTATTTTGATGACAAAGTAACTAACGGAAATTCTATTTTAAGAGCAATCCATTACCCTCCAATTACTGAAGAACCAAAAGACGCAGTACGTGCAGGAGCTCATGGTGACATTAATTTAATCACATTATTAATGGGAGCTCAAGGAAAAGGTTTACAAGTACAAAAACACGATGGTACTTGGGTTGATGCAATTGCAGAAGAAGACGAATTAGTTATTAATGTTGGAGATATGTTATCTCGTCACACAAATAACAAATTAAAATCTACAATTCACCAAGTTGTTAATCCTGAAAAAGAATTATGGGGAACTTCTCGTTTTTCTATTCCTTTCTTTATGCATCCTGTTTCTAATATGGATTTATCTGTTTTAGAAAACTGTATTTCAGAAGAAAATCCAAAACAATTTGAAGATATAACTGCTGGAGATTTTTTAACTCAGCGTTTAAGAGAAATCGGTTTAATAAAATAAGCCAATTCTAAATTTAATCTATTATTTCAATAAATAAGAGCCAATTAAGTTGGCTCTTTTATTTTATATTTTATTTAATGACTTTTTATCGAATTTTAAAACCTCGAATTTTTCATCCAGCCAAAATTGATAAAAAATCATATCTTCTTTCATTTTCTTATTTTCTATCCAAACTTTTCTAATTGGTAATATTACCTGAAATTGAAATTCTTTGTTCTTTTCAAAATGTTTAACAGCGGCATAATAAATTAAATTATACCAAGAATCTAACGGAGAATAAACGCCATAAAAAACAGGAAAGGCACTTTCTTTTTCTTCTTTATATATATCTGAAATTTTATAACTATCTATTTCAAATTTAGAAACACATTTATATGGAGAAACTTTTGTACATATACTATTATCATTTACATATTTTGCAGAATCTAGTTTTAAACCAAACTCGTTTAGCTCATACGAATCAAATTTATTTATAGTTGGATCTACAACCAGCTGCACATTATTTTCGCATGAAATATCATTATAAATAATTTTATATAAATCTCCCCTAATTAAATTCGGATTAATCTCTTGACTATCAACAAACAGAGGAGATAATGCAAAAAATAAATAAAAAATACACTTCATTTTGGTTATTTTGGTTTAAAATTTGATTATTATTTAAAAGAATTTGATTTCTTGTTCAAATTTAATTTTTATCAATTAGATATTCAACTTTTATTTTTTTATGAAAATAGATTATCAAATTGTTAAAAAATAGTTAAATACACACTTTACGTAATATACTATAAAGTATTACAGAAACAATGCAATCGGTTGTATTTCAAACACATAGCTGACAAATATTTTTATTGATAATTTTTATCTATTATAGTCATAAATAAAATCTTTTCATATCCTTTTACAAACCGTAAAAAAAGGTGACATTTGCAGTGTCAAATAATTTATTCATAGATAGTAAGACAAAGAGTAACACGAGTAAAAATGAAATTGAAAAATGAAGTTGAAATCACTCGAACTCTTTTTACTTTTTAGAGTTTTTTATAGTAGTTTAGGTTGGTTAGTAATCCGTTCTTTTAGAACGGATTATTTTTTGCAAACATTTTGCAATCATAATGCAATCGTTATTTTTATATCATTAGAAGATATTGAATTTATAAAATCTCTTAGTAAATTAAATACTTTAGATGAATAATCTAAAGTAAGATTTTCTATCGTATCCTGTGGTTCATGATAAAAACCTTTTCCTCCTAAAGTATATATAAAAAATGATGGAACTCCTTTCGAATAAAAAGGACAATGGTCAGAATTACACGATTCTCCTCTAATTTTAACCTCCGTTAAATAATTTTTATTAGAATTTATAGCCGTCAATTTATCAAACTGTTGTTTAAAAATTTTTCCATTAACAACTTGAATCCCTTTTTCTCCTGCTCCCATGATATCTAAATTTACTAAGAATTTAATTTTAGATAATTCAAACAATGGATTTTTAACAAAATAATCTGCACCTAAAAGACCTGCCTCTTCACCTGCAAAAGCAATAAAAACAGTCTTATATTGGGGCTGATGTTTGGAATAATATTTTGCAAAAGCTAGCATCATAGCTACACCACTTGCATTATCGCTCGCTCCAGGAAAAACTATTTCTCCAACTTTCCCTAAATGATCATAATGTGCTGTAATCACAACAATACTATCATTATTTTTTCCATTTACATATCCAATAAGGTTCTTAGCTTCAAAATTTTCAACAAATTCACTCTCTATCAAAAATGAATTAATTTTTAATTGATTAGAATAAAACTTATCCGATATAATAAACTCTGAAGTATTAGCTTGGCGTTGACTTAGACTAGATGTCAATTTATCTTTTGTAAATCTAAAAATAGCTCTATTTATATTTTGTTCTCTTTCATAAATACTAGACCATTGTTTATAATATTGTTTAATAGAGTCTACAGTATTTTCTAAAGTAGGAAGAATAATATTTTTACCTTGACTTAATTGATGATCTTTGATGACAAAATCTCTTGTTTTATTTTTAGATTGAAAAGACTCTATATAATCATTTGTATCAAAAATAGAATAATCTAATCCAACATCTGAAACCGATTGCGCACTAGGTTTAACAATGTAATCAATTCCATATTTCAATTCTTTTCCGTTTATTTTTAATTCAGCATTTTGAATAACATTAATTGGATAAGTAAATTTCTGCTCATAATTAGAAGAAAAAGATTGTAGTTTATTTTTCTTGAATTCATTTTGCAAATACAATGCAGATTTACTCATTCCATTATCAACATATCCTCTACCTGCAAAGTAATCAGAAGTTAGTGAATCTATTATTGTTTCAAAATACTTTTGTTTAAACTTCTGTGCTTTAACAACAAATAAACAGCTACTAAAAATTACTAAAAAGGATAATAATTTTATCTTCAACATTTTTGAATCGTTTTAATTTTAAAAATCATCATTTCAAATATAATTATCATTTTATTTAAAAAAACTATACTTTATGATAAAATATTTAAAATAACATCCTGAAAATTGATTATTGTAAGAAATTACTTCCGAAATAAAATTCCTATCTTGCAGTAAGTCATTAATAAAAAACAAATCACAAATAAATGAAAGAAGTAGTTATCGTATCGGCTGTACGCACAGCAATGGGATCATTTTTGGGTAGTCTATCTACTATACCAGCAACTGATTTAGGTGCTACAGCGATAAAAGGAGCTTTAGATAAAATTAACCTAGATGGATCTTTAGTAGATGAAGTTTACATGGGAAATGTTTTACAAGCTGGAGAAGGACAAGCTCCTGCTAAACAAGCTATGTTAAAAGCTGGTTTACCACAAACTATTCCTGCAACAACAGTAAACAAAGTATGTGCTTCTGGTATGAAAGCCGTTATGTTTGCTACACAAGCTATTCGCTTAGGCGATGCTGAAGTTGTAGTAGCAGGTGGAATGGAAAATATGTCAATGGTTCCTTTTTATTCTCCAAACGCAAGAACAGGAAATAAATATGGAAATACTGTATTATTAGATGGAATTGTAAATGATGGTTTACAAGATTATTACAGTAAAGAAATGATGGGAACTTTTGGTGACAGTTGCGCAACAGAATTCAATATTTCTCGTGAAGAACAAGATGAGTTCGCAATTAATTCTTACAAAAAATCTGCTGCTGCATGGCAAGCTGGTAAATTTGACAATGAAGTTGTACCTGTAGAAATTACTCAAAGAAAAGGTGATCCAATTATCTTTAAAGAAGACGAAGAATATAAAAATGTAAGCTTTGATAAAGTTCCTACTTTAAGAGCTGTTTTTACAAAAGATGGTACTGTAACAGCTGCAAATGCTTCTACAATAAATGATGGTGCTTCTGCATTAGTTTTAATGTCATTAGATAAAGCAAATGAATTAGGATTAAAACCTTTGGCTAAAATTACTGCTTATGCTGATGCTTCACAAGAGCCTTCAAAATTTACAACGACTCCATCTAAAGCTGTTGAGAAATTATTAAAAAAAGCAAATAAAACGACTGCTGATGTTGATTTCTGGGAATTTAACGAAGCATTTTCAGTAGTTGGAATTGCTAATACAAAATTATTAAACTTAAATCCAGAGAAAGTTAATGTAAACGGTGGAGCTGTTTCTATTGGACATCCACTAGGAAATTCTGGATCTAGAATTTTAGTAACATTGCTTAACGTTCTTGAACAAAACAATGGTAAAATTGGTTGTGCTGCTATATGTAATGGTGGTGGTGGAGCATCTGCAATGTTAATTGAGAAATTATAAGCAGATTAAATTTAAAAATAAGAAAAACGTAATTCATTAAATTACAAATTATTATTTAATTAATTTTAAAAAAATAGCAAAACATTCTACAAATATAATTATCGGCTAAAAAACCTTTTTTATATTTGTAGGATTGAACAAACACTTTTGTATGGAATATTTAGAATTTGAGCAACCTATCAAGGATTTAGAAGAACAGTTACAAAGCTGTCAAATCGTTGGAGAAGGTAGCGGAGTGAATATCAAACAAGCTTGCGTTGAAATTGAAATTGCAATAGAAAATAAAAAGAAGGAAATCTATGGAAATTTAACTCCATGGCAACGTGTACAATTATCTCGTCATCCTTCTCGTCCTTATACTTTAGATTATGCTTACGCGATAACAGATAATACTTTTATCGAAATTCATGGTGATAGAACTTATGCTGATGATAAAGCAATGGTTGGTGGTATGGGAAAAATCAACGGTCAAACTTTTATGATTATTGGTCAACAAAAAGGAAAAAACACAAAAGAAAGACAATATCGTCGTTTCGGAATGTCTAATCCAGATGGTTACCGCAAAGCATTACGTTTAATGAAATTAGCAGAAAAATTCAACATTCCTGTACTTACATTAGTTGACACTCCTGGTGCATACCCTGGTTTAGAAGCTGAAGAACGTGGACAAGGAGAAGCAATTGCTAAAAACATTTATGAAATGTTGAAATTAACTGTTCCTATCATTACAATTGTAATTGGTGAAGGAGCTTCTGGTGGAGCTTTAGGAATTGGTGTAGGAAACAAAGTATTTATGTTAGAAAACACTTGGTATTCTGTAATTTCTCCTGAAAACTGTTCTACAATTTTATGGAGAAGCTGGGATTATAAAGAACAAGCTGCATCTCAAATGAAATTAACAGGTCCTGATATGTTAGAATTAGGATTAATTGAAGACATTATCCAAGAACCTCTTGGTGGAGCGCATTATAAACCTGAAGTAGCTTACACAAATTTGAAAAATAAAGTGTTAGAAACTTATAACGAATTAAAACAATTATCTGCTCAAGAATTACAAACACAACGACAAGATCGTTTTATAAAATTCGGAGAGTTTTCAGGATAATCGAAATACAATATTAGTTTAATATAAACAAAATTACGAGATATAAAATTAGTTATATCTCGTTTTTTTATGTAATTTTGAACCTCTTATGGAACAAGCAAATTACAATCCAGAAAACTCAGCTAACAAGCACAGTATCATAGGTTTAGAAAAAGGGAAACTTCCTCCACAAGCCGTTGATTTAGAGCAAGCTGTACTTGGTGCGATGATGATTGACAAAAAGGGTTTAGATGAAGTAATTGACATCTTAACTCCACAAGTTTTTTATCGTCCGGAACACCAAGCGATTTATGCTGTCATCCAAAAATTATTTAACGATTCGGAACCAATTGATTTATTAACGGTTTCTAATGAGTTAAAAAGTGATGGTAAGTTAGATCGTGTTGGAGGTGATTATTACTTGATCCAATTAACACAAAAAGTTTCTTCTTCTGCTCATATAGAATATTATGCGCGTGTAATACAAGAAAAATATATTTTACGTCGATTAATCGAAATTTCAAATCAAGTTATCGAAAAATCATACGATGATACGGCCGACGTTTTTGATTTATTAGATTACTCAGAAAGTAAATTGTTCGAAATTACAGAAGGAGGTATAAAACGTAGTTATTCTGAAGCAAAAGATTTAGTTACAGAAGCTATTGATAAAATTAAAGCCCAATCTACAAAAGAAGGAATGTCTGGACTTTCATCTGGATTTACAGAAATTGATAAAATTACTTCTGGTTGGCAAGAATCCGATTTAATTATCTTAGCTGCACGTCCTGGTATGGGAAAAACAGCTTTTATTCTTTCTATGGCAAAGAATATGACGGTTAATAAAAATATTCCTGTTGCTGTTTTCTCATTAGAGATGTCATCTGTACAGTTAATTACTCGTATGATTTCTGGTGAAACAGGAATTTCTGGTGAAAAATTACGTAAAGCTAAATTAGCCGATCACGAATGGAAGCAGTTATATACAAAAGTAAAAGGATTAGAAAATGCTCCTCTTTACATTGATGATACTCCTGCCCTATCTATTTTTGATTTAAGAGCAAAAGCTCGTCGTTTAGTTTCTCAACATGGTGTAAAAATGATTTTAATTGACTATTTGCAATTAATGACTGCTGGTGGAAAAGCGAATGGAAACCGTGAGCAAGAAATCTCTATGATTTCGCGTTCCTTAAAAGCAATTGCAAAAGAATTAAGTATTCCTGTTATTGCCTTATCTCAGTTATCTCGTTCTGTAGAAACACGTGGAGGAAGTAAACGTCCTTTACTTTCCGATTTACGTGAATCTGGAGCAATTGAACAAGATGCCGATATTGTATCGTTTATTTATAGACCAGAATATTATAAGCTAGAATATTGGGACGATGAAAGCGAACCATGTGCTGGACAAGCAGAATTTATTATTGCTAAACACCGTAATGGTGCTTTAGAAAATGTTCGTTTACGCTTTATTAATGAGCAAGCTAAATTTACCGATTTAGAAACTTCTTATGGTAGTGATTTCGAAATTCAGAGTTCTATGAATGATGGACAATCTCAGGAAATGGGAAGTTCTATGAATTTAGAAGCAATTAACCCTGCTGATGCTTTTGGAGATTTTGGTAGTGAGTTTACAAGTTCTATGAACAATGATGACGATAGTTTACCGTTCTAGAAAGTTATATGACGTAGGATTATAAGAATTAAGCAAGTATTTCAACTTAAGTTATCAGGTTTTTAGGTTTTTAGGTTAACATAACTCCTAATTTATATTCTTCGTGCTCTTTCTTTTCAGTTAAAAACAGATAATAATCTCTAACTGACAGAACAACTAAAAAGTTTTATCGTTTAAACATATTACCACTTAATAAAAATCCTTTTGTCTTAGCTCTTAAAATCTTATCCCTCACATCTAAAAAACTAAATAATATCATCTCAATTATCAGTTTTTTTTATGCTAAATACTTTTTTAGGAACAAGAATTGCTTCAAATTTGTATACACAAACAAAAGAGTAAAATGGCAAGTTCAATCAGAACATTAAATCCTGCTACAGGAAAAATAGAAAAAGAGTTTGACGCTTACTCAAGCGAACAAATCAATCAATATATAGACGACGCAAACGAATTATATAAAACTTGGCGTTTCGAATCTTTCGATGAACGTAAAGCAATTATGAAACGTGTTGCTGATGAAATGCGTAAACAGAAACCTAGTTTAGCAGCATTAATCACTACAGAGATGGGAAAACCATTAAAAGAAAGTGAAATAGAAATTGACTACAGTGCTAACATTATCGAGTATTATGCAGATAATGCTGAACAATTTTTAGCAAATACACCTTTAGAAACGGAGAAAGGAACAGCTTATATTGTTTCTGAACCAATAGGAGTTTTATTAGGTGTTATGCCTTGGAATTTTCCTTTTTCTCAAATAGCACGTTTTGCGGGACCACATATTATGGCAGGTAACACAGTTGTATTAAAAACAGCTTCTAACATTCCACAATGTGGAATTGCTTTTGAAGAAATGTTTATCGCTGCAGGAGCTCCTAAAGGTTTATATAAAAACCTTTTAATGTCTGGAAAAGATACGGACAAAATTATTGAGAATCCTAAAATTGTAGGTGTTTCATTAACTGGTTCAGAAGCTGCTGGTGCACAAGTTGCAAGTATTGCAGGCAAACATGTAAAACCGTCTGTTTTAGAATTAGGAGGATCTGATCCTATGATTGTTTTAGATGACGCTGACATTGAAAAAGTGATGAGCGGAACAATTAACGGACGATTACGTAATGCTGGACAAGCTTGTACTTCTTCTAAAAGAATAATTGTACAAGAAGGAATTTACGATGAGTATTTGAAAAAGATTACAGATCATGTGAACAATATGGTTGTAGGTGATCCTACACAACCAGAAACTGTAATGGGACCTGTTAGCTCTGAAAATGCTTTAGAAGGATTATTAGAACAAATTAATGATTCTGCTAAAAAAGGTGCTACAGTTGTAACTGGAGGTAAGCGTTTAGAGAAAGATGGTTTCTTTTTAGCACCAACTATTTTAACTGATTTAAAACCTGGAATGAAAGGTTATGATGAAGAAATTTTTGGTCCAGTTGTTTGTATTTGGAAAGTGAAAGATATTGAAGAAGCTCTACAAATTGCGAATGATACGCCTTATGGTTTAGGTGCTTCTATTTACACAGAGAATGTTGCAAATGCTGAAAAAATTGCGAGAAGAATAGATTCTGGAATGGTGTACGTTAATAAACAAGTTTCATCTAGTCCAGAGTTACCATTTGGAGGAGTAAAACATTCGGGATATGGACGTGAACTTTCTAAAGCTGGGATTTTAGAGTTTATAAATAAAAAATTAATTATGATTGCGAAGTAATTCGTTCTTGTAATTCTATATATAAAAAAAGGCTATTGCACTAATTGTGAAATAGCCTTTTTTTGTGAGTTATGAGTTATTTAATCGTAAAAATCTATCTAGTCGATGAAAGTCTAAAAAAAAAATTCGATAAGCTAAATTTGACAAACTTAAAAACACCAACACTACTTCTCACATCTAAATTAAAACCATTAACCCAAAATCTCTTTCAATAAGTTTTTTAACTCTTCGTTTGGTTCTTGATTTCCATTTTTAGATTTAAAATAATCAGTAAATAAATCTTGTATATTTTGATCCAAATTAATTGTTTTAGCATTCGCTCCGATTAATTCGTTATTCTTTACTTTTGGAATAAGATGAATAATTCCATCATGAGATTGATAAAGTAATTTGCGTTCGTCAGCTTTCAAGAAGGTTTCACTTTCTATCGTTAATTCAACTAAAGCATCTTGATTTTCATTCAACCATTGAATTGCATGATCAAAATTATCAAACACTTTTCTAACCAAAGGCTTTCCATTAACTAATTCTACTTTTTCGAATTGTGCAGTTTTTTTAGGTTCAAGTGTTACAATAGAAACATATTTTGTTTGTCCTGCTTCACTAAAACTATAACAAATTGGAGAAGAAGAATAAACAACTGGTTTATCTTCTGTTCCTATATTTCTAAAACCATGAATATGACCTAATGCTGTATATTGTATTTGAGAAGGAATTGCATCTGAAAAAATCATATCTGCATTTCCTATTTTAATTGGCTTCTCTCCTTCTGGCTCTTCAATTAATTCGGCTCCTCTTTTATTCATGTATAAATGGGCAGTCAGAATATTTACACCGCTATCATCACAAAATTGATCTGCAATATTTTTCCAATTCTTTGCTAAAACTTCATTTAAAGCATCTTCTTTTTCTTCTCCTAAATATTGTTTTAGACGAATTTCGTTTGCATAAGGCGTGTGTAAAATTCGAATAGGGAAATTACACGTTGATAATTGTAATTCGATAAAACCTTCTTCTGAATTTATTATTGAAAAGTGATCTAACTGAAAAGGTAAAATTTTTGCATTAGGATAACCAATAAGGATTATGCCACATTCTCTTGCCAAAGGATCTGGTGCATCTATTAAACTTGGAGAATCATGATTTCCAGCTATTGCAACCACTGGACGTTTTCCATTATTAGAAAGACGTTTTAAAGTTTTATAAAACAACTCTACAGCTTCTACAGATGGGTTGAAATTATCAAACAAATCTCCAGCAATAATAACCAAATCAACTTGCTCTTTATCTGCAATTTCAATAATCTCGTTCATGACCAAAATTTGTTCATCAAAACGAGAAAAATTGTCCAAGCGTTTTCCCAAATGCCAATCAGCTGTATGTAGAATTTTCATGTTTTATTCTTCTGTTTTTTTCTCTTTCTCATTCATTTGTTGAATGATTTCTTTTAAACGCGCTTTTCTTCCAGCTTCATGATCTTTTTCCTTTTTGCGTTTTTGCGCCTTTTTCGCTTTTACTCTTTTTTTATTTGCTTCCGTATTTCTACTCATTTTTTATGACTTTAAATCATTCTTTACAAAATTAGTCTATTTCTTAAAATTATGTCAATATTTTGCTGTTGTAATTTGAAATGTTTAACTTGTATGGAGTTATCGAATTTATTAATTTTAAAACATTTCTAATGGGGAAAGGTGATAAAAAATCGAGAAGAGGAAAAATTGTTAATGGCTCTTATGGTGTAAAACGTCCACGACACAAGTATTATTATGAAGATGATACAGTGGAAGAAAAAGCAACAAAAAAAGCAAAATAATAATTTTTTAAAGCTGAAAATCAAATTGATTTTCAGCTTTTTTTATTTATTACACTTTTCTAACTTCTTCCAAGCTTTTTTACTTATTTCTAAGTTTTTATTATACATAGGATCTGCCATACTTTCTTCGAAAGCTTCTTTAGTATTTACATCTATTGTAAACCAATTTGCATTATAATCTCTGTCTGGATAATGTTGTACCAATACAAGTTTATAAATATCTTTTTCTTCACCGTAAAACTGAATGCCATATCCTGTTCCTCCATTTTCTTTAATTAACCTATCCCAATCTTTGGTTAATTCTTTCACGTGCGATGTATCCGAAAGTATATTTGCTACTATTAATTCACATTTCTCGTTATTCTGAGCATTTAGAGCAATTAAGTCAAAAAATGCAAATCCTAAAATCAGTATTTTTTTCATGTTTAAATGATTTTTTTTTCTTTTATATCTTTTAAAATCTGTAAAGCCTTATTCTGAGTTTTGGTTGGTAATAAATTAAAATTATGATCTTTTTCTATTTTATATTTATCTTCTTCTTGAAATGGAATCCAAGCTGTAATTTTTGATTTTGTAAATGTTTTTCCATTCCTAGTATAAATAATAACTTTTAATGGTTTTGCATCCAATCCATCAGAATCCATAAAGTATGTTAAATAAAAAATTGGGTTACCGTTATTATCTTCAATCAAACAATAATCTAGTAAATAATTAGGTTGAGATAAGCCTCCCGCAAAATCTTTAAATACAACTTTTTCTAATAATCCGCCATGATCTTCTAAATAAATACCAGCATGCAAATCATAAGGTTTATCTGTTAAAGCTCCTTTCAAAGAAGATTCATTCTCATTAAGAAACCATAAATAACTTCCTACTTTAGCTGAAAAATAATTCATCAATAGAACTGTTTCACCTCTTAATGGATTCTGATAATCATTTAAAATATTCTTTAGCTCTTTCGTATTCTTGTTATATCGATTTATTTTATTTTGACTAAAACAAACCGTTGAAAAAGAAACAGTAATTAGTAAGATAAATAACTTTAAGCACTTCATAGACAAAAAATTTGAAGTTTAAATTTAATTAAATATTGCTTTCAAAATTGAATTTAATCTATAAATACATCTAAATTTTTATACTACAAAATATAATTTTTAGGAATTATGTTTTAGTTTTGAAACCCTTAAAAAATGGGTTTTGATGATGATGAAATATAATGATTTGGAAATAAGTCGCTTAATTGATAGATTAGAAAAACTAGGAATTGTGGTAACTGATATCAAAAGTTCTGGATTTGGAAATATGCTAAATTTTGAAATGACTTATCAATTACCAAACAATAAAGAAAGCCTTATCATTAACTTTAGAAGATTTGATATACAAGATATTTATCTTCATTTCAAAAACACAATTAATCAAAAAAGTAATAGTAATTTATAAAAAAACCACCCAAATATGAGTGGTTTTTATTTGTATTAGAATAAATATCCAAATAATAGTTAAGGATTATTAATTTGCTTTAATTACTATTTTTCAAGTTCTTTCATACGTTTATTGTACAAGTCTTTAAATCTGTTGTAATCCTCTTTAATTAGAGTTGATTTAGATTGTTCTACTTTTTCTCCAAAAAGTTTATAATACTTAGACGCATTTTTGATATCTTTTTTATTAAAATATAATTCACCTAAACTATCATACAAATTAACATCATTCGGGTATTTTTTTATACCTATTTGAAGTACACTAATACCTTCATCTATTTTATCATTATAAAATAAGTTATAAGCTATTTGATTAATTTTAGAAGAATTTATCCAATTATTTTCTTCGATATAATCAATAATTTTATGAATTGAATTATTGTTATTATAGTATTCTCTCAACCCTTGAAGCATCCCATTTGGAAAAGATGAAAAGTGACTTTCTTTTGGATAAGCTTCGTGTTTAAAAACTAGATTCATACTATTTTTAGTTGACAAAACGTTTATAATATTTGTAAAAGCTAAATCCCAACCTTTAAAATTAGTTGCTTCACTTTCATTTGCCTGACTAATAAAAATAAATTTCTTTGAGTTCAATTGATTAAAATTGAAATTTTTAAACTCTGCTACGAAACGTTCTTTATCAAAAGCAAAGTTTGGAGAAACTGCAATATAATCGGTAAATAATGTAGGATTTTTTAGTAAAGAATATAAGATTAATGTTCCTCCATTTGAATGCCCAATCGCTAATCTATTTTTAGTTAAAGTATATTTTTTTTCTAAATTTGGAAATAATTCTTTGTCAATAAATTCAATTACCTTATCCGCATTTCCTATGTAAGGACTCCTACTTTTTAACTCTATTGTATCCTTTGGCATTGGTAACAAATCGTTATTTCTATTGTATTGATTTTCTATATATGGTGATACGATTCCTACAATAATACTTTGCCTGTAATTTAATCCGTCTCGAAAAGGAATTGATGATTGTACAAGATCCAAGAACGTTTGATATTGAGCATCAAAAACAACTATGACATCATATTTTTCGTTTGCATCTATTTCCTCAGGAGTATATAGCCATACTTCTCTATCCTGATTAAGTATAGTTGAGTGAATCGATATTTTTTCTTTATTTTGAGAGAATAAAAAATTCGAGGCAAGCATAATTAAAAACAATACGTAGTTTTTCATCTTTTTTTCTCAAATTTATTCTCTTCTAAGTTAGAATAATTGGGAATTTGGGACATTATACTTTAAAATTCCAATAAACATCTTCTCCACTTAATTTTTCAATATTCTTGAATAATTTTTTGGGAGAAGTTCCTGTAATAGATTTAAAGTGATGGATGTATTCAGATTGATCATAATAATGATGATAATATGATAAATCCGTAAAATTAATTGCTTTATTTTCTTGCATATAGTGATTAAAAGCACGCCTAAACTTTACTACTTTCAAGTATTGTTTAGCTGTCACTGCAAAATTTTTCTGAAATTTTCGTTGTAACGTTTTAGTTGATAAATCAAATTTCTGCGATAATTGATTGATGTTTGTTTCATCTAAACCATCAATAACATCATTTATAATCTGAATAAATTTCTCATCCTCAAACTCATGAAAAAGTTCTGAAAATAATTGATCCAAACCTTCAACTCTTTTTTCAATATTCTCATCAAATAATTTATCTAAATCGGTTTTTAATAAATTATGAAAATATTCGGAACGTTTTTTCTCTGTTAACTTCAATATAAAATCAACAGAATCTTTTATAAAATATTGTAATCCTAAAGGTTTAAAAACGATTCCTATTTTATCATACGGAGCAGTTAAATTCACTAGAAAATAATCTTTTATGACACCTGAATAAAGAAAGTAAAATTGTTTCTCACAAGGATAAGTTGTGGACAATTTTTCCCTAGGAAAATCAACTATAGAATTCTTGTAAATGGTTAAAGCGTTTTCTACATTTGAATAATAGATAAATCGGTCTTCATCTCCAGAAATTGTATTTTGATGAAAATAATAATACGAAATATACTTTTTAAGCCAAGATTTCTCGGGCTGATGTGTTATAAAAATTTTTGACATAAAAAAAATTCCAACAATATGTTGGAATTAAAGTTATAATAAATTTTATATCTGTTGATACATAAAGTTTTCTCCAAGATAAACACGACGAACATCTTCATCATTTGCTAATTCTTCTGGAGAACCTTCTTTAAGAATTTTACCTTCGAACATAATATATGTTTTGTCTGTAATAGCTAATGTTTGCGACACGTTGTGATCGGTAATTAAGATTCCTATATTTTTATCTTTAAGCGAACGTACAATCTTCTGAATATCCTCAACCGCAATTGGATCAACTCCAGCAAAAGGCTCATCTAATAAGATAAAATTTGGTTCTGTAGCTAAACAACGTGCAATTTCACAACGACGACGTTCTCCTCCAGAAAGTAAATCTCCTCTATTTTTACGCACATGCTCTAAAGAAAACTCTTCTATTAAAGCGTCGGTACGCATCTGTTGTTCTTTCTTAGAATATTTTGTGAATTGTAAAACAGACTGAATGTTATCTTCTACAGATAATTTTCGAAAAACAGAAGCCTCTTGTGCTAAATACCCAATACCCTTTTGCGCACGTTTATACATTGCATCATTGGTAATGTCTTGTTTGTCTAAAAATACTTTTCCTTGTGTTGCTTTTACTAAACCAACAATCATATAAAAAGATGTTGTTTTTCCAGCTCCATTTGGTCCTAGTAAACCAATAATTTCTCCTTGTTCTACTTGGAAAGATACATTCTTAACTACGTGCTTTTTTCCGTAATCTTTAACTAAATTCTGTCCTCTTAATACAATTCCCATAGTGCATCAAAGATACGTTATTTGTTATTTAATAGAGTTAATAATATCATATTTTGTAATAATATGATGATTACCGTTTTCTAATTCTATTAAAACAGCTTGATTATCTTTTGTTATTAATTTTGATACTTGATCAATAGAAGTTCCTGCTTTTACAATTGGAAAAGGTGCTCCCATTATTTCTCTAATCGGTTTATCTGCTACATTTCTGTCCTCTAAAAATGCTTGAAATAAATCTGATTCATCTAAAGATCCTACAAAACCATTGATATCCATTACTGGAATTTGAGAAATTTTATAACGACGCATTCTATCAATTGCATGAGAAGCTAATTCTTCTGTACGAACTGTTAATAATGGTTTATCTACATGTTCCTCGATTAAATCTAAAGCAGTTTTTACTTCTTCTTCTAAATAACCTCTATCTCTCATCCAATCATCGTTAAAGATTTTTCCTACATAACGAGAACCAGAATCATGGAACAATACAACTACCACATCGTCTGGACCAAATTCGTCTTTCATTTGTAATAATCCTTTGATTGCAGAACCAGAAGACATTCCTACAAATAAACCTTCTTCTAATGCTAAACGACGTGTATAAACAGCAGCATCTTTATCTGTAACTTTTGTAAAACCATCAATTAAATCAAAGTTTACATTTTTTGGTAAAATATCTTCTCCGATACCTTCTGTTACATAAGAATAAACTTCATTTTCATCAAAAACACCAGTTTCCTTGTATTTTTTGAAAACAGAACCGTACGTATCTACTCCCCAAATTTTAATGTTAGGGTTTTTCTCTTTTAAATATTTTGCAACACCAGAAATTGTTCCTCCTGTTCCTACACCAACTACAAAATGTGTAACTTTTCCTTCTGTTTGTTCCCAAATTTCTGGACCAGTTTGTTCGTAATTAGCCTGTGTATTAGCTGGATTATCGTACTGATTAACATACCATCCATTTGGTGTTTCTTCTGCTAAACGTTTAGAAACTGAATAATAAGAACGTGCATCGTCTGGCTCAACATCTGTAGGACAAACCACTACTTTTGCTCCTACTGCACGTAGAATATCCATTTTTTCTTTTGATTGTTTATCTGTAATTACACAAATTAATTTGTAACCTTTTACAATCGCAGCTAAAGCTAATCCCATTCCTGTATTACCAGAAGTTCCTTCTATTATTGTACCACCTGGAACTAAACGACCATCTTTTTCTGCTTCTTCAACCATTTTTAAAGCCATACGATCTTTACAAGAATGACCTGGATTGAAATATTCTACTTTTGCTAAAACTGTTGCTGGAATTTCCTTTGTTATATGATTGATTTTCACCAAAGGTGTATTTCCTATTGTTTCTAAAATATTATTTGCGTATTTCATTTTTTTCTAATTTATAGTTTAAATAACGAATTTTTATCTAAAATTAATCGCTTTCGCTGGTGTAATTTTAGAAATCATATACGATGGCAAAAGTAATACAATTGCGCAAACTAATAAAGCTCCTACGTTTAATAAAATGATAGATGTTACATCAAAATTGACTGGAGCTGTAGATAAATAGTAATTCTCAGCAGGAAGCTTAACTATTTCAAAATACTTCTGAATGAATAATATTCCTAAACCAATTACATTTCCTATTACTAATCCTGGTAACATAATAAATAGCGCATAATTGATGAATAATTTTCGGATTCTCCAATTTGTTGCTCCAAATGCTTTTAAAATTCCAATAGAATGTGTTCTTTCTAAAATTAAAATTAATAAAACCATTACCATATTAATTATTACAACAAAAAGCATAATAAAAAGTATGATTACAATGTTTTTATCAAAGACTTTTATCCAATCATTAATTTGAGCAAAAGAAGATGTTGCAGATTCTGCATATAAATTATACGGAATTAAAGCTTGAACTTTCTCATTTATTGGATCAATTTTTTCAACATCATTTACAAACATTTCAAAACTACCAACTGTTTTGTCATCCCATTTGTTTAATCGTTGAACATGCTTTATGTCTCCCAACATAATTTGATCGTCGAAATTCTTAATATCAGTTTTAAATATTCCCGAAATATTAAAACGACGATAAATTGGTTTACTATCGTCCTGAATAAAATACATTACAAATGAGCTATCCACATCTAGCTTCATCTCATTTGCAATTTTCTGAGAAAGTAAAACCTCATCAACAATAGAATCTTTATTTACTCTAGGGAAATGTCCTTTTACTAAAAATTTTTCGAATCGAACTGAGTCGTAATCTGTACCAACACCTTTAAAAACAACGCCACTAAAATTTTCTTTTGTACGAATAACGCCACTTTTATTCGCTATTGCTTGTACATGAACAATTTCTGGAATTTCTTTAAATTCTGGATAAAATTTTTGATTGAGCGAAAGAGAATCAGAGTTGATTGATGTATTACTGTTGTAATTACGAACAGTAATATGCCCATTAAAATCGGCTAATTTTTCTTTAATTGCCTTTCTTGCCCCAACACCCGTAGATAAAGTAACCAGAGAAACTATTAACCCAAGAACAACTGAAACTTGACAAATGCGAATAACGATACTTGATAAGTTATTTTTCGTATTTTTACCAAGCGCTATTTTTTTTGAAAACCACCAAGAAAAATTCAAATTATATTATTTTTATAAGATTAAGGCATAACGCCTATTTATTAATTTTTGTATTTACTTGTTTCTTATTTTTTACAGATTTTAAATTCTTTCAAATACTTAAACTAACTAAATAGGATAAATTTTTCCAAAATCATATCATTAAAAAAAGAAATGAAAAACTTCTTCAAATATACATCAATTGCTTTACTTAGCTCGGGTATTTTTTTCGGCTTTGTATCAACTACATCTGCACAAGTAAAATCAGATTTAAATCAGCATTCTTCAACAGATATTATTGTTGGAGCAGAAAATACAAAAGCTTATTTAAAATTACTGAAAAATAAAAAAGTTGGATTAATTTCTAATCAAACTGGAATTGTAAAAGAGGAAAATAAAATCATTCATACACTAGACTTATTACTTCAAAATAATATAAATGTGGTTAAACTTTTTTCTCCTGAACATGGTTTTCGTGGAAATGCCGATGCAGGTGCAAAAGTAAAATCTGGTGTTGATGATAAAACAGGATTACCTATTATTTCTTTGTATGGCGATAACAAGAAACCTAAAACAAATCAAATTGCGGATTTAGATATTCTTGTTTTTGATATGCAAGATGTTGGTGCAAGATTTTATACTTACATCTCTACTTTACATTATGTACTAGAAGCCGCAGCAGAGAATAATAAACAAGTTATTGTACTTGATAGACCTAATCCAAATGCACATTATGTTGATGGTCCTGTAATGAAAAATGAATTTAAATCTTTTGTTGGAATGCATAATGTTCCCATTGTTTATGGAATGACAATTGGTGAATATGCAAAAATGATTAATGGTGAAGGATGGCTAGAAAAGGGAATAAAAGCTAATTTAGAAGTTATTCCTTTACTAAACTACTCACATCTATCTAAATATGATTTACCTGTAAAACCATCTCCTAACTTACCAAATGCTCATGCTATAAATTTATATCCAAGTACTTGTTTATTTGAAGGTACAAATGTGAATGAAGGTAGAGGAACGGATTTACAATTTCAAGTGTATGGTTCTCCTTTCTTAAAAAATATGCCTTATCAATATACTCCTATTTCTAAAGCTGGTGCAACTAGTCCAAAATTTAAAGATGAGGTTTGTTTTGGAGAAGATTTATCTAAAGTAGCTTATCAAAATGAGATTAACCTAGAATGGTTAATAAAAGCTTATAAAAATAATACGAAACAACCTTTCTGGACTAAAAATGGTTCAAAATTATGGATTGATCAATTAGCTGGTACAGATGAATTGAGAAAACAAATAGAACAAGGTTGGACTGAAAAACTAATAAAGGAAACTTGGAAAAATGATTTAGAAAATTTCAAGAAAATAAGAGCAAAATATTTGATATATAATTAAACATTTAAAACATAAAAAAAGCTGACATAAACGTCAGCTTTTATTTTATTTAATAGTTTTATTATTCTTCGATAGGTTCCTTTAAACAAAGCATACTATAATTATTAATTCAATTTAGATAAATTAACAACGAATGTAAAACTTGTCATGCTGATTCTGTCGAAGCATCATTTCAGCTTCACATCGTGTAAGTCGTGATGAAATCCTGAAACAAGTTTAGAATGACAATCAGAATTAATTAAAAATAATATACTCCATAAACCCTCATAACTCATAACTCATAACTCATAACTCATAACTCATAACTCATAACTCATAACTCATAACTCATAACTCCCTTATAAACTTATAACAGGAAGTGGACACTCACCAATTTTGTATTTATTATTTTTATCATCTTGTAAATAATCAACCTCTTTAGTTTTTGCTTTATAGATTAACTTGAATTTTTGGTTTTGAAATTGATCTGACTTATCTGGAATAATAGTCAAAATATTTTTATCTATTTTATACTTCCCATTAATATATTGAGCCGTTTCATTCCAAACCAAACTATATCCTTTTTCTTGTGCTTCTTTTTCTTTTACAGGATCATATTCTTTGCGCTCTATTATTATTCGTGCATTATCACCAGACCAACCATATTCTACAAAGGTTTTTGTTTGATTAATTAAAGCATCTTTTGTTTCTTCAGAATTATAAATATAACATTGCTCTTTATACATATCTGGTATTTTTGCTATTGGTGGTGGCAAGAGTACTTTTGGAGCAGGTTTTATTTTTGGTGGTGGAGTTTTTGTTTTATTAGGCTTCTTTTGTTGTGCAAAAGCGATACTACTGCAACTTAACAATGCAGTTATAATAATTAAACTCTTCATATTTTTATCTTTTTAAAGTTATTAAATCATATTTTTTTATGGTTATCACTTTCTCTAACAAATTAGAAACTCTAATTTATTACTCTTATATTCTACCTTGTTCTTTTAATTTCCAGTAACGTAAAAGTCCATTTACAGACATCCATGTTGGATTGGCATATTCATAAACCTGAATTTCATCTGCTGATAAACCTTGGTCTTTGTATTTCTTTATAATATAATCTACAAAAATTGGTGTAATCTCTTCTGGTGATAACTTATCATCATACATTGGTTTCATATAATTTGCCCAATCATCTAGTTCATTTTCCAATTGAGTAAAATGTTCTTCTACATTTTCATGTAAACCATAATGTGTTGGATAAATTCCTTTTGCATTTACTTTTCTTAATTTTTCTATTGATTGCTTCCACAATTCTATATTAATATCTGGTGGAGGACATGGCGGTGCTACAGGTCCATTATTTATCTTAACACCTGCTACATCTCCTGTAAATATAACATCGTCTAATACATAAGCATTATGATGAACTGCATGTCCTGGTGTATAAATTGTTTGGAAAACAGTATCTCCAAATTCTACGCTTTGCCCATCTCCTAAAGTAACTAAATACTCTTCATCTATAGGTTCCATTTTTCCCCATAAACGATCCATACTATCACCGTAAATCATTTTTGCAGATTCCCATAATTTTTCTGGATTTTTTAGATGAGGTAAGCCTATTGGATTAACGAAGATTGTAGCGCCATGTTCTGTAAATTTCCATGCAGCACCAGCATGATCAAAATGAATATGGGTAATTAAAATATTCTCAACATCAATTAAGTTAAAACCTAAATTTTCAATTCCTTTTTTTAAATTCTCAAAAGTAGAATATGGTCCTGGATCTACAAGAACAGGTCCTTGTTCTGTTTCTATAAGATACGTTGCAATGGATTCATTTCCATTCTGAAAATTAAGGTCAATTGTATGAATTTTTGGCATTTTTATCGTTTTTAATTGATTAAATATACAAAATCTAAAATCAAATTGTATAACAAAAATACAATGTCTTAAATTAATCAATATACCATTAAAGTTATTTTTCGTACATTTGGAGTAAGTACTATAAATATTAACCTCTAAAAAGTAAATGAATGATATTAAATCATACTTTTTTTTACCATCCACCAACATTTGAAGACAATGAAGAAGTTATTACAGAATTCCAGAATAAAGGAATTTCTATGCAAAAAATTCAGAATTCATTAGGACGAAGCCGTCGATATTTAATTTCTGATTCAGTTAAAGAAAATACGTTAACAATGGCTATTAATGCTGCCAGAGAAGTTTTAGAAAATAGTAAAATAACTATATCAGAAATTGACATGATTGTTTTCGTATCTGCTACGCCAGAGTATAATATGCCAACAAATGCCATAAAAATACATGAAGCATTAGGAGCAAAAACGGAAACATTATGCTATGATATGAATGCGAATTGCATTGGTGGTTTTGTGGTTATAGATCAGGTGTCAAAATATTTAAATGGTTCCCCTTTTGCGAAAAAAGCATTGGTTATTTGTACAGAAAAATTCTCTGATAAATCGGGTAAAGAAAATCCTATTATTACTTTTTGTTTTTCAGATTCTGCTTTAGCACTTATATTAGAAAAAGATGATTCTACTTCTGGTTTAATAGACGTTATGTATCATACAGATTCTAGTTTTACAGATACAATTGTTTTTCCACCAAAAGGACATTCGTGTAGAACTGTTGAAGAAGAAATGTTTTGGGATTCTAATTTTGATGGAAGTGGAAGTGTAAATTTTGCTTTAAATACTATTGATACTTTCTTAAATAGAAATAAATTAAAAGTTGAAGATATAGATTTGTTTTTATTCTCTCAATTATCAATAAAAAACATCAATACAATTGTTAATCATTACAATTTACCCGAAGAAAAAGCACCTTTTTATGGAAGAGAATATGCTTACACAGGATCTTCTAGTCCTTTAATGGCATTTGATCAGTATAAAAAAAATGTAAGACAGCTAGAAAAAGGTGAAAATATACTTTTATGGACTTTAGGTGCAGGATACCAAGCAGGTTTAATGTTGTGGAAATATTAGGTTTCCTAATTGTTTTAAAGTTATAATTAATAAAAAAGCGTATAAAATATATTTTATACGCTTTCATTTTATTTATAAAGTATTCGTTATTCAGACAATTCTAACCAACGAAATTCTTTTTCTTCTATTTCATCAACAACTTTTTGTAATTCATCTCCAATAGAAGTTATTTTGTCATACGCTAAATCTGGATCAGAGAGTAAGTTAGTTAATTCTTCTTTCTTTGCTTCTAAAAGCGGTAAGTTTTTATTGATTTCTTCTAATTCTCTTTTTTCATTAAAAGTAAGTTTACGAGATTTTGTTTCTATCGGCTTTTCTTTCACCTCAACTTTCTCTTCAATTTTTACTTCTTTCTCAACTTTTTTCTCTTCAAGAGTTTCAGGACGATTTTTATTTTCAATATAATATTCTGTATACGTTCCCATGTAACGAGAAATTTTTCCTTCTCCTTCAAAAATCATTAATTCATCAACTACTTTATCCATAAAGTAGCGATCGTGAGAAACAACTAATAAACAACCTTGGTAATCCTCTAAGAAATTTTCTAAAACTGTTAATGTTGGTAAATCTAAATCGTTTGTAGGCTCATCTAAAATTAAAAAGTTAGGATTTTTATATAGAATTGATAATAATTGTAAACGCTTTTTTTCTCCACCACTTAATCTAGATATAAAAGTATGTTGTTGTTCTGGTGAGAATAGAAACATTTCTAAAAATTGTTCTGCACGCATTTCTTTACCACTAGCAAGTGGAAAATAATCTGCGATGTCTTTTACAAATTCTATTACACGTTCATCTTCCTTAAATGCAATCCCTTCTTGCTTAAAATGACCTATATTTAATGTTTCCCCACGTTCTATTATTCCAGAATCAGCATCTACTATTCCTTCTAGCATTTTTAGAAAAGTTGTTTTACCAACTCCATTTTTACCAACTAATCCAATTTTTCCACCACGTGCAAAAATATAAGAGAAGTCATCTAAAATTTTCTTTTGTCCAAAAGCTTTCGAAACATTTTCCATTTCAATAATCTTTTGTCCTAAGCGAGTCATTACCATTTCCAACTTTACTTGTTGGTCTACAATTTTATGTTTCGCAACTTTCTCCGTATCATAAAAATCATCTATACGAGATTTAGATTTTGTTGTTCTCGCTTTTGGTTGACGACGCATCCACTCTATTTCTTTTCGATATAGATTTTTTGCTTTATCAATCGTCGCATTTTGATTTTCTATACGCAATGCTTTATTGGTAATATAAGTTTCATAATTACCAGAATGTACATGCAAAGTTTTGTCCTCCATTTCTAAAATTTTGGTACAAATTGCATCTAAAAAATAACGGTCGTGCGTAACGAGAATTAAAGTTTTATTTTCTTTGTTTAAGAAATACTCTAACCATTCTACCATTTCGATATCTAAATGGTTTGTAGGCTCATCTAAGATTAATAGAACATATCCATTCTCAAAACTTAAATCGATTAAGAATTTGGCTAATGAAATTCGTTTTCTTTGTCCTCCAGATAGTTTACCAATTTTTTGATCAAGAAAATCTATTTTTAGTTTAGATAAAATTTCTTTAATTGTTGGTTCTACTTTCCAAGCATCTAAAAGATCCATCTTTCCCATTAAATCTATTAATTCTGGATTTGTAGGATCATTTTCTATCATATTATCATATTGATGAACAATATCTAATACTTCATTAGAGTGATTAAAAATGTATTCTTCTCCTTTTAGATTATCGTCAAAATCATCACTTTGATCTAACATTAATATTTTTACACCTTTTCCTATTCTGACATCTCCAGAATCTGGTGTTTCTAATCCTGCTAATATTTTAAGTAAAGTAGATTTACCACTTCCGTTTTTTGCTACGAATGCAATTTGATCACCTTCGTTAACATGAAAGTTAACTTCATTAAAAAGTGTTCGGATTCCGTATGATTTGGTAAGATTTTCGACTGTAAGGAAATTCATTGTCTTTTTTTCTGCTTCTATTGTTAGAACAGCCCCAAAGATAATATAAAAAATCCTGATTCTTTGTAGAGTCAGGACTTCCAAAAAAATGCCAAATAAATTCGGCGCATAGTTCAATGTTTATTTTTAATACTTTTTATCGATTATCTCTAAAGTTTCGTTGACAGATTCTTTAATTAATTTCGATAAATTATCTGGAGTTAAATTTTTAATTTCTTGATCGATATACTTTGTTCCTCCTATTGTTTCGTTGTATTTCAATGCTTTGTTCTTTAAATCTAAAATTGATAAATAAATATATGTTTTCGCGATATACTCTTTTTTATTATCTGGATTATAATCTAAACCAGACTTTACATTAATTACCAATAAATCGTTTTGAGTTATTTGCTTTTTTAATTCGTCGAATTTAATTTCTTTCAAATGTTTTTCTTCTATTAAATCTGTAGGAAGTTTTATTTGTTTCAACTCTTTCATCATCTCAAAATCGTACTTATTGTCTTGTAGAATTTTGGCTGACTTATCTATAACAGCTTGACAAACATCAAACTTCGAATTAACTTGTTTAAGTTCTTTTTCTATTGTCGCAGATGGAATTTCAGTTTCTAAATTTTGAGAATTGTGATTAAAGAAACCTAAAGAATCTATATTAACAATTACAGCTAGCTTTTCTACAGGAACATCAAGAACATTCTCGTAAGTAGCAGTGTTATTTTCTGTTAAGTTTTCTTTCGTTTCTTTTTTTGATTCACAAGATTGTAAAATAAAAACAAATAATGCGATAATTAGATAATAAGTATTTTTCATGGCGCAAGTACTTTATTTACTCAAAGTTAACTATTTATATGAGACTATGTTAAAATATTTCAGAAAAAAATTTCTTCCAGTAAATTACAATATTCATGCCTATAATTTAAGAATAAAAAAAGGCTTAGAATATCTAAGCCTTTCTTATAAAACAATAGCACAAAAGTTTAATTTTTAATTAAAACCTTTTTTGACAATTTTGATCCATTTACTAATTCAATCTGTACAATTAATACTTGTGCATTAAGACTTGTATTAATTGTTTTTTGAAGAGTATTTATATCAGTTACATTTTTGATAAGCTCTCCATTTAAATTGTAAATTTTAATTGTTTTTAATTTCTCTTTATTAGATTTTACAACAATAGAATTTCTTTCATTGTAAACTATAACATCTTTAAATTTCGTTAAATCTGAAGTATTTAAAGATTCATCATCAAATAAGATTTCGAAACGACTTTGATTATTTTCTTCATTGCCAACAAAATTATAATCTTGTTTAGTTAAATCTACACTAGAATTAGTTTCACGATCTAATAAATAAACAGATTGTCCTGAAGCAAATAAACCACTTGTTTTAGATAATTTAATTCTGTAATTACCCATAGATGGTAGTTGTACAGCTAAGTTAAAGCGATCATTAACATCAAAAACATCACCTCTACCTTGGATAGACATTATTTTATCATCAAGAACAGAGAATATTCCGTAATCTGCCTTAAAAGGTTCTGTATCAAAATCAACATCAAACTCTTGAGTAGAACCATTTTTATAACCTACTAGAGTAGAATTAATTGTGTTAGTATCACTCTCTAATGTTAACCAAAATTTATCATCATCTACTGCAGCTTCTTTTGTTACAATTAATCCTAATGCTGATCGCATATAGTTATCAATCATTGCATAAGCGTGTACTTCAGTTTTAACAATAAAACCTTGACCTACACCAACTAATGTGTTATCAACAGAAGGATCATTCCAACCTAAGTTTTTATTATATGTATTCCAATTACCCGAAACATATTTACCATTTACGTTTGCTTGGTTAGTTGACCAAATAAACACATTAGAAATAATAGCATTTCTTTGTAAAAATAAATTTAAATCTATTGGTGAAGAATATGGGTTACCAAAACCATTGTAACCTTTATTAATTTTTGATAATGGCATTCCATAACTTGTATTGATAGGTACACCTTTAAATATAGCTTCAAATACTTTTGCTTCTCCTTGCCCATAAGTATTAAAATTATTTGGCGCAGCAAAAGAAATTGGCATCGGTGCAAAAAATGTTTCTGAAGGCAAAATATTATTTACCCAGTCATTATCAATTTCAGAAAATCGAGAAAATGTTGAAGGTAATGTATCTGGAGAAAGTGCAAAAATATTTTGGTAAGATACTGGTGAAGACCAATCCATTATATCTGATTTATAAATAGGTTTAGAATTAACCTTAAATGTTATATCTCCGTAATTTGTCGATTGATCCATCTGTACAAGATATGCTTCGTTCTCGAAAGTAACTTGATTTGAGTTATTAATTACAGCACCATAAATTGTATAAGTTGTACCACTTTTAACAACAATATCAGTTTCAAATGTTAATTTATTTGCTAATATATCACCTTCGTAAGGTTCTCTTAAAATAGCATCTTTTGAAAGATCTGGCACACCATTACTCCAAGTTCCATTACTCCAAACAGTTGTGTTTGATGTGTCAATCACAATTGATTTATTATATCCTAAAGATCCTACTTCTCCTGGTATTGGTAATAATAAATCTGCCGCTACATTAGTTGTAGATGTTATAGAACCACCTGAAAGAGCATTAGCAGAAGTATAATCTAAATCTGTAGAAACGTCTCCTTCTTGAACTGTATATTCAAATCTTACTATATTAATTCCAGCTCCTTTATAAATAGCATTTCTCTTAACGTCACCTGTTTCTAACTCTAGAACTGGATCTCCTGTTACTGAAATTTCTTGGTTATAACGTACATAAATTTCGATAATATCACCCATTCTATACGTTCCATCACTATAAGGAGAAGTTACTTCTGTAACTTTTGGCGGAAGTGTATTTGATATAGGAAGTGTAATTGTAGCTTCTTTTGCACCGCCATCACCCGTATTTCCTAAATCGTTTACAACAATTACCAATTCATCTTCTGATGGATAATTAGAAGTTAAATTATAAGTTAATCTATTTAAAGCTGTATTGATAGCTTGTATTGTTCCTTCTGCTACAATTGTACTATCATCTATTCCATCTCCTGTTGTAAAAGTAAGACCTGTTACTGTAGATAACGTTAGTTTTGCTGATGGATTTACACTTAATGATATTTTTACATTATTAGATTCTGCATCTACATCACTAATTGAAATACCATTGCTATTAACAGCTGTAAAAACATACGAGTAATCCGTATTAGCTACACTTGTTAATGAAGTCGTTATTATAGGTGCATTATTTGTAGCAATTACAGAAAGTATTTTTGTTATCACATTTGTTTGATACTCATTCCCTATTAACTGAAAAGAAATTGTTCTGTTATCAGTAGTTGGATTAGAAGAATTATTTAAATAACCAACCGAACGTAAGGCAGCTTGCCATTGTTGTACAGTCGAATTAGAAGAAGTCAATTCTAATTCTCCTAATGTTGCATCATACATACCAGACATATTTCCATATAAAGTTACATTTCCTATAAAAGAAAGCATATCTTCATCTGCTACTAAATTATCTGAAATCTTTATTTTTGCAGAAGTTATTGTTGGCGCATTGTCATAAACAATTCTAATAGAAGGATCTATTACAACTGGTGTAGGATTTCCACTTTCTGCTTCTACAAAAGATGGTACCTCATCATCTGTTTCTAATGTTGGTGGTAAATTAATTCGTGTTAATTTCATCAATTTTCCTCCATCTATTCCATTATCTCCATCTAAATAATAAATGGTATTGTTATCCGTAACAATACCCCATGGATATACAAAATCAGAAGATTTTGCTTTAACATCATTTTCTACACTTAAAGCAATTCCTGTTCCTACTCCGTTTGCATACTTAAAAATTCTATAATCAGAATTTGATCCATTACCTTCTAAGGCAAACAAATTATTTTGAGCATCAAAAGTTAAAGCTGTCGTATATTTTTCTGATGAAATAACAGCTGTTGTTCCAGATGTTATTTTAGTTACTCCCCCTTTATTAGTATTAGTACCATCATTGCTCATTGGTTCTGTAAAATGAACTTCTCCATTATTAGAAACAACTAAACCTGTTGGATAAGTTAATCCTTCTTGTGAATTTATTCCTGTGTATAAAACAGTTGGCGATGTAGTAGCTAACTGATTATAACGCACAACTTCGTATTTTGTTGAAGTCGCATTATATTGTAATGTATACAGATTATCATTAGCATCAATTGCTAAACCTGTATAATAATTATTAGCTGTTAAAAAATCTGATGCTATATAATTAGTTGCTTTAGTAAGTTTTATTACTTTACTAATGTTATCATCAAAACTTTTTGATACATAAATATCTCCTAAAGAAGATATGGCTAACCCCCAAGGATAAGTAATCCCATCTCGCGTTAATCCATTATAAATAACTTCTTCTGTTGTTGTTCCTTTTGGATATTTTACAACAGCTGCTTGTGAAAGAGATGTTGCTTTTATCGCATAAATATTTCCATCTCTATCTTTTGTTAATGCCGAAAATGGACCGTTACTTGCTATAACGCTTGCGCTATAATCTTGTCCATAAAGCGACGTAACAAAAAAGAAAAGTAAAAATATTGTACGAATAAAATGAGTAAATATTCTTTTCATAAAACTATTTTTATTAATTAAATCGAAAAATAAGGGTTTAAAAACCCACTTTCTGTTTCTTCGAAAACAGACGTTGTATCGAATCCTATTGCTGTATCTTGTTCTAGAATTGTATTTGTTATCTTCTGATGATTGGTTTTTACTTTATAAATATCAATCGTCGGACAAATTCCTTCTGTAAAACCTTCTATCGCAATTCTTCCTCGAGGCCCTTCTATTGTTGATTGTTTAATTTTTTGGATAACTGTTTTTGTATCTCCTTTTACTAAATCTTGGTAAGCTTGTCCCAATGTTAATCCTAGTTCATAACCTAACATACTAAATACAGAAACTGGTTGATGATGCATTTGTTCAAACGATTGTACAAATTTCTGATTTGTTACAAGTTGATTTTCTCTTTTCCAGCTTGAAGCAGAGTAAAAATTTAAATCTAAATGCTGTACATCTTGTAAAATATCTTCGTATGCCATATTTTCCACTACTATAAGTGGAATATGATTATAAAATTTACTTTGTTTCCATTGGTTAAAAAATTGGGTCCCTAAACTTCCATTAAAAATGGCATGTACATAATTAGGTTCATCTTCTTCTATTGCTTCAAAAAAAGGTGTAAGATTTAAATGTTCTTTCGTTGCATATTCTTGTGGTAAAACCATTTGATGCAATGCTTCCGAACCTCCATTTCCTGCTCCTTGTAAAAAAGTATAATGCAAATTATATCCTGCTTCAAATAATGGTAATACAACTTGCCCATCTGCACCAAATTCTTTTGCTGCCCATTGTCCCAAAACATATTCACTTTGCCAATAATTCATAGAAAGACAACCTATATTTGTTCCAAAATTAGTAGTAGGATGTACAAGTTCTCCAAAATCTATAAATAACCCCAGCTTATTATATGTTTCTAAAATGGAACTAATTTCTGGTAAGCTTTTTATGTTTACCATTCCTATTACCACATCAACTCCATCAAAAAAAACTAATTTTTGAACTGCTTCAGTTATAAGTTTATGGTGTCCTTGTGCTATAAAAGCTGGAACAATTTCTACATCCTTTTGCTGTACACCAAAATATTGGAATGCCGTAAATATTCCTGTTGTAAGATGTAATCCATAATGAGGATATACAGCAGAAAATGGCATTAAAAACCCTATTTTTAATTTTCTATTCATTCTTATGATCTTGCAGGGAATATTCCATACAATGCAATTATAAAATTAATTCCTAAATAAGGTTGCATAATAGAAAATGGGTAACCAAGTCCTGCTTGAGTTGTTGGTGCCATTTGTTTTAAAGTTGTTCCTGGAACAGGAACTGGCGCGAAACTTTTTAGCTGAGTAGCATTAGGTCCCGATCCTACAGTTGGTGAAACCGTTAATAAATTACCAACAGGTGTAGACTCAGTAGGCTTAGCCTCACTAACACTTATTCCATGATTATGAGCAGGTAAATTAGTAACTGTCAAAGTTGTATTTTGAACTCCAGATACTTCTCCTAAACTAATATTTGGTGCTCCACCAATTCCTGGACCAAATCCTACAGGAACTCTTCCTCTTAAATCTGGTAAACCAAACGTTGTTTGTCCGTTTCCTCCGTAAGTTGTTCCCACCAAAGAAAACAGTGCGGTATTTTGCACAAGAGACATTATCTGTCCATGACAAAATGCAAAATTTTGTGGAGCAAAATTACCTGCAAACATTCTTATAACTGCTATGTATTCTTCCATATCTTTATTTTTTAGTGTTTATTATCCTATAAATTGTTTTGTTTTTACTTCGTGTATTATTTGTTTTGGCAAATAATAATCATTTGATAAATCGGCTTGGTAATAACCTATTTCTCTCTTACTTTTTGTTCCGTAAATTAATGTTACTTCTTGTGCTAATGCATTACGAGAAATAAAATTTCCTCCTTTGGTATTTGGTATTTCTGGCGTCCAGAACAAATCGATATTTTCACTTTTTCTCAACAAACTATGCGCTGTTTTCTTTTGTATATTATTTGCAATAAGGCAAACTACAATTCCACAGTTTTGTTTGTTCTTCATGGTATTTGCAAGTTCATTTATTTTTTTTAAATCTCTACTCGATTTAAATCCAGAAGAAATACTTAAAACACCAACTTTCTTTTCTACTAAATCTATTATCTGAAAAGGTTTTACCAATTTCGATAATACTTTATTCTCAAAATTAATATGACTATTAACCAATGCAAACTCTGATTTTTGGGCTAATTGTATTAATTTTTCTTCTCCTAAGGCAAGTTCATTCTTACCCAGAGCAGCAACTTGGTAACCCAAGAAATTCATTTTCTTTATTTGATGTTCTATTTCAGAGGAAGAAGAAATAAAATTTCCTGCATCAAACAACAAAGAAGAAGTGTCTTTTATCTGACTCAATTCTGATAGATTTCCCTTTAAATTTCCTGTGAAGAAAAGATTGAGGTTATTTAAATCTAATTTGAGATTGAATCGGCTAAATTGAGACAAGGAATTAACAACTTCTTGTTGACTAACTAGGAAAAGACCTCCTAGTATTCCGCAATGTTTCAAAAATTCACGACGATCGCTCATATATATATGTTTTTTAAACGTTCTTTTTATAACCTAGATAGTTTAATAAAACACACGTAGGGATTACAACAAATCTAAACATAAAATTTTAACATTTCTATAAGAATAGGGTGGACAAATAGGTGGACAAATACACCTACTTATTAAAAAGTAAATTTTAACTAATCATCTAATTATCAATTTTTTAAATTTTAATATTTCGGAAATAAAAAACCTCAGCATTCCAAAATTATTATTTTAGAATGCTGAGGTAGGGTTTAAGAAGAATTAATTATTTATTACTCTCCGTTATTTTTCATTGCTGTTAACAGGTTATAAGCTCCTTTTGTTACATAAACTTTTCCTGAATTTGAGGGAGATTTAATCTCAATCATTTTATTAGCAGAAATTCCTATTTCTACAGGAATTAATTTAAAACGATTTTTATTTTCTCGTTCAAAAACATAATTTTTACCTTCAAACTCTACAACAGCTTCTTCTGGCAAAACATTTGTGTGAAGTTGATTAACACTTAATTCTATATTAAAATACATATTTGCTGTTAATCTCATTCCATTTAGATTTGTAACTCTTGCATACACCTCAACTGTTCCGTCTTCATTAACATCATTAGAAATAGATGATACAACAGCATCTAACTTCTGATTGGTATTTGCATTTGTAAAGGCTTGTAAAGTTTGACCAACTTGAATGTTACCTAAATCTTTTTCAAAAACTTTTACATTTAACAAAGAACTAGAAGAATTGATAATCTTTAACATAGCATCTGCAGGTGAAACATATTGTCCTGTATTTACAAAAACTTCATTTACTGTTCCACTAATTGGTGCATAAACATTAATTGTTCTACGAATATTATTTAAAGTAACAGAACTTGGACTAATATTCATTAAACGTAATTTTTCTTCTAATGCTCTCTTTTTAACCAACAATGTTTGTTGTGTTGCTTTTGCTTGTTGCATTGTTTTATCACTAGCAGCTTGCGAAGCATTTAAATCTCTTTGACGATTATAATCAGCATTTGCCTGATCTAACAAAGCCTTAGTTGTTAAATAGTCTTCCTGCATTTGGATATACTGTGGATCTTCTAAAACCACAACAACTTCTCCCTTTTTTACATAATTACCAGGAATAAGCGCAATTCTTTTCACATAACCACCAAAAGCATTTGTTATAGAAACAGTGTTTTGCGGAGTTACTTCTGTTTTCGCATTTAAACGAATTACTGTTGGTAAATTTTTATTCTGAAAAGAAGCTGTATCTACTGGGATACTTTTTAATTGACTATCCGTTAAAGTTAAAACAGACGTAGAAGCCTTTACTTCTTTTTCTTTCTCTTCGGTTTTATTTTCTTTTGCACAGCTTCCTAAAAATAATGCAGCGCTAAGTATTATGATATAATTTTTCATTTTATTGTAATGTATAGTAAGACATTTCGGCAAAGATTAATTCCAATTTATTTTTTGTATCTAAATAATTCGTTTTCACTTCAATTATTTGATTATTAAGAATTACCCAATCCAAAAAATTAATTTCACCTTCTAACAATTGGTTATTAATTGTTTTCTGTAAATCTTCTGAAGCTGGAAGTTGAGTTTGTTCAAAATCAGTAATAATTTCGTTATAATTCATTACTTGATTTCTTAACACATCTAAATCTTGTTGCAATCTAGCTTCTTGTAAAGCAAAGCTTTGCTTTGCCATATCAACTTTAACTTTTGACGCTTCTATGTTCGATTTTATTCCTTTTGTAAACAATGGTAAACCTATTCCCACTTGGAAAGAATTATATCTATTCTGGTCTAAATCAGAAAAACTTTGATTAGAATAACCAACCGTAAGAACTGGTGCTCTTTTCGATTTTTCTATCTCTGCTTCTAACGTAGATGTTTCGATATTCTCTTCTGCCAACTTCATTAATGGATGCGCATTTGAGATAATTAAATCATTTGATTGAAACCAATTAATAGATTCTTTTGTTGGATAAATCTTCGCTTTAGAATTCGTTAAAAACTGAATTTGTCGTGAAAAATTCTCTAATTCTGTTTTCACTAATTTCAATTGATTCTCGATTGACTTTAATTGAATAGTAGCAGTAGAAACCTCACTTTTATTCGCCTCACCTTTCTTTAAACGTAAAGCAGATTTTTCTAAAAATTGTTGATAAATCAACTGGTTTTCTTTCAATAAACTTTCTTGTGCTTCCAAATTTTGCATCGAAGTATAAATTCTAGCCAAGCGCTGTTTAATCTCTATTTTGGTAAGTGTTTCATTTGCTTTAGATGCATTAATTAATTGTTCATTTAATGCCTTTTGACGTTTATAAACAATAGGAAACTGAAAGGACTGGGCTAAAGTAAATTTAGTATCAAAATTTCCCGTATTTACTTGACCAAATTCTGATGAAATATCTGTAGGTTCAATAGAACGATTAGAAAACACATTTTTTTCATGATAAACTGTCGTTAATTCGGCTTGTTTAACTTCTAAATTATTTGATTCGGCTAATTTCATTACCTCATCAAAATTCATTCTTTCTTGTGCATGACCTATCGATCCAACTAAAGCTAAACCTATAAACAATAAAGTTGGTAATGCTTTAGATTTTTTGATTTTCTTTTTGATTTTAAAATGTGAAAACATAACATATAAAATTGGTAAAACAAATAAAGTTAATAATGTTGCTCCCATTAAACCACCAATAACAACTGTTGCTAATGGACGCTGAACTTCTGCTCCAGAACCATTACTTAAAGCCATTGGTAAAAACCCTAAAGAGGCAACCGCAGCTGTCATTAAAACAGGACGAAGTCTTGTCCTAGTTCCCATCACAACAATACGTGTCATATTTTTTATTCCATAATCTCTTAAACGATTGTATTCCGAGATTAATACGATTCCATTTAATACGGCAATACCAAATAATGCAATAAATCCTACTCCCGCACTTATACTAAATGGCATATCACGAGCTGCTAAGAATAATATTCCTCCAATAGAAGAAAGTGGAATTGCTGTATAGATTAATAAACTTTCTTTGATTGATTTAAATGCAAAGTATAATAAAACAAGAATTAAAATTAATGCTACTGGAACGGCTATTCCTAAACGAGCTTTCGCTTCATTTAAATTTTCAAATGCACCTCCATATGTTGTATAATATCCTGTTGGCAATTTAATTTGAGCATCTACTTTTTGTTGTAATTCTGTTACAACACTTTCTACATCTCTTCCTTTTACATTAAACCCAACTACAATTCTACGCTTTGCATCTTCTCTCTGAATTTGGTTTGGCGTATTTTTATAATCAACCTTAGCCAATTGTCGAAGAGGAATTTGATTTCCAGAAGCCAGAGGAATTAATAGATTTCGTATATCTTCTATATTTTCTCGTTTATTTTGAGCTAAACGAACAACCAAATCAAATCTTTTTTCTCCTTCGAAAACCATTCCTGTAGATTGTCCTGCAAATGCCATATTAATAATCTTATTTGCTTCACCAATAGATAAATCATATTGTGCTAACAATGCACGGTCAAACTCTATAACAACCTGTGGAATTCCATTAATTGGTTCTATATATAAATCTTGTGCTCCTTTAACGGTATGAATAATTTTTCCTAATTTTTGAGCATTATCAGCTAAAATATTTAAATCTTCTCCAAATATCTTTACTACAACATCTTGTCGAGCACCAGTCATTAATTCATTGAAACGCATTTGTACTGGAAATTGGAATCCAGTAGAAAGACCAGGAACGTCTTCTAGAGCTTTACTCATTTTGTCCGATAACTCGGGAAAAGTTGTTGCCGATGTCCATTCTTTCTTCGGTTTAAGAACGATAATCATATCTCCAGCATCCATTGGCATTGGTTCTGTCGGAATTTCTCCACTACCAATTTTAGTAACAACCATCTGTACTTCTGGGAAACGATCTTTTAAAATTTTAGCTGCTTTACTTGTATATTCTATGGTTGTTGAAATATTACTTCCTGTTAATATACGGGCTTCTACTGCAAAATCTCCTTCTTCTAACGCAGGTATAAACTCTCCTCCTAAACGAGTCATTACAAATACTGAAAAAGCAAATAAAGACAATACAACTGCTAAAATTATTTTACGTGCTTTTAATGCTTTTATAAGGTATTTCTGATGAAAAATTTCTACTTTTTCCATCACTCGGTCAGATAGGTTTGGTCGTAATTTTTTCTTTTTACTAAGAAACAAACTACTCATCATTGGAATATAAGTTAACGATAAAATAAATGCTCCAACTAAAGCAAAAGCTACAGTTTGCGCCATTGGTGTAAACATCTTCCCTTCTATTCCTTGTAATGTAAAGATTGGTAAGTAAACAATTAAAATAATTATCTGTCCAAAAACAGCAGAGTTCACCATCTTCTTTGCAGAAGAACCTACTGTTTCATCCATATCAGATTGAGCTAGTTTATTATTTAACCCGAATTTTTTACTATGCACCAATTGATGCATTACTGCTTCTACAATAATTACTGCTCCATCTACAATTAATCCGAAATCTAATGCTCCTAAACTCATTAAATTACCTCCTACTCCAAAGATATTCATCATAATAATGGCAAATAATAGAGAGAGAGGAATAACTGATGCTACAATAAAACCAGCACGTAGATTTCCTAAAAACAGAACTAAAATAAAGACAACAATCAATGCTCCTTCTAAAAGATTTACTTGAACTGTATGGATAGTGTTATCCACCATTTTTTTACGATCTAAAAATGGTTCTATTACCACACCTTCTGGTAACGTCTTTTTTATTTCTTCTATACGTGCTTGTACATTCTTTACAACCTCATTACTGTTTGCTCCTTTCAGCATCATTACAATTGCTCCAGAAACTTCACCTTTATCATTATAGGTCATTGCACCATATCTAGTAGCAAATCCTGTTTTAATTTCGGCAACATCCTTCATTAAGATAGGCGTACCACTATCAGAATGTTTTACAGTAATATTCTCAATATCTTCTATTTTACCAATTAAACCTTCGGAACGAATGAATAATGATGTAGAACCTTTTTCTATGTAAGCTCCTCCCGTATTTTGGTTATTCTGACTTAATGCATCAAACAAATCATTTATTGTTAAGTTGAATGCTTGTAAACGCTGAGGATCTATTCCTATTTCATATTGTTTTAATTTCCCACCAAAACTACTAACATCAGCAACACCAGGAACTCCTAATAATTGACGACGAACAACCCAATCTTGTATGGTACGTAATTCAGTTTCATCGTACTGATCTTCGTACCCTTCTGCTGGGCGAACTACATATTGATAGATTTCTCCTAGACCTGTAGAAATTGGTCCTAGACTTGGTTGTCCAATTCCTTCTGGGATCTCACTCTGAACTTGTAATAATCTTTCACTTACTTGTTGACGAGCCCAATAAACGTCCGTATCATCATCAAAAACAATAGTTACTAATGATAAACCGAAACGAGAAAAACTTCTAATTTCTGTTATTCCTCCGATATTAGAATTAGCTTGCTCTATAGGAAAAGTAACTAAACGCTCTATGTCTTCTGCACTAAAAGATGGCGCTACAGTTATAATTTGTACCTGATTAGATGTAATATCAGGTTGTGCATCTATGGGTAATTTTGTTGCTTCGTAAACACCAAACAGTAACAAAGCGAACGTAAATAATCCCACGATAAATTTATTTTTGATTGAAAAATCAATAATCTTATTTAACATCGTAAAATTTTAAAATTGAAATTTGTGCTAAAGAAATTTTCAATAGCTAAAAAATGTAAATAATGCGTAGCGTATATCTACAGCATTAAGAGTTTGTTTAAATTTATATTATGAAACTGTTTATAGTTTATTTTTGAGAAATAAATAGGCAAATTTTGCAAGGATAGCCAGAAGTTATCATGAAAAATTTAACGCTTTTTATAGCCAAAAAGAGAAATAAACAAATTATTAGATAAATTTTAAACAGGCTCTTAGTAAAACTAAAAAATTACGCTTGTTTAGGCGGTTGCCAAATAGAATCTAGATAATCTGAAGAAAATTGTTCTTCATAGAATTTTAAAGTATGTTCTTGATGAACTTCTTTGTTTAATTGTGGAACTTCAAAAGTAATAATAGGAAGATAACTGTGATCGACATGTGAAATTTCGATTTTAATAAATGGTAATTTCTGGTCTGTTTGCCAATCTTCATCTTGTTCATGCCCACCATAATGGTGTTCTATAAAAAATACCATTTCTTCGGAAATACTTCCTAATTTATCTTTTTGAACATGTTCTATAAAATGCGAAACGAATATTGGCAACTTATACAGTTGAGAAAACTGCGTTGAAGTTGTAATATATAAAAAGATTAATATTTTTGTTACCAAAAGTTTCACGGAAACAAAAGTAACGTTTTTTATTTTTTCTAAAAGAATTATATCGAATTAAATAATTAAACTTGCTTTAAAATTTCTAAAAATTTTTGCATTGCCATTGTTTTATATGCTTCTTTTTGAGAAATAATAACAGCTTCTCTTTCCATGTTTTTTCCTTTTATTGGAATACTCTTCAAATCTGTATCAGAAGAAATGGTTGTCTGTGCTAAAATCGTATACCATTGTCCTGTTTTTACCATTTCTATTAAAGTTGGAATGTCATTTATTTCTATAGAAAAATTTGGTTTAATATTTTCTTTTCGTAATGCATCTATAATAAAATGTGTTGTACTATATTCCATAGAAGGCATAATAAGAGGATAGTTTACAACTTCTGCCAATTTAATGTCTTTTCTATTTAAATTGTTCTCCTTTGTTGTTACAAAAGACATTTTTGAAGAAAACAATGGCGTATACTCTAAATTTGTATAATAAAAATCGTCTTTAAAAGTGAGTATAAAATCTAATTTAGATTCTTCTAATAAGTGAATTAATGTTTGTGTTGTATTAAAAGTAATTTTAATCTGAATAGATGGAAACTTTGATGTAAAACTTTTTAATGCAGCCAACAATGTTAAGCGTAAACCATAAGAAACGCCTATTTCTAATTTTCCACTCTTTAATTCTTTTAAATCTTGCATAGCTAGAAAACCTTCTTTCGATTTATCTAAGCTTTTTTTAGCATAAATTGCAAATTCTTCACCAGCTTGTGTAAGAATAATTCGTTTCCCAATACGGTCGAATAATGGTACTCCCAACTCTATTTCTAACTGTTTTATTTGCTGTGATAGTGTACTTTGACTAATATATAACTCATCTGCAGCAGCTGTAAAGTTGAGTAATTCTTTTGCTTTTAAAAAATATTTTAATTGTCTTAGTTCCATTTTTATTAATCGGTTTTATCGATTGATTTAATCGAAATAAAGTGTTTTACAAATTTATAAAAATTACAGAAATTTGTTTTACAATATGAAAATGAAATTCTTAAATCAAAACTATTTTAAATTTATCGAGAGTTTTTTTCTTGGTATAGCCCAAATATTACTTTGGGGATGCTCTTATTTTGTTCTTTCTATTTTAGCTGATCCTATTATGAAAGAAACAAATTGGTCTCCTCAATTTATTTATGGATGTCTGTCTATTTCAATCTTAATTTCTGGGTTAATTTCTCCAAAAATTGGAAGAATAATTAATAATTCTCAGAAAAATTACATTCCATTCTTATCTGGAATTATTATGTCATTAGGACTTATAACCATTTCATTTTCTTCTGGAAAAATAGTTTACTTAATAGGGTGGATTTTTTTGGGAGTTGCAATGGGATTCGGACTCTATGATGCTTTATTTGCTTCCTTAGGAAAAAAATATGGCAAAAAAGCTTCTGGATCTATAGTACAGATTACATTAATTTCTGGATTTGCAACAACTGTTGCTTGGCCAATTTTATCTTATTGTAGCACAAATTATGGATGGAGAAATTCATTATTAATTTTTGCCATTTTATTAATCATATTTACTCTTCCAATACATTTTTTTAGTTTTGCTCACCAGCAAGATCATAAAGAAAAAAATGAAAATGAGAAGAAAGAAAATAAAATAATTATTCAGAAAACAAATATTGTTCCTGATCTTAAATTATCATTCTATTTATTACTCATCAATTTTTCTATTGGTTCATTCCTTATGACTGGTTTATATGTTTACATTATCGAAATTCTTAAAGATAAAGGGATTGGATTAAAAGAAGCTATAACAATTGGAGCTTTATTAGGTCCAAGTCAAGTTGGTGTACGTTTATTAGATCTTCTATTTCCTAAAAAAACACCAATTATTACTGCATTAATCTCCTCTTTTGCAATTTTTATATCATTTGTTTTACTATTACTTTCTTATAAAATTGCTTTTATAGGAGTTATTATATTTGGATTAGGAAATGGTATGCGTTCTATTTTAAGAGGAACATTACCTTTGTGGATATTTAGTCCAAAAATATATGCAAAAATAATAGGGAATTTAGCATTATTACCATTAGTTGCACAAGCTGCTACTCCATTTTTAGGAGGATTGATTATACAATATTTAGGAATAAAATCGTTTGTTTACTGTTTATGTTTTCTAGCAGCTTTTAACTTAGTTCCGTTATTTATTTTACAAAAAGTATTGAAAGGTTATAGAATTAATCTTAAACGATACAAAACAATATTATTATCAAAAATACATTTATGAATATATTTCCTTTAATTGATGGTCATTTTAATGTAGATAAAGAGAAGAATTTTTCTTTATTAAGTGAAGAGAATGAAGGATTAAGAATGGCTATACAACCATTTCTGATACAAATAGACAACGAAAATATTTTATTGGATGCTGGATTAGGTTGGTTAGAAAATAATCAACCAAAAATTATTCAGAATTTAGAGCTTTTAAATCTCCATCCTTCTACCATATCTAAAATATTACTTTCTCATTTACACAAAGATCATGTAGATGGTTTAGTGAAAAAAGTAAATGGAAATATGGAATTAATTTTCCCTGATGCTTCTCTTTATATTCAGAAACGTGAATATGAATTTGCGATTACTCAAACAGAAAGTTTATCTTATGATTTATCTTCTTTAAGTTTTATTATAGAAAATAGTAAGATTATCTGGTTGAATGATGATAAAGGAAAAATAACAGAAAAAATTAGATTTGAAGTTACTGGAGGTCATACTCCTTTTTTACAAGTTTTCTGGATTGAAGATCAAAATGAAATTGCTTTTTTTGGTTCTGATAATTTACCTTTAAGAGCTTATCTTAAACATCGTATCGCTTATAAAAGTGATTTTGATGGGAAGAAAGCTATGCAAGATAGATTAGATTGGGAAGAATTAGCAATAGAGAATCATTGGAAAATTTTATTCTATCATGATTTAAAAAATCCAACATTTCAATTTTAAACTTAATGATAAATTCTAAAGTGGTTATGTTTTCAAGTTTTAGATGAGCGAAGTTCTAGTTTCGTTTTTCTAAGCTATCAACATAATCACTTCATCACTTAAAAACTTACATATTAGTAAAGCCTTCTACAAGCTTTAATTCACAAAATAACTTAATAACATCATCACTTAAAAACCTTATGCCTAAACAACCTTTTTCGACTCAATAAATTTCTTAAAAGCTCTTTCGAACTCTTCTAAGGTTACTAGATGTGTCATTTCAGCATCAAAAAATTGTTCAACATTTCCATTTTGTCTTTGTAAATTTTCAACAAATTCTATTTGAAGCTTTGGTTCTATTACATCGTCTTTTAAACCTGTAAAAACAGTATTTCTTTTAGATGGAACACCATTTAGTAAGACTTCTGGTAGAAAAGGTTTTAAACGTTCTATCGCAATTACAGCAGGATTAAACATTAAAACAGGAATATTTAACATCATTCCTAAATAATAACTTATCATTCCTCCTAAACTTGTTCCTGCAATAAAATCTATAGGTTCTTCTTTAAACTTTACCAGCAGTTCTTGTATAATTGTATTATCAGTATCATAATCAATTAAAGGAGCATAACACTCTCCTAAGGAATCTAAATAAACTCTTTTTTCATCTGTTACAAATCCTTGATAACCGTGTAAATAAGCAAATTTCATTATATTCTTATTTATATAATTCGAAAACTAAATTAATTTATTAAAAATTATTAAACTATGATATATGATATTTATAGAGTTTAAAATCCTAATATCATTTTGGCAATAGAAAAATAAATAAGTAATCCAAAAATATCATTACTTGTGGTAATAAATGGCCCTGTAGCAATTGCAGGGTCTACACCATATTTGTGTAACATAATTGGAATAAATGTCCCTATTAAACTTGCTAAAATCATTACAATAACCAATGCCAATACAATTGTTGAAGAGATTTCATAACTCGTGCTCATGATAAAATGAGTTGCTAATAAAAGTAACATTGCTAAAACAACACTATTCAACATTGCTAAAAGCATTTCCTTTCCTAATCTTTTCCAAATAGATCCAGTAATATTATTATTCGCTAAACCTTGTACGATAATAGCAGAGGATTGCACACCAACATTTCCTGCCATAGCAGCAACAAGAGGTGTAAAAAAGAATAATTGAGGAAATAAATTCATTGCATCACTAAAACTTTGCGAAACATTTACAGCAATAAAACTACCTACCAAAGCCAACAATAACCATGGTAAACGAGCTTTTGTTAATTTCCAAATGCTATCATCAGAATCTACATTCTGTGTAATACCGGCTGCTAATTGATAGTTCTCTTCTGCATCTTCTCGGATCACATCAATCACATCATCAACCGTAATTACACCAACTAAACGCATTAATTCGTCTACAACAGGAACTTCGTATAAGTCATATTTTTCAATAACTTTTGCTACTTCAGCATCTTTTGCATAGGTTTTTACGTATTGTATTTTTTCGTTGTAAACATCTGCTACTTTTGCATTTGCAGAAGTTGTTAGTAAACGCTTTAAACTTAAAGTTCCTAATAATTTATCGTCTTCATCTACTACATAAATAGAAAAAACCTCTTCTAAATCTTCTGCTTGCTTACGCATTTGTTTAACTGCAGTAATTACAGACCAATCTTTGTTAACTTTTACCAATTCCTTCCCCATTAAACCTCCGGCGGTTTCTTCATCATAGCGTAAAAGATCTACAATTTCTTTGGCATGTTCTTGATCTTCTAATTGTGCAATTACCTCATCTTTTTTCTCTTCTGAAAGCTCATTAATAACATCAACGGCATCATCCGTATCCATTTCGGTAATTACATCTTCAGCAATTTCTTTTGCTGTTAATGTTTTTAGAAATTTCTTTCTATCATCCTCTTCTAATTCAAGTAAGATGTCAGCAGAAATCTCATTATCAAGTAAATCAATTACAAAAGATTGTTCTTTGGTCGAAAGTTCATCAAACAATTCGGCAATATCAGCTGGGTGAAGATCATGCAACATCTCCTTAACTTCTTTTGCATTTTGCTCGTTTATTCTCTCTACTAAAATTTCTATAAATTCTTTTGTAATTTTTACCTCCATAATTTATTTCATTCTTTTCGTTAACTCAATAAAATCTTCTACAGACAATTGCTCTGCACGCATGTTTAGGAACTCATGTTCCATTAAATCTTCTGGAATGCCTAAAGATTTTAAAGCATTTCTTAATGTTTTTCTTCGCTGACCAAAACCAGCTTTTACAACCTGAAAAAATCTTTTTCTTTCTACTCCTTCTATTTCTGTTCTGTAACGACGCATAATAATTACACCCGATTTCACTTTTGGTGGTGGTGTAAAAACATGTTCTGGTACAGTAAATAAATACTCGCAATGGTAATATGCTTGTGCTAGTACAGAAAGTATACCATAATCCTTTGTTCCTTTTTTTGATGCAATTCTTTCCGCAACTTCTTTTTGAAACATTCCACAAACTTCTGGTACATTTTCTCTTTCTTCTAATGCTTTAAAAATAATTTGAGAAGAAATGTTATAAGGGAAATTTCCTAAGATTGCGATTTGCTCGTCAAATTTAGAAGAGAAATCCATTTTTAAGAAATCTTCGGAATGAATTTTAAATCCTGGATAAAAAGGTTGATAATATTCTTTTAGATATTCTACAGATTCTGCATCAATCTCTACAACCTCTATATTTTTCTTTGCTTGCAAAATATATTTTGTCAACACTCCCATTCCTGGACCAATTTCCAATACACGATCATATCCCTCCCAAGTTAAACCTTCGGCGATATCTCGAGCAATATTTTCATCATTCAAAAAATGCTGACCTAAATGTTTTTTAGCTTTTACTTTCAAAAATTATAAATTTTAAGTTTTCTTTAACCCACTTATCTCATAATATCTATTAGAATATCTTTCTTTCAAGATAAGTTTTTTTTATATTAGCCCCAAAATTAACCCAAATGTCAAAAACGAACGATAAATTTGAGAAAAAAAGACTGCGTTCTTCTAATATTACTGTAATCATTAGTATTTCGCTTGTTTTATTTCTATTAGGTATTTTCGGCTTAATTGTCATTAATGCACAAAGTTACGCAGAACATCTAAAAAGAGAATTAAAAATTGAAGCTTATTTTAAAGATGTTGAAGATCCAAAATTAAAAGATAAAGAGTTGGATTTGCAAAAATCTTACATCGATTCGTTGAAGATAAAGTATTCCTTTGTTGAAGCTACAAAGTATATTAGCAAAGAAGAAGCTGGTAAAATTGCTAAAAAAGATTTAGGAACTGATGGAAGCGATTTCTTTGAAGAAAGTATTTTTCCTGCTTCTGTACAAATTACTTTAAATCCAAACACAATACAATCTGTTGAGCAAATAGATTCTATAAATAAAGTTTTGGCTAAAAACACTATTATAGATGAAGTAAAGAGTGATAAAGAAGCTATGGTTACAATTTACCAAAGCATTAATAAAATTACTTTTTGGTTAATGATTTTTGCTGGAATATTCTTGGTAATTGTTGTTATATTAATTAACAACTCTATCCGCTTAAAAATATATGCAAAACGTTTCAGCATTAAAACAATGCAATTAGTTGGTGCTCGCAGACGTTTCATTATGAAACCTTTCCTTATAGAAGGGGCTATTTTAGGATTTTTTGCTGCTACAATAGCGATTATTGGACTAAGTGCTTTATGGTATACATTAGCAACAAAAGTAGGTTTACTATTATGGAACCCTAATTATACTGCCTTAATTCTTATTTTAATTGCAATTGGGGTTATTATAGCAATTTTCAGTACTTTGTTTGCTGCATGGCGTTACTTAAGATTAAAAACTGATCAACTTTATTAATGAAGACAAATTCAATAAATACAACTAAAAAATCAGCATCAACTAATGATGCTGGTTTTACTTTTTTATTCGGAAAAAGAAATTATATTTTCATGGCAATTGGATTAGCTTTAATTGGACTTGGATTTTTATTAATGACAGGACATGATGCTAACACAAGACCAGATGGAACTTGGGATGCTAATTATTGGAACGAAGACATTTATTCATTTCGTAGAATTCGTTTAGCTCCATTTTTAGTGGTTGCTGGTTTTATTATCGAAATTTATGCTATTTTAATCAATCCGAATAAGGAAAAATAATGAATACTTTACAAGCAATTATTATTGCAATTGTTGAGGGATTGACAGAATATTTGCCTATCTCTTCTACTGCTCACATGGGATTTACTGCCGCTTTAATGGGACTACCTGAAAGCGAATTTTTAAAAATGTTTCAAGTTTCAATACAATTTGGAGCCATTTTAGCAGTTGTCGTTTTATACTGGAAAAAGTTTTTCAACTTCCAGAATTTTAATTTTAACTTTTACATCAAATTAGCGTGCGCTGTTGTGCCTGCTTTAATTTTAGGAAAATTATTTGATGATAAAATAGAAGCTGTTTTAGGAAATCAAGTCGCTATTTCTGGAATGTTAGTTTTTGGTGGGTTTATTTTATTATTTGTAGACAAATGGTTTAAAAATCCTAAAATTGACAATGAAAAAGATATTACAATAAAAAAAGCTGTAACAATTGGTTTTTGGCAATGTTTAGCTATGATGCCTGGTACTTCTCGTTCTGCCGCATCTATCATTGGAGGTATGACAGAAGGTTTATCTCGTAAAGCAGCAGCAGAATTTTCTTTCTTTTTAGCTGTTCCTACGATGTTAGCAGTAACTGTTTATTCAGTTTTTGTAAAAACATGGGGAGAAGATACTGTTAATCCAATGAAAGGTTATGAAATGATTTTACAAGATCAAGAACATATTACTTTATTTATTCTTGGAAATGTTATTGCTTTTGTAGTAGCATTAATTGCTGTAAAATCTTTTATTTCTGTTTTAACTAAATATGGATTTAAATTTTGGGGTTGGTACAGAATTATAATAGGAATTGTATTATTAGTTTATTTCTGGAATAATCCACAATCTTCTACAGAAAATAATACTTCTGTAGAAACAACAATGATTCAGCATAAATAAAATGAATGTAGAGAAAATACAAGAAGGACATGTTTTTCTAATTGATAAACCGTTAGATTGGACTTCTTTTGATGTTGTAAATAAAATTCGTTGGAATATTCGAAAATCTTACGATTTAAAGAAGATAAAAGTTGGACATGCAGGAACATTAGATCCTAAAGCAACAGGTCTTTTATTAGTTTGCACTGGAAAATTAACTAAAAAAATAGATGAATTTCAGGCGCAAGAAAAAACATATACAGGTACTATAAAATTAGGTGTTACGACGCCTACTTATGATTTAGAATCTGAAGAAGATCAAACATTTCCTACAAGTCACTTAACCGAAGATATAATTCACGAAGCTACAAAACAGTTTATTGGAGAAATAGAACAATATCCTCCTATGCATTCTGCTATAAAAGTAGATGGTAAACGATTGTATGAATTAGCGAGAGAAGGTCAAGAAATAGAAAGAAAAGCTAGAAAAATTACAATTCACGATTTTAAAATTACTAAAATAGATTTACCTTTTGTAGATTTTGAAGTAAATTGTAGTAAAGGAACTTACATTAGAAGTTTAGCTTTTGACTTTGGTAAAGCCGTAAATTCTGGTGGCTATTTAACTGCTCTACGTCGAACAAAAATTGGAGATTTTGATGTAATAAATGCTGAAAATTTAGCATTAGAAAAAAGTTATTTCGAAACAGAAAACAAATTAGATTTACTTTAATATAGAATGAAAACTTAATGGAAACATTAAGTTTTTTTTTATTCATTATTTAAAGAGATTTAAGAACCTTATTTATTTCTTCGCTGATTATTTTTGGCTTTTGCATCACCATAATATGCGTTCCTCCTTCTACTCTAATAACATTTTGAATATTATTTATAGGAAAAACAATATCTTTTGTACCATGTATATGTGTTACATTCTCTTCTTGATAAGCAGCAGAATGTTCCCAGTTTACAATTTTGTGAATAGACCAACTTAAGTAATCTTTGTCTTTAAACTCAAATATATCATCTATATTAGACTTGTCTCTCTTTGTATAATATAACTTTCTTAGCATCATATAAGAAAAAGCTCTATCAGATGTAAGAAAACTCATAGGAATTACTTTATGAGCATTTGTGGAAGCAGAAAATTTAAGTAGATTAGGAAGTTCTCTTCTATTCTTTACTGTTGATATGAGAAATGTATGTTTAGGATGAACAAACCTGTTCATTTCTTGCACAATTATTCCTCCAAAAGATAATCCCATCAAAAGAAAATCTTCTGTGGGATTTATAGTATTTATTAATCGTTCTGTGTAATGAGCTAATGTTTCATTCTTCTCTGGTTTTAACCAAGGAATATAAACTTGTTCAAAACCATCTGCTAAACGCAAGTTTTTAAACGCATTTCCATTTGCCCCTAAGCCACTTACTTGATAAATTTTCATTTCTTATAATATATCTTTCTTTTTAGAATAATCTGTTGGTCGAACGCCAATTACTTTCTGAAAAGTATTACTAAATGTTGGTAAACTATTATATCCTACCATATTAGATATTTCACTAATAGAATAAGTACCATCAATTAATAATTGTAAAGCTCTCAACATTCTTAAGATTGTAAAATATTGAACAAATGTCATATTTAAATCTTTCTGAAATAATCTAGACAAAGAACGTTCCGAAAATCCAAACTCAGCTGTAATTTTTTTCATTGTAATAGATGAATCCATATTATCATCTAAGAATTGTACAATTTTTTTCAAACGCTCATCATGAGGAAGCGGTAAAGCTAATCTTAAACTATTCTTACTTACTTTAGGTAAAATCTCTTTAAAAGCTTGTGCAATAACAAATTCACTTCTTTCCTCAGGAAGGATATCTCCTTTCCATTGATTTGAAAATAATAAAAGCTCAAGTAATAAACCATCTGTAGGATAAATTCCAACTTTTTTGTAAAAAGAATCATCACCCTCGTTAATCGGAAAATATAGATTTCTCATAATTACCTCTGGTGTATTTGGGTGTATACTATGTTCCACGTGTGGAGGTATCCACATATAATGTCTAGCAGGTAAATAAAATGTATCTTTTCCTATTTTCACATAAACAATTCCACCTTCACAATATAGAAATTGAGCTTTATTGTGTTTATGTTCAACCACGTATGCTTCCGAAATTTCTTTATGATAACAAAAGATTGATGTTGGGTATTTATCAATCTCTGTTAAATAATATCGTGTCTCAAATTTATTATCTAAGTGTATATTCATCTTTTGCTTATATAGACAACTAAGATACAGATATTTTTTATATAATGTATAAAGTACACAAATTAAGTGGCCGTTTTAGATAATTATTTGACCTTTTTTAATATTAACATTTTTCCAAATTATCTAATATTTGTAATTCCCTCTGTTCAAAGAGGATAAACATTTAAAGAAAAGAGACAAAAATAAAAGTTGCATTATGTTGGAAAGAATAAAATTAACTGACTTACATTCAAAAGTAATGACAGCGGATGAATCTGCGAAATTTTTTGAAGATGGAATGACTGTAGGTTCAAGTGGTTTTACAAGAGGTGGAGATACAAAAGTTGTATTAAAAGCTGTTGCAGAACGTGCTAAAACAGAAGATTTAAAATTAACTTTAGTTACAGGAGCATCATTAGGGCATGGTACCGATGCCGCTTTAGTTGAAAGTGGAGCCTTAAAAAAACGTTTACCATTTCAGGTAGATACTGTAATGAGAAAAAATATTAATGCTGGGAATTTACTTTTTATAGATCAGCATTTAGGTGAAAGTGCAGAACATATATTAAACGGACAATTTAAAATCGATTTAGGAATTTTAGAAGTTGCTGAAATCTTAGAAGATGGTTCTTTAGTTCCTACAACGTCTATTGGTAATAATGTTGAAATCATAAAAAGTGCCGAGAAATTAATCATAGAGATTAATACGACTATTCCCACAAATATTAAAGGAATTCACGATATATACAGTGTAGAAGAATATGGGAAACGTACACCTATTAATATTACGACTATAGATACTAAGATAGGAACGGAAACAATAAAAGTAGATCCTTCTAAAATTGTTGGTATTGTTTTTCATGATATTCAAGATATGCCTGGTGATATTCAGCCAGCTGACGATGCTACGATTGCAATCGCTCAAAACATTGTAAAATTCTTTGAAAAAGAAGTTGAAGAAGGTCGATTAACAAAATCATTAATGCCATTACAATGTGGTATTGGTAAAGTTGCAAATGCTGTTTTAGGAGGATTAGAAAATTCTGATTTCGAAGATTTAGTAATGTACTCTGAGGTATTACAAGATTCTACATTCGATTTAATTGATTCTGGAAAAATGAAATTTGCTTCTGCATCTTCTATGACAGTTTCTCAAGAATGTTACGATCGTGTGATTAATAATATAGAAAATTACAAAGACAAAATCGTTTTACGTCCACAATCTATTTCAAATTCTGCAGAAGTGATTCGTCGTTTAGGAATTATCGGAATTAATACTTCTTTAGAATGTGATATTTATGGAAATGTAAATTCTACACATGTTTCTGGTACTCATATGATGAATGGTATAGGAGGTTCAGGAGATTTTGCACGTAATGCCTACATTTCAATATTTGTAACGTCGTCTATTGCAAAAGGAGGAAATATTTCTTCTATTGTTCCTATGGTTTCTCATACAGATCATACAGAACACGATGTAGATATTATTGTTACAGAGCAAGGCTTGGCAGATTTAAGAGGATTAGCTCCAAGAGAAAGAGCAATTGAAATTATTAATAATTGTGTTCATGCTGATTATCAAGGTGAATTATTATCTTACTTCGAGAGAGCATGTGCAGAAAGAGGTGGGCAAACACCACATATTTTAGAGGAGGCTTTTTCTTGGCATACAAGATTAAAAGAAACTGGTTCTATGAAAAAAGAGAGCCTATTAGCATTAAAATAATTAAATAATAAAACTATATTTTTTTAAAGCATGATTCAGATCAACTCTGAATTGTGCTTTTTTTTATGAAATAATGTAACTTTGTGAGTATCTCATAAAAGACAATGAAAAGAAAATTACTTATAATTTCTGTTTTTACTTTATTTTATTCTTGTCAATCTAACCAAGAAAATAGTGAAAATTTAGAACAAATTGATAAAAAGTCTGCTCGCGAAGTAGTTTTAACAACAAAAACTGTTGGCGATTCAGTTTTCCATATTACGAAACAAAAAATATGGGCTAATGATGTTGTAATTAATGAAAAAATTGATACGTTAATCACATCAAAAAAATCTATTCCAACAAACTCTGCTTCTGTTCCAATTTATGTTACAATACAATAACAACAAAAATGAATAATAAAGATAAAAAAGCAAGTAAACTTGTTACATTGGTTTTAATTTCTTCTGTTCTTAGTTCTTGTGTTAATAAAGAAGAAGCTGTTGCTACAAATCCTCAAAAAGTATTTATGCGTGCAGATTCTACAGCTCCATATACAGATGTAACACAAAATTACTCTCAGAACAATCAATCACATGGAGGTGGAATGGGAAGTTCTTTACTTTGGTTTATGGCATTTCGTAGTTTAACTGGAGGAATGGGATATTCAAGCCCAGGTATACACCAAAAATCAAATATTGGTACAAATACAATGAAAGATAAGGCAATGAGAGACCAAGCAGTACGTGGTGGTTTCGGAAGTTCGTCTTCATCTGCTTCATCTTAAAAATAATCAATGGAAATTAAACAATTAAAAAAAGATTCTAATTGGAAAGAACGATTAGAAAATATTGGTTTTGGTTATCATACAGATGAAAAAGGTCTACCATATTGGATAGAAGATTATTATTATTCTATTTCTGAAAAAGAAGCTGACCAAATTTTTGATGCAACAAAAGCATTGTGGGAAATGTGCCTACAAGCAGTGGAACATGTTATAGAAAATAATATGCTCGATTTGTTTAAAATTCCAAAATTTATCCAACCTTATCTTATTGAAACATGGGAAAATGATGTACCAAGTATTTATGGTAGATTTGATTTTGCTTATGATGAAAAAAATAATCAGATAAAATTATTAGAGTTTAATGCTGATACGCCTACATCTTTGTTTGAATGTGGTGTTGTGCAGTGGCTTTGGATGGAAAATTATTTTGGAGAAACAAAAGATCAATTTAATTCTGTTCATGATAAACTTATTGATACTTGGAAAATTTTAAAACCTTATCTTAAAGGAGATACGTTACATTTTTCTTGTGTAAAAGAATCTTTAGAAGATTTAACAAATGCAGAGTATCTACGTGATACTGCAATACAAGCTGGTATAAATACTAAATTAATTTTTATTGATGATATTGGTTGGAATAATATAAATTTTGTTGATTTAGAAGATGAAATAATTACCGATATTTTTAAACTCTATCCATGGGAATGGATGACTAATGAGCTTTTTGCATATAACATAAAAAATGATGAAGCAAAAGCAAATTGGATAGAACCTGCATGGAAAATGATTCTTTCTAATAAAGCTATACTTCCTATTTTATGGAAACTATACCCAAATCATCCTCTACTTTTAGAAGCTTATTTTGATTCTCCTAATGAGATGAAAAATTACGTAAAAAAACCTCTTCTATCCCGTGAAGGTGCAAATATAGAAGTTGTAAAAGATGGACATATTACAGAGCAAACCATGGGCGAATATGGTGAAGAAGGATTTATATACCAAGAATTAGCAAATCTGAGAAAAGAAGAAACAGGTTATTCTATTATTGGTAGCTGGATAATTGGTCAAGAATCCGCAGGAATTACATTCAGAGAAAGTAATCAGTTTATTACAACAGATAAAAGTAGATTTATTCCTCATATTATAGAATAACAATTACTCTATACTGAAGTTGATTATTTTCTGTAAAAGTATAAACTACTGTCTAAAAAGTTAAAGCAACTTGATTATATAAATGAGCATGACATGAACTTTATTCATACCATGCTCATTTATTCTAAATCTGACTTAATTACTTTATTTCATTTTTTCATCTTGTTTTTTAAACATTTTTTTTATAAATTAAACAGAAGATTAATGACTATTTTCAATTTATTTTAACCAATTAGTAACTAGACAATTAAAAAAAATGAGAAAGCAACAGTCAATAAAATTTAGTATAACAACAACCTAAATATAGCTTTATATGGATTTTTTAGATGATTTATTTAATTCTTTTTCAGTTCCAGCAGAACCAATTTCAGGTATGCTAGAAGAAGATTTATTTTGGCAAATTATAGAAAATTCTTTACAAGAGGCTAGTAATTTGAACGAACAAAGGCAGTCTTTAGCATTAGAATTAGAAAGACTTACTGCCGAAGACATTATTGGATTTCAAATAAGATTAGAAAATTTATTATTTTCTTTACATTCGCCAGAGATATGGTGTGCAGCTTGTATAATGAATGATGAAACTGATCCAAAACATTTTTTCTATTTTAAAAATTGGATTGTATCTCAAGGTAGAGAATTATTTGAAAAAGCTTTATCACACCCTGATAGGCTTTCTTATTATTTTAAAGAAGGCTTTAACGAAGATGATTTGTACGAGTTTGAAAATTTTCATTCTATTACCAACGAACTTTTTATGGTAAAATGTGGTTTTCCTATTACCAATTATATAGAGAAAAATCAATTAGAAAATTTCACAGAGAATTTTCCCAAACCAGATTTTGATTGGGACGATGAAAACTTTACCAATTTACAAATCTTCTGTCCTAAACTCTATAAAATATTTGTCGAAGATTATTTCGTAGATGAAGAAGATGAAGAAGAAGACGAGGACGAATTATTATAAATTCTATTCATTAATATTGGAAGAAAATTAACCATAAAAAAAGGAACTCTAATTTAGAGTTCCTTTTATATTTTACTAGATATTGTAATTTTATTATCCTAAAACTTTTGCAACAGTAGCACCAATATCAGCAGGAGATGCAACAACGTGGATTCCACATTCTTCCATAATTGCCATCTTAGCTTGAGCAGTATCATCTGCACCACCAACGATAGCACCTGCATGTCCCATTGTACGTCCTTTTGGAGCAGTTTGACCTGCGATAAAACCTACAACTGGTTTAGTTCCATTAGCTTTAATCCAACGAGCAGCTTCAGCTTCTAATTGTCCACCAATTTCACCAATCATTACGATACATTCTGTTTCTGGATCGTTCATAAATAATTCTACAGCTTCTTTAGTTGTAGTTCCAATAATTGGATCTCCACCAATACCAATTGCAGTAGAAATACCATAACCAGCTTTTACTACTTGATCAGCAGCTTCGTAAGTTAAAGTTCCTGATTTAGAAACGATTCCTACTTTACCTTTTTTGAAGATAAATCCTGGCATAATACCAACTTTAGCTTCTTCTGATGTAATAACACCTGGACAGTTAGGTCCAATTAATGTAACATCTCTTTGATCAACATAAGCCTGAACTTTTACCATGTCTTCTACAGGAATACCTTCTGTAATACAAATAATTACTTTAATTCCAGCTTCTGCAGCTTCCATAACAGCGTCACCTGCGAATGCTGGTGGAACGAAAATAATAGAAACATCTGCTCCAGCTTGATCTACAGCATCTTTTACAGTGTTAAAAATTGGTAACCCTAAGTGAGTTTGTCCTCCTTTACCTGGTGTAACCCCTCCAACTACTTGAGTTCCATACTCAATCATTTGCTCGGCATGAAAAGTTCCTTCTTTTCCTGTGAAACCTTGAACGATTATCTTTGAATCTTTGTTTACTAATACAGACATTGTGATTTTTTTAGTTAGACAAATATAAAAGGTCTTTCTCTTTTTAAAAAATATTCAACATAAAAAATAAAACATACTTTTATTCAAAATAGCCAAATTATCAAATAAATTTCAAAAAAAATGGCTTATAATCGAGCTAAGTATTTATAATTATTTAATTGTTATTTTTTTCTAAATTCTTTGACCATCATTTCTGTAATTGCCATTTTTTTATAAAGCCCTCTTGCCTCTTCTGCTGGATAACCAAAATAAGTTTTTCCTCCTTCTAATGATTTACTTACTCCCGCTTGTGCTAAAAGAACAGCTTTTTTACCTATTGTTGCTCCACTTGTTATACCTACTTGTCCCCAAATAGAAACTTCATCTTCTACATTTACACAACCTGCAATTCCCACTTGAGATGCAATTAAACATTTTCTACCAATAATTGTATCATGACCAATCTGAATTAAGTTATCCATAATTGTTCCTTCTTTAATAATAGTAGAAGCGGAAACCCCTCTATCTATTGTACAATTGGCACCAATTTCTACATTGTTCTCTATAATAACATTCCCAACAGATTTTAATCTATCAAATCCTGTTTCTCTATTCTTATAATAAAATGCATCAGCTCCTAAAACTGTTCCTGAACGAATAATTACATTATCACCAATAATTGAATGATCATTAATAGATACATTAGAATGAATAACACAGTTTTTACCAATCTTTACATGGTTACCAATAAAAACACCTGGTTGTAAAATTGTACCTTCTCCTATTTCAGCAGAATCAGAAATTTGTTTATTACTTGCTTCAAAAGCAAGAAAATGTTGTCCAATTTTCACAAAATCTCTAAATGGATCATCAGAAATTAATAAAGCTTTTCCTACTGGACAATCAACTTCTTTATTAATTAAAATAATTGTAGCGTTTGACTCTAAAGCTTTGTCATAATATTTTGGGTGGTCAACAAAAACAATGTCCCCTGCCTCTACTCTGTGAATTTCATTTATCCCTTCAATTGGAAAATTTTCGTCACCAATATACTTTGCATCAATTATCGACGCTATTTCTTTTAATTTATGTACGTGTGGAAATTTCATATTATTACTTAAAAAACGTAGCACAAATATAAAAAAAAGCTAACTCAGAAAGTTAGCTTTTAAAAAATTATAATAAATAGTTGTTTTATTTTTTCTTGAAAACCATCGTTTTAATATCGTTCGCAAATAATATTAATTTACCATCTTTCATTTCAAATTTATTTACGTTATTAAAACGGTCCATAAAAGCGGCATCATCTACTCCTTCACAAAACATTCTTGTAGAAGCTACATTTTTCATTGTCAAAGAATTTCCAACAGCAATATAAGCACCGTTTAAACTATTACAACCATCATTACCCGAAACCATATTATTTTGGAAAGTTAACATTGGTTTTTTATTTGGAAAGCGATCATTTAAAGTTTTTGCACTTTTATCTTTTCCAATAAATTCTTCTAATTCCCATGTTCCAGCCAAGGTAGATGGACGAGCAAATGTCATAATAACAATATCTCCTTGTATTAATAATAATTTATCATCTACAATAGAATATTTTAATTTACCCTTCAATTTAGAAGTAAAATTATTGTCTTCTACATTTGCACATGCTTTCATTGTTGACATCATATCACCAAAAGTAACCTCACCATCAGCAACTGTTACACCACCATTTAATGAATTACAACCGTCAGAAGCACTTAACATTTTAGTAGAAATAAAATTAAGTATAGGTGCTCCACCAGGATATGCCTCCGAAATACTAGCTGCTTCCATTTGATTAATTTGTACAAGTTCCCATTTTCCTAAAATGGATTGCTTTTCTGAGTTTCCAGATGTTGAATTATTCATTGTAGTACAAGATGTAATAACAATAATTAAACTAAGAACTAATGTTAGTCTAAAAATTACTGATTTCATAAATTAAAATTTTATATTGATTAGCATTAAGCGAATATCATACCATATTTTTTAGTCTTTTTAAATAAATCATTTGCGCAGAAAAAGATTGATATGAAGAATTTATCTTAATTTTGAATTTAATTAATTTTCTATTAAAATTTAATCAGTTTGATTTCTCAAAGAACAATCGATATTATTTTTGAAACTGCTCGTGTAGAAGAAGTAGTTGGAGATTTTGTAAATCTTAAACGTGCAGGTTCTAGCTTAAAAGGTCTTTCACCCTTTGGGAATGAAAAGACGCCTTCTTTCGTCGTTTCACCAGCAAAACAAATCTGGAAAGATTTTTCTTCTGGACGTGGAGGAAATGTGGTTACATTTTTAATGGAAGTTGAGCAATTTACTTATCCTGAAGCTTTACGTTGGTTAGCTAAACGCTACAATATAGAGATTGAAGAAGATGTAGAATATAATTTTGAACAACAACAAGAAGAAAAAGAACGAGAAAGCCTTTATATCTTAACAGATTTTGCAAAGAAATATTTTACAAATCAATTACATAATTCCGAAGAAGGTAATTTAATTGGTTTAAGTTATTTTAGAGAAAGAGGTTTTTCTAAAGAAATCATTGATAAGTTTGAATTAGGATATTCTCCAAAACAATGGGATGCTTTTGCAGAATACGCTTTAAAAAGTGGTTATTCTAAAGAATTAATAGAAGAAGCTGGTTTAGCAACTTTTAAAGAAGACGATAAAAAATATGATAAATTTCGCGAACGTGTAATTTTTCCTATTTACAGCTTCTCTGGTAGAACATTAGGTTTTGGTGGTCGTATTTTACGTAATGATGTAAAAGCTGCAAAATATTTAAATTCTCCTGAAAATAAAATTTACCATAAAAGTAAAACGCTTTATGGTTTATTTCAAGCCAAGCAACAAATTATAAAGGCAGATCAATGTTTCTTGGTTGAAGGTTATACTGATGTTTTAGCTCTTCATCAAGCAGGTTTACAAAATACAGTTGCTAGTTCTGGTACAGCACTTACGAATGAACAGATTAGATTAATAAAAAGATTAACTGAAAATATTACCGTTATGTATGACGGTGATAATGCAGGAATAAAAGCATCTTTTCGTGGAATTGATATGATTCTTGAACAAGAGATGAATGTAAAAGTTCTTCTTTTACCAGAAGGTGAGGATCCAGATTCTTTTGCTAAAAAACATTCATCTTCTGAGATTGAAAATTATATAAAAGAGAATGCTACAGATTTCATCCGGTTTAAAGTAAATGTTCTTTTAGAGGAAGCAAATAATGATCCTATAAAAAAAGCAGAACTAATTCGCGAAATTGTAAAATCTATTTCACTAATTCCAAATATCATAAAACAAGAAGTTTATATTGCAGAGACTTCTAAAATTATGGGAATTAGAGAAGAAGTTCTTTTTAAAGAATTAGCACAATTACAAAAATCTGGTAATAAAAGTTCTGAAAGTAATTCTCATATAACAGATAAGGCTAGACAAAAACAGCCTAATATTTCTATTGTTACTGGTAATAAAGAAGTAATTAATGTTCAACAGACTGTTGAAACAGAAATTATTAAACTAATTATGCAAAATGGTGATTTAGAAGTTGAACTTAAAAATGAAAACAACGAACTATATAAAACTACTGTTAACGAAGAAATCATTTCTCAGTTTGATGAAAATGAATTAAAACTATCAAATCCTCTTTATCAACTTATTTTAGAAGATGTAAAAAATGGTTTAGAGAAAGATGAATTAAGAACAGGTATTTTCTTTTCTCGTTCTATAAATCCCGAAGTTGTGAATCTAGCTTCGGAAATGATGATTGAAAAATATAACTTAAGTGAAAATTGGACTACAAAACAAGGTATTCACATTAAGAAGAAAGAAGAGTTTGTTCATAAAGATTTGTTTGATGTCTTATTACGATTTAAAATTATTTACATTGATAATTTTATAAAGGATTTAATGAATAAGACAAAAAATACAGAATTACCTCCAGAAGAAATAAGACAAGCTTTACAACAAATTATTCATTTCACAGGATTAAAGAATATTTTAAATGAACACTTAAATAGAGTTATTTAATAATCATCTTATTATCAATGATTTAAATATTAACATATTATAATTCTTAATTTTTTTAGCAAAGGTTATTTTTTTTAACTTTTCATTAACTTTTAAATATAGCAATACTATCCACAAGACTTTACAAGCACATAAACTATTCATTTTCATTGTAAAATAACACTGAATGTTGTAAGAAGTATTTTATTCTTTACTTTAGTATACTGATTTTGAAAAAATGAATAAAGCAGCGAAAAAAGTTTTAACGTTTTTTATTTTAATAGCAACTATTTCGGTAGCTAAAGCTAAAGAGCAAAAAATGTTATCTATAGAGAAGCCTTTACCAGCTTTAATAACAAAGAAGTTAATTTTAAATTCTGATTTATTAAACAAAGTTGCGAATGAAATAACTGCAAAAGATATTGTAGAAAAGGCTAGTAAAAAAATTAGCGGAATCGTTTCTTGGTATGCAGATAAATTTCATGGCAAAAAAACTTCAAGTGGCGAGTTATATGATAAAGAAGAGTTAACTGCAGCACACAAAACTTTACCATTTGGTACAAAAGTAAAGGTGACTAACACAAGAAATGGAAAATCTGTAATTGTAAAAGTAAATGACAGAGGACCACATACAAAATCAAGATTAATGGATTTAAGCAGAGCAGCGTTTTCATCTATCGGATCTACAAGTTCTGGAACATTAAATGTAGAAATGGAAATAATAGATTAAAACAAATTTTAGATATTTAGATATTAAAAGGATTAAGCCAGTGTTTAATCCTTTTTTTATTTTTTTAAATTAAATAATTGAAATATAGTGGAATAATATTTGTTTTTAATTACTTAAACAACAGATCATGAAAGAAAGAATCCAATATCGCTATAAAACAGTTAGTGAGGCTCTAGAAGAGCTAAAAAAAGATGGTTATACGATTGATTATAATATTGAGAAAGATCAATTAAAATCTGATCCTGAGAGCTTTGATATTACTTTCATTTATCGATATGAAGGAATGACAGATCCAGATGATCAATCATCTGTTTATGGAATTGTCAACAATAATAACAATGAAAAAGGTGTATATGTTGTTGGTAATCTATCTTTAGATGAAGATGTAGATCAGTTCTTAGTTGAATTAGAAATCAAGCGAAGAAAAGACAGTTAAAAATTAAAATTTAATCTATAAAAAAAGCTCGATGCAATTTGCATCGAGCTTTTTAGTTTATTGTGAAACTTTCTAACTAGAAAGGATATTCATAAATTTTAGACTCGTGGAAGTAAGGGTGTCCTTTAGCTTCTAAGTTTAATTTAGATACTGCATTCATTACAACAAATGTAAATAATCCAGAAATTGAAACTAATGCACCAATCTCCATAAATCCGAAGTTGTGGAATGGACCAACTGCTGCTGGCATAATTTGGTTATAGAAATCCCAATAGTGACCTACTATAATTACAAATCCCATTACAAAAACGATTTGGTATCTACGTTTCATACTTGATGAAATTAAAATCAAGAATGGAGCTACTAAGTTTACAATCAACATCCAGAAATATAAAGGATATTGAGCCATACGTTGTTGGAAGTATTGTACCTCCTCAGGAATGTTTGCATACCATTGTAACATAAACTGACAGAACCATAAGTATGACCATAATAATGAGAAACCGAACATGAATTTAGTTAAATCATGTAAGTGGTTATCATTAAATAATGGTAAAGAACCTTTCTTTTTTAAGTAGATAGACATAATAGCCATAATAGCAACCGCAGAAACTAAGTATGAAACCATTCCGTACCACATAAATAAAGAAGAGAACCAGTGTGGATCTAATGACATAATAAAATCCCATGAAAACGCTGCAGAACAAATTGCAAAGATTACAAGGTAAATTACTGATTTAGTGTATAATTTAGAATATAATTTTAAATCTCCATTAGCTTCATCTAATTTTCTAGTTGCATTTTTAATTACAAATACCATGAATGATAAAACAACTAAATAGATAATTATACGAATTGTCCAGAATGGTGTGTTTAACCATAAATCTGCTTTATTCGCCATAAAAATATCATATTTAGGGCTATTTGGATCAATTAAATCTGGATCCATCCAGTGGTATAAGTGAGTTAAACCTCCTGCAGATGCTAAAGCTACGATACCAACTAAAAGAGATCCAATTGGTAAAAATGTTGCGATAGCTTCCATAACACGAGAAACAACCATAGACCAACCAGCATTAGCCACAAATTGAATACATAAGAAAAACAATGCAGAAGCTGCAATACCAAAAGATAAGTAAGCTGGCACATAAAATGCAGCCCATGGTCTGTTTTTCAATAAGTTTTCTAAATGGTGCATGTGCGCATCATGATCAGTATTTAAAGACGCATAAGAGTCTGAAATATAATCACCGAAAAATTCAGTTGGATGAGCTTCTATTAAACCGTTTATATATTCATGTGAATTTGCCACATCTTGTTGATGTAAGAAAAATCCTATCCCGTAAAGTACAACTCCTATCACAATCATGATAAAAGATGCATTTTTTAATCTTGGGGAAAATGTATATTGCATAATAATTAACTTATTTTATTATTTATTTAGTTGCTGCTTCTTCAGTTTTTTCAGTTGTTGTTTCTGCGGCTGCTGCAGGTGCAGCTTCAGCAGTAGAACCACCTTTTAAACTCATTACATATTCAGCAACTCTCCAACGGTCTGCAGGAGTTAATTGAGAGGCATAAGAACCCATCGCATTTTTTCCATACATAATTACATGATAAACAGATCCTACAGTAACATCTCTTTCGCTATAATTAGGAACACCTGAGTAAGCTTTAGATTTTACAATTGAACCTTGTCCATCACCCGATTCACCGTGACAAACAGCACAGTTTTGTCCGAACAATAATTTACCTCTTTCTAAGTCTGCAGTTTTATTAGCAGCATTTAAAGGAGATGTTGTTACAGCTTTTGCTTGTGCATAACCTGCGTTATTGTTCTTAAAAGTCCAAGGTAAGATATTTCCATCTGTTCTTGCCACAGTACCTTCTACAGATTCTAATGCAGACATGTTGTGATTTTTACTAAATACAGGAACATCAGAATTTTCTTCATCGTCAGGGTATCCCATAGTTGCTTTCTGATATGGATCATATGCTGTTGCATAATACATATCTGGCATATATACGATACTTGAGTGACGTTTTTTATCAGAACAAGAAGTGATAATAATACTTCCTAATCCTATAAGTAATGCTATCTTTTTCATTATGCTTCTTGTACTAAATTATTATCATTTGATTGAACAAAATCACCTTTTACAGTTACTTCTTCAGCACCAGTTTCAACAAAAACATTTTTGATTTTCTCTACATCAGAAGTAGCAATTTCAATTAAGAATTTGTCATCTGTTGTACGAGGATCTGGATTTTTTGCTTTAGCTCCTGGATACATTTTGTTACGTACTAAATATGTTAATGACATAAAGTGCGCAGCACAAAATACTGTCAACTCGAACATAATCGGAACAAAAGCTGGCATATTTTGTCCCCAAGAAAATGATGGTTTACCACCGATATCTTGTGCCCAGTCATGATTCATAATAAACCATGTCATTAAAGATGCTAAAGTTGTTCCAAATGCACCATAGAAAAATGCTAAGTCAGAAATACGAGTTTTCTTTAATCCTAACGCTTTATCTAAACCGTGTACAGGGAAAGGTGTATATACTTCATCTATTGTAATACCTTGTTTACGAATAGATTTTACCGCTTTTAATAAATCATCGTCGTCTCCGTAAAGACCGTAAACGATTTTAGTGTTCGTGATGCTCATCTTCAGTATGATGTTTTTTATAGCTTTCGCCTGATGATTTCAAAATAGTTTTTAATTCAGATTGTGAAATAACTGGGAATGTACGTGCGTACAATAGATATAACACAGAAAAGAATCCCATAGTACCTAAGAAGATACCTACGTCTACCCATGAAGGCATAAACATTGTCCAGCTTGATGGTAAATAGTCACGAGATAAGTTGATAACGATAATATCAAAACGCTCGAACCACATACCGATGTTAACTACAATAGAGATAACGAATGTCCAGAAGAAAGAACGTCTAATAGGACGAATCCATAATAATCCTGGTACTAAAACGTTACAGATAATTAACGCCCAGAATGCCCACCAATAAGGTCCTGTTGCAGCTCCTGGAGAGAAGTATGTGAAATCCTCATAACGAGAACCTGAATACCAAGCAATCCATAACTCTGTTAAATATGCTACTGCAACCATACCACCTGTAACAACAATTACGATGTTCATGTATTCGATATGCTTACGAGTAATATAATCTTCGTAATGTAAAATCTTACGCATAACACTCAATAATGTTTGTACCATCGCGAATCCTGAGAAAATTGCCCCAGCAACGAAATATGGTGGATATACAGTTGAGTGCCATCCTTTAATAACCGACGTAGCAAAGTCAAAAGATACAATTGTATGTACCGAGAATACTAACGGTGTACATAAACCAGCTAATACCAAAGATAACTCTTCGAAACGTTGCCAGTGTTTTGCTCCACCACCCCATCCGAATGCTAAAATTCCGTAGATTTTTTTAGCAAATGGTTTAGTTGCACGGTCACGTACCATAGCGAAATCAGGAATTAATCCCATCAACCAGAAAACTGTTGATACAGAGAAATAAGTAGAAATCGCGAATACATCCCATAATAATGGAGAGTTAAAGTTAGGCCATAATGATCCAAATTGATTAGGAATTGGGAATACCCAATACATTAACCATGGACGACCCATGTGAATTACAGGGAATAACGCTGCCTGTACAACGGCGAAGATAGTCATGGCTTCCGCAGAACGGTTTACCGACATTCTCCATTTTTGACGGAATAATAATAAAACGGCTGAGATAAGTGTACCAGCGTGACCGATACCTACCCACCATACGAAATTGGTGATATCCCATCCCCAGTTAATCGTTCTATTTAATCCCCAAACACCAATACCAGTTCCAATAGTATATGCGATAGCTCCTAATCCGAAGATGAAAGCTACCATTGCAATACTGAAACATGTCCACCACAACTTACTTGCTGGCGTCTCTATTGGACGAGCAATGTCTTCTGTGATATCGTGGTAGGTTTTATGTCCTAAAATAAGGGGTTCTCTTACCTGTGATTCGTAATGTGACATATTTGTTTACCTTATTAATTCTTTATAATTTAATTAAGCTTGTTCTTTTCTGTTTCTAACTTTTACTTGATAGATAACGTTTGGTTTTGTACCAATCTCTTCTAATAAATAGTAAGAACGTTTATCTTTAGATACTTGTCTTACTTGAGATTTTTCGTCATTGATATCACCAAATTTCATTGCCCCTGTTCCACAAGCTGCAGCACAAGCACAAGCATCCATAAACTCTTCATCTTTAACAGCTCTGTTTTCTTTCTTCGCTCTTAAAATTGTTGCTTGAGTTTCTTGAATACAGAATGAACATTTCTCAATTACTCCTCGTGTACGTACAACAACATCTGGATTAAGTACCATACGACCTAAATCATTATTCATGTGGAAGTCATATTTATCGTTATTCGCCCAGTTAAACCAGTTGAAACGACGTACTTTATAAGGACAGTTATTTGCACAGTAACGAGTACCAACACAACGGTTATATGCCATCATGTTTTGACCTTGACGACCATGAGATGTTGCACCTACTGGACACACAGTTTCACAAGGAGCGTGGTTACAGTGTTGACACATCATTGGTTGGAAAATCACATCTGGATTTTCAGCCTCTGGCTTAATTAAACGTGTATATTGTTGTGGTTCGTTATCTGGATCAGATTCTATCGCAATCTTTTGAGTTAATTTACCTTCTGGATCTTGGTAAGTTACATCAGAGTAGTAACGGTCAATTCTTAACCAGTACATATCTCTAGACATACGCATTTGCTCTTTACCAACAGTTGGCGTATTATTCTCTGCTTGACAAGCTATAACACAAGCTCCACATCCAGTACAAGAGTTCATATCAATTGTTAAATTGAAATGAGGTCCTGTAGAACGATCAAAACTAGCCCATAAATCAACCTCACCCATTGGAGAATCTCCTCTCCAAGTTGGTAATTTTGCAGTTGGATTCCATTCTTCACGGTCTGAGTTAATAAAATCTGCTAAAGAAACTTCTCTTGCGATTTCATAACGTCCCATTAAAGTTGGTTGTTGTTGCATGTTAGCAAACTCGTGCTTATCTGTACGAGAAGATTTTTCAATCTTAACATTAGAAGCTCCTACGTTTCCTGAGTATAATGCAAATGCGTTAACACCTACATTATTTGCAACTTTACCAGCTTTAGTACGTCCATAACCAAATGCTAAACCTACAGTACCAATTGCTTGACCTGGTTGAATGAATACTGGAACATTTTCTAAAGCAGTTCCATTAACAGTTAAGTTTACAAACTCACCGTCAAATTGCATTCTTCCGTTGTGTACGTTATAGTTATCTTGAATTTTGATTCCTAATTTCTCTGCATCATTTGGATTAACTGTTAAATAGTTATCCCAAGAGTTTCTAGAAATTGGATCTGGTAATTCTTGTAACCAAGGGTTATTTGCTTGAGTACCATCTCCTAATCCTGATTTTGAATAGAATTGAATTTCCCATTCTGTTGCTTTAGCAGAAGCTAATTTAGAAGCAGCTGCTCCAGCAACACCAGTATTAGCTACAAAAGAAGTAGTTTCTGGCGACTCATTATAACCGTTGTATAATGCTTTATTAAAATCTACACCTACTTTAGGTAAAATAACTGTTTCCCAGTTTTGTTTTACATATAAATAGAATGGAGAAACTTTTTGTCTTGTTGCAGAAGTTGCCATCACCATAATTGGATCATTTGGATCTTCTACTTCTGTTACTTTAGTAACACCAGTTAACCAAGCGATTAATGAATCTTGAAATTGACGAGAATCAAAAATGCGAGGAATTGTTGGTTGTTGTAATGAATATACACCTGTTACTGGGCTGAAATCATTCCAAGACTCTAAACCATGAGTAACTGGAGCAATAACATCCATTGCTGATGCAGTTTCGTCTAATTTTTCAACTAAACCAACTTTTAATCCGATGTTTTTAAATGCTGCTTCAATTTCTTTTGCATTTTTAGCATTGTAAATTGGATTAGTTTGGAAGTTTAATAAAACTCCTACTTGTCCAGCTTTAGCTTCAGCAACAAATTGTTTGAAAGTAGCATCGTTAGATTCTTTTAATAATACAGCTTTTCCGTTTAATGCAGCAGAACCTAAAATTTGGTTAATTGCATAAGAAATAGCAATAGCTTCTTTAGAACCATCTGCCATTACAACAGCTTTAGATCCTTTCGCTTTTAATTCAGCAACAATAGCTTTAGCTTCTTTAGTAGAAACTGCACCTCCTGTTAATCCGTTATAAACTTCAGCTAAAACTTTTTCTGTATCAGTTGGTTTTAATGGATAACGAGTATCAGCATTAGCACCAGTTAAAGATAAAACAGACTCAACTTGAATGTGACGTAACATGTTTGGACCTGGCTTACGAACTACTCCGTAATCACCTTCCATACCACCACCATTAAAATCTCCTAAGAAATCAGCGTTGAAAGCAACAACTAATTCAGTATTCTTAAGATCGTAAAATGGTAACTCTCTTTTTCCGTATACTTCTTGAGCAGCATCTAATGCGTTAGAATAAGAAACAGCATCATATACTACGTGTTGAGTTGTTGGATATTTTGTAGCAAATTCTGCAATCAACTTTTTAGTTGTTGGAGATGGTAAAGATGGTGTTAAAATAACCACTTTTTTCCCTCCAACTGATGCTAGTGCTTTAGTAACACGTGCATCAATTTCTTTCCAAGATGTTGCTTTGAATTTATCTCCTCCATTTACTAATGGAGATTTTATTTTATCTGAATCGTATAATGATAATACAGATGCTTGAACTCTTGCATTTGTAGAACCAAAATATTGCGCTCCTTTATTTGCATCAATACGGATAGGACGACCTTCTCTCGTTCTTACTAAAACGTTAGCATAATCGTATCCATCAAAAACTGTAGATGCATAATAAGTAGGTACACCAGGCATAATATTCTCTGGTTTTACTACGTAAGGAACAGACTTTACGATTGGAGCTTCACAGGCTGCTAATGTAACAGCAGCTGTACTGAACCCTAAAATCTTCAAAAAGTCACGTCGTGAAGTTTGACTATTCTCCATGGCGTTAGTATTCCCTAAGAAATTATCTACAGGAATCTCTTCTGCAAATTCATTGGTAGTTAACTTTTCATTTAATGTATTGTCAGTTAACTCCTCAAAACTTTTCCAGTAATTTTTCTTCGAAGCCATTTATACTCCTCTCTTTTTTATATTAATAATGACATTTACCACACTCTAAACCACCGATAGCATCAACTGTAATCTTAGTTGCATCACCATACTGTTTTTTAAGTTTTTCGTGTAATTCTGCGTAATATTCTTTGTTATACTCGTTGTCCATATCTACTTCTGTAGTTCTGTGACACTCTATACACCATCCCATTGTGAAATCATTCGCCATTTTAACCTCGTTCATTTCATCTACACGTCCGTGACATGCGAAACAAACTTGATCTCCTGAACCAATGTTTAACTCTTTAGAGTTTGGAATAGTTCCGTCTTTTATTGCTTTTTTGATTGCTTTCTCTCCTGCTACAACGTGTTGAGCGTGGCTAAAGAACACGAAATCTGGCATATTGTGAATACGAACCCATTCGATTGGTTTTTGTGGACCATCGTATTTATTCGTTTCTGGATTCCATCCAATCGCTTTATACATTTTTTGGATTTCTCCTGTATAGAACGTTTTAACAGCATCTTCATCAGCAAATTTACCTGAAGTAATTAATTCTTCTTCGAAATAATCTCCTTTGTATTCTTTGATTGTTTTGTGACAGTTCATACAAACATTTGGAGAAGGAATACCTGAAACCTTACCATATTTTGCAGAGCTATGACAATACTGACAATCGATACCTTGTACACCTGCATGAACTTTATGAGAGAAATAAATTGGTTGTTCTGGCTCGTAACCTTTATCAACTCCAATTCCCATTAATCCCCAATAAACATTGTACAATGCAAAGAATGCCAAAATAGCTACAGCTATAGTACCAACTTTTTTGTATTTTTCAAATACTTCTGAGAATGAAAAAGCAGCTTTTTCTTCAGCAGTATTTAAATCTTCTGTTGCAGTTGCTTTAACTAATGCATTAACGCGAACCAAGATCCACAATAATAATGCAGCTAAAACTACAAATCCAACAGCTATTACACCTGAATTAGCTCCTCCGCCTTGTGCAGCTTCAGCAGCTTTTTTATCAGCAGCTTCTTTCTTTTTAGCAGCTTTTGCTTCTTCAAATGCTTTTAGACCTCCGTCTGGGTCTGCAGTATATGCTAAGATATTATCAATATCACCATCAGATAAGTTAGGGAATGCTAACATCTCAGTGTTATTGTACTCAGCAAAAATTTTATTTGCGTACGCATCTCCAGATTCACGTAAAGCTTTGTTGTCCTTAATCCAAGCGTGTAACCACTCTTTTCCAAGTCCAGCTTCTTCTTGTACGCGTTTCTCAACATTACGTAATTCCGGCCCTATTAACTTACCATCAATCTGGTGACAAGTTGTACAGTTGGCTTCGAATAACTCGTAACCTTTACCTGCATCTTGGGCATTTGCTAAGGAGAATGCCGACATAACTATCGCGCAGCTCCATAAACGTATTCTTTTTAGAAATCTTGCCTTCATTTACTTAAATAATCTCAGTTCGTTGTTTCTTTTAATTCGTTTTTATTTGAACACTTAACTAGAAGCAAAAATAACCTCATTACTTAATAAAATCATAAAGTTTACATACTGAACTTTGTCATTCAGCTTAATTTAAAACGTTTCTAAATTAATTGTTAAAAAAAATACCTGTATAAAAATAATTTATTGGTTTAATAATTTACTTAGTAATCTGCTCCAAAAACATTGATGTAAAAATACATAATATCACTATTTTTATTAATAATAGTCAATTTTTACTCACATCAATTAGTTTTTATTATATATAAATGAATAAATAATTATTTGATAAACATTAATAACTAAATAGGAAAAAGTATATTTGTACAAATTAATTCATCCCATGAAAAAATTTATTGCAGTTTTTTTTATATTACTTTCTTCTTCAATTTTTGCTCAGGAGAAAATTGATACTATTCAAATTATTAATAATGGAACATTAAATATGGAGATTGATTCTTCAGTATATAATGTACTAAAAGCAAAAGAAGATGCAACTTGTGTTTATACACCTAAAAAAAATGTAGATAAGAGACCAACAATAAAATCTAGTGATCCTTGTGCAGGAAATGCTCAGATTAATGGTTTTAAAATTCAGATTTATTATTCTAAAAACAGACAAGAAGCTAACAAAGTAAAAGATGAGTTTAGTAAACTATATCCTGATATGTCTGTACAAGTAACATATTATACACCTGATTACCGTGTTTTAGTTGGGGATTATTTTTCTAAAAGTTCTGCTTCTAAAGATATTAGAAGATTAAGATCAAAATATAATAGTTCTTTTTCTATTCCTTTTAAGGTTTTATGTAGAAAAGCTCAATAAATCTGATGATTAATGAGTTTTTAAATATTAATTTAAGTTTCTCACTTATATTTTTTTCATTTTAACTACCAAATAACAAAATAATGATTTTAGATAAACTAAATAATAAAGAAGTAAACTTTAATGATGTTATTCAATACATCGAAGATAATTACACTTATACAGCTTCTGCTTTTACAAACGGAAATCAAGAAAATGCATCAGATCAAAATCAGGGAAGTGCTAAAGTTTTTGCTTTTGCAAAACTAAATAACTTTTCTAAAGATGATACTTTAAAATTATTTGCAGAACATTATGCAGCTGTTTTAGAAAATCCGAATGGAACTGACCATAATAATATTAGACAGTTTATGGAAAACGGTTGGGAAGGTGTAAAATTTGAAAATGAAGTTTTAGTTGTTAGAAACTAGAACTAAAAATATATAATAAAAAAAGAGCTATCTATTAAGATAGCTCTTTTTTTATTTATCGTTCTAACGTAAAATTCTTAATAACTGTCGGACGATCTTTTTCGTTGGCTACTTTCCAAGAAGTTCGGTACATCCATTCTGTCATCTTATATAATTTTTTAAAATTGATATTTTCTGACTCGTCTTGTGGTGTGTGATACTGATCATGTAAAACACTTGTAAAGAAGATTGCTGGAATTCCTTGTAATGCATAAGGAAGATGATCGCTTCTAAAATAAAAGTATTCTGAATGATTTGGAGAATCCCAATCCTTTAAATACGTAAACTTAGTACTTTCATTATTTGCATCTTCAGCCATTTTAACTAATTCTTCCGAATTCTTATGAGGTGTATTTCCTCCTAAAAGAGCTGCTTCATTATTATCATTTCTTCCAATCATGTCACCATTTAAAACAGCAACTATTTTTTCTTTTGGAACAACTGGATGAGTCGCATGCCATCTAGAGCCTAAAAGACCTCTTTCTTCTGCTCCATGAAATACAAATAAGATACTTCTTTTTGATGGTTGAGCTTTATAAGATCTCGCCATTGCTAACATAGCTACGCATGTACTTGCATTATCATCTGCACCATTATATATGGTATCGTTTTTAACAGGGTGTCTTATTCCATCGTGATCTTGATGTCCACTAATTAAAACATATTCTTCTTTTAGTTTAGGATCAGTTCCTTCTATTTTACCAATAATGTTAACAGATGGATACTTATAAGATTCAGTTATAAGATTTAAAGATATTTTTGGATTATTTTTTACCCAATTTACATTTTCTCTTTTCAACCAAAGTACAGGAATATTATTCGTGATTTTTTCTCTCAATCCTTCTCCTCCATAAGTTCCTCTTGTCATTTGATGCCAAACCTCTATCCAACTTTTTTCAGAAATATCATCAGTTATAAAAATAATTCCTTTTGCTCCAAGATTAACTGCTGTTTCATAATATTTTGTACGTACAAAACCAGGATATCTTCTTACAAAAAGTGTCATATCTTTTGATATATTTTTATCAGAAGCATTTACAGCTAATACTTTTCCTTTTAAATTTAATTTTGCTAAATCTTCTGGCTCCGCATTTCCTGCATAAACTACATCTCCTTCTATTTGTGCATTTACTGGTTCAGCTACTAAAAAGTCGTCCCAAACTTTTAAAGATTGACTACCTAATTTAAGTGTACTTTGTGGAATAATTTGATGACGGTACATATCAAAAAACTGAAAATAAGTTCCGTTATCTCCCGCAGGTTGCATTCCAGCTTCTTTTGCTTTATTTGCTAACCACATAGAAACTTTTAGTTCATCTAATGTGCCAGCTTCTCTTCCCCAAAATTGATCTGCTGCAAGTTCGTACATATCTTGTTTAAGATCTTTTTCTTTAATTGCAGAAACTAATGGTTTTTTATATGATTGAGCTGATACAGCTCCAATCACTAAAAAACTAAATGCAAATACTATATATTACTTCATTTTATAATTAATTAATAAGTGTAAAAATAAGTAGAAATCTACATTTTTCTTACAGAAAGAAAACATTACTATAATTAAATAAGATTTTAGATATTAATCAATAAAAAGTAGGTTTTGGTGTTTTTTATTAATCATTTATAGTGATGTAAAAGAATATTATCTTAAAAAGATATTTATAAAAAATCCTCATAACATTTAATTATGAGGATTTATAGACAAAAGTTGTTTATCTTTTTGTATAATATTTATAATATTTGATTCTGAAAATATCTTTTATAATAAGCAATACAATATGTAACTACTTAATATAATTTTATTTTAATCCGCTTAAAAAGAAAATTCGTTTAATGATTAATATAACATTTGAAAGTTCAAACAAATTCACAATTAAAAAGGCGCCATAAAACTAATTACATAATGATCCACAACTCTTCCTTTTTCATCTTTTATTTCTAAATCGATTGGTACTTTATAGGATGTTAATTTACTTTTTGGAATTTTTATTTTAACTAAACCTTGTTTTAATTTTCCTTCACCAATAGAAATAAATTGATTTGATTCACTTAAAATTTCTGCTTTACCTTCTTTAAATGTCTTTACATCTACCGTTAATTTATATTTATGATTGGTTTTATTCATTAAATTATACTGTAGAGTATTCGTTATATATTGTCCTTCTACCGAAAAATCTCGTCCAGGAACTTGTAAAAACTTCACCTCAACATCGCTTCTATTTGTCATAAAAGAAGTCATTGCAACCAACATTATAATTAATATAGATGTAAAAGCTATTAATCTTGCATTAATTTTAAATTTACTTCCTTCTGCTATATTTTCTTCCGAAGCGTATTTTATTAATCCAGTTGGTAAGTTAATTTTAGTCATTATGTCATCGCAAGCATCTACACAAGCCGTACAATTAACACATTCTAATTGCGAACCATTTCTAATATCTATTCCAGTTGGACAAACAGCAACACATTGTCCACAATCTATACAATCTCCTTTTCCTTCAGCATTTCTATCTTCTCCTTTTCTAAATTTCGCACGCCCTTTTGTTTTTTCTCCTCTAACAAAATCATAAGATATTTGTATTGTTTTTTTATCAATTAAAACTCCCTGAAAACGCCCATAAGGACAAACCAAAGTACAAGCTTGCTCTCTAAACCAAGCAAAAACAAAATAGAAGAATAAACTAAATATATTTATCCCAATAAACATCCCAATGTGTTCCGCTGGTCCTTCTTTTATAAATTGAATTAACACATCTGAACCTAACAAATAAGCCATAAATATGTTGGTAAAAAAGAATGAGAGAAGATAATAGATTATCCATTTTGAACCTCTTTTTAGTATTTTTTCTTCATCCCATTCTTGCTTATCTAAACGTATTTGCTTTCCACGATCTCCTTCTATTAAAAACTCTACTTTTCTAAAAACAAATTCTAAAAAAATAGTTTGTGGACAAAGCCATCCACAAAATAACCGACCATAAACTGTTGTAAACAATATGATAAATACAACACTCACAATCATTCCTATTGCTAAAAGAAAGAAATCTGTTGTAAAAAATGGATAACCAAAAAGTATAAATACTGTATTAAAAACATCGAACTTAAAAATTGGATTACCATTTGGTAGTTTTATAAAAGGCAAAACAATTAATGCGGTTAAAAGAATTGTAGAAACAATTGCTCGATAATTGGTATATTTTCCTGAACTCTTTTTTGCATACACCCATTTTCGAGTACCTTTTTTATCCATCGTTGCAACTTCAGTTCTAAACTTTTCATTCTCCTCCGCAACTGAAATTTCGTTAAAATTATTCATACGTCTCTCTGTAAATTATCTATACAAAGCTACAGGCTAACAATGGTTCTCTCTTGGCACTATTCCTTATTTCTATGGTAATAATTATGCAGTGATATCTATCATAAATAAATGAAGCCTGTATTGTTTTATTTGTGATAAAACAATACAGGCTAATTAAAATAATAGGATTTTAGTAATTAACTGTAAAAGCTAAAGTGTAATATCGTCCATTTCCTCTTGCATATTCATTATTTCTTGCCATTAGCATAGAAGAACTTGTATAATAAGTTTTATTAAATAGATTTTCTATTCCTAAACTTATTCTCATATTTTTCATTTTATAATTAGATGATAAATTAAATAAATCTATTGGAGATACTTTTCCCTCACCTTCTTTGTAAACAAGATTTCCAGTATTATTAAGTGTTGGGTGAAATCTATTTCTTTCTTGGGTATGTGTATACATTAAATTAACAGTAAAATTATCTACAGGAATGATAGTTGTAAATAAGGTAAGTTTAGGAGCTGGTATACTTAATCCCGACATATAATCATCATATGTTGACGAGCCTTCGGGCTTCAACTTCCCTTCTAAATAAGAATAACTTCCTCCAACAAAAACATGTTTATTGATTTTGGTATCTACTTGTACTTCTAATCCTTGTATTAGCTGTGGATTTCTAACTACTTTCCAAAAGCCATCATCACCAGCAGCTAAATCGCTTCCTAATTTAGAGTGTGACCAATAATAGGCAAATTTTAAATTAACTTTTTTAGCTATTTTACTCGTAAAACCAACTTCGTAATTAGTTGTTGCTACAGGATCTGTTTCTATTTTAGAAACAACATCCGCATTAGCTGATCTAAGAACTCTACCTAAATCGAAAATAGCAAAACCTTGCGAAAAAGAAACATAAGGATTAAATTCTTTTGCTATATGATATTGTAATAACGTATTAAATGTTGGTTTATCATAACTCAGATCTCCTCCTTCTATAGAGAGCCATTCTTGATTTGCTCTAGTTGGTATCGTTTTATAATCTGGTACTTTAACTAAAATATTATCATATCTAACCCCAGCTTTCAAACTAAATTTATGATAGAAATTAGTTACAGTTTGTAAAAATACGGCTGAATTATATGCTTTTAATTTTGGTACCCAAAGACGCCCATCAACAAGAGGTTGACTTGTTTGATCTAACATAAAATCTCCTCCATATAAAACAGACATTTTAATGTCTTTAGATAGATTTAGGGTGGATAAAAAATTTAATCTAGCGCCATACTTTTCTGCTTTTATAGTTGCTTGACCTCCTGTTTCTTCCCATCTTGGACTTCTAGGATTATTTGCTCTATAGTCAAAAATAGTATATAGATTTTGTGTATATAAAGACAAATCTAAATTGGTATTTTTAAAAATATCTTTACTAATAAACTTTATATAAGCATTATGATTATATCTTGTTCCCTCATTAACTGCTCTAGGGTCTTTTTCTCCAACTATTCCAATTCTTGGTGATTCAAGGTACTTACCTTCAACAGCAATTAAATCAGTATCTTGTTCACTAGAAAAATAATTGTACATAGCTTCTATACGTGTTTTAGTTGAAAAGTTATAACCTACTTTTGTCATAATACTTTTAGTCATTACATCACTTAAGCCATATCTGGGTGAAATAAATTTTCCTTCACCATCTACCCCTCTTCCTGTAGTAACAATTCCTCCATTTACGAGATAATCAAACTTATTCACTTTTCCATAAAACTGCTGATTGAGTTTATAACCAAATGCATGGTCTCCTTGTTTTAATCTTGCATCTGTAATTCCTATAGATGTTTCTCCATTAAATACTCTGTCTGTAGTATTTTTTTTGGTTACAAAATTTACAACTCCTCCAATAGCTCCTGAACCATAAAGCGAACTTGCTCCTTCTATAACTTCTATTCGCTCTATTGTAAAAGGACTTATAGAACGTATATCTCTATCTGTATTTCTTAATGGTGTTGATTGTGGAATACCATCTATCATAATCAACATTTGTCGACCACGCATTGTTTGAGACCTATTACTTGTCGTGTTAGAACTTAATCCTATTGATGGAACTGCTAAACCTAATATAACAGACATATCTGGATTTACAATAGCCAAAGACTCTATTGTTTTTTTCGATACTACAATAACAGAGCTAGAAGAGTTCTTTACAATTTCTGGAATTCTAGTTGTTTCAACTATCATTTCATCTAACTCTAGGCTTTCTGATTCTTGTGCATGAATTTGAGATGTAATTTGTAGTAGTAATAGTAAAATGATTTTTTTCTTCATTGTATGCTTTAAATTATAGTTTTAAAGCAAATATACCACTATTTAGAATTAATCTAATTTTTAAACATTTATAGTTATAAAATATAAAAAAGTTACACTAGCTTACGAATGCGCTATATAATATTGCTTACGAAATTGCTCTGGTGTTAAATTCGTATATTTTTTAAAGAATTTTACAAAGTAAGATACATCCTGAAAATTTAATAAATATGATATCTCTTTTATCGAAACATCTTTATTTACAAGTAGACGTTTAGCTTCTAAAATTATTCTACTTCTAATCCATTCGCCAGCAGAAATTCCAGAAATTTCTTTAGATAAAACATTCAAATGATTGGGTGTTATATGAAGTAACTCTGCATATTCTTTTGGTAGTTTTTTTGTTTTAAAATTTTCTTCTATAAGAGATTGAAAATGATTAAATAACAAAGATTGACTTTTTAAATGATGCGAATTCTCTTGTTGTAAACTTCTATTAATTTCAATAAACATATTCATTAAAGAAAATCCTATTCTTAAATTAGAAAAATGGTCATTTAATTGATTTTCCATAATCATCAATTCAAAATAATTGGCTACTTCTTTCTGGGTATGTTCTTCGAGTGTAACAACATGATCATCTACTTTTATAGATTGTAGAAATTTGAATTCTAATAATAAGTTTGAATTGATACCTACCCAATCTAAAAAATTAGTAGAGAAATTAACCACATAACCATCGTATCTCTCTTTAAAATACCATTGATGTACTTGTCCAGGTTTCATAAAGTACATGGTACCTGCTTTTGCTTCAAACCTTTCAAAATCTATTAAATGTTCTCCACTACCCTCTGTAAAGAAAACCAAATGGTAATAATTATGGTTGTGTACTTGTTGTAAATGGGGGTTACTATCAACATAGCCTCTAAAACGATCTACGGAAAACAAATCATTTGTATTTTTATCTGCATTAAGGTTACAAATATCAAAAGTGGGAAACAATCGCTTATCCATGGAAATTAAAATTAATAAAAGGTAAAAATATATAGAATTTAGTATTTATTGAAATGAAAAATTTTACCTTTAAGGTGCTAGGATAAAAAAAATGGATTTAAAAGAAAAGAAAATTATCTTACTTTCTCTTGATGGTGGAGGAATTAGAGGAATTATTTCGTGTGTAATTTTAAAATATATCGAAGATAAATTAAAAGAACTACATGATGAAAATGCAAAAATAGGTGATTATGTAGACTTTATAGCTGGTACAAGTACTGGTGCTCTTATTGCTTCTTTACTTTTAATGCCATCTGGTGATCATCCAAAAAAATCTAAACATTCTATTACAGATGCTTTAAATATTTATCTTGGAGAAGGAAAAAATATTTTCACTAAAACATTCTGGACTATCATTAATAATCCTTTATCCATCTTAAAAGACAATTTAGCAACAGTTGTATTAGAACAACAATTAAATTTAGTATTTGGACAAACAGAATTAAAAGATTTAACTCGACCATGTGCCATAGTTGCTTATGATACTGAGCATCAAAAACCAAAAATATTTAATTCGATAGATGGAATATCTCCCTTTAGAAACTTTTATGTGAAAGATATTTGTAGAGCTTCTTCTGCTGCACCCACCTATTTTGAGCCAGCTAAAATAAGTTCTTTTGCCGAGCAGGAATTTTGTTGCATTGATGGTGGTGTTTTTGCAAATAACCCAACATTTGTAGGTTTTATAGAAACACATAAAATTAATTTTAGAAAGTATTTTAAAGACGATTTAAAATTTGATGGAATAGCTCCTTTGCAAGAGTTTGTTGTTATATCTATAGGGAACGGATCTCGTGCGAAATCTTATAAACATGAGGATTTGAATGGAATTTCTAAATCTAAATGGACAGATCCTTTAGTTGATATTTTCATTTCTACTGGTGTTGATATGATTGATACAGAAATGAAAGCAATGTTTTCTTTACTGAAACCAAAACATCATCAAAATTATTATCGTTTTAATCCAGAGATTCCAGAATCTGCGATGGATTTAGATAACATTTCTAATAATAACATTAAAACTTTATTAGATGTTGCAAATGATTATGTTTTAAAGAATAAAGAATATTTAGATGAGCTAGTTCAAAAATTAATTTTCAATAAAAGTGATATCTCGTAAATTATTTTTTTAATTAATTCTGATGTTCATGTTGAGCTTGTCGAAAAAATAATAAAAGAATTCAATAAATGTTTCGACAAGCTCAACATGACAGACCTTAGTAAGAAAAGACTATTAAAAACTAATGAATAAAATAATCTTACATCTAACTATAAAAACTATGGATTCACTTTAGATCTAACATAAATAAAAATCTCTAATTTTCTATCAAAATTATAATAATCAACAATGCTTTCAATGCAAGCCTGAGGAGTTTTTACCTCATCATCTTTATGAAAGTCTTTATAATTCCCATTTGTTAAAGGAATTACATGTTCATTTAACTTTTCTTCAGTTAAATTCTTACGTTCACCCATTAAATTATAAACGTATTCCCTTCCCATTTCATCTGTAAAATTATCTACTTTATAAACTTGATCTAATTCTGATTCATCGTCGATTAGCAAGAATAAATAATCTTTGTGGCTGTCTTTTTCAAAAAAAATTCTTCTCATAGCATTCATTGTTTTTATAAAAATAATGAAAAGATTTATTGTTACAACAACTTAAAAAGGAAAGATTTTAGTTAATTCAAAAAAAATTAAAGATTGATTAGTATTTTTATTAATAAAGAAAAAGTCTTAACACATCTTTATGATAATTAAGACTTTATTCATTTTTAATTATTTAATATTTTTAAACTTTACCTTCTTCAATTGTTTTTACAACATCTGGATCCAATAATGTTGAAGTATCGCCAAAGTCAGTTTCATTACTTGCAATTTTTCTCAAAATTCTTCTCATAATTTTACCACTACGAGTTTTCGGTAAACCTGGTACAAATTGTATTTTATCTGGTTTTGCAATAGCTCCGATTAAACGAGCAACACCGTTTTTTATTTCAGCTTCTAAATCTGTAGAAGCTTCAAAACCATCTTGTAAAATAACATAAGCGTAAAGTGCATTTCCTTTCACATCATGAGGAAAACCAACTACAGCACTTTCTGCAACTGCATCATGTTCATTAATGGCATTTTCTATTGGAGCCGTTCCTAAATTATGTCCAGACACAATTACAACATCATCTACACGACCTGTAATTCTATAATTATCCATTGCATCACGATAAGCACCATCTCCTGTAAAATAATAACCAGGGAAAGTTGAAAAATAAGTTTCTATGTAACGTTTGTGATCTCCGTAAATTGTTCTTGCCATAGATGGCCATGGAAATTTGATTGCTAGGCGTCCTTCAGCCTTCTCGTTTACAGTTTCTACTTCTTCTCCTTTTTCATCCATTAAAACGGGCTGAATTCCAGGAAGTGGTAAAGTTGCAAATGTTGGTCTTAATGGTGTAATACCAGCTAAAGGAGATATCATAATAGATCCTGTTTCTGTTTGCCACCAAGTATCAACAATGGGGCATTTTCCTTTTCCAACATAATCATTTAACCAGTGCCAAGCTTCTTCGTTAATTGGTTCACCAACAGACCCTAAAACTTTTAAACTAGATAAATCATATTTTTCAACATAATCTAACGATTCGCGTGCTAAGGATCTTACAGCTGTTGGTGCAGTATAAAAATGTGTTATTCTCAATTTTTCTACAATTTCCCAAAAACGTCCAAAATCTGGATAGCTAGGAATTCCTTCAAACATTACAGAGGTAACACCACATAATAATGGTCCATATATAATATAACTATGCCCTGTAATCCAACCTATATCTGCTGTACACCAATAAATATCATGAGATTTCATCTGAAAAATATTATCAAATGAATAAGCTGTTTCTACCATATAACCTCCACAAGTATGCACCATTCCTTTTGGCTTTCCTGTAGAACCAGAAGTATATAAAATAAATAATGGATCTTCTGCATCCATAACCTCAGCAGGACAGTCATCATTTACTTTATACATTTCATCAATCCAAAATTTATCTCTTCCTCCAACCATAGATGTAGGCTCAATTGCTCTTCTATAAACGATACACGTTTGTATAGAAGGACAATCTTTTAATGCTTCATCACAAATAGCTTTTAAATTAATTGATTTCGTTCCACGAAAAACTTCATTTGCTGTAATTAGTATTTTACATTGTGCATCATTTATACGAGAAGCAATAGCTGCAGAAGAAAAACCAGCAAAAACGATAGAATGCACTGCTCCTATTCTAGCACAAGCAAGCATTGCTATAGCCAATTCTGGTATCATTGGCATGTAGATACAAACTCTATCTCCTTTCTGTATTCCATTATTCTTTAACACATTTGCAAATTGACAAACTTTTGAATGCAATTGACGATATGTTATAATACGTGTTTCTTCTAAAGGGTTATTAGGTTCCCAAATTAATGCTCTTTTATTTCCTTTTTTTTCTAAATGACGATCTAAGATATTTTCGGTAATATTTAATTTACCTCCTTGAAACCATTTAAAATCTGCCTCTTCGAAATTATATTCTAATGTTTTGTTCCATTTTTCTTTCCAAACAAAATTATCTGCAACTTTATTCCAAAATTTTTCTGGATCTTTTACACTTTTTTTGTACTCCTTTTTATATTCAGAAAAAGAATTAATTCTAAAATCATTACTCATTATTGTTAATTTTATGGTTTTGAATATACAATATAAAAAAAGCGCGCTAATTTATCAAATTAACACGCTTATATTTTCAAAATAAATAAATTCCTTTATTATTTTCCTTTATATGGACTAGCATTGTAATATGCTAATGCCGTAGGAAGAGCTTCTCTAATTTTTGCAATACGAGTTGCATCTGAAGGGTGAGTACTAAAAAAATCGTTATCATTTCCAGCCCCTCCACTTTTAGCAGACATTCTTTCCCAAAAAGGAATTGCTTGCGATGGATCATAACCAGCCATAGCCATTAAATATAATCCTGTAATATCAGCATCTAACTCCATTTTACGAGAATAGTTTAATAATCCGACTTGTGCTCCAGCAGGATATAGTTTTTCGAAGGTAGCTGCATAATCTGCATTCGTAATAGCACCACCGACAATTTGACCAATACCTTGAGCCGCCATTTGTTGAGATGCTTGTTCTGCACTATGACCAGCTAACGCATGTCCAATTTCATGCCCAACAACAACTGCTAATCCTGTTGCATCTTTTGTTACAGGTAATATACCTGTGTAAACTGCTACTTTACCTCCTGGCATACACCAAGCATTTACTTCATTCGCTTGTAACAAAGTAAACTGCCATTGATAACCATTTAATTGTGCGGATAATCCTTTTTGTTTATAATATTCATTTGCAGCATATTTTAAACGGTCTCCAATTGTTTGAACCATTTTCGCTTCCGCAGTTCCAGTAACAATTTTCCCTTCACTAAGAACTTTATTATATTGTGCAAAAGAGGCAGGTAGTAACTGCTCATTTTTTACAAGAGATAAGGATTTTCTTCCCGTAACAGGATTTGTTACACAAGAAGCTAAAACTAATACTCCAGCTAGTGTTAAAAATAATTTTTTCATATTAATTTAAGTTTAATTACCTAGTTTCTTTTTTATTTCATTTAATTTCATCAATGCTTCAACTGGCGTTAAAGTATCTATATTAGTGTTCATTATTTCTTCTCTAATCGATTCTAAAATTGGATCATCTAACTGAAAAAAGCTTAATTGCATATTATCTTGCGTAATTTTTTCTGTTTTATTTGAAATTCCTTCATCTGTTTTTGAAGCTTCTAACACTTTTAAAACATCATTTGCTCTGTTTACAACATTTACAGGCATTCCCGCCATTTTTGCAACATGAATACCAAAGCTATGCTCACTTCCTCCTGGAACTAATTTTCTTAGAAACAAAATAGTATCTTTTGTTTCTTTGATACTTACATTAAAATTTTTAATGCGTTCCATTGATTTTGACATTTCATTTAATTCATGATAATGCGTAGCGAACAATGTTTTTGGTTTTAATTTACTTTGATGCAAAAACTCTGCAATTGCCCAAGCAATAGAAATTCCATCATACGTAGATGTTCCACGACCAATTTCATCAAGCAGAATCAAACTTCGTTCCGAAATATTATTTAAAATACTCGCCGTCTCATTCATCTCTACCATAAACGTAGATTCACCAGAAGAAATATTATCTGAAGCACCAACACGTGTAAAAACTTTATCTATAATTCCTAACTCAGCAGCTTTTGCAGGCACAAAACTTCCCATTTGTGCCATTAAGGTAATTAATGCTGTTTGGCGAAGTAAAGCAGATTTACCAGACATATTAGGTCCTGTTATCATAATAATCTGTTGATTATCCTGATTTAACTCTACATTGTTCGAAACATATTCTTCACCAATTGGCAATTGTTGTTCAATAACAGCGTGTCGTCCATCTTGAATTTTTAAATCAAAACCATCGTTTAAAATTGGTTTTACGTACGAATTTTTCTCTGCAATCTCTGCAAAATTTGATAAAACATCTAAAAAAGCAATTGCTTTAGCAGTTTGTTGAATAGCTAATAATTTGGTAATTATCTCTTGTAACAATTCAATAAACAATTGATTTTCGATGGCTAGAATTTTTTCTTCTGCTCCTAAAATCTGTGTTTCATATTCTTTTAATTCCTCCGTAATGTATCGTTCCGCATTTACCAATGTTTGCTTACGAATCCATTCTGTAGGGACTTTATCTTTATGTGTATTTCTTACTTCTATGTAATAACCGAAGACATTATTAAAAGCAATTTTTAGAGAAGATATTCCTGTTCGCTCAGTTTCTCTTTGACACATTTGTTCAAGATAATCTTTCCCAGAAAACTGAATGCTTCTTAATTTATCTAATTCTTCTGAAACTCCTTCTCTTATTACATTTCCTTTTACAATTTGATGTGGTGGTTCGTCGGAAAGTGTATCAAAAATATTTTGTGTTAAACCTTCTATATTCTCAATTTTAGAAAATAAATCTTGAACTTCTTTTATATTTGAATTTTCAGCAATTGTTTTAATTTCTTTAGACAATTGTAAACTTTGTCCTAATTGTAACAATTGTCGTGGAGTAATTTTTCCAGTTGAAACTTTTCCTGCTAAACGTTCTAAATCGGTTAACTGTCCTAGTTTCTCACGTAAATCATAACGAATATCTGCTTTATCAAAAAAATATTCCACAATAGCCTGACGGCGCTGAATGGATTTTAAATCTTTTAAAACCATCACCATCCAACGGTTTAGTAAACGTGCACCCATTGGAGTTTTAGTATCATCTAAAACATTAAGCAATGTTACACCTTTTGGATGTGGAGAATAAACCAATTCGAGGTTTCTAATGGTAAAAGGATCCATCCAAACAAAAAGATCTTGATTTAATCTTTGAATAGATGTTATGTGTCTAATTTCGAAATGATGTGTATCATCTAAATAAGCTAAAATTGCTCCAGCAGAAACAATACCTTCTTTTAAATCCTCTATTCCAAAACCTTTTAAATTTTTTGTTTTAAATAAATTGGTTAATTTATCTACTGCAAAATCGTATTGAAAAGCCCAATCATCTAACAAAAATTTACTTTTAACATCAGAAAAATTATATTTAACACGCTTCTGATAAATAACTTCGCTTGGACGAAATGATTGGATAATTTTAGCAACTTGATCCTCTTGACCTTCTGAAACCAAAAATTCTCCTGTTGAAACATCTAATAATGCTATTCCGAATGATTTATTTCCTTCGTGAACAGCCATTAAAAAGTTATTTGATTTTGATGATAAAACCTCATCTTGTAAAGCAACTCCTGGCGTTACTAATTCTGTTACACCTCGTTTTACAATTCCTTTTACAGTTTTTGGATCTTCTAGCTGATCGCAAATTGCAACACGCAAACCTGATTTTACTAATTTTGGTAAATAGGTATTTAGTGAATGATGAGGAAAACCTGCCAATGCACTGTTATCAGAACCATTCGCACGTTTTGTAAGTACTATATCTAAAATGCGAGAACATCGCACAGCATCTTCTCCAAATGTTTCGTAAAAATCTCCTACTCTGAACAACAACATCGCGTCGGGATACTTCGACTTGATTTGATTATATTGCTTCATGAGAGGAGTTTCCTTATTCTTTACTACTTTTGTCAAATTATTAATCTTTTAGAACAGCTAAGTTAGGCAAAAACGAAGTGATGAGAAAACTAAAATTAGACGAATTAGGTCGAGTATCGGCTGACGAATATAAAGCAATTGAAAAACATCCAATTGTAGTTGTTTTAGACAATGTAAGAAGCATGCATAATGTTGGTGCTGTATTTAGAACATCTGATGCATTTTTAATAGATAAAATTTATTTGTGTGGAATTACAGCAACTCCACCTCATAAGGAAATACATAAAACAGCTATTGGTGCAGAAAACTCTGTTAATTGGGAATATGTAAAAGATTCTGATGAATTAATTACTCAATTAAAAGAAGACAATTACCAAATTGTTACGATTGAGCAAACTGAAGGTTCTGTTTTATTAAATGAATTTGAGGTTGACAAATCTAAAAAATATGCCATCGTGATGGGAAATGAGGTAGATGGTGTTCAACAATCTATTATCGACAAGTGTGATACGTGTATAGAAATTCCACAATCGGGAACAAAGCATTCTTTAAATGTTTCTGTATGTACCGGAATTATTTTATGGAAATGGTACGAAGGTTTTATGTAATAAAATTTCAAAAATAAAAAACCCAATAGAACTTTTAACTATTGGGTTTTATTTTTATTAGTTAGCTCCTTCCACTGAAACATTTAACCTAAATAAACTATTAGATCCAGTAATATAAACTACATTCTTATTTTTATATTTTCCGAAAGTTAAATTTGCTACGTTATTAGGAAAAACAAGACTACCTATTCTCTTTCCGTCGCGAGATAGAATATAAACACTTTTACCCGAAGTTACCCATATATTATCTTTATTATCTACTGCAATACCATCTGGAATTCCAGTTTCAAATTGATGAAAAATTCTACCATTTCGTAAATTTTTATTTTCATCAATATCATAAGCAACCACATTTCTTGTATTGTAAGGCTTTGGTGTATGTTCTATTTGTGAATCTGCTACATATAATGTTTTCTGATCTTTACTAAGTCCAATACCGTTTGGTGTAACAATTTCTTTCGTATCTAATCTTACTATCTTTTTAGTTGATGGATTAAATCTATAAACAAATTCTCCTCCTTGAACAGAATTTCCACCATACCCTTCATTTTCCTTAACGATTCCAAACAAAGGATCGGTAAACCAAATTTCTCCCTGTTTATCTACAATTAAATCATTTGGACTATTTAATTTTTTATCTCCGTATAAATCTACAAGAACTGTCCATGTTCCGTTTTTCTCTAATCTTTCTATTGCTCTTTTTCCATGCGAAGCAGCAATAACACGTCCTTCATGGTCTATTGCATGCCCGTTATGATATTGTGAAGGAGACAACCATACTTTTGCTCCGTCTTTTTCATTCCATTTAAAAACTCTATTTCCTACAACATCACTCCAAATTACTTCTTCATTTGGTAAAACAAGAGGGCCTTCTGCCCAAGTACTCTCACTAGATAAAACTTCTAATTTAGAATTCTTAGCTACTAATTCATATAAACTATTATTCGTTGAAGTCATTTTTAAATCTATAAACTGATTCGTCTTTTGAGCGAATAATGCTGAAGATGAGACTAGAGTAACTAGTGAAAATTTTCTAATATTTTTAGAATTTAATTTCATGTCTTTATTTACTATTTTATGCTTTATTATTAAATTGTCATTCCTATTTCAATCCCTTTTATACGACGATATAACTCTGTTGCATAATTATCTGTCATACCAGAAACATAATCTAAAATTCCCATTACTTTTTGATATTTTGTTCCTTTCTCATATAAAAATTGTGCAGGAACTAATCGTAATGCCTTTTTCTCAAACGTTTTTCTATGCGCTTCATCTTTTAAAATAGGAGGAATAAATTGTGACAATAACTCTGACATTACATTATAACCTGCATTTTCTATTTCGAGAACAGAACGATGATTATAAATGTTTTCTCTCGAAAAACGCTGAATCTCCGTTAAAACTTTTTTAGTTTCGTTAACTGTTTCATCTTTAATAATATCTAATAAAGCCGTATTAAATTCACCTTTTGCTATTTTTTCGAAATTATTTTGGTAAACCTCCACAGATTTCTGCGTTAATAAATTAATAGATTTTGCTCTTAAATAGGCAATTCTATCATTTTTATCCGAAATAGCTCTTAAATTAGATTTCGTTTTTTCTATTTGATTTGGGTCTAAAGACTCGACAAGATTTAAAAATAATTTTCGACATTTATCATGATCTATAATTCCTAAACGTTGCGAATCTTCTACATCTATTATAGAATAGCAAATATCGTCTGCTGCTTCTACTAACCAAACAAATGGATGACGTTTATAAATAATTGGAGAATCTTGCTCTAAAATCATATTTGTTTTTTCGGCAATTGTTTGAAAAGCTTCTTTCTGTGCTTGGAAAAATCCGAATTTCTTACGATGAAGTTGAGATTTCTCTTTTGCTACAGATTCACACGGATATTTTGCAATTGCAGCTAATGTAGAATACGTTAAACGTAACCCACCCTCCGATTTTCCATTTTGTTGTTGCGTTAAAATTCTAATTGCATTTGCATTTCCTTCAAAATTAATTAAATCTGCCCATTCGGCTTCCGTAAAAAAAGATTTTAATTCATCTTCATGTCTATCAAAATAAGAAGCTATTGCATCTTCTCCAGAATGTCCAAACGCTGGATTTCCAATATCATGACATAAACAAGCAGCAGATATCACATCGTGAATACTATAATTATAAAATTCGTAAGACTCTTTTGTTAAATCATAATTTTCTGCGATGAATTTTCCTATCAAATTTCCCATTGATCGTCCAACAGAAGAAACTTCTAACGAATGTGTTAATCTATTATGAACAAAAACGCTTCCTGGTAATGGAAAAACTTGCGTCTTATTTTGAAGACGACGAAATGCTGAAGAAAAAATTATACGGTCGTAGTCACGCTGATATTCAGATCTAGCATCTGTTGTATCGTTACTATTACTACGTTGATTAGTGTATATCTTATTTAAGAGTTCCATAGATGAATTTAGATGAAACGAATTTAATGAATTTACGATGAATGAAAAAGCTCAAAAATTAAGTCTAACACATAATTTTCTTTTCAGCCTTATACAATACTCTATTGTCAAAACAAAACACATCACACAGTTAAGTATTTAATAAGACACTAAAGTCATATTAGAATGTTTACTATTCATCTATAAAGGTTGTAGTTTTGCATTACAAACCAACCAATCATGAACATAATCAACCATTTACAATCTACATCACCTATTCTTCTTATTAAAAATACTATAGAAATTTCTGTTCGAAATTAGATTCAGCATTCTATATTTTTCAAACAAAATTATATAACTCCTAAAATAGAGATTATAACTCTTTACATATATAAACATAATAAATATACAATGAAAAAAATTTACTTAATCTTAAGTTTACTACCTAGCTTATCATTTGCTCAATTAACAACTCCAAATGGTCAATTACAACATACTACAAACTCTTCTACAGGTAATGTTGGTATCGGAACTAATAATCCTGAAGAAAAGTTAGAAGTAAGAGGAAATTTAAAAATAAATTCACAAGGGACTCACACGGGACTTCATTTAGGAAATGAACATAATGATGCTATTATAACAGATGGAACAGACAATAAGCATTATGGTGGTGGTTACTTTTTTAGAGTACACAATGATAACATTCCTCACAAATATATTGATGCCATGATGCTAACGGAAAATGGAAATATTGGTATAGGAACGACTAATCCTTCTGAAAAACTTGAAGTAAGAGGTAATT